>OMCM01000016.1_pt1 | contig 172450 bp, 200 predicted proteins | sample 1645021 | NCBI WGS metagenome assembly OMCM01 (sample SAMEA103958142, study PRJEB25191) | human gut metagenome | biome: human-associated habitat [ENVO:00009003]; feature: intestine environment [ENVO:2100002]; material: feces | place: Germany | collected 2013/2015
ACAGCGAAGCTTATAAGGTCAACTTCGAAACAGTCGGTCGATTTACCGGGCTGACTGACCGTAACAGCGTGAAGATTTTCGAGGGGGATATCGTGCATGTGAAAGCGTGTTCGTGTTGCTTTACAGGCTACGTAATATACTGGCCAGAAGAGGCACGTTATGCTTGCAAGACGAAATCCGGTATACGTTATGCGATATGCGCTAGATTAGAGTTCGAGGTAATCGGCAACATCTACGACAACCCGGAACTGCTGGAGGTGAGCAAAAATGATTAGCGCATTCATAGGCACATACACAGAAACCGTTGAGACTATACGCCGGATTGAGCGTAGCGAGGAACGTGCACGCGCTGAAAAAGATTTCAAGCGGTTCGCGGCTAAGAAAAGCCGGAACAGGAAGCAGAAGCGCAAGGGAAAGAAAAAGAGGTGAGTGGGAATGAGATGTGACAATTGCCCGTTATGCCCTATCGCTGAAGATGGTGTTTGCCCGGAAAGCGAGGGCAAATATGGTATAGAACACGCTGACGGTATGCTTGGCTGCAAACACCCATGGAACTGGATTAAGAAACGCGATGAGGAACACACGGAGTACTTAGGCAATATGGGTACCGATATGGGTCTTGAAATGGACTTGTCCGAGAAAGAACTTGCGGCACTGACGGAACTGTGCAAGCATGCGGTTGGTCTTGACAGCCACAATCCTTATCACAGACATGGAAAAGCATTTTACAAACCGTATCGGAACTACTTCTGTGCTGGTTCATCAGGGGACAGACTGCTTGACAAGCTGACAGGCGTCTTAGGACTGGCAGAAAAAAAGCAGAGCGAACGATGCACATACTACTACTTGACCCGCGCCGGGTTGGACTGGCTCGGTAGGCGGCTCAAGATGGAGATTGGAGATGAGAGAAATTGAACAAACTTCGTTTAGCAATCACCGACGGAATTATGCGCTGCAAGTCCGAAAAGGATAAAGCGACAAAAGAAATAATCCTGTTGCAGGAACATATCGCTGCGTTCGACGACCAACAGACAACGCTGGAAATGCTGCTTGACAAGCTAGACAGCGAGGAGAAAGAGGTGTAGAGATGAGCGAGTACATAGAACGCGAAAGCATAAGGAAGTCGCTTATGGAGGTATGCTCGGACGAGAACTGCCCGATGTTTATCGCTGCGACAATCGACCAGATGATCGACTATGAACCTGCCGCCGATGTCGCGCCGGTGGTGCGTGGCGAGTGGATAACCATTGATGACATTTCAAGATGTTCGGAATGTGGGTACATTCCCGCTTACGACAGCGCCATTGATGACCTGTTTTATTCGCCGTTCTGCCCGAACTGCGGCGCTAAGATGGACGGGAGTGGCAAGAAATGACGGCTGACGAGATATTGCACGAAGCGTACCGCGCGCCTGTGATTTACAGGAGAACGCCCGAAGAGATACGCTGCAAAGTGTGCGGGAGATGGTTAAAAACCTATTACGCGGAAGAACGGCTATATTCCGTGTGGTGTCGTGGCTGCGGGTATAGGGCGCTTGTCAGAGCCGGAAGCCCATCAGAAGCCGCAAAGGTTTTCGGGGTGGAATACGGAGGTGACACAGATGTCTGAAATCAAGCGTGGAGAAATCTACTACATCGAGCGCGACTACAGAAACGTAGGTTCGGAACAGATAGCAGGCAGACCTGCGGTTATCGTGTCGAACGAAAAGAACAACGAATACAGCGCCACAGTGGAGGTTGTGTTTCTGACTACTCAGCCAAAAGCCGACCTTCCGACGCATGTTACAATCCGTGGAACCGGAAAGGCAAGCACTGCACTTTGTGAGCAGATCACAACAGTGTCCACAGAACGCATCGGAAGTTTTAGCGGAATATGCAGCAAACAGGAGATGGAAGCCATCGACACCGCATTGCTTATATCTCTTGACATTACCTGTGACACCCCAAAGGAAAATACCGTCGAGGTAATAAAGGAGGTGCCTGTTCCTGTAAAGGTAAAAGCAAACGAAAATGGCAATGAGGAAACCTCTCAGCACTGCGACAGCGAATACATAGCAGTTAAAGCCCAGCTTGAACTTGTTCAGTCAATGTACTCCGACCTGCTGAAGCAGACTATCTCAAGCAATGGTCAGAATGGAAGGACGTAAATCATGGAGTTAATAATAGACAATTTCGCTGGAGGCGGCGGAGCTTCCACAGGCATAGAAATGGCTGTAGGACGGAGCGTTGACATTGCGATAAATCACGACCCCGACGCCATCGCAATGCACCGCGCGAATCACCCGAACACGCGACACTTCTGTGAGGACGTCTGGCAGGTAGACCCGGTGGAAGCCTGCGCCGGAAATCCGGTCGGGCTGGCGTGGTTTTCCCCGGACTGCACGCATTTCAGCCGTGCAAAAGGCGGGAAGCCTGTTGATAAAAACATCAGGGGGCTTGCGTGGGTAACAATACGCTGGGCGCTGAAAGTCCGTCCGCGCGTCATCATGCTGGAGAACGTCCCGGAGATACGCACCTGGGGTCCCCTCGGGGCTGATAACAAGCCTATAAAGGAACGCGCCGGAGAAACCTTTGACGGCTTCATAAAGGCGCTCACGGTGGGAATCCCGCACGACCACCCAGCATTCACGGAGATGTGCACAACACTGGAGATAAGCCCGGACAGCCCCGAAGCGGCAAGGCTTGAACAGGGGCTGGGCTACAATGCGGAATACCGCATACTCCGCTCCTGCGATTACGGAGCGCCGACAACGCGCACGCGCTTCTACCTGATAGCCCGGTGCGATGGAAAGCCCATTGTATTCCCGAAGCCCACACACGGAAACGACAAGGGCTTGAAGCCGTATCACACCGCAGCCGAGTGTATTGACTGGAGTATACCCGCGCAAAGCATTTTCGAACGGGACAAGCCCCTTGCAGAGAACACGCTCCGACGCATAGCACGGGGCATTGAGAAGTTCGTGATAAATAACCCCGAGCCGTTCATCGTGACGGTAAACCATTCCGGTGAGGGCTTCCGGGGACAAAAGGCTGATGAACCACTCGGAACTGTTACAGCGAAAAACGGCTATGGCGTTGTCGCGCCGACACTGATTCAATATCACAGTGAAACCACGAACGATGAAGTACGCGGACAGGAGCTGAACGAACCGTTAATGACAGTAGATACCTCGCCCAGATACGCCCTGTCAGTCGCGCACATCATGAAGAATTACGGTGGGAATTATCAGGGAGCCGGGAGCGGTGCTGACAAGCCACTCGACACAGTTACCGCGCACGACCACAACAGCCTTGTAACAGCGCATATTCTGACCATGCGGAACAACATGGACGGTCAGCCGGCAGACGAACCGTTGGCAACGATAACAGCGGGAGGGTCGCACCACGCAGAAGTACAGGCGTTCCTCGTGAAGTATTTCTCCAACGGAACGCCAAAGCCGGTAGACAGCCCGCTGGACACCGTTACCACAAAAGACCGCTTTGCGCTGGTGACAATACACGGCGAGGAATACATCATCACCGACATAAAAATGCGTATGCTCCAGCCGCGTGAGCTGTTCAATGCGCAGGGCTTCCCGGAAGATTACATAATCGACCACGACGATAGTGGCAGACCTTATCCGAAATCAAAGCAGACAGCCCGCTGCGGAAACGCGGTCACACCGCCAGTCCCGGCGGCACTGGTACGGGCTAATCTGCCGGAGATGTGTGGTATGGTATGAACTTTAGTAATAGTGAAAGGACAAAACAAATGTCTGAAGAAAAAGAACGCATAAAAATCAAAATGCAGTTGATCGCAGTCCCCTGCTTGCCTGGTGATCACATGTATTACATCATTCCAGGAGAAACTGGAAGTGAAATTAACGCACCGCACATATTTGAGGACACCTGCACCGATGTTTCAGTAAAAGCAATATTCGGAATAGATGCCAGATACGAGAAAGCTGAACTTGGTACAGACCTGTTTCTCACAAAGGAAGAAGCCCAGAAAGAACTGGAAAAGAGATATCCCGAACTGTCAAAACCTCCGGACGAAACCAGCGGACAGGTCAAGCGGTGTGGAAATTGTGCGCTTTACAAAAGGCACACGCAGTTTTCTACATATGGCTACTGCACCAGAAACGAGGTAGTAGCCGAAGAATACATCGGCGTAAACACCAAGCCGTGCCCCCATTATGAATGGAGAGGATATTAAGGAGGTGCAATATGAGCGATACCAAAGAGAAAGTGAAATCACGCAAGTCCCGTTCATTGTCCCTTGAAACCATAGATGCGATCACCAAGACTGCGTCTGCAACAGCCATAGCGGAGTATGAAAAGATAAAGGCACAGACCCGTCAAGAACAGAAGGACAAGCGCCTGCGGAACACAAAGCTTCTGATGAAGAACTACAGAAAGTTCGCAGAATACAACTCGCACGCTATCTATGAAACCGCGCAGATTTGCCAGGCGTGCGATAATGACGCCCTGTTCAGCCTTGCTGGAATAAGCCCCGGCGACAAGTTCCATGTTGAAAGCATTCGCAATGGCGTAGCAACTACCCGGATAATCGTTGAGCATATCGACACAATGCTTGATGTTTATAAGTCAAGGTGCGAAAAATCACCCAAAGCCGAGAAGCAGAGAAGATGGCGTGTACTCCAGGCGACGTATCTTTCATCAGAAGATCTCTCACCCGCTGAGATTTCCGAACAGGAACACATCAGCCTGAGCCAGTTCTATGATGACATCAATAATGCCTGTGAAGATCTGACACCGCTGCTGTTCGGGCTTGATCTCACCGAACTTTTTGAGTAGTGGAAAAAGTCTGGATTGACAAACGAAAAACATTGTGTTATACTGTCATTGTGGGTTACAGATGTGTAAGTCATTTCCCGAGTACACGAGAACGTTGTTTTGATCCACTTTGATGTCCAACAGAAGCGGCTGCCTAAAAAGGCGGTCGCTTTTGTTTTACGGAGAACCTGATGGAAGAATACCAATATCTGATAGTCGGAGCCGGATTGTTCGGCTCCGTTTTTGCACACTGCATGGAAGAAGCCGGACGGCACTGCCTTGTAATAGACAGCCGCGACCACATCGGCGGAAACTGCTACACTGAGGGAGTTGAAGGAATAACCGTGCACAAGTACGGCGCACACATTTTCAACACTTCTAACATACAGCTGTGGAATTTTTTTAAGGAATTCACTGATGTTCTTCCGTTTGTGAATGCTCCCATCGCAGTCTACAAGGACGAAGTGTACAATCTCCCGTTCAATATGAACACATTCAGTAAGATGTGGAATGTACGCACACCAGGGGAAGCCAGAGCAGTAATAGAAAGCCAGAAGCTGAAAACTGACTGTCCGCATAACCTCGCAGAGAAAGCAAAATCCCTTGTCGGACAGGACATCTACGAAAAGCTGATAAAGGGTTACACCGAAAAGCAATGGGGAAAGCCATGTGAAGAACTCCCCCCCGAGCTTATCAACAGACTGCCGGTCAGGTTCACGTATGACAACAACTACTTTAACAGCGATTTCCAGGGCATACCCGCACACGGGTATACACCAATATTCCAAAAGCTATTAAGCCGCTCCAAGGTGGTATTAAGGACGAACTATGACCACACCAGCTGGACATCATACAGAGCGTTGCACCCATCAAGGAAGATAGTGTACACAGGACCCCTTGACAGGTTGTACAGCGGATGTTACGGCTCCCTGGAATACAGAAGCCTGAGATTTGAGGAAAAGCTGTTCGACTGCGATAACGTCCAGGGAAATGCGGTAGTGAACTACACATCGACAGATGTTCCGTACACGCGGAGCATCGAGCACAAGCACTTTGACCATGCTCAGTCCGAAAAGTCCATAGTGACCTATGAGTACCCAGAGCCGTACAGAAGCGGCGCCGTCCCCTACTATCCGGTGAGGAACGCAAGATCCCTTGCCCTCTATGAGAAGTACCGTGAGAAAGCCGAAAGCGACGGCTACATCATTGGCGGCAGCATGGGACTGTACCTGGACATGAACATGGAAGAAACCATCGCGAATGCTCTTGAAACAGCGCGAAAAGAAATTGGAGGACATCAATGAAAAAATACCTGCTTGTCGTGGCACACCCAGATGACGAAATTCTCGGGGCTGGAGCCACGATTTTTGATTTAGTGAGGAAAGGCAGCCAGGTAGCGGTTTGCTGCCTGTGCAGCCAGTGCGACACAAGATATGACAACCTGCTTGAAGGCATGAAGAAGTCCTATGATATCCTCGGGGTGTCGAAGTTCTTCCTCGGAAAGTGGGGCTGTCTGAAACTCAAAGACGCAGACCACCTTGAACTTGTCCAGTTCGTCGAAAGTGCGATAACCCAGTTCCAGCCCGATGTGATTATCACTCACCACCCGAGCGATCTGAACAACGACCACTACATCGCTTCGATAATCTGCCACGAAGCCGCAAGACTCCCTCAGAGAAGCCTTGGCTACACAAAGCGCATAGAAAGCATTCTGGCTATGGAAGTACCGTCCGAAACTGACTGGCACTTCAATCCGGCATGGGACGCGTTCAAGCCGAACACCTACCAGGGAGTAACAGCGGAAGCCATCGAAGCCAAAATAAAGGCGCTTTCTGTCTATCAGGACGTTGTGCGCCCTGCCCCGCACCCCAGAAGTCCGGAAACGCTCCGTGCCCTCGCTACCGTCAGAGGCAGCGAAGAAGGAAGCCTTTACGCAGAAGCATTCCAGTGCATATTCAGACTGGGGGTGTAACGCATGGCTGAAAAGCGCATAGAAACAGTAGAACTGCCCGTGTCCGAACTCAAAAACGGCTTTGGCAACCCCCGAAAGATAAAGAAAAAGAAAAAGGAAGAACTCCAGGAGTCGCTAAACACGTTCGGCGATTTCGGGCTTATCCTGATTGACGAAGAAAACAACATCATTGCCGGAAACCAGCGCTGCGCGATCCTCAAAGAAATGGATCCCAACAGGATTGTTCTCTGCAAAAGACTGATAGGATATTCAAATGCAGAACTCCGCGCGATAAATATAAAGGACAATGTCCACAGCGGCGAATGGGACATGGACGTACTCGCAGACTGGACAGCCGACCTGAACATAGACCTTGGCGTTGACCTTGACAACAAGTCCCCTGAGGAACGTAAGCTCAAAGATATGGAGCTTATCCACTATGAGAAGTATGACTATGTCCTGATAGTATGCCGTTACGAAACAGACTACAATGACCTGTGCCGTAAACTCGGCATTGAGAACGCAAAGGTACCGATAACCAACAAGCGGAAGATCAAGGCAAGGGCTGTCTGGTATGACCAGATGAAAGCCCAGATCGTATACAAAGATGACATCAAACACGAAGGAGAAGAATGAAATGCAACTGATTCCCAGTTACATATTCAACGCTGACACATTCCGTAAGAACCACGACCGACTTCTCTCAGCACTCAGGAAGTATTACGGAAACGTCCGGCTCGCATACTCAATGAAAACCAACTATGCCAAGCCGGTATGTGATGAAGCGCTCATGGCAGGGGCGTATCTTGAAGCAGTATCACCGCATGAGCACAACCTTGCCATTAAGTACGGAGCCCCGAAAAGCTCCATAATCTACAATGGCGTGTGTAAAAACGTAAGTTCGATTATGCACGCTGCCGCAATTGGAAGCAAAATCAACTTCGACAACCTGTCTGAACTCAGAGATTTCCTCGCATCATGGTTGCCTGAAAACAAAACATATGACATAGGGCTGAGAGTCACGTTCGATATCGGCAATGGTATCAATTCTCACTTCGGATTTGCAGGCTGTGACTTTTATGAAGCAATGTCACTCGTGAGAGAGCGTAAAAATGTCAGGGTAACAGGCCTGCATTGTCATTTCAGTCGTGCCAGAGATCTTGCTTCGTGGAAGAAACGCGCAGAAACTATGATACTGCTTGCCACTCAGAATATTCCGAAGGAAGATCTGAAATACATTGACCTGGGCGGCAACCTCTACTCACCCATGCCAAGCGAGATGAAAGACTTCTTCGGGGTAGTTCCGTCCTTTGCGGATTACGGCACGATAATAGGAACGCTGTTCAAAGAAGCTTTCCCTGACGAAAGCGTTGAACTGATACTGGAACCCGGCACTGCCCTTGTCGCAGATGCCGTTTCTTTATGTGCAAAAGTGCTCAGGATCAAGGACACCGGAAGCAAAAGAGCGGCAATACTCAACATATCAAAATATGACCTTGGAGCAGTCCAGACCACAGGGCATGTCCCATTTACAGTGTATGGCAGCTCAAACCAGCCGCAAAGCACTTATGACCTGTTCGGGTACACCTGCATGGAAGATGACATTCTCGCCAGAGATTACACCGGAAGCCTTGCAGAGGGTGATATAATAGTGTTCAAAAACGCGGGAGCGTACTCATTCAGCACAAACAACGACTTCATCAGCCCTGCTATCGGAATGAACATTCTGAAAAACGGCGTTCTGTGGGAAGCTTCAAAAGCAGTAACAGTTGATGAAATAGCCAGACGCTTTCAGAATTAGGGGGATATCAAATGACAAAGCTTCTTTTCACCTGCGCACTTGGTGAATATATGAAGGGGACGATCGACTGCTTCAGGAACAATCCTGATGGAATCGAATTTTTCATCGAGGGCGCTGACATGGCTCCGATGGAATTCAATGCGGTAGGGCTTGACCGTTTCTTTCAAGTGCCATCGTGCATAGACTCGCACTACATTGACGATATTCTTGATATCTGTCAGAGGGAAAAAATCACAGCGCTGTTCCCGATGAACACGAACGAGTTAGAGATTTTCGAAGCTGTAAAGGACAGGTTCGAAGCCATCGGCACGACCGTCGTACTCACCACCGGGCGCCTTGGGATAGCCAACGACAAACTCAGAATGAACCTGTTTCTGAGCAAGTGCGGAGTAAGGCAGCCGCTTACAAGAACAGCGTGTTCCTACAGCGATTATCAAACGGTATCTGCCAGGTACCCGAAAATAAAGCTTTGCATCAAGCTTCCCCACGGGTGTGGAGGCAGGGGCTTCCGGGTGATAGGTGACGAGGAATACATCAAGGAGCGCAGCCAACCCATCAGCTATATCAGTCAGGTGGAGCTTGAAAAGCTGTTCAAAAACTTCGACGAGGTGTTCATGCTTCAGGAATATCTCCCTGGCACTGAGTATACAGTCGATGTTCTTGCTGTAAACGGAAAAGTAGTCGCAGGAGCGACCAAGCGTAACGGCGATGTAGATGGGATAGCCAAAAGAAGTGAGATAGTCCCGAACGGTGAAGCGTTCGACCAGTGCGTAAAAGCATGCGAAGCCCTCAGCCTTGATGGCAATGTCGGCTTTGACTTAAAAGAAAATTCAGACGGCGTTCCGTATATCATAGACATAAATCCCAGGCTGACCGCAACCGTATCGCTGATACAGAAAGCGGGGCTGAACCTTCCGTACTACGGCTATCGCTACAAGACCTGCGGCACGATACCCGAAAGCTTCCCGGAAGCAAAAGTCGGTGCAAGACTTGTCAGACAGCTTGCGGACTATTTCATCAACACGGAGGGCTGACATGGAAGGCTGCACATTAGGCATCTATGTGCCGAGCTACCGCAGGAGCAGCAAGATACTGACATACCACCTGCTTGAATACTGCACCTACATGGTAAGGGAGTCAGAAGAGCAAGCGTACCGCGAAGCTGGGGTGGAAAACATATGGGCTGTAGATGACGAGCTTATAGACGGCGGCGATAAGGCGTACTTCTATATAGCCGAGCACGCTCCCGAAGATATCATCGTCGTAGCAGATGATGACATAGAGGACTTCCGTTACCTGCTGAGTGACGTAGAACCCCTGGGGTGCGACAAGGAAACAATAACCGCAGAGATCGAGAGAATAGGTCAAATGCTGTTTGACCTGCACCTCGGTCTTGCTTTTATCCCTCCGAACTGCATTCCGTACAACTACACACAGGAATTTTCATTCAAAGGAGTCCCCGGCGCAGTAAAGTGGTTCAACCGAAACGTATTCAAGGCGAAGCTTGATGAAAAGGTGTCCGAGAACTTTGATATAGACATGGTTCTGCAAGAGCTGCTTGTAAACCGGGTATGCCTCATGCCTAAGTACTTCTATGACAAAGGACTGATTGACGTGAATGAAGGCGGAAACTCAGACAGAGTCAGACAGACACAGCTGGCAAGCCTTACGAACATGCAGGCAAAATGGGGTAAGTACTTTTCTTATGACAGCACGAAAAACAAGCCCAGAATTGAAGTAAAGAGGTGAGTAATTTCCGCCTCGTTTTCTATTATCAACTCACAAGGAAAGTGGTGACATGAGGCGTGAAGATAACCTGATTCCATTCTCAGAACGAACAGAGGAAGATCAGAGAAGAATTCGCAGCGCCGGAGGTAAAAAATCCGGTGAAGTCAGGCGAAAGAAAAGGGACGCCAAACAAGCCGCGAAACTGATACTCAACCTGCCTGTCGAATTAGATGCAATAAAAGCCAATCTGAAGAAACTTGGTGTTGATCCTGATGACATGACCAACATGGTTGCTCTGATGGCAAGAATGTTCACCAAGGGAATGGAAGGCGACGACAAGGCAGTGCGTCTGCTTCTTGAAATGAGTGGAGACACACCGCGGCAGAAGAACGAGGACGCGCGGCTCAAGATGGATAAGGAGAAGCACCGCAGGGAGATGGAGATAATGTCCGACAACAGCACCAACACCGAAGAAGCAGAAGATCTGGTTATCTATATACCCGACAACGGAAGGGATAGTTGAAATGCCGCAGCTCAGACCACAAAAGGGACCGCAGGAAATGTTCTTGTCAACGCCTGCGGACATCTGCATATATGGCGGAGCAGCCGGAGGCGGAAAGACTTACGGAATGCTTCTGGATCCACTCCGGCACAAGAATGTCCCCGGCTTCTCAGCTGTGTATTTCAGGGAGAACAGCAACCAGATATTCACCGAAGGCGGTCTGCTTGAAACGAGCATCAACATGTATTCTCAGATAAAAGGAGCGCGTCTGAAATATACTCCCCGTCCAAAATGGTCATTCGGTAATGGTGGAACGATAAGCTTCGCTCACATCGAAAGAGATGATGAACTGAGGAAGTGGCAGGGTGCACAGATCACGGCAATCATGTTCGACGAGCTGACGCACTTTACGGAAAAACAGTTCTTCTATATGCTGTCCAGAAACCGTTCCGTATGTGGTATCAAACCGTACATGCGTGCTTCCTGCAACCCGGACTCTGACAGCTGGGTAGCAAGATTCATTGAATACTGGATAGACCAGGACTCCGGATATCCGATAAAGGAACGCAGCGGAAAGATACGATACATGCTCCGGCGTGAAGATGTCATCTACTGGGCAGACACCAGGCAGGAACTGTGGGAACAGTTCAACCTCACCACTGATGAAGAAAAAGCCGAGCCAAAGTCTGTGACATTCATAGCAAGCACGATCTATGACAATCAGATACTTCTGAAATCAAACCCTCAGTACATAGCAAACCTGAAAGCACTTGCGACCGTCGAGCGTGAAAGACTGCTGAACGGCAACTGGAAGATCAAACCTGCTGCCGGTCTGTTTTTCAAAAGGACGCAGATCGGCGAAATGCTCCAGTCCATTCCTGCCGATGTAGACAGATGGGTAAGAGCATGGGATCTCGCAGCCACTTCAGAAACAGAGGGCGGCGAACCTGCGTACACCGCAGGCGTACTCATGGGAAAGCGAAAGGACGGGCGCTATGTCATAGCCGATGTAATCAACGTCAGAATGGCTGCCAATGACGTCCGGCAGACCATCAGGCACACAGCAGCGTCAGACCTGGCAAGGTTCAAGCGTGTCCGTGTGCGGCTTCCTCAGGATCCTGGACAAGCTGGCAAGGAGCAGGCACAGAGCTACATCAAGTTTCTGTCCGGATTTGATGTATGTACGGTGCAGGAGTCAGGAAGCAAGGAGTCAAGAGCAGAGCCAGTCGCCGCACAGTGGCAGGCTGGCAATTTTGATATAGTGATAGGTGACTGGAACGAAGCCTATCTTGCACAGCTGGAGTCATTCCCTATGAGTAAGTTCAAGGATATGGTCGATGCGACAAGCTCGGCTTTCTCTGAGCTGGAATATGTATTCAGCATTGACAGCCTGATCAATTGATAAAGTAAAGGAGCATGAGATGGAACCTAGAAGCAGTAGCAGGATCACTGACATCAGAGCCAGAGATAGAATGCTCAGAAACGTAAGAAACGCAAAGCGCCGCGACTACCGCATGGACGGGTATGTGAACATGCTCAACAAGTATGGCATGCCGCAGGACAATTCTACAGCGTATGATTACCAGCCAGAAGGACTGATACCCGATCCGCTTCTCACCACGCAGTATGAGAGCAACGGCTTGTTTGCGATAATCATAGATGCTCCGGCAGACGAAGCCATGAAGCATGGCTTTGACCTCGGAATTGAGGACACTGACGTCAACTCGCTGATAAACAAGAAGCTGATCTCACTTGATTTTGCTGACAGATTTTCAACCGCCATAAAGTGGAGCAGACTTTACGGCGGTTCGATCATTGTCATGATGATTGATGACGGACGGCTTCTTGAAGAGCCTGTTGACTGGAGCAACGTAAGGGGAATTGACGAACTCCGTGTGTACGACAGGTCAGTTGTTCAGCCGGATTACATGTCACTGTACAGCGATTATGGTATGCTCGGCCAGCACAACCACAAGCTTTCCAAGTTCGGAACGCCGGAGTACTTTTATGTGTACAGCATAACTGGAAGCTTCAAGGTTCATGAAAGCCGCTGCCTGGTGTTCAAAAACGGAACGCTCCCCGAAAAGGCAATGACAGCAGAATACCGCTTCTGGGGAATACCCGAGTACCTGCGTATAAAAGATGCCATGCGTGAAACGCTGACAACTCACTCCAATGCGTCCAAACTGCTGGAGCGCAGTGTACAGCCCATCTACAAGATGAAGAACCTGTCACAGCTCCTGTCAACAGACGAGGGAGAAAACCAGGCACTCCGCAGGCTCCAGCTTATTGACATGTCCAGGGGCTTTCTCAACAGCATTGCCATAGATGGCGACGGCGAGGACTACAGCTTTCAGACTTTTTCAACCACAGGTATCTCTGAGGTCATTGACAGCTCCTGCAATATGCTGTCAGCAGTGACGAGGATTCCGCAGACTGTATTGTTCGGACGCTCCCCTGCCGGAATGTCTGCAACAGGAGAAAGCGACCTTGAAAACTACTACAACTTCATTGACAAGATCAGGAACAGCATGGTAAAGCATAATCTTGAAATGCTCATCGACCTGATAATTGTCTCAGCAGTAGCAGACAATGATCTTGATGAAGAACCCAAGTATGAAATAACGTTTGAACCTCTGTGGAGCCTGAGTGAAACAGAGCAGGCACAGGTTGAACAGATAAAGGCATCAACAGCTCAAGTCAAGGCTGCAACGGCGCAGACCTACATAGATCTTGGTATTCTCGACCCATCGGAAGTCCGCAACGGACTGAAAGAGGAAGGTGAATATGCTATCGAAGATCTTATTGATGAAGATGACCCTGATCTTCCCCTCTCATATTCTGAAGCAGAAAACACAGACCTCCCGGAGCCTATGGCAGCCGATACCGCAGAACCCCAACAAACTACACTAACCGGAAGAATTGCTGAACATGGCGCGTTTAATGACTATATGAAAGACCCGGGCAATTCTCAGGGAAATGAAACAAACCGCTTGACAAAAGGAACTCCCTCTGCTATAATCAAATCACCGATTACCCAATCTGATGAAGGAAACAAGAATTCCGGAAATTATGGTCACGAGGGCGTTAAAGGTCAGGTTGGTGGTTCAGCACCTACAGGGAAAAGCGGTGTTTCAGCTAAAGGTGCTAACACATTTAAGGTGCAGGGCTTTAAGAATAAGCAGGCGCTCAACAACCATTGGAGCAATGGGCGTACTCATCGGGAGGAATACTTGCCTGATGGCATAACGACTGCGGAACAATATGAAAAGAGAGCAATAGAGCTTATTCAAATGCCATGTGACGAAAACATTCTCGGTTACAAAAATTCCCTCGGACAGATCATAAGGTATGACCGTCAGAAGAACGACTTCGTTAAGGGAAGCCCAGAAAAGGGTGTGTTCACAATGTTTAAACCCGAAGACGGAGAAGATTACTACTTAGAGCGTCTAAAAATAGAAGGTGTAGAAGATGATTGATAAGATGTGCCCCGTATGTGGCAAGTTTGAGTTTGAAGATCCTGATGCTTTCGAAATGTGTCTTGTTTGCGGTTGGTTTGATGATCTCCTTCAAAGAGATGATCCTGATTATGCAAAAGGATATAACAGAATAAGCCTCAACGAGTACAAGAAGAAGTACCTTGAAGGCAAACTGGATCTCCCTCCGGAATGCAGCGAAAGCAACTCCAACATCTGATACACGCCGCTGCCAACCAAGCCGTCTATGATATGGCTTTCAACCACTCCATCAAACGCAAAATTCCTATGGATTTCTATGAACACTAAGCGACAGAGCAATCTGCCGCTTTTTTATTGCAATGTAGCCCAAAGGTAAGGCAAGGGACTTTGACCCCCTCAATCCCGGTTCGACCCCGGGCATTGCAACCATTGGCTCACGCAGCCACAATTCCTCCTATGGGCGCCCCCGTTGTCAGCAGACAGCGAGGGCGTTTCATATGCAAGCTAATATGGGAACGCAGCGCAGCTAGATGACGCGCATACAATTTCGGGCGGATAGGTCATTTACGCCCGGGGTAATGACCAGCGGGGGCAGGACCCGCCGTTCTCACCAAATTTCTTTTCTGTGTCAGAAATCAAGCAGAACAATGATTTTCGGTACAGAATACGTCAAAGGAGATGAAAAAGTGAACAGAAATGCCATGAAGATGGCAACACAGGAAGCGGTAAAGCAAAAGTTCCGTGGAAAGAAAACCCTGCGCTGCCGTTCGAATATCAGATACAAGGAAAATCTGGAACGCGAATATAAGCGCCTCACGCGCTCATACATGGCGATTATCTCCTCCACCCTTAAAACTACACTCCCGGAGATAAAAAAGCTGTCCTACGAGCGCACAGACGCGAAATCGAGCATCCCAGCGTCCTACTACATATCTCCGCAGCTGAAAAAGGTGTTTGACAAAATGCTGAAAGACATCAACGGCAAGATAGATGCCTTTGACCTGCGGACAAGGCTTGAACGCCTGACAAAGCTCACAAGGAAGCTTTCCATAGACGAGTGGAAACATGTTGTGTCAAGGACGCTTGGCATTGACCTGATGGACGACTATTACAATGGCGACTTCTACCGTGAGATATTAGAGAAATGGACAGACCAGAACCTGTCACTAATAAAATCTATCCCGCAGGAATGCCTGGCAGAAATGCAGACGATCACTCAGAAAGGGTTTTCAGAGGGAAGAACAATAACAGCCATATCGAAAGATATTCAGAAAGCCTACTCCGTAAGCCGGAGCAAGGCTCTTTTTATTGCCCGTGACCAGATGGCGAAGCTGAACTCTGAGATCACTCAGTATCAGCAGAGGGACGCAGGAGTGAACCGGTATATCTGGAGCACATCAGGAGATGAAAGGGTGCGTGAAAGCCACGCGGCGCTTGACGGAAAGGTATTCAGCTGGGACGCCCCGCCTGTCGTTGATAAAAAGACAGGACGGAGAGCACACCCTGGCGAAGATTATCAGTGCCGCTGTGTTGCCCTGCCAGTATTTGACTATGACGATATAGACCTGCCCGTAAAAGGCAAGACAGAAACGGAGAAATAAATGACGATCATTGAAGCCATATGCGACCAGCTTGTACAGGAAGCAACAGCAGTCAAAAACACCACACAGACAATTGAAGGACTGCTCCAGCTTCCGGATCACAAGGGAGTGACTGATACCTTAGATGATATCAGGATAGAGAAAGTAGAGCACATTCAGAAGCTGACGCTTGCACTCGTCAGCCAGTTCTATGAAATAGGAGATGACCAAGATGACAAGCAATCTTAAAAGAGTTGTAAGGCTCGACAGCATAAAGCTGAACGCCACATACTTCACAGACGAAGGCTACCTTATAGACCACCCGATCGTTACGACGTGTGGGATATTTGAGTATACAAACCCAGATGGAACAATCCGCAGGGAACTCAGACTTCCCGAGGAGGTGTTCTCCTCTGCTTCCCTTGCAAGCTACAAGGGCAAGCCGATTATCATAACCCACGATGCCGGACTTGTTGACAAGAACACTGTCACCGAGGAGGCTATCGGAACGATCCTGTCAGAGGGCTACAGGGACGGTGATAATGTCAGGGCTGAGATAGTGATACATGATACCGACACCATGAAAGAGTGCGGACTCCGTGAGTTATCTCTCGGCTACAATCTCACCCTTGATGAAACGCCCGGTGAATGGAACGGCGAACCCTATGATGCTGTGCAGAGGAACATTGAGATCAACCATCTGGCACTGGTAGGCTCAGCAAGAGCCGGAGAAAATGCCCGTCTCAACATAGACGGAAAAACCGAAGGAGGTAAACCTATGTTCAAGAAGAACAGAAAGAGAACAGACGAAGATGACAACATCGTCAACGCAACACCGCAGCCTGCCGACGAGAGCAACGCAGATGATGACGAGATGAACACCCCGCCCGTCGATGGAGCGGCAGCTGACAGCGATGAACCCGAAACCCTTGAGGATAAGGTTCAGATGGTCAAGGACAGACGCGACCGCCGCGATGCGGAAGATCAGCCCACCGACAACGAAGCTGCGCTCGGCGTTATCGCTCAGCAGAACGAGGATATCCAGACCCTGCTTGACTGCATTGACGAACTCCAGGCAAGAAAGGACTTCGACGACACCGAGAACCCCGATGACAAGCAGAACACCGATGAAGATGACGATGAAGCCAACGCCGACGATGACGAGAGCCAGTCCGGCAGTCTGAACATGGACAGCGTAGACAGCATCGTATCTCAGAAACTGGAGCTGTGCCGCATTGCCGATAAGATCCACCTGGACGGCATTGAGAGAATGAGTATCACCGCTGCCAAGAAGGCAATCATCAAGAAGGCAAAGCCCGGCGTTCGTCTTGATGGCAAAAGCAAGGCGTACATTGATGCCATGTATGATATCACCAAGGAATCCATCAACAAGAAGCGCAACACTGACGATCAGCGCCGCCAGATGTTCAACGGCGACTCCAGGAGCAAGGCTCCCAGCGGCATGACGGCTGCAAACAAGGCGCGTCAGGCTATGATCAACAGACAGAACGGAGGTAACAAGTAATGAGCGCACAGACCAGTTACAATTATGCCATGCCGAAAGGCTCGGCAGGCAGCATTTATGACCTCAGTCCCTACACCATCAACACCAGAAAGGTTGAAGCTGATGACGGCGCAATCGGTTTCGGTATGGGTGTCGTAATAGGCGCCGCAGCCGGAACAGGCATTGCACTCCCCACAGAGGAGTCCACCATTGCCAAGTTCGAAGGCATCACCGTGAACGGCTACACCACCGAAATGGACATGGAAGGCAACACAGTTGTCAAGAAGAATGCTTCTATCGACGTCATGGAACACGGCAAAGTGTGGGGCAAGATCAAGAGCGGACTGACCATCGCATACGGCGACGCTGTCCACCTTATCCTTTCCGGAGATGATGCTGGCAAGTTTACCAACATTTCTTCCGCAACCACTCCCAAGACCGTTCAGATCACCGGAGCAAAGTTCATCGGCACAAAGGGCGATGGCGATGTTGCTCCCATTTCCCTTGCCTAAAAGGAGGTACACATATGAGATTTGATGCAAACGACCCGAACGCAACCTATGATCCTGCCGACTATGCGGCGCTGAGAGCTTCGTCCATTCCTTCTGCACTTGCCATCACTGGCAGACAGCGCTTTGACTCCAATGATGACGCTTCCCTGTTCTTCGCAAGAGAGCTTGACTATATCAAAGCTAAGACCTACGACAAGCTCTACCCTGAGCTGACCGCGATCAACCTTTTCCCGATCACAAGCGATGTTGACGCAGGTGCTGAAACAACCACCTACTACAGCTACGATAAGCAGGGCATGGCAAAGATCATCTCCAACTACGCAACTGACCTGCCGAGAACCGACGCAAAGGGTAAGCCCACAACCATTCCGATCAAGTCTGTAGGCGACAGCTATGGCTACTCCATACAGGAAATGAGAGCTTCCCGTATGGCTGGAAAATCCCTCGACGTGCGCAAGGCTGAGTCAGCCAGATACGCCAGCGATTACATGATCAACAAGATCGCATGGGCTGGTGACGCTGATACCGGGCTTATCGGCGTTCTGTCAACCGGCAATGATATACCTCTGTACACTATTCCGGCAAACGGCAAGGACAGCTCCAGCGAAGCATCTACCAAGTGGACTGATAAGACCGCCGCGCAGATCCTCGATGATATCAATGGTATGCAGAAGCATGTCGCAAAGATCACCAAGAACGTTGAGCGTCCCGACACCCTGGTGCTCCCTGCTGATGTATACATCGACATCAGCACCAGACAGATCGAGAACACAGGCTTCACTGTAAAGAAGTTCATTCTGGAAAATGCTCCGTTCCTGAAGGAGATCGTTCCGGCTCCTGAGCTTCAGGCTGACTCGACAGATATCAACCCCTTCGGCGCTCAGGGAAAGAACGTTGCCTTCCTGTTCACCAAGGATCCCGACAAGATCGCTATCGAAAATCCCCTGCCCTTCATTCAGCACCCCGTTCAGCCCGAAGGCCTGGAGATGGTAGTTCCCTGTGAAGCAAGAACCGCAGGCGCAGTTATCTACTATCCGCTGTCCGCGCTCATCGCTGTAGGCATTTAAGGAGGAAACACGACAATGACAGTAAAGAACACAAGTTCAAAGATTATCGCATTTGGAAGCAACACACTGCTCCCCGGAGACATCTGTGATCTTGACAAGAGCTGGGAAACCAACGATGTTGTCAAGATGTACATGGAGATGAATATGCTCCAGCGTGTGGAGGCTGCTCCCGGCGTGACACCCAATACCGACAGCAATACCACCGGCGAAACCGCAAAAGAGCCTGAGGTAAAGGAAACCAAGTCCAAGAAGTAAGTGAGGCACTCATGTCACCGCTAGAGATATTCCGAATTGTCGCTCAGGAATTCGCAAGCCTATCCGACGAGATTGTAAACCAGTGGATAGAGCTGTCTAAGCCGCTCATAAGCGAAAACAAATTCGGAAACACATACAACCAATCCCTCGCGTATCTCGCGGCACACAAGCTCAAACTGGCTGGCTATGGTGACACATCAACCGGAAACATAGACGACGCTCTCAGAGTTTCTTCATACTCTGAGGGCGGAACGTCTATCAGCTATTCAACCTCACAGAGTGGAGTGAGTGCTGTTGACGCCGAATACACGCTGACAGTGTATGGACTCCAGTTCCTAACGATACGCAGAACAAGAGTGATCCCGATAATCTCATCTGCGGAAGCAACGGAGGTTTAAGAATGGCAGGACATGATAAGATCACCAAAGACGGAGCGCACTTCAGTGCTGAAATTAGCAAGCTGAAAAAGCTTCAGGTAAGGGTAGGCTTTCAGCGTGGCAAAGCGAAAGGCAAAGATCACAGCGGAAAGGAAACCGAGGTTGACATGTGCGACATTGCCATGTTCAATGAGCTCGGAACTTCAACATCGCCGTCAAGACCTTTCATGCGTCAGAGCGTTGACAAGAATGCTGAAAAGATAAATCGGTTTATGAAGTCCCAGCTCCAGCGAATAAAGAACGGTCAGGCAACGGCAGAAGATGTGATGAAAGCCATCGGAACATTTCAGAAAGGACTTGTCCAGAAAGAAATAAGAGATGGCGAATTCGAACCTAACGCACCCTCAACCATCAGCAAGAAAGGCTCCAGCAAGCCGCTGATAGACACAGGTCACATGCGGCAGTCGGTGAACTTTGTAATATGCAAGAAAGGAGACTTCGACTGATGAATCTTTGGAAGAAGCAGTACACTATCCGCTCCTATACAAGACAGAAAGCCAAACGCGGGTATGTAGCCAAGACATACACGGACAGGCTCGTGTCACTTGACATACAGCCGCTTTCTGCAAGCACCACCACAGTTGGAGCAGAAGGCTCCAGAACCCCCGAAAGGATAGTCGCCTATGGCGAATCCATAATCAGGACAGCTGACGCCAGGAACGGAATACTCGCAGACCGGGTGTTCTATAACGGCGAATGGTATGAATGCGAAAGCAGTGAGTTCTACGGGAACACACCGCTTGCACATTTCGTTTCAACTTTCGTAAAGGTGCCCGAAAGCGCACCCGACCCTGTTTCCCCTGTACAGGAGGAAGCCGATGGAGATACCTGAACTTCGTGACGCCCTGTTGGATATTGTATCATCTTTCTTTGCAGAAACAGAAGTTATATGGGCTGAACAGCAACAGACTGTCAAGCCCTCGCTTCCGTTTGTAATGATCAAGCTAAGCGGGATCAGTTCCGCGCGTTCTGCGATCATTCCATCTGACAGCAGCGACCTGTACTGTAAACCTGCAACCGCAAAGCTTGAAGTGCAGCTGTTCACTCAGGGCAGGATTATCCAGGACGAAGGCTACACAGAAAACACTGCATCAGCTGACATGATGGACTTCATCTGGTACGTTGACTCGCAGTCTGTGACGGACAAATGCTCTGAACTTGATATCAGCATAGAGCGGTCAGGAGATATCCTTGAAACAACCCAGCTTGTAGATAACCAGTTTGAGTACAGGGCGATGCAGGAATTTGATGTAAGCTTCACGACAATCAGGCGCGGACGCGCTTGTATTGCTCCTGAAACAGGAAAAACAAGTTTCCCCAACAGCAGCGGCGGAGGAACTGAACAAATGGCTTCCGAAATCACCGGAACCATAGAGAAAGTAAATTTTAACGAGGAGGACAAGCAATGACATTACTTGACAGACTGGTCAACGTAAAGATCAGCATAAGTTCTGCCGTGCCCGACAGCACCAGCTTTAACTATCTGCTGATCGTTGGAGCAGCACCGCTCCAGTCACCCGAGGAAGCGCCGCCCGATGTTGGCGTGTACTATTCGTTTGACGACGTGACAAATGCAGGCTGGAAGATATCAGATGACAAGGTGGCGAAAGCCGCTTACGTTGCGTTTGCGAACGGCGCAGACAAAATCTATATTGCAGTGCGCAAGGTAACAGCTTCCACACCGGAGGATATCGAAACCACTCTTGCAAGAGCGCTCACGGTTGACGGCTGGTACGGCATAGCCATTGTCGATGAAAAGGAAGGCGATATAGCCAAGGCTTCTACATGGACTGAAACCCAAGAGAAGATCTTCTGCTTTGCCACCACCGAAACCACAAATCCGGCAGGCACTCAGGCAATGCGTTCAATCGGCATATACACAGACAGCACAGGCTACAATCCCTTTATTCACGTCGCTGCCCTTGCCAAATGCCTGGGCTATGATGCAGGCTCTGAAACCTGGGCGTACAAGACACTGGCTCAGATCACGCCGGTATCTCTTTCCAACTCTCAGATCGACACTCTTGACGGTCAGTCGCTCAATTACTACCTTGCATGCGCTGGCAGAAACATTCTGCTCACTGGTAAGGTATGTGGAGGTGAGTGGATTGACACGATCAGGTTCCGCGACTGGCTTCACAATGATATGCAGAAACGGATCTACAATCTGCTCTGCACAAGTGCAAAGGTGCCGTACACCAATGCCGGCATATCCCTGATCGAAAATCAGATGATCTCCTCCCTGAAACAGGGACAGATCCAGGGCGGCATTGCCAACACCGAGTATGACTCAGAAGGCACTGAGATCCCCGGGTATACAGTAACTGTTCCGAATGCGGTTGATGTCCCTGACGCTGACAAGGCTACAAGAACGCTGAACAACTGTAAGTTCACAGCGCGTCTTGCTGGAGCAATCCATCTCGTGAAAATCACCGGAACGCTCACAACATAAGGAGGTAGCGTATGGCTAAAGTAAAGACCTATAACAGTAAGTATGTCATGGTCGCCCTCGGAAACCATTCTGTTTCTGGCCTGGCAGATGACAGCTTTCTCACCATTGAGTCGTTAGGAAACGGAATTCTTTCCAAATCCGGCTGTGACGGTGAGGTGTCAAGAGCAGTTGATCCTAACAGCCAGTACTCCGTAAAGGTGACACTGCTCCAAACATCTGATAGCAACAAATGGCTTCAGAAGATGCACAACCTCGACAAGGACACAGGAGATGGCACATTCCCCGTAATGGTAAAGGATATCAAGGGCGGAATGCTGTTCCAGGCAGACGAAGCGTGGGTAGTCAAAGAAACACCGCGTCAGTATGGCAAAGACACAAACAACCGTGAGTGGGAGATCCAGACAGGACCTGCCCAGATGAAGGACGAGTAATCAGGAGGAACAACTATGAAACTGCATGAGTCAACCCAGATAAACATAAGTGGAAACAAGTACTATGTCTTTCCGCTCCCGGCGTTTACAGCCGCAAACCTCAGCGGAGATATTCTCGCTCTGCTTGCGCCTGTTATCGGCGGCGTAGCACCTGCTATGGCAGCGGACGGAGCAAACACCAGAGTTGAAGATGTTCTGCCGTCGCTGACGGCAGCGTTTAACAGCATGGACGGCGACAAACTTGAAGCTCTGCTCCGCAAAATGCTTCTCGACGGAAAGAATATCACTGTTGAAACAGATGACAATCCTGATGGTGAACGCCTTAACCAGGATCTCATAAATGAACTTTTCTGCGGTAATGTCCAGGACATGTACATTCTTGCGTTCCATGTTCTGAAGGTAAACTATCAGGGTTTTTTCAAGAAGCTGAGCAGCCGATTTGGAGGTGCTTTCAAACTGGCGGCTCAGAAAGCATCGAAAAATACGGACACTTCGACAGCGGAAAGTTCTCCGAACTTGAACTCCGCCTCTATTGCCTTATCAAAGCAGGGCTGACAAGCAAGTACGAGCTTGAATACTGCTACACGCTTGACGAGGCATTGAAGCTGTATGCTCTGTTCCGTATGGACACAGACCTTGAACGCTGCCGAATGCAGGAGATAGAAAACAGGAGATAAGCCATGGGTTTTACAATACGGGACATTGCAATAGCGTTTGGCTATGAGATAGACGAAAGCACTGAAAGTGCCGTAGAAAAGTCAATCAGTAAGCTCAAAGGCACAGCAACAAAAGCGCTTGGAGCAATAGGCATCGGATTTTCCCTGAAAGAACTGAACACGATTGCCGAAGAATTCAACGGCATTAATGACAAGATCCGTAATGCCACAAAGGGTCTTGGGGATCAGGAAGAAATCCAGAAGGACATTCTTGATACCGCCAATGATATCAGAATGTCCTATAGTGATACAGCCGAGATGGTCAGCGGACTTGTGAAAACATCTCCAAAACTATTTGGAAGTGTTGACGAAGCTGCAAACTTCACTGAACTTACAGCCAAGCTATTCAAGACCGAGGGCAAAAGCAACGAGGAAGTAAAAGCACTGCAAGAATCCATCAGCAAGTCTTTCAAGAAAGGCGCAGTTGACTCAGAAACGATCAACCAGATGCTTGAAAAGTCACCCGAAGCAGTGAACATGCTTTGCAAGAGCCTTGGCACAAGCAAGGAAAAACTGGCGAAACTCTGTACCGACGGAAAGATATCTCTCACTCAGCTAAGAGATGCCTTTCTGAAGAATGAGAGTAGCATAAATGCCGGATATTCAGAGCTTGACATCTCAATCTCCGATGCCATTCTCAATGTAAAAAACCAATTCGGATTATTGGTCGATGATATCAACAGCACATGGCACATCACCCAGAAAATAGCCCAGGGCATAGTCAAGGTAGCTACAGTTGGAATCAACGCACTCCGGAAGTTCTTTGACATGCTCAAAAATGTAGCAGACAAAATAGGAGGCACTGACAACATGCTGAAGCTTATGGGAGCTACGCTTGCCAGTGTCATGGCGATGGTAATTGTATCAAAAGGACCGCAGTTTCTTGCTTTTTTCAACAAGCTGAAAACCGCCATCAAGGGAGTCAATGCCAAGCTCCTCATCATTGGTGCAGTTGTTCTGATGATAATTCTTCTGATTGATGATTTCGTCAACTTCATGAAGGGCAACAAAAGTGTTTTCGGAACCATTTTTGAGAAGTTCGGAATAGACGGTGATAAGGTTAGGGAAACGGTATCAAATCTTGGGAACATTGTAAAAGACTTTATTAAAATTATTATTGATAAAGTTGTTCCGATTCTTGCTAAAATCGGGCAAAAGCTGATGCCCGTTCTCAAGAAAATCCTTGACGCCATAATCAAAATCTTACCTAAGGTCCTAGAAATAGTCATCAAGCTATTTGACAAGCTAAAAGGTGTTGGGAAAAAGATACTTGATTCCGCGCTCAAGCTCCTCGGGAAGTTTATTGATAACGTTCTCCCTGTTCTAATTGATCTTTTTGACAAACTACAACCGGTTATAGATGAAGTGTGCAAAATCATTTCTGATGTACTTCTTGTAGCATTAGATTATGTTGCAGATTTCATCAACAACGTCATAAGCCCTGCTTTTGATGGATTTATGGCGCTCCTTGATGGCGATTGGGGAACATGTGTTGAAAAGGCTGGCGAAGCATTTACAGGAGCTTTTGAAGCTGCTTTTTCAGCAATAGACAGCCTATTTGGAACCAATCTATCTCAGTGGTATGCAGAGATTCAAGAATTTTGGCAAGGGGTCGGATCTAAACTTTACGAAGTTACACACAAAGACTTGATGGAGGATCAAGAGCTAAGCTCGAAATATTCTTCGATGAAAGGCGACCTTGATGCCGCAACCGTCGAAGCCCTGAAACAGGGAATGAGCGTTGAAGAGGCTATCGACTATGCAAAATCCAAAGTCCTTGATACAACAGAAAAACTGTATGCATTTGACAAGCTTGCAGGAACTGATTCTGAGTTTGCTTTTGACTATAACGAAGACATGGTTAAAGGCTGGCAGCAAAGTTTGATTGATAGTGGTCAGATACCGGCAATGGCAAGCGGCGGCATAGTCACCAAGCCTACCCTCGCCCTTATAGGAGAAGGCTCCGACGACGAAGCCGTAATACCTTTAAGGAAACTAGCCAGCATTATGGCATCTGCCGCTACATCATTTGTTGCCAGAAACACACCCGGAGACAGTATAGGAGCCATCAATAACACCAATAACAACCGTTCCATCACTCAGAATGTCAGCATTAACAACAAGTTTGAAGGTGGGCTTGCAGCAGCACAGACAAAGGGAGCGTCAGTAATGAACAGTTCCGCCAATGATGCAACTGCAATTCTCGCAAGAGGACTTGCTTATTCGAGGTAACGCCATGAAAAAGCTAAAGACTCCGGTGACAGTAGGCAATGTCAAGTTCGACGTACTCATGAATGAGAGCATTGAGCGAAGTGCAGAAGTCCCCCAGTACCCTGTTGAAGATGGATACGAGGTGTCTGATGCCATTCTGATATCACCGCTTACAATCTCAATCACCGCATTGATCAGCAATATGCCTGTAACGTGGAAGAACACGTTCAAGGGGCAGTCTCACCGCACAAAAACAGAAGTCAACAAGCTTATAAAGCTTTATGAGAAAAAGACACCCGTAAGCTATTATAACCGTCAGAAGCGGTACAAGAACATGGCTATCACATCTCTTTCAATACCCAAAACGGAAGAGATGACCGAATGTGTTGAGATATCTCTGACACTCCAGGAAGTCAAAGTCACAAAGCCAAAGGTCATTGATATTGACGCAAGTTATATGCGTTCAGGTACTACTGGAACTTATGCTGGAACCGCTGCCACAACCACTGATGACAAAGACTCGACAGAAAAATGCTCTATTCTGTATGGAATAGGATCCTCTGTTAAAAGTGGAATATCAAATCTTCTTGGAGGTTAATTATGGCGACAGTTATCACAGTTCCCGATTATAATGACAGCTTCTCCAGAGTTGTTCTTGGTGATACTGAATACCTGCTTCGCTTCACCTGGAACGAGTCTGCTGAATTCTGGTGCTTCGGAGTATATAACATTGAAGAAACTCCGATTGCCACTTCAATGAAAATCCTCCCCAATTGCCCGTTGTCCATATGGCACATGAACAGCCTGATGCCTTTCGGGGAGTTCGGAGTAATCACAGAACTTGACCGGATAGGCAGAAACGACTTCATAAACGGGAAAGCGCAGTTCGTGTATATTCCCTATGCTGATCTGAACCTGGAGGGATAAGAAATGAAGAACTTTGACAGGCAGTACAGACTTACAATCGGAAGAACCAAGACCAAAGGCTTTGAACTGGGTGATACCAGCAATTCAGCCGGCATAGCACCGCACATCAGCTTTTCTCTTGAAAAGTCAGACACCAGCACCGCAAATACAGGCAAAATCACAGTCTACAACCTCAATCCTGAGCAGCTCAACATCTTATCCCAAACGGACTGCCATATCGCTCTAAGGGCTGGATATGGTGCAAATATGCCGCTTATAGCTACAGGTACAATTACCTATGCTTCAACCAGCCTTGAAAGTGCCGATCATGCAACAGAAATAGAGTTCACTGAAAACCTCACCGCCCTCCGCGACACCTATGTTGCAATTGGTCTTTCCGGAAGCATAAGCGCCAAGCGAGTCATAGAATACTTTGCAACTGAAATGGGGGTCGCCGTTACCTATTCCAGGTCTGCGTCGTTTGTACAGTTCAGGAACGGCTACAGCTTTGTTGGTTCTGCACAAACAGGATTGTCAAAGGTATGCAAGCTCTGTGGACTGACGTGGACACTCCAGAATGGTGTGCTCCAGATCAGAGCCGGAAATGATGCCATTTCATACAAAGCCTATCTTCTGTCCGCTGAAACCGGTCTGGTGGAGATACCCAAAAGGATCACGTTTACCCAAACTGGTTCAAGCGAAAAGCAAAAAGGCTGGGAGATATCGTATCTTCTCAACGGTGCTATCAGAATTAATGACTGCGTGAATATACAGAGCAAAGCAATTAACGGCGTATTTCGCGTCATGAAGCTCTCCATATCCGGTGACAGCTTCAGCGGCGACTGGCTCTGCACGGCACAGGTGGTGGAAGCATAATGATACAGGAATTTGTACAGCAGATCAGAGATGAGATAGATTCCAGGGCAGATGACATACATACTGCTATCCCTGCCAGAATCGTCAGCTATGATTCGGCAATGTCGCAGGTCACTGTGAAACCTTACGGTGTATTCATGATCGGAAACAAGTCACTTGATTACCCACTGATCAGCGGAGTGCCGGTTGTAATGCCGATGGCTGCTGGAAAGTCATGTGGATTAGCGGTTCCTGTTGTCCCCGGAGATGACTGCCTGCTGATATTTGCTGAGCAGGATATAAGCTGCTGGCTTGACGGAGCAGATCCGGACATCAGTATGACACATGCGCTGTCCAATGCTATAGCCATTTGCGGATTATCCAGCAAGCAGAATGAAGCCGCAAACAAAGCCACGCAGGATAGTATCATGAGGCTTTACAACAGCGGCACCACCATTGACCTGAAACAGGACGGTGTAGTAATCAGCCAGGGCAGTTCCAGGATATGTGTAAGTGACGGGAGAATAGCGATAGAGGGAGCCGTCACCGTGTCCGGAAACCTGTCTGTAAGCGGAAGCATCACATACGGCGGAACGTGTGAGAAAGGGTAGCATATGGATATACTTCTTGACAGCAGTGGTGATATTGCTCTCAACAGAGCCGATATTGTCCTTACCGACAGCGTATGCCAGAAAATCAGCATTCGGCTTCGCTGGTTCCTCAATGAATGGAAATTCAACAGGAACGCTGGTGTTCCGTATTATGAGGAGATCTTTGTTAAGCAATATGACATTGAGAATGTCAATCAGCTTCTTGAAGAGGAAATTCTTTCTATAGATGAAGTTGATGAAATATCTTCGCTTGAAGCCAGTGTTGATATAGAAAACCGGGCGCTCTCCGTATCATGCTCGGTCGTTCTAACAGATGGCGAAGAAGTCAAAGTAGAGGTGAATGTATAATGGCTGAAAACGGAATAACTGATAAGGGATTTGTCATAAAACGGCTCGATGAAATAGAGTCTGACATCAACAGCCGCCTGAAAGAGGGCTGGGGTATTGACGTCACTATAGAGCCGCAGTCCCTGGTTGGCACGTTGATTACAGCGTTCTCTGACAAGATTGCAGAGCTGTGGGAACTTGCGCAGGACGAATATTTCGCCATGTACCCTTCCACTGCTGAAGGAGAAAACCTTGACAATTCGATGCAGTACGCCGGAGTAATGCGCCTGAAAAAGGCAAGAACAGTATACCCCCTTAAATGCACTGGAGCTGACGGAACAGAAATACCGTATGGAGCGCTCGTCAAGTCAACCACGCAGCCCGTCAAGCAGTTGCAGTGTGCAAAGGCACAGTCCATAAGCAGGAGTAATTTCCGGGAAATTTCCCTGTACTGCCTTGAAACGTCAGGAACATTCACCGTGTCACTTAATGGGGTGACAAGCAGTGTCATCGCTGAAAGCAGCAGCGACACCAAGAGCGTCCTTGAAGCTCTTTCGGAAAAGATTGCCGCAAGCAATATAAGTAAGGCGATAGAACAGGAAGCTGATACCGAAAGATGTGTGCTGAAGCTGACAGATACATATGGCAACTCTGACAATGAGATTGCCCTTTCGTCGAATATAAGCGTATCGTCATGCAGCAGTAACATCACCTTTGAAACGCTTGATTATGGTGAGATCACTTTGCCCACTGGCTCTGTAACTGAGATTTCCACCATGATAGACGGCTGGACATCGTGCACGAATGACAAGGATCCAGTAAGCGGTAGACTTGATGAAACCGATGTTGAAGCCAGACAGTCGTACATCAGAAGGATAGCACTCAGATCAGAAAATATGCTCAGCAGCATTTCATCTGCGCTGTACAATGATGTCCAGGGAGTCGAATATGTTGCCTGCTATGAGAATGACACCGATGAAACAGACTCAGACGGCAGACCTCCTCACTCAATCGAAGTCATTGTATCAGGAGGCGGCGAAGGCGACGTTGCCAACAAGATATGGAGCAAGAAACCAGTCGGAATAGCAACTTACGGCAATGTTAAGACAGTGATCAACGATGAATACAAGAATTCACATGAAATCTGCTTTTCACGCCCTGCCCCACTGTATATATGGTTCAAGGTTAGCATATCCCCACTTTCCGGAAAAAGTGTTGTAAGCAACTATGCCGAAATTATTAAACAGGCGGTTGTTGAAAATATTTCATGCGAAATCGGCGAGAACATAATCGCACAGAAGCTTGTCGCCCCGATATATAACAGCATCAGCGACATCGACTATGTAGAGATAAAGTGCTATGCGTCCGAGGATCCGTCCCAAAGTTCCCCATCATGTACGCTTGATTCTGTAATGGTGAGTGCACGTCAGATCCCGGATATTTCTGACGAAAGGATTGAGGTGGTTCTCGTTGAATAGCATCGAAAATGACCTTCCGCAGCAGTTCAGGGATAAGCCCAGAATAGAAGTACTTGTTCAAGCATTTGATGAAGAAATCGCTGAACTTGAAAAAGCAATAAGATCACTGACAAATGAACGCATGATATCCTCAGCTATAGGAAAACAGCTTGACATGATAGGAAGTATTGTCAACCTGTCAAGGACTGACGCGATGGCGCTCAGCGGTGTTGAAGCCACAGATGAAATCTACCGGACACTGCTCAGATACAAGATTATTGCCAACACCAACAGATGCACCATTTCAGAATTGTATGATGCGTGCAGGTTGTTGTACGGAGCGCAGGTAATATCATACCATGAGAGCCGCGCGTCTCCGGCAGCGTTCCAGCTTTCTGTCGGAGCAGAAATCAGCGCTCAGACAATATCCCTTCTGAACTCCAAAGGACTGAAAATCAAGCCAGCAGGCGTAAGGTGCAACATGAGCTATTACAGCATGGATTTCTTTGGTTTCAAGGATCTGAATGAATATGCTCTCGGTTTCGGTGCTGGTAAATTCGCACAAGATATCAACTAGGAAGGAGCAATCAATGGAAATAAACTTTGATGTAGCATTCGCTGAAAACGGAAGCAAATCCGATATTAGTGAAGATAAGTGGCTGCTTGGCTGGGTTGAAATTGTTGGAGGCATTAACGGTGTACCTACAGCCCAGCAGTTTAATCAGTTCGGATATGTGTTTGACAAGAAAGCCAATGTTGCATATTCAAAAGCAAATGAAGCAATGGTCGGTCTTGACAATCACTCCAACGACAGCACTTTGCACATTTCAGCTACTGAAAGGGAAAAATGGAACAACAAAGCGGACAAGACCTATGTTGACGAGCAGCTGGGAAACAAGGCTGACGCCGACCATACGCATGATACCGCAACATCAGCAGCTCCGGGCTTTATGTCGGCTGCCGACAAGGTCAAGCTTGACGGCATATCGGACAGCGCCGACAGCGTATCCGTAGTCCCGGCACTGACAGCCGGAACTAAAATCGGCACGATAACCGTCAACGGCGTTGCTGTTGATCTGTACTGCCAGACCAATACAGACACCAAATACAGCCCCGGCACAGGAATAACGATATCCGGCACTACTATCAGCAACAGCGGCGTGCGCTCGGTTGCAAGCGGAAGTACCAATGGCACAATATCAGTCAACACAGGGGGCACGGCTGCTAACGTCGCGGTCAAGGGGCTTGCCAGTGCCGCTTATCAGGCGGTACAGACCGCCGCCGGAACTGTAGGATTACACCGAATATCCAGCGGCACCGCCGCAGCTACCACCACAAACTGCCCAGCCGGCTGCTGGTATGGCAAGCATGACTGAGGGGTGATTGTATGCCTATCTACAGCAATGAGGGTGGCGTATTGTATGAGCTTGACAACGTGTATAGCAATGATGGCGGTACGCTGTATGACCTTGATACAGTGCACTCCAATGAGGGTGGGGTGCTGTATGAGATTTTCAGCGCATCAAGTCCTACACATGTAAAGTGGACTGCTAATACATCTGCTGATTCCGACGCCAAAATCGTTTCTACCACTTCCGATGGGCTTTCTGTGGTTTTCACAGCAAACTCGCACGTTTACGGTCAGTACACAGGAGAAAACGACCGTTTATCTATCATTTCAAAGCCGTTCAATCTTGTGCACAGCGCGGTTGTTGGTATAACCATCAATTCTTTTTCCGGGCGATCATCAAACTACGGAATGTGCAAACTTATAGCTTTTAAATATGATGGTTCGTCATACGCCGCGATTGATTATGTATCGTATTTTCAATCCCTAAGAAAGGATCCACAAACTTGTGGTGTCTACATGAACATGCAGCTTGAACCTGGTAAATACTACTTCGTTCTGCAAGCTTGCTGGTCATATTCTTCATCGTTTTCCGCTGGACCTAATGTAACAGAGATTACAGCGGATATAACTATCACTTATCCGGATTCCTATAACAGCAAATATCATTATCAGCAATAAGGAGGTTTACTATGGTAACTTTTAATGACGGCAGGCAGCTTGAAACAACAGCTGTATACGGTGGCACTGAAACGTATCAGTCTGCTCAGCGCAAGACACTGGAACTTGTAGTGTCGGCGGACGAGCTGACGCTTGACGAGGCAAAGGCAATCTGGCAGGACAGTGCTGCTACGGCTGAAATCACCGTTGAGGACAACGGAGAATCATCGGTGCAGCTCAACTTTACACTGCCCGTATCACTGACGCTGAGTCAGATGGACGGCGCGGACGTAATCCGCATGAAACTTGCGCAGAAGTCAGATATGGAGATAACGCAGGAGCAGCACAGCGCAGATATATCGGCGCTTGACGCAGCGATCCTTGAGATCGGCGAACTGTTGGGAGGTGAGAGCAATGGCTAACTGGTATTACCGCAAGATCCTTGAGGGAAAGATCACAATCGACGATGTGCCCCCGAAGTGGCAGGATAAGGTCAGAAGAATGCTGGAAAGTGAGGATTAAGCATGGACAAGATTGAAAAGATAGGATTCACGGCGCTGCTTTCAGCGCTGTTCGCATGGCTCGGAGTTGTTGCCGTGCCTTTCCTGCTGCTGGTGTTGCTCCAGGTTATTGACTATGGCACAGGACTTGCAGCAGCTAAGTACCGTAGCGAGAAGATAAGCAGCTACAAGTCGTTCCGTGGGATTGTGAGAAAAACCTGCATGTGGCTCCTTGTGGTGGTTGGCGGTGTGATGGACTGGCTCGTTACATACGCCGCGAACAACATCGGGATTCAGCTCGAGGTGTCGTTCGTGTGCGCAATCGTAGTCTGCGCCTGGCTTATGTGCAACGAGATAATCAGTGTTCTGGAAAATATGATAGACATAGGCGTAAAGCTACCACCGTTTATGATGAAGCTTGCGAAGCGTATCCGGGGCGATATTGAGAAGAAAGCGGATGCGGAAAAGGAGGACAACGGCGATGGCAATAACGTTTGAAGCCTACGCACGGAATAACGGCGCATTTAAAACCGCCCGTCCCATGCCGACCGGCAGTCCTGCCGGGATAATCATACACAGCACCGGAGCGAATAATCCAAACCTGCGGCGCTACGTCAATTCGCCGGACATCTGTGGGGAGAATCCGTACAAGAACTACTTCGACCGCCCGGATTCCGACGTGTGTCCGCATGCGGTTATAGGGCTGGATAAGTCCGGGGAAGTCCGTGCGGCTAAGCTGCTGCCGTGGAATATCTGTTGCTGGGGCTGTGGCTCTGGCTCAAAGGGAAGCTACAATTACAGCCCGGCATACATTCAGATAGAGGTCTGCGAGGACGCGCTGAACGACCGCGCTTACTTCGAGGAGGCCTTTGGGCTTGCCGCCGACCTCTGCAAGCGGCTCATGAAGAATTATCCGTCAATCAAGCCGGATAACATCATCAGCCACCATGAAGCACACCTTCGAGGCTACGCTTCCAACCACGCCGACTGCGACCACTGGCTCCGGAAGTTCGGGCTGAATATGGACTGGTTCCGCGCACAGGTTTCCGGCGAGAAGCAGGTCAGGCTCACTGCTGAGATTACGGTTGCCCAGAGCAGGGCGGACGGAATCACCAAGCAGCTCCAGGCGCTCGGCTGTTCCGTGAAAGCTGAATAATCGTTATCCCCGGGGCTTCGGCTCCGGGGATTTTCGCATTTATCGCAATGCTTTTGGCAATAAAAAATATTGACACTCAAAGGAATTTGTGATATAATGAAGAAAAAGTATCAATAAACTATCAAGAGGTGAAGATTTTGCTAACATTCCAAGATATTTACGATTTTTGCATTACAACCTTTACTCAGAGTCCAGATGGGATAAGTAACTTAACTAAACAAGTAAGTGGTGGATATATTCAGGTTTATTCCAACCCTTTAAATGTAGAATGTGCAATTTCAATTGATGGATTTGAGTGCCCGGTTTTGAAACTTGAATACAATTCTGACACCAAGAGGTTCAATGTCAATGTAGCTGATGATAGCAGGTGTATTCTTCTGTATAAACATCACAGCTATTACTTGAACGAATATATAACATCAATAATAAATGACATGCCCAATGCATTCCACATTGTTGACGCTGTAGCAGTTCTTTTAAAGGCTTAACTACATAAACTCTCCTCCTGAAGTTTTTCGAACTTTTCTTCAGGAGACTTTTAAACATCAAGAAAATATAAGCCTGCATTAGACAATTAACCAATGCAAATTTGCCCCAGGATCCACTTAACCCTGGGGCAATTCCATATTTTAAGAAAGCTCTATATGTATAAGCTGATCTATTGAAGCCTGTCCTATCTTCTCAAAAGAAACATAGTAGTCGCCGTCACCATCATAAGGAATATAAATGTACGCGTCTACACTTGCACCTGGACGAAGTTTGCTGAACACCAGCTGACCATCATCAAAGTAATTGTTCAGATAGTCGCTTTGAACACCATTAGAGCCGTAGACTTTGAGATAGAACATATTCAGGTAGTTTGTTTCATTTGAAACATTGGTAATCGTCACCGGAATACCAATGGTTTTCGTACCGTTGTACTCACTGAATTGATTGTCAACTGTCTCAATCTTGCAATCCTGAGTAAACTCAATCTGTAATCCATCAAAGTTTACAACATTGGTTGTTGAAAGCTGTTCAGAACTTTCCGTCGGCAGATCTTCAGCAGGACTGTCAGTGCTGGTAGCTGCTTCCGACTGTTGTGGTGTCATTGCCTCAATCTTTGTGTTAAGATTTGTTATCTCGCTGTCCTTTCTTGCGACTTCTGCTTCAAGCTCAGTAATTCTGGAATTTGCGCTGTCAAGTTGAGCTTGTAAATCTGAATTAGGAGAAGAACAACCAGTAAGCATCAAAGCAGATGCCAAACCCATAGCCGATATAGCTTTTGTGATATTCTGCATTTTTACCTCCGAAATTTATAATGTGTTAACATTTGCAAACTTATTATACCATAAACAGACATAAAATGCAATGCATGAATTGTAACAGAAGCAAAGATTTCAAGGTGTAAATTACAGTTCGGAAATATTTGGCTTAATCTGCCCCATTTTCAGCCCAATTTCGGGTTTTACCCCTAACCCATAAAAATATACTCATAACATCAAATGTTCGAATATGGGCTGTTTAAGCTGACCCATTGAGATCCAGCCAAATCCATTTGAAAAACTAGCAGACAGTAGACTAACGGGATACTACGTTGGCAGCGAATCTCATAGCACAACTGATAGATAAGAAGATAGACCGAATATACAAAGTTCTCGGATCAATCGCAAAGTAATAAATTCCAGAGGGGGATTTTATAGGGGAGAGAGTATATTCTTTCCCCCTTTACTTTTATCTTTTCTTTATCTTTACCTTTCCCTTTACCTTTCCCTTTTCCTTTCCCAGTTTTTCTGAGAAAAACTCCACAATATCGTGCATTTTTCAAAGAAAAACACCTCAACATCGTATGTTATTCCGGATTATTCGCAGAAAAATACCCCAATTTTCAAATGATACAAGCTAAGTACCGGACAAAAGGATCAGAAATTCAGGATGACATAGCGCACGAAATAATACACACAAGTTTCGTAATTGAGGCATTTCGCCTACAATGAACAAAAGGACAGGATCCCATATAACTACATCAAAACAGAAACCGGCTCTCTAAGACGCATTTATGAACCTCTAAGAATGAAAAGTATGCTTGTCGGAATGGCTCTACAAAGCCGTTTCAGCAATCTGCACAACCTATGAAAATTTAGTTAGGCACATGTACAAACATGCCTAAAATCGACAATTATTGCTTGTATGTTACCGATTTGTAAGCTATAATAATATCATAGGATCAAAAAAACAAGTCGGTAAGAAATTGCCGATCAAACATGAAAAAGGTAAAAAATATGTTTAACAACATCACTGAAGCAATTGAACATGGCTTTGAAACAAGAGCATCTGGTATCGTTGAAAAAAACGGCAAATACAACACAGCCAATAACTGGGACGAAATCCAGCGCGCAGAAACCAACGGTTGGAAGTACGTAGGTCACCCGGTAGACCTGAAGAAAAAGCTCAAGAAGTAAGAGAGAACGCAACACCCAAACGCAGAAAGGACAAAAAATGTACAGATTACAGGTCAAGTTCAACGGAAGATGGAAGTGGGGCATTCAGGAGTACGCCACACTCGAAGCCGCAGCCAAAAGAGTAGCCGATCTGAAGAAGGTCGGGATCACAGCAAGAGTCAAGCTCGCAGCAGAGCTGTTCAACTGAAAGGATAAACATTATGTGGACGTCAGGATTACTTAACATCGTAGAAAACGGAAAGGTCATCAATATCAGGTACACCTGCAAGCACTACAGCAGGCCCAGCGAAGATTACGGAATAGACGGTGGCAAAATCTCAAAGCTTTCGCTCGTTGAAAGTTCCATAGATCCAACCCGAGATGGCAAGCGACTGTATGACTATGACAGGGGATTAGTTCTTGCACCTCAGTCAGAAGCAGCAGGAGAAGCACTACAGTACATAAAGAAGATGTTCAACTGAAAGGAGAAACGCAATGATAGAGCGCATAAGCGAGCACCGCGAGTATTACCGTGTAGAGATGGACAACGGCGAAAGCTACGAAACGACAGAAGAAACCCCGGAAATGATAGAGTTCATGAAAACCGCTGATCAGTGGGTTGACGGCTGGACAGGCGTGACTGATTACATCAAGTGCGACGGTGCAGAGTGAAAGGAGATAGCCACAATGGAAGAACTGTTAAACGAATACATGGAGCTGCTGAACAAGGCGGAGTTAAACAGAGCTGTAGCGCTCAAGCTGGGGAAAGACGAGATAGTAAAAAGCCAGGAAACAAAGATGTGCTGTTATGGCGAGTTCGTCAGACGGCTCAACGAAAAGACCGGTGACAAGTATCTGATCGCCTGCGAGGTGACGACCGCTACATACATGGGTGTTGAAGTCAGCTACCACCGGACATTATTACTTGGTTAATCGCAGAGTGACGGAGCGGAGGAGAAATCACCACTCCGGTAATGCTGGAGTCCCGGTCACAACCCCGGGCGGCATAAAGGAGGATCACATGGCATACAAGAGAAAGACCAAAGATGAATACCAGCTGCATATTGACTATGGTTACGGCTGGGAGTGCGTCACCATAGACGAAACTCTGAAAGAGGCAAGGCAGATGCAGCGTGACTACCTGGAGAACTGCCCCCAGTACCCTTCCAAGATAGTCAAGAAGCGCGTACCCATCAAGGAGGAAAAGACCGAGTACCCCATGACCTACTTGCGTGGTTCTGAAACAGCTCACGAAGCTGTAGAGTTAAAGCTTCCGGACGGCGACACATGCGTAATAAACGTGTATCAGCTTCTCAGATGTGGCTGGCGCACATTCCCATGCGGAAGTGGTAACGACTATACACTCAGTCCGGCTCAGATTGAAAAGGCAAAGCACCTCATAAATTCTGAGAGGAAGAAGCTCACCAACAAGGAGATAAAGTCAATGGCGGACTGGAGCAACAGTGGGCTGGAGAACTTTGATGATTTCTTCTTTCCCGGAGACAAAGTCGCAGAAGATGTAGTTGAGTACTACACCAACATCATGCCGCCCGTAACATTCAGCAGAGGGCTTGTACAGGCTGGTGAAGCACACGACACGCTCCCGGAAAGCAATGCCTCCGGCGCAAAATGGCACAACACCTACATGACGTTCGCGTTGAAAGATGGAAGCTGGGTGTATGTCGGCAACTGCTTCGAGGGAGAAACCGTTGCAAGAAACCGGGAAGAAATCTTTAGCAAGAAGGAGCAAAACACATGAAACGACTGAAACTCTGATACATGAACACCAAGACCGGAGAGATCACCCAGAACCACACCGAAGCGGTCGGCTGGTTCAGAGAAGGCACAGATGTTGAACTCTATGTTAATGGCAAGTACCGAATGAACTGGACGCACTAAACAGCCGCCAACCAAGCCGTCTATGGTATGGCTTTCAATCACTCCATCAAACGCAAATTTCCTATGAATTTCTATGAAAGGGGGTGTAGGTGTTGACAGTTGAAGAGATCCTGCAAAAGCACTTTGGGTGCAAAAAACCGTTCCTCAAAAAGCCGAAACCTTACACGGACGACGAATGCGGAACCAGGCATGAATACATGACCCGGCATGGCTCCAGATCATACAGCAAGCTTGTTGAGCTGATATATGATCTTGAAACCCTCGGAGTTGGAATTGATGCCAACCACATAATAGAAACACTTGACAACATAGTTTCCGGAAAGGAATACTGAGAAAGGAAAAAACATGAACGAAGCAGAAATCAAGGACTACAGCGCAAAAGCAGCCAAGGCGATGAAGTGGTTCGGAGTAAACCTCGGAACTCGCGGCTATGACTACACAAAGGAGGCGCTTGTCCTTATCGAAAGTGAAGGTGCGCTCACCAAGTATGGGACAATCCAGATGTACCAGCTCATCGCTGAGAAGTACGGATCCACAGCAAGCAAGGTAGAAAGATGCATCAGGCACTTTGTATCCAATGCTTTCATAGAAGGCACGGCGTTCTATACCAAGTCAATTGGTATTACTCAGAAGAAGCCGACAAACAGCCACTTTCTGAAAGTTCTGAGCGATTACCTGAAGTACAATGAAGTGTGATCTCCCGCAACAATAATACACACAATGTACCAAAATGATGTATTTCGCCTACAATGAACAAAAGGACAGGATCCCATATAACTACATCAAAACAGAAACCGGCTCTCTAAGACGCATTTATGAACCTCTAAGAATGAAAAGTATGCTTGTCGGAATGGCTCTACAAAGCCGTTTCAGCAATCTGCACAACCTATGAAAATTTAGTTAGGCACATGTACAAACATGCCTAAAATCGACAATTATTGCTTGTATGTTACCGATTTGTAAGCTATAATAATATCATAGGAACAAAAAAACAAGTCGGTAAGAACTTATCGACTGGACATCAAAGAAAGAGGTACATATGATGAAAGTATTAATCAGGGTTTACGACAAGAGCAAGTACGAAAACGACAGCAAGATAATCAACGAAGAGGAACGAGAAGTTGAAAGCGTACATGTATGGAGTATTCCTAAAGAAGCCATGGCAAGCGAATATGGAGCCTACGAAGAAGATCTCGACGAGAACGACATGTACTGCCAGATATTCAACGCTGGGTATGATAACGCACTCAGAACATACGGTGCAAAGCCCAGCGAGTTCATTTCAACATTTGCGAACAGCAGAGTTGATGTTTTCATTCTTCATAACGAATAAAAGTTCCCCTGACGAGTCGCTGGAAATTGCGACGAAACGCCGTGAGGCGTCGGGAATACGACCCGGAAGGAGTTGACTATGGCGAAAGGGAAAGAGGAGTTTGAAGTATTTGAGATCAAAGCCACCAAATGCCTAAGGTGCGGTAGGCTTCTCACTTCAGACTTTGGGCTAAAGCACGGCATGGGACCATGCTGTAAGGACAGGTTCGACGAAGAAAATGCGCCGCCTGATCCGAACCAGATGACCATGTTTGAAGAAGAACATACATCAATGGACAGCAAAGAATAATCAGGAGGAATACACATGTTCAGTAATCGCACACCTGGAGGCAGAAACAATGTTGCCGGAGTAAAGGTAGCACAGCTCCGTAAGAATCTGCGGATATCCCAGCGTGAGCTTGCGGACCGGCTTCAGATCAACGGGCTGGATATCGACAAGAATGCAATCCAGCGCATGGAATCTGGACAGCGCTTTATCACGGACATCGAGCTTGGATATCTCGCAAAGGTGTTAAACACTACAGCCGAGGCGCTATTGAGGGGGTACAGTAATGTATGAGGACAAGCCGATAACATTTGTTGACACATTCGCATTTGTTCTCGAAGTCGTGAAAGCGACAGACGGAAAGCCCTGGGGCAAACCTGTGGAGTTCACCTGCCCGTTCTGCAATGGCAAGGCAAAAGCAGTAAGATCCATCGAGAATGGCAACATCAGAGCTTCATGCGCTGAGTGCAAAATGAAGGTGATAGAATGAATATGCTAAAGGTAATCATCAGCACAGCGTTCATCGCAGGAATCATCGGTATGTTCCTGGCAATCGCAGCCCTTGAAAGCGGAAACCTTGACGGTATTACATACTGGGTGCTGGTATTCAGCTGCGCATTTCTAAGCGGCGGTTCAATACTTGCAGCCAAGATAGCGTATGACTACGAAGAAAAGAACGAATGTGAAAACAACGAGCCAAAGGACAGGCTCTGAGATCTGACTGGAGGATCAATAAAGTGGACATAAACCAGGAAGAAAGAACGCCGGAAGAAGATGAAGAATTTGCTCTTGCATGTAAGATAAGAGCAGACGATGTTGTCAACCGGCTTACAGGCGGAAAAGCCAAAAAGATATTACAGGAGAATGGCAAAGAAGCCATGGAGATCAGGCGTGCGGCAGCTTTCCAGGCTCAGCACATGTACTTTCACCCTGAGTCATTCAATGACGACTGTGACCCTGTGTCTGTATTCGTCATCACCATTCTCAAGAATGCCGGAGTATTAAAGTTATTCTGACAGAAACAAAGGAGGACATCAATGATAAAGATTGAAAACGCGGAGGTTTTCGGCTGGGAAGCCGCTATCCGTGGTATGCGTAATCCGCTGAATTCGTGGAGTAAGTCGGACAGCGGGTATGGCTGCCAAGATGAGGACGATGAAGGGAAAACCATAACCTACAATTGCGAACAGTGCAATGACCTGTGTCGCATGAAAGCCGACTTCCTTATCGGCGCCAATGACCTTGAACTTATGATGAAGCTATGCAAGGCAGGCACAGACCACCGCAAGTTCATGCGCATGATAAACGTTACCTGCGATATCACGGCGCCCATGTACTGGTGGAAGGAGTTCGACACTTACAAAGTCGGCACGGTGCGGAACAGCTGTTCTACAATGCACACCATTGCTGAAAAGGAGTTTACTCTTGATGATTTCAGCAGGGAGCACTTGTTCACCGGAGATTATCAGACCTATGGGATATATGACAATGACGATCAGCAGACAGTCTATTTGCAGGCTTCGGCGCTTGAAGTTCTCAATACTATCATTCAGGCACTGAACGCATACCGCAAAGCGTATCTGAGCAGCCAAAAAGCCAACAAGGCTCTGTGGTGGCAGATGATCCAGCTCCTTCCGTCAAGCTATAACCAGAAGGCAACAATTCAGATGAACTATGAAGTTCTGGTGAACATGTATCATTCCCGCAAGGCTCATAAGCTTGACGAATGGCGCGAATTCTGCAAGTGGGTGGAAACGCTGCCGTATTCCGAACTGATCACAGGTAACAAGTCAGGACGTGAAAGGGTGAACTTAAATGATTGAAGATCAGGACAAAATCGAGCAGGAATGGTGCGTAAAGCAGTTTGCAACGCACAAGGCAAAGCTGATACAGGACACAGACCGCTACTTTATTGCCGACTGGCGCAGAGCTGACGGTAGCGGCGACTACTACATCAACTTCATTCTCGACAAGAAGCGCGGCAGTATGATTATCAGCGGTGATGTCGGCGACTGCATAGCCACATGGTACAATGCGCTGACCCTGGAAAATCTCAATTCATACATACGCCACGATGTCGAGTATTTCATCAGCAAGTTCCAGGCGGCGTCTGATAAGTACGTCTATGATGATGACGATGTGCTGGCAGACATCAAGGCGCACTTTAAAGAATACGAGATTGAAGTCTATTCGGGCATTGGTTATGATAGCGAAGAAGAATTCTGGGATTTGGTTGACGAGGAGGTTGCCGATAGTTGCGACGGCGATTATTATCGCCCGACAGAGCGCCTGGTTGAACTGATCGCGGACTATGATCGCGATTACTGGGAATGGCTCCTATACTGTGGAAAACGCATTAACAGGCGCGTGTATCTGTGGATCTACAGCTTTGACCAGGTTCTCAGGCAGCTCGGATATGTCGGAGGTGGCAAAAATGCGTGAGATACTTTTCCGCGGGAAGCGGGTGGATAACGGCGAGTGGGTCGAGGGCTTTTACGCCTGCGTACTTGATTCGCATTATATTATTACGGGGAGGTTTGACAGTCTTACAAACGGAATAATCAACAGCGAAGCTTATAAGGTCAACTTCGAAACAGTCGGTCGATTTACCGGGCTGACGGACAAGAACGACGTGAAGATATTTGAGGGGGATATCATCAGGTGGCACGATAACACCGTGCTGTCTGTCAGCGGTCAAATTGCAGAGGTTTGTTTTGGCAAATACAGGGACGCGGAAAGCGTATTTGATGATATTTTTCCGCTTGGCTTTTATATCAGATTTTCCGACAAAAACTGCGTAACAATAAGCTGGCTCGACGAATATAAGAACTATTTCGACATTATCGGCAACATCTACGACAACCCGGAACTACTGGAGGTGAGCGAAAGTGATTAGTGCATTCATAGGCGCATACACAGAAACCGTTGAGACTATACGCCGGATTGAGCGTAGCGAGGAACGTGCACGCGCTGAAAAAGATTTCAAGCGGTTCGCGGCTAAGAAAAGCCGGAACAGGAAGCAGAAGCGCAAGGGAAAGAAAAAGAGGTGAGTGGGAATGAGATGTGACAATTGCCCGTTATGCCCTATCGCTGAAGATGGTGTTTGCCCCGAATGCGAAGGTGAATACGGAATAGAGTACGCCGACGGAATGGTGGGCTGCAAGCACCCTAGGAACTGGGCTGAAAAGAGAAGCAATGAGCACGACACCGCACTCGGTGAAATGGGAACGGATATGGGAATTGAAATGGACTTTACCCCAGAGGAGCTTGCAAAAGTAATCGACCTCTGCAAACACATGGTGGGGCTTGATTATCAAAAGCCATACCACAGACACGGAAAGGCATTTTACAGACCGTATCGAAACTTTTTCGCCGATGGCATTCCCGGGGATAGGCTGCTAAATAAGCTTCCGTATTGGATAATCACCAAATCGCAGAGCGAAAAATCTACCTATTACAAGCTGTCGGCAGATGGTTTAAAGTGGCTCGGCAGACGGCTTAAAATAGAGATTAAGGAGTGTGAGGAATGAGTAAACACACCTACGCAGACAGCACGCTGAAAAGCTGGACAAAGGACGAGCTTATACACCAGATACGGATTCTGGAGCACAATGTCGCGGTTGGCAAGGAACGCCTAAATAATCAGGCGAAACTGCTTGAAACATGGGCGCCGGTGGTGCACGCCCACTGGAAAGGCTACCATACGCAGGAACCGTACTGCTCCAATTGTGGGTTTACCTACGACCACGAGCAGGGCGAAGACGCTCAGATAACAGACTACTGCGGCAACTGTGGTGCTAAGATGGACGAGAATGAGGTTGAAAACCTTGAACGCTGCTCGTGCGGGGACAGGCAATACTGCCTAGAGGTCGAAAAAGACGAGAACGGCAAGTGGTTTATACGTTGTTACCGCTGTAGAAAAATCGCATGGGGCAACACCATAGAGGAAGCGGTGAACGCGTGGAACGGTTCCCAGAACTGCGGCGCTAAGATGGACGGGAAAATGAGGTGATAAAATTGCTGCCAGAGATTTTGGCAAATATTTTTCTTTCTTTTGTGGTCGTGTTTTTGACCATAGCTCCGTTGGCAATTGCTTTTGCTATCGGGTATGCCAAGGGATATTACGATAAAGGACATGAGAAAAAGTGAGGAGGCTTTGAAATGCCTGAAATCAAATTAAAGCCCTGCCCGTTCTGCGGGGGTAAGGCGATTATTATGCGCTTGGAAAGCCTGGAAACTGGCTTCGTGAGCTATTATATTTCACACAGTGATATATTTAATTGCGCATACGAAATCAGACAGAAGAGCGCAAGCGAAACTATGCAGGAAGCCGCTAACAAATGGAACAGGAGGGCTGATAATGGCTAAAGTAAAATGCAGGTCGTGCGATATCTGCGGCGAGATGAACGCCAAAGATGGATTTATGCTCAAGGCTAAACGTATGGAATCTTACAAAGTAAGAGATACGCTCGGGTATATAATAGGCGTAAAATACAGGTGGGCAAGAATTGACCTCTGCGAAAGCTGCTATAATGAGATAGTCAGGAGTTGCCACCGGATCCGTCGCGAACAGAAGGAGGGCTTATGACCCGTGAAGAACTGGAGCAGATATATTACCTCCACCGGGAGCTGCGTATGTGGGAGCAGGAGCTTGAACGGCTCCGCTGCCGCTCGCTGGTACGTTCGCCGCAGCCGAGCACCGGGAGCAGTTCCGGGACGTCGGACAAGGTCGGCGAACTTGCCGAAAGGCGCGTTGACCTGGAGCGCCGCATAGAACTCAAGCGCGAGGAGATACAGCGGCGCCGCGATGAAGCTGTTGCGTTCATCTACGATATTCCCGACAGTCTGACCCGGCAGATAGTTTATTACCGCTGCGTGAGCCTTTTCGGCTGGACGCGCGTCGCCTATGAGGTCGGGGGGAATAATTCGCCGGACGGGGTGCGCATGATTTACAACCGTTTCATGGATAAGCTGTAAGTTGTTCGTTTTGTTCGGTTTACATGTGCTATACTAGTATTATCGCAGAGCGCTCAGAAATGGGCGCTCTTTTCTTTAGGGGGCATGGTCATGAAACGCTACTGCACGATATGCCACAAGATCCACGAGGGGCGCTGCAAGCCGGTATTCGCACGCGATTCCAGGGCAGACAGATTCCGGAATACGCAGGCGTGGCGCAGGAAATCCGCCGCGATCCTCGACAGAGACTATCACTGCTGCCGGGTCTGCTACGCCGCCGGGAATATCTGCACGTCCGGACTGTCTGTGCACCACATTACGCCGCTCGCAGTGGATTACGACCAGCGGCTGGAGGAGGATAATCTCATCACGCTGTGCAGATTCCACCATGAGCAGGCGGAACGCGGCGCCATCAAGGCGGCATTCCTCCGGGGGCTTGCCGGAGCGGAGTTCCTTCCGGGATAGCCCCCCCGGGGTAACGACACTTTGAGGAGGTCATGGCTGACATCGACGGCCACCCCCGTAAATGAAATATTCCCGATATAAAATTTGACCCCAGGGAGGTGCAGAAATGCCAAGAGGAAGTAAATCCGTTGCGGCGACTACCGGACACCGCACCAAGGCGGAAAAGGAATCCCGGCAGCAGGCGGAGCAGGACATGCTCTCCGGGAAGAAGGGCTTTGAACGCGAGAATGTGAAGGCGGACCCGGTCGCCCACGCGGAGTACAAGAGAGTATCCGCGCTGATGAAGGCTGTGGGGAAGGACGACGCGCTGTATTCCGCGATAGTCAACCGGTATTGCGAGCTGTTCTCGGAGATTGACAGGTGCCGGCAGGAATCCACGCGGCTCCGGCAGCTCATGGACCGTCTGGAACAGCGCCTGGATTCCGGCGAGGTGGAGGACGAAACCGCATTCATGAAGCAGTACACCGCGCTCCTGGCGCAGGTGAACAAGCTGGACGATAAGATCATGCAGAAGCGCAAGATGATGTTGGATCTCGAAAAGGAGAACGGCATGACCGTCGCGGCGGCGCTCCGGGCGATTCCGAAAGGCAACGCCGAGAAGAAGGAAAATCCGCTGGCGGCAATCCTCGGTGGAGGGTGATAAATACGGCGGTGTAACAAAAGGAGCGGAGAGATCCGGCTTCCGCAGGTGGGAATCCTGCCGCCGCCCGAACGATAACATAGCACGTGTGCACCGCATGCGCGCTTTTATTTTCACCGGAAGGAGGTGATAGAATGCAGCTTGAAATACGCGGCAACGCGCTGCACATCAGCGGATACGTCAACGCGGTGGAGCGTGAGAGCCGCCGGCTTCCGGCGCGAATGTGCGGAAAAGCAAGGTCGGATTTCACCGAGAAGATAAGCGCAGGAGCCTTCGGGCGTGCGCTCCAGCGCGCTCCGGAGATCCGGCTGATGTACAATCATGCCAGGGACATCGGCGGAACTGCGGACGGCTCGCTGAAGCTCTCGGAGGATTCCATCGGGCTGAGGGCGGAGGCGACCATAACTGACGGCGAGGTGATCTCGGCGGCTAAGCGCGGCGAACTTCGCGGCTGGTCGTTCGGGTTCACGAACGCAAAAGACCGCTGGGAGGATTCCGGGGAGGGCTTACAGCGCCGCACGCTCGATGATTTCGACCTCAAGGAGGTTTCGGTGCTGTCGGTAACTCCGGCTTATGTCGGGACTTCCGTTGAGCTTCGCGGCGAGGATATCTCCGAAACGGAAACGCGCTCCGCTGACGACCCGGGGGATCCTCCGGAATCCCACGACAACACGGCTAAAACAGACAAGGCAAGGCACGAACTGGAGCTTCTCACAATGCTCTGACGCGCCTTTTTTATTTTACAGGAGGTTAATATGAACGAGTTAAAGAAACTGCTGGAGCAGCGTTCCGCGCTCATCGGGAAGATGAACGACATGCTGTCGAAGCTTGGCGAGGGGGAGGAAACCCGTGCCTTCACTGACGAGGAGCTTTCAGAATTTAACGAAGCCAAGAAGCAGGTAAAGAGCCTGACTGACACCATCACCGCGATCCAGGAGCAGCGCTCCGCCGAGGGATTCCAGCTGGTGAGCGACAACGACAGCGGCGCAGACAACCGTGAGGAAGCGGAGCTCCGTTCCTTCGAGAAGTATCTGCGTTCTTTCGGCGCCGAGAAGATGGAGCTGCGTTCCGATGTCAACTGGACCACCACCAAAAACGGCGACGTTATCCACACTTCCATCGCGAACAAGATCATCGACAAGGTGAGGGAGAAATCTCCGCTGTTCAGCATGGCAACACATTACAACATCGGCGGCAACCTGGATATCCCCTACTACGACGAGAGCACATCTTCCGTGATGGTTGCATACTCTGACGAGTTCGCCGAGCTGGAGGCTTCCGCAGGGCAGTTCAAGAGTATTTCCCTCAAGGGATACCTCGCCGGCGCGCTGTCCAAGATCTCCCGTTCCCTCATCAACAACAGCAACTTCCCGATCGTGGACTACGTCGTTGACAAGATTGCGGAGAAGTTCGCGCTGTGGATAGATAAGGAGCTTATAAAGGGCACCTCCGGCAAGATCGAGGGACTTTCCGGAATCACTCAGGTAGTCACTGCTGCGGCTTCCACCGTCATCACTGCGGACGAGCTCATCGACGCGCAGGACACCATTCCTGACGTATTCCAGCCGAACTGCGTGTGGATCATGAGCAAGGCTGCGCGCACCGCTATCCGCAAGCTCAAGGACGGCGAGGGGAACTACCTGCTCAACAAGGACGCCACCACCAAGTGGGGTTACACGCTCTTCGGCAGACCGGTGTACATTTCCGACGCCATGGACGGTATTGCGGCAGAGAAAACCCCTATCGTATACGGCGACCCCTCCGGGCTTGCCATCAAGACTTCCGAGAGCTTCTCGCTCCAGCTGCTGACTGAGAAGTATGCGACGCAGCACGCCATCGGCGCCGTTGCCTGGATGGAGCTTGACGCCAAGGTCGAGAACGCACAGAAGCTCGTCGCCATCAAGATGAAGGCAGCATAAGGAGGGCACCATGAAGGTTAAGGCAAACAAGGGATTTTCGGGCTTCCTCACTCCGGGGAAGCCCTTCAACATGCACGCCGGAGAGATACGCGACGTGGAGGACAACGCTACGGTCCGGGAGCTGATATCCGTCGGCTATCTGGAATCCACGGAGGTCCCCACGCCGCAGGCAGAGCCGGAACGCGTGGAATCCGCGGAGGTTCCTGACGAGGTGAAGCTGAATGAAGATAAGCGAGGTAAGTCTAAGCGCGGTTAAGGCGCATTGCGGAATCTCCGGCGAAGATTCGGACGAGCTTCTGGGCATTTACATGGACGCTGCGAAAAAGCTTTGCGCCGACTACACCGGGCTGTCCAAAGAGCAGCTCGACGAATTCCCGGATATCACGGTGGCGTACCTCAACATGGTGAATGAGATGTATTCCCAGCGCCTTGTGATGACCGCCGGAACTCAGATGAACGATTTCCAGCGGCAGATACTGGACATGCATTCGGTGAATTATCTGTAGGAGGGCGCGATGTGCTTTAACAAAAAGCTGACCCTGCTCACGCTGGAGTATCCGCCCGGGCGCGGCGAGCCGAAAATAACGGACAGCGCGGAGGTCTGGGCGGACGTTTCCGAGCCGGGAACGGTGACGAAATTCCAGGGGCTTGCCGCAGGTTATGATATCGCGCTGACCGCGGTGATGTGGCGGCGCGAGTACAGGGGCTTCACCCATGCGGAATATCAGGGAGTGCGCTATAAGATATCCGCTACCGGAGCGGCGGCGAATCCGCTGCACATCAAGCTTTCGCTGACGAGGGGGTGAGCCGATGGACATCGCAGAGAAGATGGAATCCGCGCTGGCGGATATTCTCCCGGTGTATGGGCGCACTCCGGAATTCGGTGCGAATGCCGAGCCGGAGAAATATGCGGTGTACAACATTACCGAGCTCCCCCGGGAATTCGCGGAGGGCGAGGAGCATTCCACGCAGTTCCTGTGCAGGCTTGCGGTGTTCACTCCGGCGCTGGATTTCACGCTGTACAGCCGCATAAAGGCGGCTATGCGTGCGGCAGGGTTCGGATATTCCTCCGGCGGACAGGTCGGCACGGATACGCTGTTTCCCTACGTCACGCATTACTACCTGGATTTCGTGGGGGTCGAGGACAATGGCTGAGGATATTTTCGACCTGGGGCTGGAGCGGTTCCAGCAGCAGATAAATCTGCTTGTCCGGGATCTTGACCAGATGTCCCGGGCGGTGGAATCCGGCGCGGTCGCCGCTGCGGAGGAATCCGCCGAGATGATCGCCGCGGAGCAGAAGCGGCTGTTGTCTGCGGCAAGCTTCCGGAACAAGACGGCGGACCTGGCGGCGCTCATTACGGTGAAGAGATCCGGGTCAAAGAAGTATTACCGGCTGAACATTGGATATGATTCTGCGGCGATAAAGGCGCACCCGGAGGTGCTCGTTATCGAGTACGGCAGACCGGGTAAATCCGCCCGGCGCATGAAATCAACTGATAAGCTCGGCAGGAAGAAGGGTGATTTCCCACCGCAGACGCCGCACATCAAGCCGGGATTTATCCTGGCGAAGGACAAGGCAGCCGGGCATTTCCGGGACAGGCTCCTGGAGATAGCGCGGCGGAAATGGAATAATGGAGGTTAATTATGGCAGCAGATACAAGAGGACATTCGCACATCAACGTCAAGCGGCTTGTCATGTGGGGACTGGCAACGGACGATGATTCGGGCACCACCTACGACGAAGCCGCGTATGAGTTCAAGAAGTCCACCATGTCCGCGAAGTACACTCCGAAGGCGGAAACCGCGGAGCAGTACGGCGACGGGATAAAGGTCGAGGATTACGTTGCGAAGGACGGCGGCGACATCGAGATCACGCTGACCGGATTCAAGTCCGGCGACGGGGAGTTCCTGTTCGGCGAAACTAAGACCACCGAGGGTGTGGAGGTTTCCGGTTCGGAGGACATCGTGCCGTACAACTGCACGGCGTACATGACGGAGCGCCCGGACGGCAAGGTGAATCTGTATAAGTTCCCGAAGGTGAAGTACATGCCGCAGGGCGAAACCGCCGACCAGAAGGAGGGCACCAAGATCTCCTACGGCAACGCTTCCATCAAGGGCACCTATTCGCCGCTGCTCTCCAGCCACGCGGACTGCTACCGCAGGCTGGGCGCGGATCCGGAAGCCGACAAGGCGTTTATTGAGAAGTGGTTCACCGAGGCGGCATTTTACAAGACTGCCGGCGATGTGTAAGCCATGTTCACAGAGCTGACGAAGCAGTATTACCGCTTTGAATGCGGCGGCTCGGTGATATCCCTAAGATACGACATGACCGCGTTTCTCCGGCTGGAGGAGCGCGGAATTTCGTATGAGGATATATTCCGGGGCAGGATCACGGGCGCGGTGCTGTGTGAGTTCCTGAAAGCCGGCGGATACCCCGGCGATCCGGAACTGATACTGCACGGCATGGGCGGTCCGGTGCTGTGGACGCACCTCCGGGCGGCAGTACTGCTGGCGCTGCCGGTGCGCGATCCGTTGGTCATCGACATTCCCGGAGAGGATCCCGGCGAAGCGGACATGAAGCGGCTCCGGGGGCTGATTTGCGATATCATGCGCAAGCCGGAGGAATTCTTCTGGAGCTCCACTATGCGGGAGCTGGTCGAGCGTTGGCAGGCGTTCGCTATCGCCAAGGGGTATATGAAGAAGCCGGAGAGAATGCAGATGTTTGATATGGAGGGCATGGAATAATGGGAGGACGCGGAGGAAATTCTGGAGTCGGGGCGAATAGAAACGCTGCAAGGGCGATACAAAACATCAAAACGATTGATAAACTGGCTGATTATATGCTTGACAAATATGACTTTTCTTTTTATGACGACAGTTTAGCCAAGCTCGATTTTGAATTTGTAAAAGCCGCAGCGGTCGAAATTGCCGCAATAAAAGATGAGTTCCCACAGGCAAGCCAGGCATTGAGAGGAATATACGTTCAATCTCGAAGCGATGGTGAATTAGCATTATATAATGTTTATTCGCGGTCAATAGCATTATCGCCTTCATTTATATATGGAACTGCCGCTGCAACGTATAGTTCACAAGTACGAGCTGGGAACGCCCCTGAAGGCGGAAAGGTGATAAACATTATTTCACACGAGATGGGACATGGGCTTGAAAGCGCTTTGGCTCAAAGAAACGGGACATCTTTAGAAAGACACAATGAGGCAACGCGGATAGTATCAAAAGCGGCGAAAGTAGTGAAAAGCAGCTCACAAGGGAAAGATATGAAAATAAACGATATGGTAAGCCAAATATCGTCTTATGCAACTAAAAATCGTTCAGAAACGCTTGCGGAAGCAGTGGCTGATTACAGAGCGAACGGCGCAAGAGCAAAGCCACTTTCTCGCGCAATATGGGCAGAATTGAAAAGGGAGCTAAGTTAATGATAGACTGGCGAGTAGCAGGGCTTGAGAATTTCGGGGTGTTCCAACCGTATATAACGGACGGGCGGTTTGAAATACCGACCATACTTCCGGAGAAGCTCCCCACGCTTGAATGGACGGGCTTCAACTATGCGCGCGGAACTAAGGGACCTCAGCCGGAAAAGGGCGTGCATTTCTTTGTGGACGACTACCAGTTCCGGGCGGTCTGGGAGAATCCGGTGCGGTATGCTGATGTGATGAGCAGATTCGGCGCGGTCCTTACTCCGGATTTCTCGACTTACATTGATATGCCGCAGATACTCCAGATATGGAACCACTACCGGAAGCACTGGCTCGGAGCGTTCTGGCAGTCCCGGGGTATGGTTGTGATACCTACGATTTCGTGGAGCACTCCGGATAGCTGGGAATGGTGCTTTGACGGCGAGCCGCACGGCAGTGCGGTCGCGATATCCACGGTCGGCGTTGAGCGCGACAAATCGGCGTTCGATTTCTTTGTAGCCGGATACCAGGAGATGTTAACGCGGTTACAGCCGTCGGAGATCCTGGTTTACGGCAAGAGGTTCGATTTTATGACGGAGGATTATTTAACGGTCGTTGAGCCGTTTTTCAAGCAGATGAAAGAGAGGGCAAAGAATGGGCGGAAGAGGTAGTTCGAGCGGGGCTAAGGGCGGAAGCGGAGGCGGAAAGTTTTCCGGAACAAACGCTCAGGGACAGGCGCGAGTGTTCTATGATAAAACTCAGGAGTTTGCCGGAATGTCCATGCACGAGTTTGAGAATGCAATTCGCAGTCGCCCTCACGAGTATATAGGCGGATTTGACGACAAAGGTAATCTCATCGTTGCTGGAACAAGCAGAAGCAACGGTTCTGTAATTGTACCGACGGGGCACCCTGAGTTTAGCAAAATAACGACGTTAACGCATAATCACCCGTCAGACAGCAGACGCCCCCTGGGTGGAACATTATCCGAAGCTGATGTAAAAATCCTTGGCAGATACGGCAATCTCAATTCAATGCGCGCAGTCGCAAACGGGCGCGGCGAGCATTCATACATAATGCAGCAGTCTTACGGGAAAACTGCAAATCATGCAGGGATCATGTCTGCTGCAATCAAAGCTGAAAAAAGCGGACAGCTGACAAGAATGGGGCAGGCAGCGGTAGCCAAATTTCAGAAGAACGTTGGCAGACCGCTTACTGAATCTGAAATGAACCGTGCATTTATCGGAGGAATGAAAAATGCATGGAGCGCGATAGCAAGGCAGAATGGTTTTGATTATGTGCGTTTGAAAAAAGCACCGTGGTAACACTTGACACAAAGAAACGAATGTGATAAAATAAAAGAAAGGAGGTTTGGCTTTATGAATGATAGAATAGTAATTCCCGATGGTTATGTTGCAGAAGATATCAACGATGATTTCCGTGAGATGGGAATGAGCGAAGAAGCAATAGCTGAGATGAATGCTGACATCAACAACCAGGTCGAACAGCTGAACAACGAAGTAGCGAACGCCTCGGTTCCTCCTGAAACTCAAAGGCTTATCGATGTAATCGAAAGTCCGGATACTTCATGGGAAAAAAAAGAAGCGGCTCGCCGCAAACTTGACCCTGATATGTATGACAAGGACGGGAATCTGGTCCTTGACGACAGCGAGTTTTATGACCGCATAGAAGCAGACATGAAACGCTTGTACGAAGAAATGAAAGCGCGTGGTGAAGCAATTTAACCGCGATAATAACATTTGAAGCGCTATGCAGCAATGCACGGCGCTTTTTTATTGCCTGAAAGAGGTGATACTGTGGGCATAAAGGACAGCAGAGCTTATCATTACGCCGTTTGGGCTTCCGATGAGGATAATCACGCAGTCGGGAAGTATGTCCGCAGGCAGGCTCGGGCGTGGCTTGATATCGCAGACGGGAATACTCCCGGCGCGTACGTTGACGAGGGCGAATACAAGCAGACTCTCGCGCTCCTCGGGCTTATGATACACCCGGATCTCCACAAGCCTATGCCGGAGGCGCTGGAGAATTACGCGATGTTCTTCATTACTGCGCTGTTCTGCACGAAAGCCGCAGACGGTCGTTCGTACTATTCGGACGGGCTGCTTGAGATAGCCCGGAAGAATTTCAAGACGTTCACCTCCGGCGTAATATTCGTGCTGGCTATGGTGAAGCTGCCGAAATTCTCGCGACTATTCTCTGTAGCTCCTGACCTGAAGCTGTCCTCGGAGCTGAAGATCGCAATTAAGAAGATCATCAAATCCTCGCCGCTGCTGGAGCCGTATTTCAAGGTAATGCGCGCGGAGATCCGGTGCAGCTTCACGGAAACAGAATACATGCCCCTCGCGTACTCCAACGACAAGCTGGACGGCAAGTTGGCTCACCTGTTCCTGGCGGACGAGGTGGGCGCGATGGATTCCTACCCGGTGGAGGCTATGCGCTCCTCGCAGGTCGTTCTTAAGGACAGGCTGGGAATCCTTATTTCAACGCAGTACCCGAACGACAGCAACGGGCTTACCGACGAGATAGACCTAGCCAAGAAGCAGCTCGACGGAATCTACGACGGTAGGCGGAAGTATTTCGCGCTGCTGTTCGAGCCGGACGAGGAAATAAAGAACGACTGGCAGGAGGACGACAACGTATTACTCCAGGCGAATCCGGTGGCGGTCGGGAATCCCGACCTGATGGATACGCTCCGGGACATGCGTGCGCTCGCAGTCCTCTACGAAAACAAGCGCGAGAATTTCCTCTGCAAGCACTGCAATATTCAATACTCCGGAATAGGCTCAGAAGGGTACATCGACCAGATGGCGCTCCAGAAGTGCCAGGCGGCGGACGATCCGGATTTCTGGCGTGGGCGCGATGTGTATTTAGGGCTGGACCTCTCCCAGACGGAGGACAATACGGCGCTGGCTATGGTCACGCTGGACGAGGACGGGCGCATTCACGCAAAGTTGTGGGGATTCCTACCGAAGGACAGGGTCGCCGCGAAATCCGCGAAGGAAAAGGTGGATTACGCGCGGCACATCGCGGACGGAGAGTGCTTTGCATGCGGCGGCGAGGTCATTGACTACGGCTTTGTGGAGCGGTTCATTCTCGACCTGCCGGAGAAGTACGGCGTGAATATCGTGCAGCTCGGCTTCGACCGGTGGAATGCGCTTTCGACGGTGCAGAAGCTGGAATCCGACGAGCGGAATCCGATCGAATGCGTCGAGATCAAGCAGCACTCCAGCGTGCTCCACGCGCCGACTAAGCTGCTGAAAGAGTACATTCTGCGTGGCGATTTTTACTACGCCTATAACCGCCTGCTGGAGATAAACTTCTCCAACGCACGCTGCACCGAGGACACCAACCTCAATAAGTACGTCAACAAGAAGCGCTCCGCCGGCAAGGTGGATATGGTCGTGGCGCTTATCAACGCGGTTTTCCTGCTCCAGCAGGATATGCTTTCCGGGGACGATTTCGTGGTGCAGTATTGACATTCTGGACAATCCGTGCTATAATGTAGGCACATTCGGGTGAAAACTCCCGTTTGATGTAAAAATGGAGGTACATTATGAAAAAAATGCGGATTGCTGCCGCTTTGATGGCAGCGCTGATGGTGACGGGGTGTGGGTCTTCCCAGCCGTCTTCACAGCCACAAACGAATGTAGGAATAGACTATAACGATTCGTCACAGCCGGAAACAGAAGCAAACAGCACTCAGTCAGAGGAGGCAGTGAACGACGATATATCGGTCCCTGGTTTGTATACGGAGGCGTTCCAGCCTTTCTACAAAGGAATGGATACACTGACATTCGACAAAGCAAAGAAAGATGTTCAGGGTATTTCTTATACAGCTGAAATAACAAACCCGGAAGGCACATTAACAATTTCGTCTGAGGATGGCGATGTGATAACGGCTGAATTCTGCTGGGATATGAATGGCGTTAATACCCTGTATATGCTCACATACACCCGAGGTGATTGTTCTTTTTATGCTTCAAGCCTTGGTCACATTCAGGAGGTTCATTACTATACAATCGACTCAAGCGGCGAAAAGCAGGTTGACGGACTGGCTGATTGTGAAAAATTCCTTTTTGGTGGTTCAGTTTCTTCGTCAGGCTCTGACAATTCGTATACCGTCACTTTGCTGCACGGTACGCTTCTCGAAAAGAGAGCAATTGGCGACAACCTTACAATAAAGGCAAAAATTCAGCCAAGCTTTAATAATAAAGCTACCATAGACCAGAATTACTATAACATCGAAAACATTATCAAAAACCAGGGCGGAACACGGTTTACTCATATAGATTATTGGGCAGTTGCAGATATGACTGATGGCTCAGAGAAAAAAGTGATCAGCTTTACATTATCCGACGAAACTATCAGAAAGATAGCTGATAATCAAATCGTAGCGAACCAGATGGGGTCATATGTTGATGACTTATATATACTGCCCAGCTTAATGGAATAACAAAAAAGCACGTTGAGAAATCAGCGTGCTTTTTTCATATCACCGTAGTAAAAACCGCCCTTTTTACCACGATACCACAACAGAATACACCAAGCGCTCCGATGGGGCGCTATTTTTATGCCCTTTTTCAGGAGGAACGATGGCTGACGACAGAACACTACAGGCGAATTTCTCGGCGAACACCGCCGGATTTACCCAGGGCACCAGCGTGCTCCGGCAGAAGCTCACCGAGCTGAACACCAACATGGAGCAGACGAAGCAGGCGGTAAAGCAGGCGAACACTGAGATGAGGGATTACCAGAAGCAGCTCACGCAGCTCCGCCGGGAAACCGACAACGGCAACAAGGCGACCTCCGAGCAGTCCAGCCGAATGCAGGAGCTCCGTGAGAGAATTGCCCGTACTGTATCCGAGCTGGGAACGCTCCGCACGGCTGAGCAGGATATCCGCAGCCAGATAAGAAACGTGAACCGGGAGATCCAGAATCAGCAGTCCGTACTTGGGACTGTGACCTCCTCCGCCGCCACCATGGGGGAGGTGCTGAAGGCGAACCTGGCTTCCTCCGGGATCCAGACGGCAGTCGGTAAGCTCACCTCCTCGCTGAGAACCGCGGCGGAGTACTGCTACAATGTGGGAACCTCCTTCGAAGCCGGTATGTCCGGCGTGAAGGCGATTTCCGGCGCCACCGAGGAGGAATTCCAGAAGCTCTCCGACAGGGCGAAGGAGCTGGGCGCTTCCACGAAGTTCACCGCCACGGAGGTTTCCCAGGCGATGAACTACATGGCGATGGCAGGCTGGGACGCGGAGCAGATGCTGGACGGAATCGGCGGCGTTATTTCGCTGGCGGCGGCTTCCGGCGGCGATCTTGCGACCACCTCCGATATCGTGACAGACGCCATCACCGCGTTCGGACTGAAAGCGGAGGACGTCGCGCACTTCTCGGACGTACTCGCGGCAGCTTCTGCGAATGCGAATACCAACGTTTCCATGATGGGCGAAACGTTCCAGTATTGCGCCCCTATTGCCGGCGCGCTCGGATTCTCCATCGAAGACGTTTCGGAAGCCATCGGGCTGATGGCGAATTCCGGTGTGAAATCCAGTATGGCAGGTACTGCGCTGCGAACGCTGTTCACAAAGCTTTCTGACGACATCAAGATAACCGGGCAGAATCTCGGCGAGGTAACTATACAGACCAGTAATGCGGACGGCTCCATGCGTTCCCTGAATGAAATCCTGACAGATATGCGCGCGGCATTCTCTCAGCTTTCGGAATCCGAGAGATCATCGGCGGCTGAAAGCATTGCAGGCAAGTACGCCATGACCGGGCTCCTTACCCTGATGAACGCCGGAGCGGGCGACGTGGACAAGCTCCGAACGGCAATCGAGGAATGCGACGGCTCCGCCGCGGACATGGCGGAAACCATGCAGAACAACACCGCCGGCGCGGTTACGATCATGCAGTCCGCGCTGGAGGGGCTGGGGCTGGCGGTCTACGATAAGTTCGGCGACCAGCTTCGGGACAAGATAAACCAGTTCACGGATTCCTTCTCCGACCTTACGAACAGGGTCGACGCTGGGGAATTCGACGACACCTTCGAGAGGATCGCAAACGCTGTAGGCGGCGCCGCCGATCAGCTGGCGGAGCTTGCGAAAACTGCCCTCCCTGGATTCGTCGAGGGAATCGCGAACACGATATCGTTCCTGGTGGAATACCGCAGCGTGATTCTCGGCGTGATATCCACCATGGTGTCGTTTAAGGTAGCGATGGCGTTCAGCCGGGTGGTGACAACTCTCGGGAATTCGATAAGAGCGGTAGCCGGAGCCGCCCAGGTCGCCAAAAGCGCTATGCAGGCGCTGACTATTGCACAGCAGGCAAGTAATGCGGCGGCGGCTGTAAATCCCTATCTTGCACTTGCTTCCGCGATTGCGGCTCTCGGCGCCGGTATACTCTCCTTTGTAATTTCCACCAACAGCGCCACCAAGAGCGTTGAGGACTTCCGGGCAAAGGCCGACGAGCTTAACCAGACCGCGCAGCAGTCCGACCAGGCGGCGCAGGAAGTCCACGGGCTCGTTGAGGAATACAAGAATATCAAGGAAGCTTCCGACGACACCGAGGAAGCCAAGCAGCGGCTCAAGGAAATCCAGGACACCCTGATAGATACTTACGACGTCGAAGCTGATAAAATCGACCTGGTGAACGGCAAGTATGAGGAGCAGCTGGGGATACTGGGGGAGCTGTCCGACAAAAAGAAAGAGGAAGCCATAATCCAGGCAAAGGCGTCGATAAGCTCGTACCATTCAGCAGAACGCCAGCCAGAATTTTTTGGTGCTCCGGACAATTTCGCTGCGCTTTTAAAGTATGGCAGCGGTGAAGAAGCGTACCAGAAGGTAGTTAAATACGGCGCGGACCACGAAGACGTTTTTGTAAAGGATTTGGTTTTGGGAACCGCGATGGGCTTCGATAACGGCACGACATACGACCAGAGATATAATGCAATGCATGATGTGATAACGAACCTGCAAAGCGATATATCTGAATACGAAGCAGCCGGGGACGAAGAAAATGCAGCGATAGCACGCGCTTTCCTGAACTATTACATGCCCTACTACAACAGCAGCAAGGAAGCGCTGGACAGCATGAATGAAAACCAGGCTATCATTGATTATTACTCTGGCAAAAGCAAGAGCGATTCAGACGAACCATTCGCTCCCGGCGCCTGGAGGGGGAAGGAGTACACCGACGAATACAACCGCAGGAAAAGCGAAGCCGAGCATTCCGGCGGCGTTGACTGGACTGATTACAAGTCCGTCAAGAAGTACTATCAGTACATGATGGACACCGACCAGATAGACGAAACGCAGTTCTACGACTATCTGGAGGAATACGCCAACAAGCTCCTCGACCCGAACTCCGACGAGTGGCGCACTGCCACTGCTGAAATCTATAAGGGCAGGAACAAAAGCTCCGGGTCCTCCGGCAAGGATCCCAACGAGGAAGCCTACGACAGCGAGCAGAAGTACCTGAAGTGGCGGCTCGATATGGGGTATATCACCGAGGAGGAATACTACGAGCAGCTGGCGGCACTCCGGGACAAGTACCTGGACGAGAGCTCCGACAAGTGGCGGCAGGCGACGCTGTCTATACATAACTTCGAGGAGAAATCCAACAAGAAGAAGCTGGATAATCTCAAGGATCAGTATGACGACGCCATAAGCGCCATTGACGAGGAGATAAAGCAGCACAACCGCGACCGCGAGGACGAGGACACCGACAAGAAGATCGCGGAAATAGACAAGCAGCTGCAATACGACCGCCTAGACGATTATTCCCGGCAGCAGCTGGAGCAGAAGAAGCAGGAGATGCTTGACGAGAAGGAAGAAACCGAGTGGCAGCGTAACCATGAGGATCTCAAGGACGAGCTGAGCACCGTCTACACCATGGCGAAAGACGCCTACGAGCAGAGCACGGCGGATCTGGACAGCGCCCTGGCGACGGCTTCCGCAATATTCACGGCGATAGGCAACGGCGCGCAGCAGACTGCGACAGCGGTTTCCACCGTCAATAACAACAACGTCAGCGTTATGATGAATGCAGTTTCCCAGACCGCCGACCAGATCGCGGCAGCGGTGATAAAGCAACTTTCATCTTCAATATAGGAGGGACTATGGGATTTTTCGACTTTTTCCGGCGCGAGAAAAGAGCGGCGGAGCCCGAGTGCGACGACATATTACTCCGGGCGATCATCACCGGCGAGCCGCTGAGCGAGGAAACCGCGATGACGATTCCGGTGTTCTCCGCCTGCGTGGATTTCATTGCCTGCACGATAGCAGGGCTCCCGGTGAAGCTTTACAGGGACTGCGCCGTGCACCAGACAGCTGAGGAGATCACGCAGGACCGCCGTATAGGATTACTCAACGACGACGGCGGCGACCTGCTGACGGCGTACGAAACGCGGCGCGCCCAGATAACGGACATGCTGCTGTACGGTGCTGGGTATATGTACATCGACAAATACGGCGCGAATATCCGGTCGCTGCGGTACGTCCGGAAGCAGTCCGTGAGCGTCACCGTCAATGCCGACCCGATATTCAAGGACGCCGACCTCAGCGTGAACGGCAGGCACTACTACCCGTGGGAATTCGTGACGATCACCCGGCACACCAGGAACGGCGTGACCGGTGTAGGGCTTCTGGAGCAGATATCCAAGCTGCTCAACACCATGTACAACGAGCTGTTGTACGAAGGCTCCGTGGCAAGGACGGGCGGCAACAAGAAGGGATTCCTGCAGTCGGAAAAGAAGCTGTCCGAGGACGCAATGACCAGGCTGAAGGCAGCCTGGCGTGAACTCTACGCCAACAACGGCGACAACATGATGGTACTTAACGACGGCGTGAAATACCAGCAGGCGGCGAGCACTTCCGTGGAAATGCAGCTTAACGAGCACAAGCTGACGAACGCCGGCATGATCGCGCTGGTGTTCGGGCTTTCCCCGGAGGTGGTATCCGGAAAGGCGTCCGCCGATGAATATATGTCCGCGGTGCGCAGCTCGATGATCTCGGTGGTGGAAAGCTACCAGGCGGCGCTGAACCGTTCACTGCTTACCGAAAGCGAAAAGGCGCAGGGACTGTATTTTGAGCTGGACACCAACGAGCTCCTCCGTGGCGACATGACCAGCCGTTTCAATGCTTACGCAACGGCACTCCAGAACAATATCATGAGTATTGACGAGGTGCGCTACCGCGAGAACCTCCCTCCCCTGGGATTCAACTACATGAAGCTGGGGCTGGCGGACGTGCTGTTTGATCCTAAAACCGGTACGCTTATCACTCCCAACACCGGCATAACGCAGAACACCGCCGGAAAACCCTTGACAGGCGACACGCACGATGGTATAATAGAACCGGAGATACGCAAGAAAGACAACTGGATCAAGGGCAAAGGCGGACGTTTTGCTGGCATTGTTCCGAGGGGCGTCCACATGAGCAAGGGCGAATACCGGAAAATCGTCAGCGAGATCAATACGAATTACGGGAAGTATCAGGGCAAAGAGTATTGCATTCATCACTCACTTTGGAAAGACAAATTTTACTGCTATAAGTTTGTGAATTACGGTTTTGATAATTATAAGTTCACAAAGAAATGGAGAAATTAACATGGAAGAACTTAAACAGCTCCTGTTAAAAGTTTCTGACAGTTACACCGATTTTGTAATCGGTGTAATGGCTGATGTCAGAGATAATCCGGATAGGCTTAATGACATTATACAGTTTATCAAGGGTAATCCGGAAGCCACATCATCTGATATCATCAGGTGGACGATGGTAGAAATCGACGGCATAGATCCCGATAACCCTCCGCCGCTGATACTGACGGACGATGATGAATAAACGGTGAACGAAACGTTCAGCCATATATTGAAGCACTTACGACTGTAGGTGCTTTTCTTTTTGCCCGAAAGGAGATGATACCTTGAAAAAGGTGACTTACACCAACAGCGTGAACGGGCTTTCCATGGAGTTCTCCTCCAATAGCCCGGAGATGCACCTTGACCTCCGGGAATTCGACGGCTGCTCCGTGGGGGCGACCGCCATCACCTACAAGCCGGTGGAGCTGGACGGGCAGCGCTTTATTTCCAGCAGCCTGAACGCGCGCACCATCAACCTCCCCGTGGAGTTCACCGCCAAGTCCGACGGCAGGTATTCCAGGACCGGCGCCCTCGCGGTGTGGGAGAAGCTTCTGAACACGTTCGTGCCGCTGCACGAGGGCTGGCTGGTCTGGACTAATGGCACGGAATCCCGGCGTATCCGCTGCCGCACGGCGGAAACTCCGCAGCTCACCCAGAAGCTTCCGTACCTGTTTTCCGCGAGTATTTCCCTGATTGCGGATTACCCGTTCTGGGAGAGCACGTCGGAGCATTCCATGGCGATGGCGGTGTCCACCACCGCAGTTACGGTGAAAAACTCCTGCGGAATTGCCGTACCTCTGTGTATCGACGTGCCCTCCGGGGGTTCCCAGCCGCTTATCTACAACCGCACCGCCGGCTGCGGAATTTCCTTTGCGATCGCGCCGGAGCAATCCTGCACCGTGGACACCCGGGAATGCACCGTCACCCTGGCGGACGGTACCTACGCGAACCACCTGCTCAACGTGGACAGCGAGTTCTTCCGGCTGCTGCCCGGGAATAACGAGTTTTATTTCCTCGGCGTGGGCGGAGGTGATTCCGCAGTGATACGCTGGCGCGACCAGTTCATGGGGGTGTACTGATGGTAATATCTATATTCAAGCCGCCGGAGGACGGCAAAACCTGGGCGGAGCAGAAAGCCGGCGACATCTGCGACGCGACTTCCTACGAATACGAAAAGTACTTCAACGGCGTTGGGACTTTCACGCTGGAGCTTCCGGTAAACACGCGCTTCCGGGAGGAACTCCAGGTGAACCGATTCCTGGTGACGGACAGCGGCGACGCGCTTGTCGTCAGGGATATCCAGACCACGCTGGACAAGGTGAAGGTAACGGGCTACGACCTCAACGGATTACTCTGCGACCGCATTACGCTGGGCACCGACGAGAGCGGCTACGACCCGTATGACGGCTCCACGGAGGCATGCGTGAAATACTACGTCAGCAGCAACCTGGCGGTAAGCGGCATTCCCGGGAGGAATCTCCCACGGTTCGATGTAATCCCCAACACCCTCGACCGCGGAACTCCGGAGGATCACGCGTACCCCCGGTACCAGAACCTCCAGGAGCTTGTCACCGAGCTCTGCGGAGCCGCCGGGCTCGGCTGGCGCGTGTCCCTGAACAGGAGGGGCGGAATCGCTGACCCGGTGTTCCTGTTTGACGTGACTGAGCAGACGGACCGCACCTCCGGGCAGTCGGAGCGCGACCGCGTGGTGTTCTCGGTACAAATGCACAATGTGGAATCCATGACCCGGCAGGTGGGAGTGACCTCCGCCAGGAATACGCTGTACCTTGACATAGACGGCACAGTGGTGCAGTATCCGCGCGAGCAGGAGGGCACAGAGGGATCCGGCGAGGAAGCGCAGGGCAGGAAGCCCGGCTCCGGCTACGACCGCCGGGAGGAGTACTGCTCGCTTTCCGGAAAGAGCCTTGACGAGGAAGTGTATAAGGTCGAGGCGGAGCACAACATGGCGGACAGAATGCAGGAAACGGACTCCCTCACCATCGAAGCCGGGAATCCGCTGGATTACGGAGTAAAGTACGACGTCGGCACTCGTGTCACGGTATACGACCGGAACCGCACACTGCAGCTGGACAGCGTTATCTCTGCGGCGACGGTGCGCCGCACCGGCACGGAGTATTCCGTCCGGCTCACCCTGGGCGAGAGCAAGCCGAAGCTGCTGGATAATTACGCGAAGAAGAGCGAGGTCACACAACGAACAGTCCGCAACAGCAGCGGAGGTATCAGCGGAGTCTACACCAAGAAGATAGCTTTTACAGCCGGAGGATTCGACCTGACGTTCGCCGGATCCGGCGGTGATGTGCTGAACAGCTTCGCCATTACCGAGGACGAATCCGGGAATATTACCGGGATAACCAACACCACCGCCGGCAGAAGCATTGAGGTGACATATGACTGACGATTACAAGAAAGGGCTTATCACGGGGCTTGCAATGCAGCCACTCTGCGTTGCGGAAAGCTCCGGCGAGGTAAGCGAGAACCGCTGCGCCGACTGCGTACTGACCGGGATAGTCAGCGACGAGGGCTGGTGCAGACTGATAACCTATGAGGAGGGCTAATGGCATACATCAACACTATACAGCTTGAGCCGCAGGAAAGCGCCCAGGCTCTTGCGGAAGCTATGGCGCAGGCGCTTGGTAAGGCTCTGAAGTGGACTGTGGACGGCACCTCGGTGTGGGCTCCGGGCGGAGGAATCGCTATTCAGTTTTGTGTAAACAGCACGAGTGTTAAGACCGGCATAAGAAATTCTATTACACAACGTGAAGGGGATAATGCTCTCGTGTGGGCTGCGAGTCAGTACACCTGCGTGGATTATGTATGGACGGGCAGCACTCTGGCGGTAGGAATCAGAGCTGCCGGATCCTCCATTGTGCTTTCAGGTATGATTGCAAAAAATACTTCGGGCGCATACAAGGCTCTTGTGTCTTATTCTAATACAATGCTTTATATTGCGGAGGGGTTCCCGGCGTATAAGTCGTCAAATGGATTTACAAACAGTGCGGCAGGCGTTTCAACGTCCATAGTCAAGTTCCCGGATATGTGGGGCGGCTGCATGTTCATCGATCTGTATTACATGATGTCCTGCCCTGTGTCCGCACAGTCTGATCTTGTGTTCTTCATCGGTGGAAAGCATTACCGGCGTGTAGGAATCTCACAGTCGCTGTGCTTTGCGGTGCCGGTTGAATAAATTAATGGAGGGTAATTTATGACAGCAAAAACAATAACGCTTACAGGCGCAGAAACCAGGGCAGTTTACTCGGGCGGAAGCAACGCATGGCTGCGGAACGACGGCACGGACGTAATCTACGCGGCGGCAGTCCCGGGAATCACGGCAGGCTCCGACGGGGTAGTCAGCATACCTGCCGGGCAGTCCGCTCCGGTTTATGGCGCGTATGGAACGGTGTACCTGCTCGGCACGGGGTCGGTGCAGCTCATCGGCAGCGACTACAGCACGAACCCTTTTAAGACTTCCGCACAGTCCGGCGGCTCGGGTGCGGATTCCGTGGCGAGAGCCGCCATAAATCAGCATGCAGGCAACGCTGATATTCACGTTACTGCGGCGGAGAAGTCCGGGTGGGATGCCAAGGCTGATTCTGCCGACCTGGACAGCCACACGTCAGATACTGATATCCATGTCACCGCCGGGGAAAGGACCAAGTGGAACGCCAAGGCGGACAAGTCGGATATCCCGTCTGCGCTTCCAGCGGACGGTGGCAACGCTGATACAGTAAACGGGCACACGGTCAACGCTGATGTCCCGGCGAACGCTAAATTCACAGATACCAACACGACATACTCCGCCGGAAACGGTATATCAATATCTGGCACGACCATCAGTAACAGTGGTGTGCGTCTTGTTTCGACCGGAAAAACCAACGGAACGGTGGCTGTTAATGTTAATGGTGTGGAATCTGACGCAACAGTCAAGGGGCTGAATTCCGCTGCATACCAGGCGGTACAGACCGCCGCCGGAACTGTAGGATTACACCGAATATCCAGTGGCACCGCCGCAGCTACCACCACAAACTGCCCTGCCGGCTGCTGGTATGGTCAATATGAATGAGGTGCAGTATGAGCATTACAGTAAATGATAATGGAACTCTTCGCAAACTAGCAACCGTTTCGGCTAATGATGGAGGGGCACTTCGCGTTCTTAAATCAATTTCCGCTAATGATGGTGGGGTTCTGCGTAACATATACGCCAAAGCGGCATTTCCCGATGCGCAATCCGGAAAATTTACTTATATAACTGCATCGGGCACTTCAATTCAAAACCCACAGACATTTGGTAACGCCTTTAACATAACTGGTACAACTACCATAACGGTCAATTTATCCAATATAAAATATGGAGATGGCAATACGAAACAGTGTCAATTTTGGGTTTATAGGAATGATTATTCCACTGGAGATAACAGAACTGAAATGGAGCTGTCGAAAGGACTCAGTGGAGCGACCAAAGAGAACTATGGTAGTGCAACGGCAACAGTATCTAAAGCAGGAAATTATATCATTGAGGCGATACTATTCTCTGTCACAGGAAGCCAATCCGGTGTTTCATTTTATAATGGTTCGTGCGATTATACAATTACTTTTTCATAAGGAGATGTTTTTATGGTAACTTTTGCAAATGGATTAAATTTTGAAACTACAGTAATCTACGCAGTGCCTGCTGATTTTCAGGGCGCAAAACGGGATACCCTTGACATCGCTATCCCGGCGGATAAAATCACGCTTGACGAAGCTAAAGCAATCTGGCAGAATTCAGACGCGACATCGGAAATCACAATCACATACGAGGAGCTCGTAGACGGAAAGACCGTGACCAAGACTGGGGTGCATATCAATTATACTCTGCCGATGGCACTTACGCTTGATGTGCTCAACGGCGAACAGGTCGTGCATATCAAGCTCGCTCAGAAGTCTGCGCTGGAACTCACGCAGGAAAAGCAAGCACAGGACATGGATGATGTTAATGCTGCTCTCTGTGAGCTTGCTGAACTTATCGCAGGAGGTGAGGATAATGGCTAAGATTTTTTACAAGCGTATAGTCGCCGGTGAAATGACCCTTGAGGAAGTCCCGGCGCTCTGGAGAACCAAGGTAGAGAAACTGATCAATAAGGAGGAAAATCATGAATAAGATCAACTGGAAACGCAAACTTACAAGCCGCAAGCTCTGGGTGGCTACGGCAGGATTCGTGGCAGGGCTTATAGTCGCATTCGGCGGCAATGATGTCGCGACCGACCTTTACAACGAACTTATGGAATTACCGAACAACTGAGGAGGTACAATGGGAAACGCAGAATTCGAATTAATAAGCCGTAAGGCTGTTGCGGACTGGTATAGTCAGAACCGCGAGGAAATTACCATCGATAACGTTTATTTGGTGTGGGTATGCAAGGCGCTCCAGAATAACAAGGCGCTGCTTGCAACCACCAAACCAGATGGCATGTACTTTGAAGTAACTTATAACGGCGACAAGAACGAAATGTACCTTGACGCTTATAGCAAAGTTGAAAATGTACTTATTCCTATAAAGGAGGATAATCATGAAAATTGACTGGAAGAGAAAGCTTACATCGCGTAAATGGTGGGTATCCGTGGCGGCGCTGGTGTCGGGACTTATCCTGGCATTCGGCGGCGGTGACGAGGTGGCTACCACCGTCAGCGGCTGCATTATGGCTACTGCGGCGGTAGTCGGATACACCATCGGCGAGGGACTTGCGGATAGTTCCCACAAGGAGGACAACGGCGATGGCAATAACGTTTGAAGCCTACGCGCGGAATAACGGCGCATTCCGTGTGGCGCGCCCCATGCCGTCCGGCAGTCCTGCCGGGATAATCATACACAGCACTGGAGCGAATAATCCCAATCTGCGGCGCTATGTCAATGCGCCGGAGGTGTGCGGCGAGAATCCGTATAAGAACTACTTCGACCGTGCGGATTCCGACGTGTGTCCACATGCGGTCATCGGGCTGGATAAGTCCGGGGAAGTCCGCGCGGCTAAGCTGCTGCCATGGAATATCTGCTGCTGGGGCTGCGGCTCTGGCTCAAAGGGAAGCTACAATTACAGCCCGGCATACATTCAGATAGAGGTCTGCGAGGACGCGCTGAACGACCGCGCCTACTTCGAGGAGACCTTCGGGCTTGCCGCCGATCTCTGCAAGCGGCTCATGAAGAACTACCCGTCAATCAAGCCGGAGAACATCATCAGCCACCACGAAGCACACCTGCGCGGCTACGCTTCCAACCACGCCGACTGCGACCACTGGCTCCGGAAGTTCGGCAGGAACATGGATTGGTTCCGCGCGCTGGTTTCCGGCGAGAAGCAGGTCAAGCTCACCGCCGAGATCTCCGTCGGGCAGAGCAAAGTAGATCGTTACCGCCAGGCACTCCAGGCGCTCGGCTGTTCCGTGAAAACTGAATAATGGTTATCCCCGGGGCGCAGGCTCCGGGGATTTTTTGTGTATTATACGCAAAAATGAAATCGTCAATCAAAAGAGCGCCACGAAAAGGACAGATTAAAAGGAGTTTGACACCCCCTTTGACACCCCTAGTTCGGCATTTTTGAGCAAAAATAGCGTGCTTTCGGGCTAAAACTAATTTTCGACACGATGAAGAAAAATCCCTCTCAACCGCTTTGCAATGCGCTTTGAGAGGGATTAAATTCTGGTGACCCATCCGGGACTCGAACCCGGGACACCTTGATTAAAAGTCAAGTGCTCTACCACCTGAGCTAATGAGTCAGGTCGTCTGAATCGACAACAATAGTATTATACCAGAAACAAAGGGCTTTGTCAAGGGTTTTCGTCAAAAAAAGTGTGTCCGTCAGGAAAGTTTGTTGACAATTGGTAAAACGTGTGTGCGGAATATGTACATTTGTTAAAAATCACAAAAAACGCTGGAAATCTTGAAAAAAACTATTGACTTTTTGTAATCCGTGTGGTATTATATAGTCAAGGAAAGGAAATCAGTACAAGCATCTGAGATGAAGTTCTACCTGACATTCTACCAAGATCCTGACCTAATCTACGAAAGAGGTAAGTTCCGATGAATTAAGTTCACAGCTCAATTCAACAAGTATCGTGAAAGGAAAAGATCCGATGCACCTCTGATCGAAATTTTCGCCATTATTGCTTTAAGCAGAAAGGAAGCGAGTCCAGTGGAAACTACGGATTCACAGTATTCATCATCTGCGGCTCGTGACAAGGGCTGAGAATTCAATTACCGGCGGCTGGCTGCACAGGGTACTGTCTGACCCATAAGGTGCAGGCGCATCGCCAAACAGGGCGTCTAGCCTATTATCAAGACCTCGCCCGGAAGCTCCGCAGATGATTTTCGACCGCTATATGCGTTTACATAGATCACCCCTACAGATCATTCAACGACCATGAAGCAGGTGAGTCCAGTAAATCAGGTATATTAGCAGGAAAATCTACGAAAGGAACTTAGTCCGATGGAAACCTGAACATTTGTTTTCACAAATCTTCTAAGGCGGTACATTCCAATGAACCAGTAAATCAATACAACTGAATATAATAAAAGCCCTGCAATCGCAGGGCTTTAGTTGTATGTTGACCGTGCTGGATTTTTGTGGTACAATATAATCAGCACAGAAATTTATGCTGACAGGAGGAGAAAATGCAGTACGTTGTAACAAATTCGCAGATGAAGGAGGCCGAGCGCAGGTGCGACCAGAGCGGTATCTCCTATTATCAGATGATGGAGAACGCCGGAACACGCTGCGCGGAATTCCTGATGGAGCTTCTGCCGGAGAACACGCGCACCGTCGTTATGTGTGGCTCCGGGAACAACGGCGGCGACGGTCTGGTAATTGCGCGTCTGCTGAGGGAGCACGGGCGCAGCGTTTCAGTGTTGCTTGCTTCCGGAACTCCCAGGACAACGGACGCGGCGGAAAATCTCGCGCGGCTGCCGATTGGTACGCTGGTGTATTCCGCGGAGCAGTACCGCGAGGCGTTCCGGTATGCTGGCTGCGTGGTGGACTGTATTTATGGCACCGGATTCCACGGCTCCCTCCGGGAGAAGCCGGTGGCAATCCTCCGGACCGCCAACCATTGTGCTGTCCGGGTGGCAGTGGATATTCCCAGCGGAGTGAATTCCGACACCGGGGAGCTGGACGAGCACTGTTTCCGCCCTACACACACGCTGGTCATCGCCGCAATGAAGGCTGGACTGCTGAACGCGCCTGCTTCCGATATTCTCGGCGAAGTCCGCATTATGGACATCGGTATCGGCGAGCACTGCTATGAGGAGAATCACGTTGCATTTCTGACGGACGACAGCCTGCGCAGACCATTTCCGCCACATGGCAGGAATACCCACAAGGGAACCTTTGGCAGGCTCGTGGGATTCGCCGGAAGCTTGTGCTACAACGGAGCGGCGTATATGTGCGCAAGCTCCGCCCTCCGGAGCGGCGTGGGGCTGTATTTCGCGGCAAGCCCCGTCAGCGTGGTGAAGATAATAGCCGCCGGGATCCACGAAGCGGTGTATGTTCCGCTGCCGGAAACCCCCGACGGATTCGTTGCCGTGGATTCCGTCGCGCTGGATGAGATCGTGCTCCCGAAGCTTGACAAGGCTTCCGCAGTGATCGTAGGCTGTGGACTGGGGAACAGCGAAAATACGCGCAGACTGACGGAATTCGTCATAAGACGCGCCGCATGTCCGGTGATTATTGACGCGGACGGCATAAATTCCATCGCCGGGAATATAGATGTACTGAAGGAGCGGACAGGCGATACGATCCTCACGCCGCACCCGCTGGAATTCAGCCGCATGACCGGGCTGAGCATTGCGCAGATACAGTCCGACCGGCTGAATGCCGCGAAGGGATTCGCGCAGGAATACGGCGTGACGCTGCTGCTGAAGGGCGCGGACACCGTGATCGCTGCGCCGGACGGAAGGGTATGCGTGAACGCCCGGGCATGCAGCGGATTATCCAAAGGCGGCAGCGGAGATGTGCTGACCGGTATCATCGGAGCTTTCACGGCGCAGGGTGTGGAGCCGTTCAGGGCGGCGTGCGCCGGGGCTTACTGCCACTGGAAGGCAGCGGATATTCTGTGTGCGCGCATGCCGGCGGAGAGCATTCTTCCCACGGACATCATTGCGGCGCTGCCGGAGGTCTATTCGCAGAAATAACGCTCCTGACTTGATTTGCAGGGGGATTATTATGCGTAAAATTATTGTTGCGGCGGTTCTCGGCGGAGGACTGCTGATGAGTGGCTGCAGCGGAGCCAATCCGTTCACCGCTGAGAAGCTGCCGGATTTCAGCGGAGGTTTCTCCTCCACCGCAGAGCTTACCTACGGCAAGCTGACGGCGCAGGCGGACATCGACCGTATTGAACCGGGCAGCTGGGAATTCACGTTCACGGCTCCGGAGGAACTTTCCGGCGTGGTAATGACCATCGAGGACGGAAAGCTGTCCGCAAGTCTTGGCGAGATCTCCGTCGAGGACGGGGGAGGGGACCACACGGCGCTTCCGCTGGTGATAGCCGGGGCGATAGACGGGCTGAGCGGAATTTCCGCCGGGGAGCTTACGGAAAAGGACGGTGTGCTGTCCGCCCGGAGCGACTGCCAGGGAGCGCGGTGTACAGTGACTATCGACAAGGCTACCGGAGATATCCTGACGGTGCGTTCGCCGTCAAACAAGCTGTCCGTGTATTTCAGCGATGTTGCGCCATACACCGCTGATTCGGCTACTGTAGAATGATATCACAAAAAGGGACTGTTTTCACAGCCCCTTTTCACTTTATCCTCTGACTCTGCTTTGAATTCAGTGCATGAGTATATCCACGCTGAGTATTATTGACAGCGCCACGTTGAAGGTATTCGCAATGCCGATGTAGGTCACCCGTGTTTTACGGTCAGTGAATCCGTTGGAAACCAGTCCCAGCCATACGCAGGAGATGGCTACGGCGGAGATAAGAACCACGACTCCGGCAATATCATTGATAGTGACTTTGAGTACGATACCCACCACGGCGTATGTGACGAAATACGCGAGGGGCACCAGGGTCAGCGGAAGCGTCGCCCAGAGCCACTGGATACGGCGCCTGCGCAGGAATATAACCGACATCAGCAGGAATATTCCTGCAATGGCAGCGCATTCGATCCACATGCTGATTCTCCTTTCCCGTTGTCATTCTGCAGAGGAAGCCTGCACCGTTATTTCAGCGGAGCCACTTTCCTGCGTGCCTGCGGAGGATACCTCAGATACCGAGGATACCGGCGTGGAATTGTCGTCCGGTGTCGGTACGTTCCACCCAAGATCCTTTGCGAACATGGTGAGCGCGAAAATAAGTCCGCAGATGGCGAGGAGTATCACGATCATGATTATATTCAGCGCAACGATATAAGGCGGCAGTTTCTGACGTCCAGCCATGACAATACCTCCGTTAAGGCAGGCGATGTTCACCGCCGCCGTGAATTAATAAATTTATACTATTATACACTAATATCCGGAAAAAATCAAGCCCAATTATTCAAATTCCCGGTCGCCGCTGTAGATATTCGTCCGGACTATCCGCAGGCGTTTCACCTTCTCGCCGTATTCTGCGGAATATGCCTCGAATATCAGCGATGGATTGATGTTGAACGTATTGCCAGCCGGTAGAGTTACCTCCAGCACGTCGTCATGCAGGCTCACGTCCGTCATCAGGGGCTTCAGGTCTACTATCGTGCTGCCCTTCTTTGTGCGCTTTTCGACGTTTATCTGCTCCTTTTCGCACAGCGCCCGGAGCTTCTCCGGGTCGGCGGAGGATTCAATGCGGTAGCGCGCCGCGGTTATATCGGTGTTCTTGTCCTTGGGCACGGTGATCTCCGTCACCTGGATATCCGGCGGAAGCGCGGCATTCAGCCTGTCCCGTACCTCGGAGTAGGGCACGTCCTCGGTCAGGCGGAAATCCATCGCTTCGTGGAGTCCCTCCTGTCCCAGGGAGAGGGGGAGCATGAATGTGACATAGGTCCTCGGATTGAATCCCTCGGTCTGCCAGATTGGGAGTTTCGTGCGTTTCATAGCGCGGATAACAACGCCGCTGAGGTCCAGGTGCGAGATGTACTTCGCCCTGCCTGTCTTGGAGAAGAACGCTCTTGTATTAACGGATGGCACGGCAGATCTCACCTCCCACGCACTTTGCAACGCCGCAGTTGGAGCACTTCTCCCGGCAGTTCGGGGTAGTCACTCCCTGGTGGGCGCGCTTATTCTCTTCTATCAGGAATTCCCGGCTGACCAGCATGTCAATGTGGCTCCAGGGGGCTACTTCGTCGTAGGGACGGCGGCGGTTGGCGTAGAACGCCGGGTCCAGTCCGCATTCCTGCATTGCTTCTATCCACTTGTCGAACTTGAAGTATTCGTCCCAGCCGTCCAGCTTGCAGCCCTTCTGCCATGCGAGGTAGATTGCCTTTCCAAGTCTGCGGTCGCCCCGGGCGAGCACGGCTTCAATCAGCGAGAGGTCGTATTTCGACCAGCTTATCACGATCTTGCGGTCGTTGTTGATGGATTTGAGGTGCGCCTGGCGCTCCTTTACTCCGGCTTCGTCCAGCTGCGGCTCAAATTCGAACGGAGTGAACGGCTTCGGAATAAACGTAGACAGCGAAACCGCAACTCCCGGACGTCCCCTGGCGTGGTTCGGGGTGGCGTAGAATTCCTCAATGACAGCCTTTGCCATGTTGTATACGCCCTCCACGTCCTCCATTGTTTCGGTTGGGAGTCCCATCATGAAATACAGCTTGATGTTGGTGTATCCGCCCTCGAACGCGATACGCACGCTGTCCATGACGTTTTTCTCAGTGACGTTCTTGTTGATGACATCGCGTATTCGCTGTGTGCCGCCCTCCGGGGCGAAGGTCAGTCCGGATTTGCGCACGTCGGTTATCTTCTTCAGCACCTCGTCGCTGAAGCGGTCGATACGCAGCGACGGCAGGGAGAGATTTATTTTCTCGGCGGAGGTGTAGTCCGTCAGTTCCGACAGAAGCCCCACGATGTCTTTGTAGTCGCCGGTGGACAGCGATGACAGCGAAACCTCGTCATAACCTGTGTTTTCGCACAGCGCCTTAGTGCTCCGGAGTATCGTATCCTTCTGCTTTTCTCGGTAGGGTCGGTAGATGAATCCCGCCTGGCAGAAGCGGCAGCCGCGGATACAGCCGCGCAGCACTTCCACAACGGCGCGGTCGTGGACTATCTGCGTGAACGGTACTACGAAATTATCCGGGGCGTAAACCTTGTCGAAATCCTTTATAATGCGCTTCCTGATAGTGGCAGGGGCGCCGTCCTTCGGCGTGATGGACTTTACGGTGCCGTCCGGGTTGTAATCCACGTCGTACAGCGACGGAACATAGATTCCCTCTATCTGTGCCGCCCTGAGCAGGAATTCCTGCCGGGTAGCGCCCTCTTTCTTGCACTGCTCCATCAGCCGCATTACTTCAAGGTTCATCTCCTCGCCCTCGCCTATTGCGAAGAAGTCGATGAAATCCGCCAGCGGCTCGGGATTGCACACGCAGGGACCGCCAGCCATCACCATGGGAGTGAGCCCGGTGCGGTCCTTTGCCAGCACGGGAACTCCGGCGAGGTCGAGCATTTCCAGTACGTTGGTAAAACTCATCTCGTATTGCAGAGTGAACCCGATGAAGTCGAACTCCCTTATGGGGTCCAGGCTCTCCAGGGCGTAGAGGGGGATATTCCGGGCGCGCATCTGCTCCTCCATATCCGGGAGAGGCATGAATACACGTTCGCACCAGTAGTTCGGCACGGCGTTCTTCAGCCCGTAGAGTATCTTCATGCCGAGGTGGGACATGCCTATTTCATAGGTGTCCGGGAAGCAGAACGCGAAGCGGATATCTACCTTGGATTTGTCCTTTATCACCGCGCCGTGTTCGCCGCCGATATATCGCGATGGCTTCTGGACCTCCAGGAGGAATTCGTCCAGCTGCTCCATCATTGCTTTGTTGGTATACAGGTTTTCTGCCATTTTAATCTCCTGTTAGTATGCTTTCGCCTGGGTGAAATCCACCGTCTTGTTGAACGGGTTGTAGCTGATATCGGCGAAATTCTTGTTGATATAGAAATATTCGTTCTTGTAGTAAAGCGGAATGAATATAGCGTCGTCGATGATCGTCTGTTCCGCCTGCTTGTAGAGGTCGGCGCTGGCGCTGAGGTCAGCTGCGCGCTGTGCGGAGTTCACAAGCCGGGTCACGTCCGCGCTGGAATATCCCGAGTAATTCCCGGAACCGCTCTTGGTAAAGGATTGCAGATATGCGGCAGGGCTGTTGGTGCTGCCGTTGAGGTCCTGCATCGCTATTTCGAAATCTCCGGAGGAGAGCCTTGCGTTGAAGTCCGACTCGCTGAGGGTCTCAACAACGCAGTAGAATCCGAATTCGCGCTGCCATTCCTGCATGATGGCAGATATCATTGCGGAGGCTGCGCTGTCGTCACGGGTGATTATCCGCGCGCCGGAGAACAGGTCCCTGTCCAGTCCTGGGAGCGCCTGCTGGTAGTATTGCTGCGCCTTGTCGGTGCTGTATTCCGCGGTCAGCTTTTCCCCGGCGTATTCCCGGTAGCTTTTGTCAAGCAGCGTGACCTCTCCGGGGACTATGGCGTATGCCACGGCGTGGTCGGTCACGGTCTGCGCCAGCTTCTCCCGGTCGATGAGGGAGGCGAGCGCCCGGCGGAATCCGGCGGTGCGGAACAGCTCGAAATCCTTGTTGAACAGCATTCCCACGGTGATCGCGTCGTATTCCTGCACGGTGTACTTGTCGCCGGTGATGAGTCCGCGCTGATCCTCCGTCACCGCAATACAGCTGATGGTGCCGGAAACGAAGTCGTCCACGAAATCCTCGTCGCCCTCAATGAAGAAGTTCAGCCCGGAGGGATAAACCTTGTTCGCCTCGCTGTTCTTGGCATGTCGGCGGAGGATCAGCAGGTTGTTGTCGGTTATCGTATAGGGGTCGTAGTTCCAGGTGCGCAGGTAGAATGCACCGTTGGAGGGAGTGGTGTCCCTGGAAAGCCCGTACCTTCCCTGGGAGGAGATGAAGTACTCCTCGCTGCACGGCATTGCAGGAGCCTCGGTCAGCAGCATGGGGAAGTTCGGGTCGGGGTATTCCAGCTCGATGGTCAGCTCATAGTCGCCGCTGGCGGTGACTCCGAGCCTTGACAGGTCGGATATCGCCCCGGAGTTTATCGCCCGGGAATTCTTTATGCAGAAGTATTCCGAAGCCCGGGGCGCACGGGTCGCCGGGTCGAACAGCCGCTGGAATCCGAACACGAAATCCTGCGCAGTGCATACGGAGTCGAATCCGTTGGTGTCCGTCCAGTAGTTGGAGCTGCTCAGCTTGAATCTGTATGTAAGTCCGTCGTCGCTGACGGTGTAGTCCTCGGCAACTCCGGCTCTTAGGCTGCCGTCCGGTTCCAGTCGGAGAAGCCCGGTGTACAGGCTGGCGATAAGCAGCGTGGAGGAGTCGTCGGAAGCAGTCTGGGGGTCCAGGCTCCCGGGATTATAGGCGATATCGTATTTTATTACGCCGTCGCTGCCGTCTTTTTCAAAGCAGCCGGTCATGGATAGTATGAAGCAGCAGAGCGCTGCTGCGATTATTCTTCTGAAATGCCGTTTCACGGTTGATTCCTTTCTACTCGAAAATGCAATTTACAATTAATTATAGCATTATCTTCTGATTTATTCAACCGATTTCAGCATTTTTTATTATTACAGTTTTGTAATAATTTGAGTGCTTCACAGTTCAGGATATTCCACCGCCGCGCCGGTTCTCAGGCTTTCGGGGACGTTTATCAGCCGCTGATTGGAGCTTCCACGGAATTGCAGCGACAGTGAGCGCTTCGAAATATCGAACCGCCCGTCCACCAGCACGTCGAGTATTCCCAGCAGCTTCCCGACGTATTCCTCGCGCTGAGCCTTCGCCTGGAGTTCCTCAAAGGTCCAGCCGCTGTAGCACATTAAGTGCTTGCCGGCGGCTCTGAAGCGGCTGCCCAGTTCGTACAGCGCTTCCGCCTGGCAGAACGGCTCCCCACCGGAGAACGTTACTCCTCTGCACAGGGGATTTTCCATGCACTGCTCATACAGCGAGTCGGTGGTGGTCAGCTTTCCGCCGGAGAAGTCGTGGGTTTCCGGATTGTGACAGCCGTCGCAGTGGTGCGGACAGCCCTGCACGAATACCACGAAGCGCAGTCCGGGGCCGTCAACGATGGAGTCCTCGACTGTTCCTGCAATTCTTATTTCCATGGTGATTCCTTTCGATTCCTGAATACAAAAATGACGGGCGGATACAGGATCCGCCCCTACATTTCGGTTGTGGTTTGATTTATTCCCCGAAGGTGCCGTGCTTTACGCGGTCGGATTCCTCGGCGCGCTTTGCATTGTTGAAGCGGTCAAGGGTACCTACGAGATATCCTGTGATACGGCGGATACGCTCAAAGGCGATCTCCTCCTCCCTGCGGTGGCAGCAGGGGCACTCGTCGTCGATTATTCCGGTGTAGCCGCAGCTCGGGTCGCGGTCGATCGGGTGGTTGATAGCGCCGTAGCCAATACCCTGCTCCTTCATGCAGCGGACGATCTGCTCGAACGCGTCGAGATTCTTGAGCGGATCGCCGTCAAGCTCGATGTAGCTGATGTGACCGCCGTTGGTGAGGGCGTGATAGGGCGCCTCCAGCTTGATCTTGCGGAACGCGCTGATGTTGTAGTACACCGGGATATGGAAGGAGTTCGTGTAGTAATCCCTGTCGGTGACTCCGGGGATCTCGCCGTAGCGCTTCTTGTCCATGCGGACGAACCTGCCGGAAAGTCCCTCTGCCGGAGTAGCCAGCAGGCTGAAGTTGAGGTGCGTTTTTTCGCTCTCGTCGTCCATGCGCTTTCTCATGCGTGTGATGATGTCAAGACCGAGCTTCTGTGCCTCGGAGGATTCGCCGTGATGTACGCCGATGAGCGCCTTTAGGCATTCCGCAAGACCGATGAATCCCATTGAGAGGGTGCCGTGCTTGAGTATCTCGGCGATGCTGTCGTTCTCCGACAGCTTCTCGGAATCAATCCACACGCCCTGACCCATCAGGAACGGGAAGTTCTTTACATGCTTGCGGCACTGTATCTTGAAGCGGAACACTAGCTGGTCGACAACCAGATTCATCATATCATCCAGGGAAGCATAGAACTTGTCCAGGTCGCCGTGCGCTTCGATGGCAAGGCGCGGAAGATTGATGGTGGTGAAGCTGAGGTTGCCCCTGCCAGTGACTATCTCACGGGTGGGATCGTATACGTTGCCGATAACTCTGGTGCGGCAGCCCATGTAAGCCGCCTCGGTGTGGTAATCGCCGGGCTTGTAGTACTGGAGGTTGAACGGCGCGTCAATGAAAGAGAAATTCGGGAACATACGCTTTGCCGAAACACGGATAGCCAGCTTGAACAGGTCGTAGTTCGGGTCGTCGGGATTGTAGTTGATTCCTTCCTTGACCTTGAAAATGTGGATCGGGAATATCGGGGTTTCCCCGTTGCCGAGTCCGTGCTCCTCCGCGAGCATTACGTTCTTGATGACCATGCGGCCCTCGGGGGATGTGTCGGTTCCGTAGTTGATGGACGAGAACGGATTCTGCGCTCCCGCCCTGGAATTCATGGTGTTCAGGTTGTGAATGAGCGCTTCCATTGCCTGGTATGTGGCGCGGTCGGTTTCGGATTCCGCGAGTTTTTCGGCGCTGTCCTGAAGATGGGAGAAGTTCTCACCGTACTTTCCGGCGATCTTTTCCCATTCCTTCGCCTTGTAGTCGTCGTTGTTCCGGAGTCTGGGATAAAGACCGGATTCCTGCTCGATGTCGGCGGCTGCCTTCTTCATCTCGGCGAGGACATCGGTGAAGTCGTCAAGCCCGAGGGAGAAGGACACTGCCTTGGCGAGGTTGTTGGTATACAGCCTGCGGAAGGTCTTCTTTACGCCCTCTGCCATTGCGTAGTCGAAATTCGGCACGGACTGACCGCCGTGCTGGTCGTTCTGGTTGGACTGTATTGCAATGCATGCAAGCGCTGCGTAGCTGGAAATATCGTTCGGTTCGCGCAGATAGCCGTGACCGGTGGAGAATCCGCCGTGGAACAGCTTGAGCAGGTCTATCTGGCAGCAGGTGGTCGTGAGAGTGAGGAAATCCAGGTCATGGATATGAATATCGCCGTTGATGTGCGCCTGGGAGTGCTTCGGGTCGAGGACGTACATCTCGTTGAACTGCTTCGCGCCCTCGCTGCCGTATTTCAGCATGGTTCCCATGGCAGTGTCGCCGTCGATATTTGCGTTTTCGCGCTTGATGTCGCAGTCTGACGCAGACTTGAATGTCAGGTCCTCATATATCTTCATGAGGGTGGAATCCATCTCGCGCGCCCGGGTGCGGTCCGCACGATAGAGAATATACGCTTTGGCGGTTTTTGCGTGACCCTCCTCGACGAGAACTTTCTCCACCATATCCTGTACCTCTTCAACGGAGGGATTCCGCCCGATTATTTCCTCGGAAAGGCGCTGGCACACCTTGTCAGCAAGCGCCATTGCCTCGCTGAAATCTCTGCCGCCTACTGTCTGAGCTGCTTTGAATATTGCGTTTGCTATCTTTTCTATATTGAAGGGCACCTGCCGCCCGTCCCGCTTTTTTATCATCGTTATCATTGCCATGTCACTGTTCCTCTTTCCTTCTTAAATGAAATAAAATAACACAATATCTTGTATAAATAATGCCGATATATCTATTATATAGGCATGCAGGATATTTGTCAAGGCATAATGAAATTAAGTTTTGCACAAAATACCTTGTTGAATTTCGTTGGATATACACAAATCAAGGCTGCGGATTATGGGACATCGTGTTGCTAATAGGCGGCATTCTGGCAATGCTGTGCGGTTTGCAGTAATGTTTCACAAATGTGAATATGCGGACAGGTGTGGCGTATTTGACGTAGGACTGTGGTTGTGGTATACTGTATACATCTACACTACATATACGCAGGGGGACGACATGCCACAGAAATTCCAGTATTCCGACGATGGAAGCAGGTATCACACGCTGAAATACCACAACATGCGCATATGGGGCAGACCAGTGTACAAGGCTGTTGTGGACGCCGGATTCACCTGCCCGAATATTGACGGCAGCTGCGGCTCCGGCGGCTGCATTTACTGCTCCGGCGGCAGCGGATACTTCACTGCTCCTGCGCTTTCCGTCAGGGAGCAGATACTCCGGGAGAGCGCGCGGATACGCGTTTCCCACCCGGACGCCGGGGTTATAGCGTATTTCCAGGCGCACACGAATACCTACGGCAGCCCGGAGCGGCTCCGGGAGGTTTACTCCCAGGCGCTGGAATGCGGCGTGTGTGGGATTTCCTGCGCTACCCGGGCGGACTGTATCGACGGCGAGCGCGCGGAACTCCTGGCTTCCCTCGGAGTCCCGGTGACGGTGGAGCTTGGATTGCAGACTGCCCACGACAGCACCGCGGAATACATCAACCGCGGTCACGACTTTGCGCGGTTCCTGGAGGGATTCCGCACGGCGAGGGAATACGGGCTGCGCGTGTGCGTACACATAATAAACGGGCTGCCCGGGGAAACGCCGGAAATGATGCTGCAAACCGCTGAGATCCTCGGAAAACTGCGCCCGGACGGGGTGAAAATTCACCTGCTGCATGTCATTGGGGGGACTGCTCTTGCGCAGCTGTGGCGCGGCGGCGACTACGCCCCGATGGACATGCAGGACTACATTGATGTAACGGTGCGGCAGCTGGAACTTCTCCCGGCGGAAACCGTGATCGAGCGTCTGACCGGGGACGGGGACAGAAATACGCTGCTGGCGCCGCTGTGGAGCCTGGACAAAAGGGCGGTACTGGGTGGTATAATGAAGCGGCAGAAGCAGCTTGACAGCATACAGGGAGCGAGATTCCGGGAGGATTGAATGGACATCTGGTCAATGACAATGGCGGCGCTGGAGGAGTGGTTCCGGGGGCGCGGAGAAAATCCGGCGAAGGCGGCGATACTGTACGAATACATCTATCAGCGCGGACTGCGCAGCTTTGCGGAGCTTCCCTTCGCGCAGCGCGTGATATCAGCACTGGAGCAGGAATTCACACTGGAGCTCCCGGAAACGGAAGCGGTGAGCGGCAGCGAGGACACCGCCAAGATACTGCTGCGGCTGGCAGACGGGGAGTTCGTGGAATCTGTGCTGATGCGGCAGGAATACGGCGGCAGCGTTTGCGTTTCCACCCAGGTGGGCTGCGCCATGAGGTGCAGATTCTGCCAGAGCGGCAGGCTGAAGAAGCGCCGGAGCCTTTCCGCCGGGGAAATGGTGGCGCAGGTCATGAAGCTGCGCCGGGAGTATTCCGCAGAGATCCACAGCGTCACGGTCATGGGGATAGGCGAGCCGTTCGATAATTTCGGCGCAGTCCGGGATTTCTGCGACATCATCACGGACTACAAGGGTCTTTCCATTGGCGAGAAGCACGTCACGGTGTCCACATGCGGAATCGTCCCGGGAATACGGCAGTGGTCGGAGCTTCCGCACCCGTGCAGTCTTGCGGTCAGCCTGCACGCGGCGGAGGATTCCCTGCGATCGGAACTCATGCCGGTGAACCGGAAGTATCCCGTGCGCGACGTCATCGCAGCTGCCCGGGAATTCGCGGAGCGCCACAACCGCCGGGTGACGCTGGAATACGTCATGCTGAATGGCGTGAACGACTCCCCGGAGCAGGCGGAAAGGCTTGCGGAACTTGTCGCAGGAAGCCGGAGATTCTATGTGAACATAATCCCGTACAACGGCAACGACAGCGGATTCACACGCAGCAGCCGGGAGCGCATAATGGCGTTTTACGACGTGCTCAAGAAGCGCGGCGTGGCGGTCACCATGCGCCGGGAATTCGGCGGAGATATCGCGGCGGCGTGTGGGCAGCTCAGTTCGCTCCATCAGAAGATAGGGGAGTGAAATTGGAAACTCGGAATTGTTGCAGGACATAACAAAGAGGGAGGGGCTTGCCCCTCCCATATTCATATATTCGTCCGCAGTAGCGGACTCCGAAATTCCGCATTACGCATTCCGAATTACGAATTAAAAAAATTCTCGGGCGGTATCGTACCTGATCACGATACCGCCCGAGCCTGGTGCCGGTAGTGGGGGTCGAACCCACACGCTATTGCTAGCAGCGGATTTTGAGTCCGCCTCGTCTGCCAGTTCCAACATACCGGCGTGTAATATAATCATTTTATCACACAAAGCACGTTTTGTCAACCGGATTTCGAAAAAATCCGTCACTGGGTATTGCAAATCCATGTGATTTGTGCTATACTATAAAGGATAGTGGGTATTTTTGCGACAGAGAATACTTTGTGATACTAATTTATACAGGAGATACTATGATACAGTACGATGAAACAAGACTTGCGATGGAAGCGCTCACACCGCAGATAGAAGAACTCAGGGGCGCGCTGAACCTTGACGGACTTCAGATCAAAGTTGATGAACTGGAGATGAAATCCACCGAGCCGAATTTCTGGGACGATCCCGAAAAGGCGCAGGCAGTTCAGCAGCAGATCGGACAGTACAAGAACACGATAGAGAACTTCAACCGCCTCAAGACCAATCATGACGACGTTCTCGCCATGATCGAGCTTGCCGAGGAGGAGAACGACGAGAGCGCCGTTGACGAGGTAAAGGAACTCGCCGAGAAGGTAAAGACCGAGTTTGAAGAGCAGAAGCTTGCCACCCTCATGACAGGCGAATACGACAGCTCCAATGCGATTCTCACGTTCCACGCCGGCGCCGGCGGAACCGAGGCGCAGGACTGGGTTTCCATGCTGCTGAGAATGTATATGAAGTGGGCTGACCGCCACGGATTCAAGACCGAAGTCCTGGATATCCTGGACGGTGAAGAAGCCGGAATAAAGAGCGCTTCTATCCACATTCAGGGATTCAACGCATACGGATTCCTGAAGTCCGAGAATGGCGTACACAGACTGGTGCGCGTTTCCCCGTTCGACGCCCAGGGCAGAAGGCACACCAGCTTCGCCAGCGTCGAGGTAATGCCCGAGATCGAAAAGGACGTTTCCGTCGAGATACGCGATGAGGATATCATCATGGAAGTATTCCGCGCGAGCGGCGCAGGCGGACAGCACATCAACAAGACTTCCTCTGCAGTAAGACTTATACACAAGCCCACGGGCATCGTCGTTGCCTGCCAGACCCAGCGTTCCCAGGTACAGAACCGTGACTTCGCGATGAAAATGCTGATGTCCAAGCTGGTAGAGATCAAGGAGCGCGAGCACCTTGAAAAGATCAGCGACATCAAGGGTGAGCAGCTCAAAATCGAGTGGGGAAGCCAGATCCGCTCCTATGTATTCATGCCTTACACTCTTGCCAAGGATACCCGTACCGGCTTCGAGAGCGGTAATATCCAGGCGGTAATGGACGGCGATATCGACGGATTCATCTACGCTTACCTCAAGGCAAAGAGCCTGGGTGAGATCTGATGCCGCTGGCAAAGAACGACATCATCACGCTGGAGATAACTGCGCTCACAAACGAGGGCAGCGGCGTGGGTCACTATAAAGAAGACAGCTCCGACGGGCGCGGAATAGCGGTTTTCGTGCCGCTGACCGCCGTCGGGGACGTTATTTCCTGCCGGGTGGTCAAGGTGCTCCGAAGCTACGCCTACGGACGCGTCGAGGGTATCCTCACCGCCTCCCCGGACAGGGCGGAGGACGGCTGTCCGGTGTACGCAAAGTGCGGCGGCTGCTGCTTCCGGCATATTTCCTACGAGGCGGAGCTGCGCGCCAAGCAGGGATTCGTGCAGGACGCCTTTATGCGGCTCGGCGGACTTTCGCCGGAATTCCTGCCGATACAGGGGAGCGAGTCCCCGGAGGGCTACCGAAACAAGCTGCAAATGCCCGTATCGAAGCAGGGCGGCAGAACCGTCTGCGGATTCTACTCTGAGCGCAGCCATAGGGTCGTCCCGGTGGAGAAGTGTGCTTTACAGCCGGAGCTTTTTGCGGAGATAACACGATTTGTGACGGAGCAGGCGGACAGGCTCCGTATTTCCGTCTACAACGAGGAGAAGCACGAGGGAGTGCTGCGGCATATTTACCTGCGCCGTGGGCACTACAGCGGCGAGGTTTGCCTGTGCCTTGTGGCAAGGAGGAAAGTCCCGGAGTTTGAGCGGCTTGCGAAGGCAGCCGCGGAACGATTCCCGGAGATAACCGGCGTGGTGCTCAACATCAATCGCGACCGCACCAATGTTATCCTTGGCGAGGAGGAGCAGGCGCTTTTCGGCAGGGCGGAAATAAAGGATACGATGTGCGGAGTGAATGTTGAAATTTCTCCGAAGTCGTTCTATCAGGTGAATACCCCGGCGGCGGAGGCTCTCTACCGCCAGGCGGCGGAATTCGCCCAGCCGGAGGGGAAGCTGCTGCTCGACCTCTACTGCGGCGCCGGAACCATCGGGCTTTCCATGGCAGGGAAGGCACGCCGGCTCATCGGCGCGGAGATAGTCCCCCAGGCGGTGGAGAACGCCCAGGAGAACGCGGAGCGCAATTCCGTTAAGAACGCGGAATTCATCTGCGCGGACGCAGGGCAGGCGGCTCAGCAGCTGGAAAGGTCCGGCGAGCGCCCGGACGTGATAATACTGGATCCTCCCAGAAAAGGGTGCAGTGAGGATACACTTACCGCCTGTGCAGGAATGCAGCCGGAGCGTATCGTCATGATATCCTGCAATGCGGCGACCGCCGCAAGGGACTGCAAACGTCTGGCGGAGCTGGGCTACACGGCGGCAATAGTGCGCCCGTTTGACCTTTTCCCGAGGACCAGCCATGTGGAGTGCGTGGTGCTTATAAATAAAAATAATGTGTAAAACAATGCTGGAGGCAATATGTTGACAGAAATAAAAAAGGCAGTGGTATCAGGAATTCTGATATCAATAGGCGGCTGCGTGCTGATCGCCAGCACGAAATCCGGAATGATGTGGGCAGGCGCGGTATTGTTCTCACTTGGGCTTTTCGCAATATGCGAGTACGGCTTCAATCTCTACACCGGTAAGGTGGGATACATTGCGGAGCACTTCCGGGATGTGAAGTACATAGGGCTGGTCGTGCTTATCCTTGTCGTGAACCTGCTGACGACATTTCTCATGGGAATCCTGGTGAGCCTGTGCCTGCCGGATATTGCGGAGGGCGCACGGGCAAGCTATGCTGCGAAGCTCGGTGCGGAGCCGCAGAAGTGGCTGCTGTCCTCTGTCCTGTGCGGACTGCTGATGTACCTTGCGGTGGACCTCTGGAAGCGCGGTCAGAAGATCGGCGTGTTTCTGTGTGTTCCGGTGTTCATTTTCAGCGGATTCGACCACTCCATCGCGAACTCCTTTTATAATGGCGCTGCCATCGGCGCGGATACATTCACGCTGCGCAACGCAGCTTTTGTGACAGTTGTCGTACTCGGCAACGCACTGGGAGGAATGCTCCTGCCCATGCTGACGAGAAAGTGGAAGAAGTCCCCGGAGGACGCTGACTGACAGTTTATACGGAAACGGCGGTGAGTTTGTGAACAGATTCATGGTCATCATAATGAAAACAGGGTTCGCTGTGCTGTTCCTGGCTGTGTTCGCGGTGATCCTGGCGCTTGGGTGCGCGGCGGCGTTCGGCGTGCCGGCAGGTATCATGGTGAGTGTGTTCGGGCTTGCCGTCAAGCTTTTCCGGGCGGAGTTCATCGTCACCTCTCTGTCGGCGGAAACCATGCTGTTCGGTGGACTGGCGGCGGCGTTCGGGGCGGCTTTCTGCGGAATCGCCGCCGTGGAGCTTGGATTCGTCATTTCCGGGGCGTATCTCAGGGTGCGTAAGCGCTGTGATGTGCTCCTGGGCTGGAAGCCGCTCTGACCTGGGGGTGTTGGATTGAAACGTGCGGTGCTTCACCGGTGGCTGATAATTACCGGAGGACTTGCTGCGGCGTTCGCTGCCGCGGCAGTGCTTGTTCCCGGGGAGAGTCTGGGCTCCGCTAGGGAGGGCAACGAGGAATTCCCACTGTGCGAATACATAAACGTCGATCTGCTCAGCATTCCGGTCAGCGTTATTCCATATGACGGCGACAGGATACGGTTTGACTGGCGCAATGATGTTCCGCTGACGGCGGAGGTCGGGGACAACTCCCTGACGATAACCGAAAGCAGTGAGTTCGTCATCTCGCTTTTCGCCGGGGATACCGGGGACTACGGCATGCGGCTGTATCTGCCCCGGGAATACTACCGCAATATCGTTATCTACACCGCGGCAGGGGACGTGAATCTCGGAGATGTGGACAGCGACCATATCACCGTCGTCACCAACAGCGGAGATATCCTGTCGGAGAACACGCGCTCCCTTTGCAGCCTTGCAACGGGCAGCGGAGATATCATGCTGGATTTCTACAGCGTTATCGCCGGCAGCAGCATACAGTCCCGGACGGGTAACGCGACTATTGTTTATCCCAGGGGCAGCAGCGTTGCGCTGGATTTCGAAACGGATACCGGGGAGCTGAGCACGGACCTTCTCAGCGGAAGCTTCCCCGGAAGCCATATGTACAGCTTCAACGGCGGCGGTCAGCTTATCCACGCTTCGCTGGAGAGCGGCACCCTCACCGTGCGTGAAAAGGATTAACGGCGCCTTTCAAGGAGGACGTAACATGAAAACCTACAGGCAGCAGCTTATCATAACCAGCGATCAGCCGGAGCAGTTTCTGAACCTTTCCTACGAGGTGGAGGAGTGCGTCCGCAGGAGCCTTATCACCGACGGGCTGTGCGTTGTGTATTCGCAGCACACCACCTCTGCGGTGTTTCTCGAGAACGACCGTGAGGAGCTTTATTCCGACTGGTCGAAGATGCTCGGGAAGATCGTCCCTCACGAGAGCGACTACAAGGTGGACTATTCCAGCGCCGGAGCCGCGCACATGAAGCAGATGCTGCTGGGCGCCAGCGTCACTGTTCCGATCACGGACGGACGAATGGAGCTTGGTCCCAGGCAGTACATAATGTACGGTGACTTTGACGGCTGCCGCGAGAAAACGGTGCTGGTGAAGATCATCGGCGAATAATGGAGCGTGAAAAATCAGCGATGCTGTCAGTTATAATCCCATCATTCAACGAGAACGAGAATATACGCCGTACCGCCGGGACTATCGCCGCGGTGCTCAGAGATGCCGGAATCGAATACGAGCTGCTGTTCGTTGACGACGGCTCCCGGGATTCCACCTGGGCGGAGATATGCGCGGCGCACGAATTCGACCCCTGCGTCCGGGGACTGGGCTTTTCCAGGAACTTCGGCAAGGAGGGCGCGATATTCGCCGGGCTGAAAAACGCTGCCGGGGACTGCGCCGTGGTGATAGACTGCGACCTTCAGCACCCTCCGGAGCTTATCCCGGAGATGTATTCCCTGTGGCAGGGCGGCGCGGAGGTAGTCGAGGCGGTCAAGCGCTCCCGTGGCAGGGAGGGACTCTTCCACAAACTGTTTGCTCGCAGCTTCTACAAGATGATGAAAAGCTCTTCCGGGATAAACCTGGACGGAGCCAGCGACTTCAAGCTGCTGGACAGAAAGGTGATAAACGCGCTGAACGAGCTTCCGGAGCGTATCACGTTCTTCCGGGCGCTTTCCAGCTGGGTCGGATTCGCCACCGAGCGTGTGGAGTTCGACGTGCAGCCCCGGGCTGCCGGCAAGAGCAAGTTCAGCATGAAAAGCCTGTTCCGGTTTGCGCTGAACAATATCACATCTTTTACGGACGTGCCCATCAGGCTGATATCCTGGGTGGGGGCGATATTCGGCGTGATGGCTGTGATTCTCGGTATCCAGACCCTGGTGAAGTACTTCTGCGGTCAGGCTGCGGAGGGATTCTCCACCGTTATCCTGCTGATACTCATTACCGGTGCCTGCGTGCTGCTGGGCGTCGGCGTGATAGGATACTACCTCTCCAAAATCTACGAGGAGATAAAGCAGCGCCCGAGGTATATAATCTCCCGGCGCACCGGCGGAAAGGAGCACCCTGATGGAAAATAACAGCACACTTGCGGCGGCTCAGCGTGTATTCCGCCGCGTGGGAAAGGCAATATCGGACAGCCGGGCGTACTGGCTGTCTTTTCTGCTGCCGGTGGTTATCCTGTTCGTGTCCTACATCATATTTCAGGTGTGGCCCTTCGGGGAGCGTTCGGTGCTGTCGCTGGACCTGAATGCGCAGTACGTCTATTACTATGACTACATGTACGACGTGTTCGCCGGCAAGGAGAGCCTGTTCTACAGCTGGAGCAGGAACCTTTCCGGGGAGTTCATGGGCATAATCGGGTATTACCTCGCCAGCCCGTTCAACCTGCTTGTGTGGATATTCCCACGCACGATGATAACCGAGGGACTCATGACGATGATGCTCGCCAAGGCAGGCGCCGCCGGACTTGCATGCGCGTTCTTCCTGAGGAAGCACCGTGAATGCGGCCGCATGACGACAGTGCTGTTTTCGGTGATGTGGGCGTTGTGCGGATTCTTCATCGTCCAGACGATGAACCCCATGTGGCTGGACGGACTTGTAGCCCTTCCACTGGTGGCGATGGGCGTGGAGCGTATTTGCGACAAGCGAAAGTTCCTGCTTTATATTCTTTCTCTGGTTTATATCTTCGTCGCGAATTTCTATATCGGCTACATGACTGGTATTTTCTCGACGCTGTACTTCGTGTGGTACCTGGCTTCCGGGAAGAGCAGCAACAGGCACCCCGGGGAATACTGCGGCTCGGTGCTGATGTACGGCGTCAGCTCGGTGTGCGCGATACTCATGTCCTGCTTCATGCTTCTGCCGGTGTACAAATCCCTTTCGAACGGAAAGTTTGAGTTCTCCGACCCGGATTACTCCCTTGCAGAGAACTTCAACATTGCAGATATCTTCATCAAGCTGTTCCCGACGGAATACGACACGGTGCGCATGGAGGGCATGCCGATACTCTACTGCGGCACGCTGGCTTTAGTATGCGCAGTTATGTATTTTACCTGCCGCCGCTTTTCCGCCCGGGAGCGCATTTCCGGCGGAGTGTTAATCGGCATGATGGTGCTGTTCATGTATATCCGCCCGGCGGACATGATGTGGCACGGAGGGCAGATGCCGAACTGGCTTCCTTACCGCTATTCCTTCATGATTAGCTTCCTGCTGATCATTTTCGGCGCCCAGGCTTTCGATAAGATAAAGAAGGTGCAGGGCAGGAGCTTCGGAACTGCATTCCTGATCCTGATGGCAATGCTGCTGTACGCCGACCTCGCGGACGACAGCGAATACTATGAGCCGGTGCTCACAGTGGGAGTTCCGCTGGCGATACTCGCGGTGGTTCTAATTCTGGCGTGGGCTTACCGGAAGCACGGCGCGAAGAAGCCGGTGTGCATTGCCCTCGCCGCATTCGTGTGCGCGGAGGCAGGGCTGAATACCGCGCAGTCGCTCTATCAGATGCACGACGACATCGTGTTCTCCACACGGGAAAGCTACCGCTGGGATATCCCCCTGACCCGGGAGGTCACGGAGCAGATACACGAGATGGACGACGGGTTCTACCGAATGGAAAAGACGTTCCACCGTTGTGTGAACGACTCCATTGCGCTGAGAATGTATGGCATGAGCCATAGCTCCAGCACGCTTAATTCAAAGGCGATAGAACTGCTGAAATCCCTTGGATTCGCCGGCAGGGAGCACTACACCAGATACGACGGGGCGACCATGCTCACGGACGATATCTTCGGCGTGAAGTACGTCCTTGCTACAAGTGGCAGGACGGTGCCTTACACAGAAACAGTCCCGGTGGAAACGGACACAGCCATAAAGGTTTACAAGAACTCCGACTCCCTGGGGATAGCGTACCTTGCCGACCGGGACGTAATCGGCTTTAATATGGACGAGTATTCACCGTTTATTGCGCAGAACAAACTCGCTTCCATGCTTTCCGGGAACAAGGGCTCTGCGGTGTTCAAATCCATTGACGATGTGGAGTTCGACAGCGAGAATATACGGATAGGCTCCACAACGGACGCACACTACAGCTACAAAAAAACCGACGAGGATTCCGACGCGTGGATAGAATACACGATAACCGCCCAGGCGGACGGTCCGGTGTATATGTATCTCCCGACGAAGTACGAGCGCGAAACCCAGCTGTACGTCAACGATATCTACCGTGGGAACTATTTTCTGTATGAGAATCACAGCATAGAGTACCTTGGCACGTTCGAGAAGGGAACCGAGTTCCGGGTGAAGCTCAAGCTGATGGACAAGGCGGTGTATTTCACCAATGCCTGGTTCTACTACATCGATACCGCCGCACTGGACAGGTTTGATTCCACCATGCAGGCAATGAACGAGGGAACCACGCTTACACGCACAGGAGGAAGCACCCTGGAACTTGAGGTGAATGCCGGAAAGGACTGTGCCCTCTTTACCACGATACCCCTGGAGGAGGGCTGGACCATCACGGTGGACGGGGAGCCGGTGAACATAAAGGGCTGCCTGTCGGATTCCCTGATGTGCATTCCGGTCAGCGCCGGGAAGCACAAGATCGTGCTGGATTTCCAGCCGGCAGGTCTGAGCAGCGGACTTATGCTCACCGCTTCGGGAATGTTCTGCCTTGCGGTCATGCTGCTGGTCAGCGACTGGCTCAGCAGGAGGGACAAGCGACAGATTCAGACGTTGGTTAAAACGGAGGAACAGAGCGAGAGCACAATGGGATCCGAGAATTCTGCTGAAAAGTAATAAGGGAATAAAAAACCGGGACTGCCAGACAGCCCCGGTTTTGTGTTCTCAGTCATTTCAGCGTGGGAATCTTCCCGATAAGTCCCCGGCGGTTTTTCACTCCAAGCAGGCTGTAGGTGCGCTTCAGACTGCTTTTTATGCTGTCGCAGCTTGCGCCGAACAGGCGGCTCATTTCCTTGTTGGATACGCCGGATACCGCCATTATAGCGTAGGAATACGCCATCTCGGACAATCCCAGTTCCTGTCGGAGGGAATCCGTGGATGCCACCAGGCGCTTCAGCGGAACGAGGTAGTGCTCCGCGAAGTTGTCCTCCCGGGTGTTGGAGAAATAGGTCATTTCGTATGTGCGCACCGTTTCCACTCCGCGCAGGAACTCCCTGCCCAGTTCCATAACCTTGTCTGCGAACGGCTGTATCTCCAGGGGGAGGAGGGACCTTATCTGCGGAAGCAGATCCGGGAACAGCGCGTGGAATTCCGCCGGCATGGAGGTCAGACCATCGGTCCTCGCGTATTCCAGCGCTTCGGCGGCGTATTTCACCGCGGATTCCCACCTGCCCACGGCGGCAAGCGCTTTTGCGCCCAGCAGCCGCAGCTTGATCTCCGCAGCCTCATTTCCGGCGGCAGCGGCGGTGTCTAGGTAGTCAGGGACTATCTCCGCCAGGCTCTCGTAATTCCCCACGCTGATGAGGAATCCGGCGCGGATCATGGAGTAATACGGTGCGGTGAAGCGGTTCATTATCGGGTCGCTTTCCTCTGCGCATATAGCGTACCAGATGTCATCGTGTCCTCCGCCACGGAGTGTGCGAAGAAGTCCGATTATGAGCCGGGCGCACCGGCTTTCCTCGCGGCTGGAATACTGCCGTTCCGTGCGCAGAATAGCGCGTACATATTCAAAGAAGCGCGCGTGATCCCCAAGGTACAGACAGCATTTCGCGGCACAGTACATTGCGGTGAGCCTTGTTGCAATGCGGTTTGTTCCGGTGCATAGGGAAGCGGCGGCGGAGAGCAGCTCCAGTGCGCCGTGCAGGTCGCTCTGGGCGTATTTCGCTTCCCCAGCGAAGATTATCTCAGTGAATCTGCCGTGGTCCAGCATTTCAGTGTACATGTGCTGATAACGCGTGAACTGTGCCGTTTCGGTATGTATCGAGTACCCCCGGCGGTGTATCAGAAAGAACACCGTGGGGGAATACATCGTCCAGGCGAAGAGCGGCGACTCGTATTCGCGCCTGCCCTTGAACAGGTCATAGGCACGCTTTATGCTTGCGCCCATTTTGTCGAGCACATAGAAATCCTCGTTAGCCCTGAGTGCGTAGGCGTAGCTGAGCAGTTCCCGGCGATCGGAGGGTGTGAAATTCGGTGAGGAGTTGATGAATCTTATAATCTCGGCAAAGCGTTCGCGCGCAACGGGCTTCAGATCGGTGTGCATGAGCATGGCGCTGATGCGGAGGAGTCTGGGCACCGCCGATTTGCAGGTCAGTGGGCAGTTTGTGATGAAATTACGCAGCATGCCCTGGCTTTTTATCAGCAGTGAATATGTGATGCGTTCGTTGTTGTGTATCTGAGAAGCAAGCTCGTATTCTCCAGCCATGAAGAATTCGCAGAACGCATAGTAATCCTTCTGCTCGCGGCGAAACTCCCGTCCGAAGCAGATACGCATGTCGTGCTGTACGCTGTCCGGGAACGTCTGGAATATACGGTAGATCGCCTGGCGGAGTATCGGGTGGAATCTCACGCTGCGGCGGCGCAGATCCAGGTCAAGCAGGGGTATTTCCCGGCGGAGCTTTACCAGTTCATCGAAGATGGCATCGGCATTCAGCAGGTCGGCGCCGAAATATTCAGCTATGGGATTAAAGGAACGAAGGTCGCCGCAAAACTCCCCCGTGACGCCGCCGAAGGCGGAAGCAATGGAAATCGCACCGTGCATTCTTGCAGAGTGGTTCAGCAGGACAGCGTGGAACAACCTGCCAACAGATGTCAGTCCACAAAAATCCTGCCCCTGGGCGGCGAGCATGAAGCACAGCCGCGTGCCCAGAAATCCGCCCTCGCATTCCCGGAATACCTTGTCGATATTCACCCGGATATTGCATCGCCGCGCATATTCCAGCGTTTCTTCCCGTGTCAGGGAGATATCGCTGCGGTCGAGGAGGGTGAATCCAAGCTGTTCTGACAGCTTTTGGTGATACTGGTTTATGGAGCTGCACAGAAATACGAAATTTGCGCAGGAGCATTCCTTCAGCAGCCGCGCCGTGCGCTGATTCCCGAGGAGTGTGTCCTGGGAGTAGTCGCAGTCCACCACAAGCAGCAGTCGGTTTTTTCTGTCTGTTTTCTCGAACTGCTGCCGCAGCGTGAGCGATTCCCGGTCGGTTACCGGCTCGCTGTATTCCTTCCCGAAGATGTGGGAGCATATCTGGGCGAAGCAGCTTCCGGTGCTGTCCGCATCGGTTATGAAGCGGACAGACGTGCCGTCCGGACGGGTGCGGCTGGTGAATCCCCTCAGCAGCGTGGATTTCCCGGAGCCGTCCGGGGCGCATATCACCGTCACCCTGTCCTGGTAGATACTCCGGAGCAGGGCGTTTATTCTTTTCGGGATAAAAATGCTGTTGATATCCGCCATGATCGCTCCTTTCCGAATAACATCGTATCAGAAAAGCGCCCGGTTTACTGCGCCGGGCGCTCTGTAATTACTTTTCTGTCTTGACAAAATGCGCGATGTAGCTCTGGAAATCTCCCCAAAGGGACGGAATATCAAATCCGCTGTTCATAAGGACTTCCGCGCTGTAAACGCGTCCGGTTTCCTCGTGCCTGTACCAGCAGCCCTTCTCAAGTCCCACCAGGCGGATACGATGCAGGAACACGCTCGGCTCCTTGAGCACCTGGATGTACTCGAGCAGCGCTTCGCTCTTGTCCTTGGCAACGAACATCCACGCGTCGAAGCGGTCGTTGTCAAAGGGATTCCCGATACGGTACTGGTCGCCGGTGCGCACCAGCGGATTGTACTTGTTGAACTCCTCGATCTGCTTGCGGATATTCCACTTGTCGTCGTCGGATATCTTAGTAATATCCAGTTCGTAGCCGAAGGTTCCCACCATTGCAACGCGGCCTCTGGTTTCGAACGGGGTGATACGTCCCACGCAGTGGTTCGGGCTGTCGGAAACGTGCGCGCCGAAGCAGGAGCAGGGGTAGCACAGGGAAGTACCGTACTGTATCTTCAGGCGCTCGATGGCGTCGGTGTCGTCGGAGCACCAGATCTGCGGCGAATAGTACAGCATGCCGGCGTCGAATCTGGAGCCGCCGCCTGCGCAGTTCTCAAGCAGCAGGTCGGGGAAGTCTGTCAGCAGACGCTCCTGGATCTCGTAAACGCCCAGGACGTAGCGGTGCCATATCTCGCGCTGGCGCTCGGGAGGGAGTACCTCGTTGCCGACCTCGCACAGCTGGCGGTTCATGTCCCACTTGACGTACTCAATGTTCGCGGAGGACAGTATCTTGTACATCTGGTCATAGATGTAGTCGCGCACGTCCTTGCGTGAGAAGTCGATCACCAGCTGCGAACGGCAGGTGGTGCGAGGACGTCCGGGAATATGTATGCACCAGTCCGGGTGCGCCTTGTAAAGTTCGCTGTCCGGGCTTATCATTTCCGGCTCGAACCAGATACCGAACTTCAGACCCAGCTTGTTCACCTCGTCAACTAGGTACTTGAGTCCGCCCTTTATCTTGTTTTCGTTCACGAACCAGTCGCCCAGGGAGGACTTGTCGTCGTTGCGGTGTCCGAACCAGCCGTCGTCCATTACCAGCATTTCAATGCCTGCCTTGGCGGATTCGCGCGCGATGTCAAGCAGCTTGTCTGTGTCGAAGTTGAAGTAGGTCGCTTCCCAGTTGTTGATGAGAATGGGACGGCGGATATCCTTCCACTTGCCGCGGGTGAGGTTGTTGCGCATTACGTCGTGAAATGTGCGGCTCATGTTGCCGATACCGTTCGCGGAGAATACCATGATTACTTCCGGAGCCTGGAATTCCTCGCCGAGGTCGAGGTGCCAGCTGAAATCATACGGGTTGATTCCGGAGAATACACGGGTCTTTTCGTACTGGTTCACCTCGCAGCCTGCAACGAAGCTTCCGGAGTAGCACAGAGCGAATCCGTAGCAGTCGCCGTAGTCCTCGGTTGCCTTATGGTCAACGATGGCGATGAAGTTGTTGTGAGCGTGGCTTGTTGAACCACGGCAGCTGTCCACCAGCTGCTTGCCGAAGTGCAGGGGATTGCGCTGTACATGGCGCTCCCTCGCCCAGGTGCCGTACAGGGTGATCATGTCGTAATCCTTGCTGTCAAGCTCCACGCAGGTGGAGAGCAGCCGGCGCAGTTCGATGGGGTCGGCGCCGCCGTTCTTGACCTTGACGGAGCGTGTGATCACGTCCAGCTTCTCGAATACGCTGTACTGGAGGGTGATCTCAAGACCGTTGTGGGGGTCCTTGCAGTATACTTCAAGACTCGTCACCTCGTCGTCGGTGTTGGCGTAGGTAGCCGGCAGTCCCTCAAGTTTCTTCTTGCCCCTGAATATTGCATAGCTGTCGAAGTAGCACTCGCATGCGGACATGCCGTACTTGTCCATCAGCTGCATGCAGGGCTCGCGGAAATCCGCAACGCCGCTGGTCGGGAACTCAATAGCTGCGCAGTCGAAGGAGTGCGGACCCATTCCGTCATGGGTGGTGGGAACGAACGGCTCGTCGTTCGGGATACGCAGCATATGCGTGATGTCCGTTTCCGGAATGGAAGCGCCGTAATACAGGTGCAGCAGGTTATTGGAATTCGTAACATGAAAGGCATATGTCGTATTCGGGGTGTCGAGTTTGAATACGCGCTTTTTCTCGTCGTAGATTATCGGCATCGGATTACCTCACTGAAATTGATTTTCCGTTTATCGGATAGATACAGTATAGCATATCCGCATATATTTTTCAAGCGGTATTTTGCCCGGGAACGCAAAAAGCCGTTGACAAACCGGCAGAAATATTGTAAAATATAGTTTGGACTAATTCCATAGGAATTACTGAATATAAGAAAGGAACAGGCAAAATGGCAAAGTTAAATGAAAATTTCTTCAACCTGAAGAAGAACTACCTCTTCATTGATATCGGCAAGCGCGTAAAGGCGTATTCCGCCGCTCACCCTGAAGCAAACCTCATCAGAATGGGTATCGGCGACGTAACGCAGCCCCTTGCTCCGGTCGTAGTTGACGCTATGGTCAAGGCTGCAAAGGAGATGGGCGTTAAGGAGACCTTCCGCGGATATGAGGACAGCGGCGCTGGCTACGACTTCCTGCGCGAGGCTGTATCCAACTACTACAAGAGCTTCGGCGCTGAGGTCGATCCGGCGGTTATCCACATCAGCGACGGCGCAAAGAGCGACTGCGGCAACATCATCGACATCTTCGGCGAGGGCAATACCGTTGTTGTCACCGACCCGGCTTATCCTGTATATGTTGACAGCAACATCATGAGCGGCAACTCCGTTGTTTACGCGAATTCCACTGAGGAGAACGGCTTCGCTGCAATGCCCCCCAAGGACGTTAAGGCTGACATAATCTACCTCTGCTCCCCGAACAATCCTACCGGCTCCGTTTACACCAAGGCTCAGCTGAAGGAGTGGGTGGACTATGCGCTTGCAAACGAGGCTGTTATCATATTCGACGCAGCTTACGAGGCATTCATCACCGACCCGGAGCTTCCCAGAAGCATTTATCTGGTAGATGGCGCGAAGAAGTGCGCTATCGAGATCTGCTCCCTGTCCAAGACCGCTGGATTTACCGGCACTCGCTGCGGCTACACCATCGTTCCCGAGGAGCTTGTCCAGAAGAACAGCAAGGGCGAGGAAGTTAAGATTGCCGACCTGTGGAACAGACGCCAGGGCAGTAAGTTCAACGGCGTTTCCTACCCGGTACAGCGCGCTGCCGAGGCTGTGTTCACTCCCGAGGGACAGGCGCAGACCAAGGCAACCATCGCGTACTACCAGGAGAACGCGCGTATTATCGCGCACACCTGCGACGAACTGGGGATTAAGTACACCGGCGGAATCAACTCCCCGTACATCTGGCTCAAGAGCCCGAACGGCATGGACAGCTGGGAATTCTTCGACTACCTGCTGAATGAGATACAGGTCGTCGGAACCCCCGGTGCAGGATTCGGCGCAAACGGCGACGGCTGGTTCAGACTGACTGCGTTCAGCACTCACGAACTGACCACCGAGGCAATGGAGAGATTCAAGAAGCTCTTCAAGAAGTAATCACGCAGATAAAAGCAGGCGGACACCTTTTGAGCGTCCGCCTGTTTTGTGTTTTTAGAGGTTACCTTTTATTTGTTGACTTCCTTCAGCAGCTTGTCGAATTCCTCCTGGCTGACCGGCTTGGAGTAGTAGAATCCCTGGGCTGCGTCGCAGCCGCATTCATGCAGGAACTGCGCCTGCTCCTTGGTTTCCACGCCCTCGGCGATGATGTCCAGCCCGATGTCCTGGGACATTGAGATGGTGTGGGAAATTATCTTCCTTCCGCGTCCGCTTTCCATGAATCTGGACAGGAACTCGCGGTCTATTTTCAGCACGTCGAACTGCGTGGTTTTCAGCATATTCAGCGAGGAATAACCGGAACCGAAATCGTCCATCAGCATGGTGAATCCGGCGCTCTTCATCTTCTCAACGATGTCGGAAACTCCCTGGGCGTCGGTGGTTTCGGTTATCTCAAGCTCCAGCAGCTTTATCGGGATATCGTATTTCTTTACCAGACCCAGCAGGAATCCCACCACGTCAAAGGAGCGTATGTATTCCCGGGAGATATTCACGGATATGGGCACAGGCTCTGTCCCTGCGGAGATCCAGTCCGCGATCTTGCGGCACGCGCTCTCCCAGATGATCTGGTCAAGCTTGAGGATAAAGCCGTTCTGCTCGAACACGGGTACGAAATCCGCCGGGGAGATCATTCCCTTTTTGGGGTGAATCCACCGGGCGAGAGCCTCGGCGCCGATGATCCTGTTGGAGGAAATGCTGTATTTCGGCTGTAGGAACATCACAAACTGGTTATCTACCAGTGCGGTTTTCATATCCTCTTCAATGATCTGCTTCTTTTGAAGTTCGCTCTTCATTCGTCCGTTGAAGAATCCTATATTGTTCAGCGCACTTCCCTTGACGGACTGACGCGCTATTCCGGCATTGTCGGCGTGCCGGCGCACATGCAGCGTCCTGTCCTCAGCGATGGCTACGCCGAATATCAGGCGGTAGCCCATATCGTTGAATCCGGAGAGCAGACTCTCCAGCTTGTGTATGAAATCCATAAGGTGCTGGTCGTTGTCGAACGTGGTCACCACCATGAAAACGTCTGAATTAAGGCGGCAGTAGGGCTGCTCCTCGCTGCAGATAAGCCCCAGCGTCTGCGTCAGGAACGCCAGAAGTTCATCGCCGGCTTCAACGCCGTATTTTTCGTTGAGTAGCTTGAATCGTTCCACATCAAACTGAATGAATGCGATTTCCTCGTCGGGGTGGCGCGCCATCATGTCGGCTATCTCCTTGCCGAAAATCTGCGGAGCGCGGTCTGAGGAAAATTCCCGAAGTATCTTCTTGCTGACGATCTCTTTCGGGGTGTAGGGGCGGATAGTTCCGTGGACTGCGATGATCCTTCCGCTCTCGTCCCGTAGGAAGTGTGCGAAGAATCCGCAAAGCTCCAGTTCGGCGTCCGGTTTTAATTTCATGTGGATATCCACGCTCAGGCTGTTGCGGTCTATTCCGGAGATTATTCCTCCCTCGAGCTGAGAGGTGAATACATTGAACTGGGGCATGGACTGCTCGTCGATGAGTCCGCTCTCTCTCAGGTAATCCAGCGGATCTCCTGTAACGTTGTCAAACATGGCGCTGCCTGCCGTGGCGATGGTACCGGCGGTGCAGTCCCACAGAAAATGCAGGGAGTTTTTGTCTTTGTTAAGCATCTCAATGAACAACTGTTTGTCCTTTTCAGTAATCTTGCACATTGTTTCACCACCTGCTCCTGATAAGTTTTCTTATACAATTATACCACACTTTTTCATAAAATGCAATAGTTTTTGTGTAAAATGCACCGGACAAGATGACATGAATGTCTGTTATCTGCCTTTTTTTGTGAGTTACGGCATAATCCTTATGCTTTTAAAGTAGTCCAGAGCTGTAAAGGAGCGCTCCGTCCTGGAAAGAAAATAGTTTTCCGTGACCCTCTCAAGCAGGGCGGCTCCGGCGTCGGAGATACTGAACCGGAATGCGCTGTTCAGCCGCGCGTAGATGATATTGCGCATTGCGGAGAGTATTTCCGGGGTGAGGACGTAATATCTGCCCTGGTATTCCCGGTCGAAGCAGTCGCCGCAGATCAGCTCGCCGCTGTCTGGCAGGAAGAACATCTCCTGGTGCTCGAATGCGCCGCAATTGCAGCAGCCGCGCAGGTCGGGGGAGTACCCAAGCATACAGGAATACCGAAGCTCAAACGCCGCCTTGACCGCGGACAGCCGCGCGGCGGACTGCGCGCTTTCCGCTTCGTAGAGCGCTATCGCGAAGAAGCGCACCAGGCTGTCCTTGCTGCCGTCGCCGTACTGCGCCTGCTCCTGGGGAGTGCAGAATTTCACCGCCTGGGCGAAATAGGAGCCAAGCGCCAGCTTCTCAATATCCGTCCCAAGTTCATGGAAGCTCCGCTTCGGCTTCGCGGAGTTCACGGTGTAGCGCAGCTTTGTCTTGTTAAGGCAGAAAGTGGCATAAGAAAACAGTCCGCAGGAGCCGAGCAGCGAACTGTTTATTTTCTTTACGCCATGAGCCGTGGCCTCAATGATACCCTGTTCGTCGGTGAGTATATCGAGGAAGCAGTTGCTTTCTCCGATATCGCGCCGTCCGACGACGATCCCGTCATAGGTGAACAGCATGTTTACCGCACCTCCAGTGCTGTGATCATTGTTCGCCGTTTTCCTCCGTGTACATGCCGAGGTCGGAGATAACGCGTTCGCGGTTGCGCCAGTCCTCCTTGACCTTGACGAAGCACTGGAGGTTCACCTTCGCCTGGAGCAGGTCCTCCATATCCTCGCGCGCCATGGAGGCTATCTTCTTTAGCTTCTCGCCCCCCTTGCCGATGATCATGCCCTTGTGGCTATCTTTCTCGCATATAATGACCACGCTGATGTCGATTATCTCGGTGTCGCCCTTCATGCGGCTCTTGAACTTCTCAATGTCCACCGCTGTGCCGTGGGGGATCTCCTCCTGCATGACGCGGAGTATCTTCTCGCGGACTATTTCGGAGCACATGAAGCGCTCGGTGCGGTCGGTCGCGATGTCGTCCGGGAAGTAGTGCTCGCCCTCCACCGCGAATTTCTCCAGCACAGGAAGTATCTGATCGGTGTTTATGCGGTTTTTTACGGATATCGGGATTATCTCCTCAAAGTCGTAAAGCTCGGAATACTGCTGGATAATCTTGAGTATCTCGCTCTTGTCCTTCAGCAGATCGACCTTGTTCAGCAGGAGCACCACCGCTGTCCCGTGGGAGGCGAAGCTGCGTATCAGGTCCTGCTCAATGGAGGATATCTTCTTCGTCACGTCCGCCATGAGAATTGCGCAGTCCACATCGTCAACGCTTCTGCGTATGGACTTCACCATGTGCTCGGAGAGCTTTGTCTTGGGCTTGTGCATACCCGGCGTGTCAATGAAAACGTACTGTATGTCGCCCTCGGTGAGCACTCCGTTGATACGGTTTCGCGTAGTCTGCGGCTTCTCGCTGACAATGGATATCTTCTCGCCGACAAGCAGGTTCGTCAGGGAGGATTTCCCGGCGTTAGCCCGGCCGGTTATTGCAATGAATGCGTTCTTTGTCATCTTATTTACCTTTATATTCCAGTCTGAATTCCTCATAGATTATCGGCATATCTTCGGAAAAATTACCTTCAACCGTCATGAAAAAATCCTTATGCCGTGTAAGCCAGTCCTCAATATTGTCGTCCTCGCCCATTTTAAGCACCTGTTCCAGCGTTATTTCGTTGAACCTTATTATCTGCGCCCTGATGGTCTTTATAACGCAGCGTGGAATACCGTCCCAGTCTGCGATTATTGAATAGGTGCCCTTTTTAGGAAGGTATGTGCCGTCGCTTCGGTATATCCGTGCACGCTTTTTTCCACGCTTGATCAGTTTTATTAGTTTTTCCGATGTGGCTGGATCTTTTCCTATATTCGATTTCCCGACACTTGTAATGTTTTCTTCCGGCTTCTTCTCCGAAAGGAACTGATGCCAGAATTCATCGACCGCTCTGTAAATGTACTCATTGTACATATCTGGACGTTTCCGTCTGGTCACCCGTAGCGCTTCGCGGTTCTGCCATTCCGTCACAGTCCCATGATCTCCGGTGAGCAGCGTTTCCGGGACTCTGCGCCCGTGCCACTCCTCCGGGCGCGTGTACTGCGGATATTCCAGCAGTCCGTTGTAGTGGCTCTCAATGCTGTATGCGTCCTCGTTCGGGAGCACTCCGGGCTGCAATCTCGCCACGGCGTCCGCAACGATGAGCGCCGGAAGCTCGCCCCCGGTCAGGACGTAATTCCCGACCGAAAGCTCCTCACATTCCAGCTCGTCGAGCACGCGCTGGTCGATTCCCTCGTAGTGTCCGCACAGAAGTATCAGCCACGGCTCGGCGGCAAGTTCCTGCACCTTTTTCTGGGTGAGGACTTCTCCCTGGGGGGACATGTAGATTATCCGGGGCTTTCCCTCGCGCTGCGATTTTATCGCCGAAATGCAGTCGAACACCGGCTGAGCCTGCATGAGCATTCCGGTGCCGCCGCCGTAGGGTTTGTCGTCAACGCGGCGGTGCTTGTTCTCGGTGTATTCCCGGATATCGTGGGAATATATCTCAATATGCCCGTTCTTTATGCCGCGCCCGATTATGCTCTCATGGATAACGCTGTCGCACATATCCGTGAACAGTGTCGCTATATCTATCCTCATTCGCCGTCCTCGGAAGTATCATCGTCAAACAGCCCGGGCAGCGGACGGATTATCATTTCGCCGGCGTCGATATCGGTATTTAATACAACCTCGTCGATACACGGGAACATCAGCTCCCTGCCGTCCTCCTTCTTGATGGAGTACACGTCGCTGGCTCCGTTCTGGTAGACGTCGGTTATCTTTCCGTAGATTTCGCCGGTGTCGGCGTCCTTTACTGTCAGCCCGATTATGTCCTGAATGAAGTACAGACCCTCCTCAAGCTCCGCGTCGTCACGGTCGAGGTACAGTATCTTCCCGATGAGCGGCTGAGCCTGCTCGATTTTGTCGATACCCTGGAACTTCATCACCACGACGTTCTTGTGCGGAAACGCCCGGGTGACCTCCATGGCGGTCTTTCCCTTGTCGAGGTAGAGCGTGTCGAAGTCGCACAGCACCTCCGCGCTGTCGCAGTAGTACTGCACACGCACCTCTCCGCGGATTCCCTGGGTGGCAACTATCTTGCCGATTTCAAGAAACTGTTTCTTCATGGCGCTCCTCTTAAAGTCCGATCTTGATTATCTCGTCAAAACCCTGCTGCTTTGCCTTTGAATAAGCCTTGTCAGCCTTCTTGCGGTTGGCTGCTGCGATGAGCGTGACATCACTATCCGCCTGAAGCTCGTTGGATTTTGCGATTGCCTCCAGGATAGATTCCGGGCTGTGGAGGATAGCGGTCTTTTTCCTACTGCCTGCAAGCTGGATATTGTTCTCGGTGACGATGGAGAAAATACGCTCGAAGCCGATGGAGAAGCCGACTGCCGGTACGGCGTCACCGGTGAATCTGCCGATGAGGTTGTCGTAGCGTCCACCGCCGGCTACTGTTCCGCCGAACTGCTTGCTTGCCACCTCGAATACGGTGCCGGTGTAGTAGCCCTGACCCCTTACCAGGGACGGGTCGAATTCCACGGTGTAGCCGTCGGAAAGCTTGTCCGCGGTTTCAATGATGGTGCGGAGCTGCTCCAGCGTTTCCTTTGCGTCCTCGGAGCAGTACTGCGCCATGTCGTCCAGGGTGAGATTACCCTTGGCGAGAAGTCCGGAGAGCGCTTCAACTGCGGATTCCGGCATTCCCTTTTCTCGGAGCTCAGCGGCAACGCCGTCGGCGCCGATCTTGTCCAGCTTGTCGAAGCTTACGGAAACTGTGTCGAGGGAATCCTCCGGGAATCCCATTGTCAGCAGGGAATTTCTCAGCACGCGGCGGTCGTTGACGCGCACGGTGAATTCACCGATACCGATCTTGGAAAGCGCCTTTGCGGTGACGGAGATAAGTTCGATCTCACAGCACCAGGAATCGGAGCCGAGTATGTCGATATCGCACTGCACGAATTCGCGGAGTCTGCCGCGCTGCGGTCTTTCGGCGCGGTACACCTTGTCGATCTGAATGCATTTGAACGGGGAGGGGAGGCTGTTGCGGTTATTTGCGTAGTAACGGGAGAGCGGCAGGGTCAGGTCATAGCGCAGACCGAGGTCGCACAGATCCTTTTCGTCCACCGGGGACTTCGCGAGGGCTTCCGCCAGCTTGTCGCCGCGCTTCATTATACGGAAGATGAGGTTAAGGTTGTCGCCGCCGTCGCTCTTGTCGAGGTTCTCCGCGCTTTCGATCGCGGGGGTGTAGATACGGGTGAATCCGCTGGCGGTGTAGGTTTCGAGGATTATGTTCATCAGGCGGTCGCGCTGTGCGGCTGCCTCCGGTAAGTATTCCTGCATTCCCTTCTGGGGCTTTATGTTCATGTTCGTGTTTCCTTTCATTTATAGATATTGGATAAATCCTGTTTTTTCGGTTCTGTCGTAGCCTGCGTGCTCGTAGAAATTAAGAGTGCTCTCCAGCTTGGAGCCGGTCATGAGTACAAGCCGGTAGCAGTTTTCGCGTATCGCAAGTTCACGGGCATATTCAAGGCAGGCGGTCGCTAAATGTCGTCCCCGGTAGTCCGGGTGCGTCACGACATTCTCGACCCAGGCGTAGGGCCGCGGTCCGTGGGTGAGATTCGGCATGATAACGCAGGTTATCGTGGACACAAGCCTGCCGTCCTCTTCCGCGACGATCATGTGGTAGTCCGGGTCGTTTATCAGGCGCTCCCAGAGCTCGCGCGTCTGCGCCGCCGGGGGTATCTCGGTTTCGTGGAGATGGAGGTAAAGCTCCATCAACTGCTCGTATTCGTCCGGGCGTACTTCTCTTATCATACGCCGCCTCCTTTCATGCAATATATATTATATTTTACCACATAAACGCGTTTATTTCAAGTGGTTGACCGCAAAATAATTGACGGCGGGAAATGCGCTGAAAAAATTGCAGGAACTCTCAGAAAAAAATTCAGAAAAGCCCTTGACAACAGGGGGATTTTGTGGTATTATAACACCAATGAAAAAGCTCGGCGGCGTCCAAACCGCCCGGGCTTTAAAATCGAATACGCCCTTACAAACCAGTGAAGTGGAGATAAAAATGCTTGTGCACTCCCAGAGAGCGGTCGTTGCTGAGAGTACCGCAGAACGCAGAGCATATCAAATGGACCACTGAGGGCGCAGTCAAAGGCGGTGTCCAAAGCCGCTGAGTATTCTGCGACGTGTTGCAAGCGTTAATTGCAGGGATATGTTGGTATCCGGCGAGTGTGCGGCGTAACAGCCGCAAATTAAGGTGGCACCACGGCAGTATTGTAAGTGTACTCCGTCCTTAGAAGCAGAGGAATTCTGCGTTTAAGGGCGGAGTTTTTGTTTTCGGAAGGAGCAGATATCATGCTGAAACCCACACTTGAACAGGCTAAGGAATACACCGGCTACAGCGTTATCCCCGTATGCCGGGAGATCCTGTCGGATTTCACCACCCCCATTGAGGTACTGAAGAAGCTGCGCGCCGTGAGCCGCCATGTATATATTCTCGAGAGCGTCGAGAACCAGGAGAAATGGGGACGCTACACGTTCCTGGGATACAATCCGAAGCTGGAGATCACCTGCATTAACGGTGAACTGACTGTAAAGGACGTCCTGACCGGTACGGCGGAAACCTCGAAGCAGAGCCACCCGGCGGACTACATCAAGGGGCTGATGGCGCAGTACAGCAGCCCGAAGATCGACGGACTCCCGTCCTTCACCGGAGGACTGGTGGGGTATTTCTCCTACGACTACATAAAGTACAGCGAGCCTACCCTGAACCTGGACGCCGAGGACGAGGAGCACTTCAAGGACGTGGATCTCATGCTGTTCGACAAGGTAATCGCGTTCGATAATATCCACCAGAAGATAGTGCTGATAACCAACATCTCTGCGGACAACATCGACAGCGAGTACGCAAAGGCTGAAAAGGACCTCGCGGAAATGGAGCAGCTGATAAGATACGGCAAGCCCGCTGATATCCCCCACGGGAAGCTCACTTCCGGGTTCCGCAAGCTGTTCGACAAGGATCAGTACTGCGCGATGGTGGAGAAAGCCAAGCACTATATCTACGAGGGCGATATCTTCCAGGTGGTGCTCTCCAACCGTCTTGACGCGGATTTCGACGGAAGCCTGCTGGACGCCTACAGAGTACTCCGTGCAACGAATCCATCGCCGTATATGTTCTTCTTCTCCAGCGACGACATGGAGATCGCCGGAGCATCCCCGGAGACCCTGGTGAAGCTCGAGAACGGCACCCTACATACATTTCCCCTCGCCGGAACACGTCCCCGAGGCGCCACGGACGAGGAGGACAAGCGCCTGGAAACGGAACTCCTCCACGATGAGAAGGAACTTTCCGAGCACAACATGCTGGTTGACCTCGGGCGCAACGACATCGGCAAGATAAGCAAGTTCGGAACAGTCGAGGTCGAGAAATACATGAGCATTGAGCGGTATTCCCACGTCATGCACATCGGCTCCACCGTGCGCGGCGAGATACTTGACAGCAAGTCCGCGCTGGACGCGGTTGACGCGATTCTCCCGGCAGGAACGCTATCCGGAGCGCCGAAGCTCCGCGCTTGCGAGATAATCAATGAGCTGGAGAACAACAAGCGCGGCGTTTATGGCGGAGCGGTGGGATACATCGACTTCCGCGGAAACCTCGACACCTGCATTGCTATCCGCCTGGCATTCCGCAAGAATGGCAGGGTGTTCGTGAGAAGCGGCGCCGGAATAGTTGCGGACAGCGTACCCGAGAATGAATTCAACGAGTGCATCAACAAGGCAAAGGCAGTCATGAACGCGCTCACCATCGCACAGGAGGAGAGCTTATGATACTTCTGATAGACAACTACGACAGTTTTTCATATAATTTGTATCAGCTCATCGGCGGAATAAACCAGGATATCAGGGTTATCCGCAACGACGAGCTGACAGTGGACGAGATAATGGCGCTGAAGCCCTCCCACATAATCGTCAGCCCGGGTCCTGGACGCCCCTGCGACGCCGGCGTCTGCGAGGACGTTATAAAGGCGGCAGCCGGAAAGATTCCGGTGCTGGGCGTATGCCTGGGACATCAGGCAATATGCGAAACCTTCGGCGCTGAGATAACCTACGCGAAGAAGCTCATGCACGGCAAGAAGTCCGTGACAAAGCTGGACACCACAAGCAGGCTTTTCCGCGGAATGGACGACACCTGCGAGGTCGCGCGGTACCACTCCCTGGCGGCTTCCGAGGAGGGATTCCCGGATTGCCTTAAAGTCACGGCACGCACCGATGACGGCGAGATAATGGCGGTGGAGCATAAGGACTACCCGATTTACGGAGTGCAGTTCCACCCGGAGTCGATACTTACACAGCACGGAAGAAAAATGGCTGAGAATTTTCTGGAGGTAACATTATGATTAAAGAAATGATCAAGAAAGCTGCAGACGGGATCGACCTCACCTACGACGAGGCTGCGGAGGTCACCCGGGAAATAATGACCGGCAGCACCACTCCGGCTCAGACTGCGGCATACCTCACGGCGCTGCACATCAAGGGCGAAACTGCGGACGAAATTTCCGCCAGCGCCTTTGTTATGCGCGATGTCGCAACTCCGGTAAACTACTCCGGCGAGGTGCTGGAGATTGTCGGCACCGGCGGCGACGGCTCCAATTCAATCAACATTTCAACTATTTCTGCGCTGGTGTGCGCTGCGGCAGGGGTAAAGGTCGCAAAGCACGGCAACCGCGCGGCTTCCAGCAAGTGCGGCACTGCGGACTGCCTGGAGGCGCTGGGTGTTAATATCGCCACTGACCCCGAGGGCTGCGTGAAGCTGCTTGACGAAGCAAGAATGTGCTTCCTGTTCGCGCAGAAGTACCACAGCGCGATGAAGTACGTCGGACCCGTCCGCAAGGATATCGGCATTCCAACCATATTCAACGTGCTCGGTCCGCTCACGAATCCGGCGCACCCGGCGTTCCAGCTTATTGGCGTGTACAAGCCGGAGCTTCTGGAGCCGATGGCGAAGTCCCTGGTGAAGCTGGGAGTAAAGCGCGGAATGGCAGTATTCGGCACCGACAAGCTGGACGAGATCTCCGTCAGTGCGCCTACTATGGTTCTTGAATTCAATGGCGACGACTTCAACAAGTACGAGATAACCCCGGAGCAGTTCGGTATCGCACGCCACGACAAGTCCGAACTTGTGGGCGGAACTCCCGACGAGAATGCGGCGGCTGCCAAGCGGATACTTTCCGGTGAGCAGGGCGCAGGCAGGGACGCAGTCCTGCTTAACGCCGGCGCGGCGCTCCATATCGTAAAGGGCGTATCCATGGAAGAGGGCATAAAGCTTGCCGCGCAGACCATCGACAGCGGCGCGGCGCTCAGCACTCTTGAAAAGTACATCAGGGTATCCAGCGAGGTAAAGGCATGATATTACAGGAAATTGCAGAACGCACGATACAGCGCGTTACGGACGAGAAGGCGGCGGTGCCGCTTTCCGAGATGAAGAAGCGCGCCGAAGCGCTGGACTCCAACACCGGATTCCCGTTCGCGAAGGCACTGGGCGGCAGCGATATTTCGTTCATCTGCGAGGTGAAGCGCGCTTCCCCCTCAAAGGGGCTTATCGCGGAGGACTTCCCGTACCTCGACATCGCGAGGGATTACGAAGCGGCAGGCGCGGCGGCGATATCCTGCCTGACGGAGCCGTTCTGGTTCAAGGGCAGCGACGAGTACCTGCGCGAGATCTCACATGCGGTCAGCATTCCGGTGCTGCGCAAGGATTTCACGGTCGATGAGTACATGATATACCAGGCAAAGACCCTGGGAGCCTCCGCAGTTCTGCTGATATGTGCGATACTTTCCCGGGAGCAGTTAGGCGAATACCTTGAGATCGCGCATTCCCTGGGGCTTTCCGCGCTGGTGGAAGCCCACGACGAGGAGGAAGTCCGCAGGGCGGTTGCGGTCGGTGCGAAGATAATCGGTGTGAACAACCGTGACTTAAAGACATTCACGGTGGATATCAACAACTCCGCGAGATTACGGAAGCTGGTTCCGCCGGAGGTGCTGTTCGTTTCCGAGAGCGGAATCAAGACCGCTGCGGATATCGAAGCGCTCCGCAGCAACGGCACGAATGCGGTGCTCATCGGCGAAACGCTGATGAGAAGCCCGGACAAGAAAGCGGCGCTCGCCGAACTCAGGGGACGCTGAAATGAAGATAAAACTCTGCGGAATGTTCCGCGACTGCGATATTGATTTCGCGAACGAGGCTAAGCCGGATTACATCGGCTTTATCCTGGGATTCCCGAAAAGCCACCGGAATATCGACCGCGAAACGGCTCAGCGGCTGCGTTCGCGGCTCTCCCCGGAAATTACGGCAGTGGGGGTTTTCGTGAATTCCCCCGAAACCACTTGCGCTGAGTACGCCAACTGTGGTATAATAGATGTGATACAGCTCCACGGGCAGGAGGACGCGGATTATATCCGCAGGCTCCGGAAGCTGACGGACGCGCCGATAATCAAGGCGGCGAAAATACGCGCTCCGGAGGATATCGCGCTGGTGCAGAGCCTTGGCGCGGATTATGTTCTGCTGGACAACGGCACCGGCACCGGGGAGATGTTCGACCATTCCCTGCTGGAGGGCGCTGAAATAAGCCAGCCGTTCTTCCTCGCCGGCGGACTTACCCCGGATAATCTGCGGAATGCGGCGGAGAACATACAGCCCTACTGTGTGGATCTGTCCAGCGGCGTTGAAACCGACCGCGTGAAGGACCGCGATAAAATGCTGGCTGCGGTGCGTATCATAAGAGATCTGTAATATATGATGAAAGGATAAATGACATGGCAAAGGGACGCTACGGCGATTTCGGCGGACAGTATATCCCCGAAACGCTAATGAACGAAATACATAAGCTGGAGGAAGCCTACGAATTCTACAAGCACGACAAGCAGTTCAACGACGAGCTGAACACGCTCCTGCGCGAGTACGCAGGACGTCCGTCGCTGCTTTACTATGCGGAGAAGATGACTAAGGACCTCGGCGGCGCGAAGATCTACTTCAAGCGCGAGGACCTCAATCACACCGGCTCCCACAAGATAAACAACGTGCTCGGTCAGGCGCTTCTCGCGAAGAAGATGGGCAAGACCCGTATCATCGCAGAGACCGGCGCAGGTCAGCACGGCGTTGCTGCGGCTACCGCTGCGGCCCTGCTTGGACTTGAATGCGAGATATTCATGGGCAAGGAGGACACTGTCCGCCAGGCGCTGAACGTTTACCGCATGGAGCTCCTCGGCGCGAAGGTGAACCCTGTAACTACCGGAACCATGACCCTCAAGGACGCTGTAAACGAGGCAATGCGCGACTGGACCACCCGTGTGGACGACACGCTGTACGTCCTCGGCTCAGTAATGGGTCCGCATCCGTTCCCGATGATCGTTCGTGACTTCCAGAGCGTGATCTCCAAGGAGGCACGGGAGCAGATCCTCGAGAAGGAGGGCAGACTCCCAACTGCTGTTATGGCATGCGTGGGCGGCGGCTCCAATGCGATGGGTATGTTCTACAACTTCATCAACGACAAGGACGTGCGCCTGATCGGCTGCGAGGCTGCCGGACGCGGCGTTGACACCGGAGAAACCGCGGCAACTATCGCAACGGGTACTCTTGGCATATTCCACGGAATGAAGTCCCTGTTCTGTCAGAACGAATACGGTCAGATCGCGCCGGTGTATTCCATCTCCGCTGGTCTGGACTACCCCGGAATCGGTCCGGAGCACGCTCATCTCCATGAGATAGGCAGGGCGGAATACGTACCGGTAACGGACGATGAGGCGGTAAACGCGTTTGAATACATCGCACGTACCGAGGGAATCATCTGCGCCATCGAGAGTGCGCATGCGGTCGCTCATCTGATGAAGATCGCTCCCACCATGAGCAAGGACGACATCATCATCTGCTGCCTGTCCGGCCGTGGAGATAAGGACGTTGCGGCAATAGCAAGATACAGGGGGATTGATCTGCATGAATAAGATACACAACGCATTCGAGAACAAGAAGGCATTCATCGGCTTTCTTACCGCCGGCGACCCGACGTTTGAGGACAGCTACAACAATATCATGGCTATGGTAAAGGGCGGCGCCGACCTTATCGAGATAGGAATTCCGTTCAGCGACCCTATCGCAGAAGGTCCCGTTATTCAGGACGCAAATATCCGCGCGCTGAAGAACGGCATGACCACCGACCGTGCGTTCGAACTTGCGGAGAAGGTACGCCAGAGCACGGATATCCCGATATGCTTCATGACGTATCTGAATCCGGTGTTCAAGTACGGCTACGACAGATTCTTCGCACGTTGCAAGGAGATCGGCGTTGACGGGCTTATCTGTCCGGACATGCCCTACGAGGAGAAGCACGAAGCCGCTGACGTGGCTCAGAAATACGGCGTTTCCGTGATCTCACTGATCGCTCCGACCAGCGAGGAGCGTATCAAGATGATCGCCAGCGAAGCCGAGGGATTCATCTACATAGTATCCTCCATGGGCGTCACCGGAGTACGCAGCGAGATCAAGACCGACCTCCACCACATCATGGAGGCGGTTAAGAAGTACGCGAAGGTCCCGGCGGCTATCGGCTTTGGAATCAGCAAGCCGGAGCAGGCTAAGACTATGTCGGAGCTTGCGGACGGCGTTATCGTAGGCAGCGCTATCGTCAAGCTGGTGGCGCAGTACGGCAGCGAGGCTTCCGGACATATTTACGAGTATGTGAAGTCCATGAAGGACGCGATTTCCTGACAAAAGCAGGGAGTGGCAATCCCCTCCCTTTTTGCTGTTCAGATGAGCGGATACAGATAAAAGGGCTGCAATTTCTTGCAGCCCTCTTGTCTTGTTATGGTATCAGTCCACGTCGAACTGCATCATTTCAGCAATCTTCTGCTGAACTCTGTCTGCGACGTCTGCCGGAGCGAGCTTCTCGCTGAAGCTCTTGTCACGGGCGGATATCTCGATCACGCCGTCCTTGAGGTTTCTCGGGCTGACGATCACGCGGAGAGGAACTCCCAGCAGGTCTGCGTCGGAGAACATTACGCCGGCGCTTACTGCACGATCGTCGTAGATTACCTCAACGCCGCGCTTCTGGAGCTCGTCGTAGAGTGTGTCCGCCTTTTCCTTGACTTCGGCGTCGTCGGCGCGTACTGCGCAGATGTGCACCTGCCACGGAGCGATAGCCATCGGCCAGATGGGACCGTAATCATCGTGGTGTACTTCGCAGACGGAAGCCGCAAGTCTGCCCACGCCGATTCCGTAGCAGCCCATGATCGGCACCTGAGTGTTGCCGTCCTTGTCAAGGTAGGTCATTCCCATGCTCTTGGTGTACTTGGTGCCGAGCTGGAATATGTTTCCGACCTCGATACCACGGGAGATGGTGATGTGCTTCTTTCCGCAGCTGGGGCAGATTCCGCCCTCAATGATCTTGGCGAAGTCGCGGTACTCAACGTTCTTCACATCGCGGTCAAGATCCAGTCCGGTGTAGTGGTACTCTTCCTTGTTTGCGCCGCAGGAGAGGTTGTTCGTGTTCTGGAGTGACTTATCAAACAGCACTGTAATGCCTTCGGGAAGTCCCACCGGTCCGATGTATCCGGGATTCAGTCCGCACTCGGGTGTGATTACTGCCGGGTGGATATCGCAGCCCAGGAAGTTCGTGAGCTTGGTTTCGTTGATGTCCAGGTCGCCGCGGATAAATACGACAACGTAGCTGTCATCGTGGTTACGCTGATAAACTACTGCCTTGCAGCTCTTGTCCTGCGGAGTGTGCAGGAACTCGCATATCTCCTCGATGGTGTGGATATTCGGGGTGTAGACCTCGGTGAGAGGCTGGATTTCGGCGTCGCGTGTGTTTTCGATGATGGATTCTGCCGCTTCCATATTAGCGCGGAATCCGCAGTCCTTGCAGATGGCGATGGAGTCCTCGCCGATGGGGGTGAGGAGCATGAACTCGTGGGAAATGCTTCCGCCCATCATGCCGGAGTCGGACTTGACGGAAATCACCTCGGGAATGCCTGCGCGCGCGTAAATACGCTCGTAAGCCTTATGGCAGCGCATGTAGTATTCCTCAAGATCCTCCTGGGAGGTGTGGAAGGAATACGCGTCCTTCATGGTGAATTCGCGCACTCTGATAAGACCGCCGCGGGGACGCGCCTCGTCGCGGAACTTGGTCTGGATCTGGTAGATCATGAACGGATACTTGGTATAGCTGTTCGCGTATTCACGGACGAGCTGAACGGCTGCTTCCTCATGGGTCATGCCGAGTACCATCTGCGCCTTGTTGCGGTCGGTGAATCTGAGGAGTTCGCTGCCGATGCTCTCATATCTGCCGGATTCCTGCCAGAGGGTCGCAGGCATAACAACTGGGAAGGATACTTCCTGACCGTCGATGGCGTCCATCTCCTCGCGGATTATCTGCTCAATCTTGCGTGTAATGCGCTTTAAGGGCATATAGCTGGAGAAAATTCCGTTCGCAACGTACTTCATGTAGCCGCCGCGGATCATCAGGGCATGGCTGTCGATGTTGCAGTCGGAGGGTCGCTGCTTGAAACGGTCGCCGACTAACTTTTCAAGTTTCATGATTTACTTCCTTTCAGATGTTGAATGTTGAATTTTTTCAGAATACAAAAAGCCCCGAGCATTTCTGCTCAGGGCGAACTGTACAGAGTCCGTGTTACCACCTGAATTCGGGGGTCACCCGCGCTTCACGTCATACAACGCTCCTCATTTAACGGTGAGTTCCGGCGCCGCTTACTGCCGGGGATTCCGGGTTCCGGGCGCAGCTCAAAGACGGGTTCGGCAGATCCTCAGTAACGGCTCGCACCGACCGCCGCTTCTCTGGAAAATCAGAAGTGCCTACTGCTTCTTGTCACAGCTTTTCGTATTCATATAGATTGATTATAGCACGATTTTGTTGGGTTGTCAAGTATTGTGTCACCAGTATTTTTCTTTTATATCAGTAAGACAAAGCAGATAATCGGTTGATACGTCAAAAAACTGTGCAAGCGTGATGATATGACGGCAGGGTATCTCTTGAATATTGTTCTCGTATTTGCTTATCTGCTGCTGAGTGGTTTTCAACAGGTCTGCAATCTGCTGCTGGTTTGCTTTTCCCTCGCGTACTTCTTTCAGGCGTGTGCCGATATCCATAATCATCATCTCCTGTAAGTGTCAATTTATGTTTATTATTTTTGTTAATTATGAACAAAATTATTATACACCATGAAAATTTGCTTGACAAACATCTGAAAAGGTGTATAATATATTTGTACACCTAAAAAGGTGTGAAATGAATGGAGGATTAAAATATGAAGATGAAGAGAATACTTGCTGTTTCGGCTGCTCTTGCTGTCTGCGCTGGGCTGTCAATGCCTGCATATGCAGCTTCCGGCAAAATGAAGCTGTACACACAGCCGATATCTGAGCTTGGTATCAATGGCGGTGACGGCTTATGGAATCGCGGCGATCTGTATGGCATTGGAACATCTGATGGCATAGAGAAGTTAATTTCCATTACAGGAATAGACGCAAAAAAATGGCGCTCCACGGGAGAGTTTTCTTACAGCGATGTTACTGTTAACGGTGAAGTTGACTGGAACAACCTGGGCTTGTATCACAATGCCAATGAGTTATTCAATTGGGCAGACGATGGCAGTGAAACGGCAATATATCCCTTTGATTTCAACGGAACGGACGAAATAACAATTCGGAATACTTCGTTTGACCGGAACGGCTGGATGTATGTTACAGATGACGGCTACATTTTAAACGTTAATAACGGCACTATTAAGGGAGATTGTCGTGGCTTTTCATATGAGCAGGTTGGTCCGGATGGAGAATTCGATTTTGTGATGACAAATTGCAGTGGGTGGTCTTGTAGTTTGGACGCAGCTAGTAACAAGTACAACGCATATTTTATGTATTTCAGAGAGCCTCAGAACATTGATGAATCCAATGACGCTGATGAGTATGATATAAAGGCGGTAGGAATTAAAAAGGATTGCACGGAAGAAGAAATCTATTCCACCACCGCGATGAACGGTGGCGTATCTGGCTGTGGAAAAGGATATGTTCAGTTCTGGACACAGAATGCTTCTTATGCGGCGGTATATCATCTTTTCCTGACAGAGACCCAGGAAATGATGGACTTCTCGCTTGATGATCTGGGTCAAATGGAAATATCAGAGCTGAACGGCGACAGGTTTGTTGCAAGCTGGGATACAGGCTCGGTTCTCATGCAGATAAGCGATGAGGCGGGCGCTACTGGTTTGCATACAGTTACAACACTGAGCGACACTTATAAGTATATTTCAAGCGAAGACGGTGAAATATACCTGGTACAGACTCAGGACGATAAATGGGGCTACATGAATTCTGACGGAGAGCTTCTTGCTACTTATGATGACGCCGGTTCTTTCATTGGCAAGTATGCGCCTGTTGTAAAGGACGGCAAAGCGTTCCTTGTAAACAGAAATCTCAAGCGCGTTTCTGAAAAGATAGACGCAGATGGAGTTAGAATCTGTGACAAGGGTCTTTACGTGGTTGAACTCGACGGCGAGTATTACTTTATGACATATGCTGACGATGTGAGTGATGTATCCGGAGATGAGCAGGGCGATATCTCAACGCCCACTGAGCCTACAGCTGAACCAACAGGCACTGCTGAAACAACCGATACCGCTCATGTTGATAACAACAATGACGAAAACAAAGCAAATCCCGATACCGGCGCGTCTGGCTGTGCTGTCGTAGTCGGACTGACTGTCGCTGCCGGAGGAGTGCTTCTTCTGAGCAGAAAGCACAGATAATATCCATATGTGCAGATGAAATTCTCCTAAAATAAGATCGCGCTCTGCGGAAAATCACCGCGGAGCGTGATTTTTACGCAGAATTTTCAAAAAACCTATTGATTTTCCGAAAAGAACGTGGTATAATACGATAAGATAGATTAGACTGAAGACTGGGGTTTCGCTCCAGTCTTTAAGTTTTAATCGGGGGTACGGCGTATTCGCGTGCCCGGCTGCATATTCTGAAAGGAGCTGTCTGAATGGCACTGGCAAAGGGTCTTTGCTCAATTGAGGCGGCGGCGGACGCTGCCGTAAGACCGATAGTAGAGAGCCACGGCTATACGCTGTGGGACGTATGGTTCGCCAAGGAGGGCGCGAAGTGGTATCTGCGGATATTCATCGACCGTCCCGGCGGAGTTTCCATCGACGACTGCGAGTCGATTGACGGGCTGATAAATGCCGAGATTGACAAGCAGGATTTTATTGACAAGATCGACTACCTGGAGATAGGTTCCGCAGGGCTGGAGCGCCCCGTGCGCCGTATTGCCCAGCTTGAGCCGTCCATCGGCAAAAAGATCATCGTCAAGACCTACAAGCTGTGCGAGGGCGCTCCCTCCAAGGCTTTCAGCTGCGTGCTGAGCGGCTTTGACGGCGAAGTCCTGACCCTTACCGGAGATTTCGGCGAGCTGGCGCTTCCGGTCGCTGATGTTTCCGCGATAAATTACGACGATTTTGACGATTCTGATTTTCTCCATGGCGGAGAATGACCGGCGTCACATTACTTTAACGGAGGAATAATGGAAAATGGCTAAGAAAAAGGTACAGCCCAAGGACGATATGATGGACTTCTTCACCGCGCTGACTGAATACGCGCAGGAAAAGGGCATTGACAGAGATGTGTTCGTGTCAAAGATAAAGAGCGCTATCGAGAAGAGCCTCAAGACGAACATGCACCTCGAGGACAAGGATAGCGAAGTCGTATTCGTAAACATAGACTTCGACAGGCATATATTTAATGTAAGCGTACTTAAGGAAGTTATCGAGGTGGTTGACACCCTGTACGAGCCGGAAATCGAGATCGTCCTCGAGGACGCGCGCAAGATCGACCCCAATGCGCAGGTCGGCGACCACATCAGGGTTCCCGTGGATACTCACGAGTTCAAGCGTATCGCCGCAAAGAACGCCAAGGACCTTATCAAGCAGGGATTCCGCGATGTTGAGCGTCAGCAGCTCAGCGAGATGTGGGGCGAATACGAGAACGAGGCGGTTTCCGCTATCGTCACCAAGATTGAGCCCAAGACCGGTCACGCTACCATCGAGGTAAATCACAACGAAGTACTTCTCATGCGCCAGGATCAGATCCCGGGCGAGGTGCTTCATGTCGGCGACGTTATTAAGGTATATATCACCGGCGTTTCCAAAGAATATAAGGAAGGCGCGAAGCGTCAGTCACTGCGCATTACCCGTACTGATAAGGGACTTATCAAGCGTCTGTTCGAGCTGGAATGCCCTGAAATTTACGACGGCACCGTGGAGATCAAGTCCACCAGCCGCGCTCCCGGATCCCGTTCCAAGATCGCGGTTATCAGCAACGATCCCAATGTTGACGCAGTCGGCGCATGCATCGGTACCCAGAAGTCCCGAATCAACGCCGTGACCAAGGAACTTAAGGGCGAGAAGGTGGACGTTGTGCTTTACAGCGACGATCCCGAGGAATTCATCAAGCAGGCGCTCAAGCCGGCTGAGGTCCTCCGCGTGGTAATCAACGATCCGCATGTGAGAGCATGCAAGGCGATTGTTCCGGACAACCAGCTTTCCCTCGCCATCGGCAATAAGGGTCAGAACGCGCTGCTCGCTGCAAAGCTTACTGGATTCAAGATCGACATCAAGGCTGAGAGCAAGGTAACTCCCGAGGACCTCGAAGTGATCGAGTATCCCGAGGAAGAGGAGCAGGCTGAATCCACAGAGAACACTGCGGCAGAGCAGGCTGAGGCTCCCGCAGCTGCTGAGGAAACAGCGGGCGCAGAGGAATAAGGAGCGTCATATGCAGGAAAAGCACATTCCGCTGCGCAAGTGCATCGGCTGCGGCGAAATGATAGGCAAGAAAGGGTCCGTGAGGATAGTCCGCAGCAAGGAAGGCGAACTTTCCGTTGACCTCACGGGTAAAAAGCCCGGACGTGGCGCGTATCTCTGCCGTAACAGGGACTGCCTGGAACTTGCGAAAAAGGGCAGGAAGCTGGAACGCGGACTGAAATGCGCCATACCCGATGAAATATATGAAATTCTTGAAAAGGAGCTGAGTTCGGATAAATAAGGAACTTTCGACGATCTGCCTTTGCCGCCGTGCCGGGAAGCTTGTAATGGGCTTTGACGCGGCAGTGCAGGAGATGACTGCGCCCAAATCTAAGGCGGCAGGTATCATTCTGGCGGCGGACGTGTCGCCCAAGACAGAAAAGGAGATCTGCTTCCACGCAGAGAAGTGCGGCACGCCGGTCGTTCACGGTGATTTCACCATGGATGACGCGAAGGACGCTGTCGGAAAGCGTACGGGCATCTTCCTGGTGCTCGACGCAGGATTATACGGCTCTATCACAAAACATATATCAGAATCCCGGGGGTAACGTCAGCTCGCACAGGAGCGTGCTTACCGGGTGACACAAGTAGTATGGAGGAAAGTTACATTGCCAAACAAAAAGTATCGTGTACAGGATATTGCGGCTGACATGGGTGTTGACCGCAGTGAAATAATTCAGCTGCTGGACGGTGCGTTCGAGGGGTCCAAGAAAGCGCAGACCTCCCTTACCGACCAGGAGATAAGCTATGTTCTGGAGAATTACTCCAAGAAGCATGAAGTAAAGAGCTTCGACGACTATTTCAAGACTACCGCAGGTCAGAAGACCGAGAAGCCCAAGGCAGAGGAAAAGAAGCCGGCAGCCAAGAAGAAGCCTGCCGCAAAGAAGGAAGAAGCTGCCGCAGAGCCTAAGGCTGAAGTAAAGGCAGAAACTAAGCCGGAGGTAAAGGCAGAACCCAAGCCCGAGGTAAAGGCAGAGCCGAAGCCCGAAGTCAAGGTGGAATCCAAGCCCGAGGTGAAGGCAGAACCGAAGCCCGAAGTAAAGGCAGAAGCAAAGCCCGAGGTGAAGGCAGAGCCCAAGCCGGAGGTCAAGACGGAATCCAAGCCCGAGGTCAAGACGGAGCCGAAGCAGGAGGTAAGACCTGCGGCTCCCAGACAGAACGACAGACCGCAGAGCCGCGACAACAACGGCAGACCCGGTGAGCGTCCGCAGTTCAATAACAACAGAAACGGCGACCGTCCGTTCAATCGCGACAATAATGTAAGACCCGGCGCGAACGGCGACAGACCGCAGTTCAATAATAACAGAAACGGTGACCGTCCGTTCAACCGCGACAATAATACACGTCCCGGCGCTAACGGTGACCGTCCGCAGTTCAACAATAACAGAAATGGCGACAGACCGCAGTTCAACAACGGCAGACCCGGCGACCGTCCCCAGTTCAATAACAACAGGAACGGCGACCGCCCGTTCAACCGCGATGTACGCAGGGAGCAGGTAAATCCGCTGGCGGACAGCTCCAAGCAGAGCATCAAGAAGCCTGCTATCGACTCCTCCAAGATCAAGGTCAACACTCCTCCTACCCAGAAGCAGAAGGGCGAGGCAGTTCAGCGCGGCGAGCAGGTAACAAAGATGGTAGACACCCGTGGCAGCTACGTTGAGCTGGATAAGTACAACGAGCGCTATGAAACCATTGCTCCGGCAGGAAGAATGTCCAACGACAGCTTCCAGCGCAAGCAGAAGATTCAGCAGAAGTCCCAGAACAAGGGCAAGCCGTTCAACAGCAAGCGCGAAACCGAGGCTCAGAAGCTCAAGCGCCTGGAACTCGAGCGCGCAAGAAAGCAGCAGCTCAAGGTACAGATCCCGGACGAGATCGTTGTGTCCGAGCTGGCTTCCAGACTGAAGGTAACAGCTACCGAGGTAATCAAGAAGCTGTTCAACCTGGGCGTAATGGCTAACCTCAACGAAACCATCGACTTCGACACCGCTTCCCTGGTTGCAGAGGAACTCGGCGCAAAGGTCGAGAAGGAAGTCGTTGTGACCATCGAGGAGCGTCTGTTCGAGGATACTCCCGACGATCCCGAGAGCCTTCAGCCGCGTGATCCGGTCGTAGTTGTAATGGGTCACGTTGACCACGGTAAGACCTCCCTGCTGGACTACATCAGACATGCCAGCGTAACCTCCACCGAGGCAGGCGGAATCACCCAGCACATCGGTGCGTACAGAGTACACATCAACGACCGCGACATCACATTCCTGGATACCCCGGGACATGAAGCATTCACCTCCATGAGAGCGCGCGGCGCAAGCATCACGGATATCGCTATCCTGGTAGTTGCAGCGGACGATGGTATCATGCCGCAGACCGTTGAGGCGATCAACCACGCAAAGGCAGCCGGCGTTTCCATCATCGTTGCCATCAACAAGATGGATAAGGAAGGCGCAAATCCTGACAAGATCAAGGAAGAGCTCACCAAGTACGACCTCGTATGCGAGGAGTGGGGCGGCGACGTTATCTGCGTTCCTGTTTCCGCTAAGACCGGTGAGAATATAGACACGCTGCTCGAGATGGTTTGCCTGACCGCAGACGTACTCGAACTCAAGGCTAATCCGAACAGGCTGGCTACCGGTGCTGTTATCGAGGCAAAGCTGGATAAGGGCAGAGGTCCTGTCGCTACCGTGCTGGTACAGAATGGTACGCTGCACTCCGGCGATGTTCTTATTGCAGGCATGTCCGTTGGCAGAGTCCGCGTAATGCGCGACGACAAGGGCAGGACTGTAAAGGAAGCAGGCCCGTCCGTTCCTGTTGAGATCATGGGTCTGGCTGATGTTCCGTCCGCTGGCGATACCTTCGCAGCGGTAGAGGACGAGAAGCTCGCCCGTGAGCTCGTTGAGAAGCGCCGCCAGGAGGCTAAGGAGGAGCAGTTCAAGGCTTACCACCAGGTAACTCTCGACAATCTGTTCTCTTCCATTGAGGAGGGCACCGTAAAGGAACTCCCCATCATCGTCAAGGCGGACGTACAGGGTTCCGTCGAGGCTGTCAAGCAGTCCCTCGAGAAGCTCTCCAATGAGGAAGTACGCGTTCGTGTTATCCACGGCGCAGTTGGCGCGGTAAGCGAGAGCGACGTAATGCTCGCTGCGGCTTCCGGCGCAATCATCGTCGGCTTCAACGTAAGACCGCACCCGTCCGCACAGGACAACGCAAAGCGCGACGGTATCGAGATCCGTCTGTACCGCGTAATCTACGACGCTATCGAGGATATCACTGCTGCAATGAAGGGCATGCTTGCTCCGAAGTTCAGAGAGGTTGACCTCGGCAGAGTTGAGGTACGCCAGGTTTACAAGATAACAAATGTCGGCATTGTTGCCGGTTCCTATGTGCTTGACGGTAAGGTAGCAAGAAACGGTCAGGTAAGAATCGTACGCGATGGTATAATCGTCGGCGACGACAAGATCGCCGGCCTCCAGCGTTTCAAGGATTCCGTCAAGGAAGTCGCTGCCGGCTACGAGTGCGGTATCAGTCTGGAGAAGTTCACCGACATCAAGGTCGGCGATATCTTCGAGGCTTATACTATGGAAGAGTACAGGGACTAATTCGGGATTTGGAATGCGTAATTACGATCGTTAATCCCGGATTACGCATTCCGAATTTAATTGGAGGGTTCTATGGCTAATTTCAATCTTAAAAGACTTTCCGAGGATATAAAGCGGGAGCTTTCCTCCGCCGTCAGCGGAGTGAAAGACCCCAGGGTTTCTAAGAATTTTGTGACGGTCACCCATGTGGAGCTTACCAGCGACCTGTCTTACTGCAAGGTGCACATCGCGTGCCTTGGCGGCGAGGGCAGGACTGCGAAAGCCGTGGAGGGAATGACCGCCGCTTCCGGATATTTCAAGAAAGCGATCGCGGCGCGAATCCGCATGAGAAAAATGCCGGAGCTGATATTCCTGCCGGATAATTCGCTGGAATACAGCGCGCACATAGAAGAGATACTTGCAAAACTGCCCAAGCCGGCTCAGCAGGAATCGGCTGCCGATGAGCAGGAGGAGTCCGATGAGGAGAATTGATCTTAACGAAACAGCGGAATTCCTGAGGAACAACGACTGCTTCCTTATCCTTATGCACGGCAGTCCGGACGGAGATACGCTGGGCTGCGGCTTCGCCCTGTGCGGAGCGCTCCAGCAGCTCGGGAAGAAGGCGAAGGCAGTGTGCCCGGATCCTATTCCCAGAAAATTCAGCTATATGTTCAGAGATATCGAACAGCAGGAGTTCGAGCCGCAGACCATCGTAACGGTCGATGTGGCGGATACCAAGCTGCTCTACGGAATGAAGGAGCTTGGCGAAAAGGCTGCGCTCTGCATTGACCACCATGTCAGCAATACGGAGTACGCCGAGCGGCTGCTCCTGGCGCCGGAATATGCGGCGGCTGCCGAACTCATGTTCGAGCTGTTGTATTCCATGAAGGACGTGAAAATAACCAGCAGTATGGCGGACTGCCTTTATACGGGCATAGCGACAGACAGCGGCTGCTTCAAGTACAGCAACACCTCTCCGCAGACTCACGTCTACGCGGCGGAGCTTATGAAGCTGGGTGCGGATATCGTTCCGATAAATTACGCGATGTTCGACATGAAGAGTCAGGGCAGACTGAAACTGGAACAGCTGGCTCTCAGCAAGATTCGCTATTATTCCAGCGGCAGGATCGCCGTTATTGATGTAACTCAGTCGCTCATTGACTCTATCGATGGTATCGACAGCGAGGACGTGGGCGCGCTCTCCGCAATTCCGCGGCAGATCGAGGGCGTGGATATCGGTATCTGCATAAAGGAGAAGAATCCCGGGTTCTACAAAGTGTCGCTCCGCTCAAGCGAGAATGCGGACGTTGCCGCTATCGCACAGCAGTTCGGCGGCGGCGGACATGCCCGGGCTGCCGGGTGCGCGTTCGAAACCTCCCTGGAGGACGCTGAAAAGCAGATAGTCTGGGCGTGTGCAAAGGCTCTGGGTAATGCCACATGACGGGAATAATCTGCGTAAACAAGCCGCAGGAGTTCACTTCGTTCGATGTGGTGGCTTCTATGCGGAGATGCTTCGGCACGAAGAAAATAGGGCATGGCGGAACGCTTGATCCGATGGCGACCGGAGTTCTTCCGGTATTCGTCGGCGGCGCAACCAAGGCAGTGGACCTTGTTCCGGACGACAGCAAGAGCTACCGCGCCGGATTCCGGCTGGGGTTCGTTTCCGACACTCAGGATATCTGGGGGAAACTCCGCTCCCGGTGTGAGAATGGTATTTCACAGGCGGAGGTGGAATTCGCGCTGGAGGACTTCCGGGGCGATATCATGCAGATTCCGCCGATGTATTCCGCGCTTAAGGTCAACGGGCAGAAGCTCTGCGACCTGGCGCGCAGGGGAATAGAGGTCGAGCGCAGGCCGCGCCCGGCGACTATCTCCCGGCTGGAACTCGTCAGCTTTGACGGCACCGACGGAGTGATCGACGTGGACTGCTCCGGCGGAACCTATATCCGCACGCTGATAAACGACATCGGCGAGAGCCTGGGCACCGGCGCGGTAATGACAAGCCTGTGCCGGACAAGGAGCTGCGGCTTCACCCTGGCGGACTGCCATGAGCTGGAGGAGATACGCTCTGCGGAAAAGGAGCAGCTGGAGCGCTGGCTGCTTCCGGTGGAAAACGTTTTCGCGGCGCTGCCGGAAATCCCACTGGACGAGGTGCAGCAGAGAATGTACCTCAACGGAGTGCGCCTGGACGCCGACAGGCTGATGAAGCGCACGGAAACCGACGCGCTCAGCCGCGTCACTACTGCCGGGGGAGTATTCCTCGGGGTGGGGCGCATAAATTCTGATGGTGAGCTTGTCCCGGTGAAGCAGTTCCGGGGCGAGTGAAAATGCCGGATCTACCGGTAAAGATGGTGAAATAATTGATCGACATAACTAACGGCGGAAAGGCGGCGGAAAAGACCGCAGTTGCGCTGGGCTATTTTGACGGGCTTCATCTGGGGCACGTCGGCGTAATAAGCGCGGCAATGGCGCAGCCGGGGCTGAAACCGGCGGTGTTCACATTCAACTGCGACACCACGCTGCCGAAGTTCCGCGGACCTGAGGACATAATCTCGTTCGAGAACAAGTGCGAGCTGATGGAGAAGATTGGTGTGAAGTACATCTACGCGCCGGATTTCGCCGAGGTCTGCACACTGACGGACGAGGAATTCGTGAAGAAAATACTCATCGACAGGCTGAATGCAGGCTTTGCCTGCTGCGGCAGCAACTTCCGCTTCGGAAAGGGCGGAAGCGGCACTCCCGACCGCCTGGCGGAGATCGGAGCAAAATACGGAATGCGCGCCGAGGTGGTACCCGACGTCTGTCTTGACGGGCAGCTCATAAGCTCCACCAGGATCCGCGAGCATATCCGCAAGGGCGAGATCGAGCAGGCAAACAGACTGCTCGGTTACGAACTGTGGTACAGGCTTCCGGTGGTACGGGGCAACGAGATCGGGCGGACTATCAGTTTCCCCACGATAAATCAGATAATCCCGGAAACCAACATAGTCCCGAGATATGGCGTGTACAAGAGCTATGTCGAGGTTGACGGGAAGCAGTACCACGGAGTGACCAACATCGGCGTCAAGCCTACGGTTACACGCCGCGATGGTACCGGCGCAGTGATGGAAACGCATATTATAGACTACAGCGGCGACCTCTACGGAAGAAATATCGCTGTGGCACTGGTGCGTTTCATTCGCCCGGAGGTGAAGTTCTCGGGCCTGGACGAGTTGAAGCAGCAGATAGCCCGGGACAAGGAAAACGCGCTGCACTGAAATGCAACAACCGCTGTAAAGCGTAATATACGAAAGGACAATGACAAATGGAAGTCAGGACAAGATTTGCACCCAGCCCCACTGGGTACATGCACATAGGCAACCTGCGCACTGCGCTGTACACCTATCTTATCGCGAGAAAGAACAAGGGCAAGTTTATCCTGCGTATCGAGGATACCGACCAGGGACGCTACGTTGAGGGCGCTACCGACGTTATCTACAGAACGCTCAGGACCTGCGGACTGAACTGGGACGAGGGTCCGGACATCGGCGGTCCCTGCGGTCCGTATGTACAGAGCGAGAGAATGGGTATGTTCAAGGAGTACGCCGAGAAGCTGGTGGAAACCGGAAACGCATACTACTGCTTCTGCGGCAAGAACGAGGACAGCAGCGAGGATACCGCGAACGGACTTGCTTCCGCGCACCGCTGCCCCTGCCGCGACATGGATGCTGCCGAGGCGAAGAAGCGCCACGACGCCGGCGAATCCTGCGTTATCCGCCAGAAGATCCCGAACGACGGGACTACCACGTTCCATGACGAGATCTACGGCGACATCACCGTTGAGAACATCGACCTGGACGACCAGGTGCTTCTGAAGTCTGATGGAATGCCTACCTACAACTTCGCCAATGTCGTTGACGACCACACAATGGGCATAACCCACGTCGTAAGAGGAAACGAGTACCTTTCCTCCGCGCCGAAGTACAACCTGCTGTATGCAGCTTTCGGCTGGGAGCCTCCGATCTATATTCACGTTGAGCACATCATGCGTGACGCTACCCACAAGCTGTCCAAGCGCGACGGCGACGCTTCCTTCGAGGATTTCCGCGCAAAGGGATATCTCACCGAAGCTATCCTGAACTACATTCTGCTGCTGGGCTGGGCGCCCAAGGGCGAGCAGGAGATATTCACACTGGACGAGATGATCGAAGCGTTCGACCTGTCCGGTATCTCCAAGTCCCCGGCGATATTCGATCCGCTCAAGCTCACGGCCATCAACGCTGTGTATATCCGCAACCTTCCCCTGGAGAAGTTCGTGGAGTATGCAGAGCCGTGGATACGCCAGACCTGCAAGCGCACGGATATCGATCTGCCGCTTCTCTGCGCGGGATTACAGCCCAGAACCGAGGTTTTCAACGATATCCCAGAGCGTGTTGACTTTATCGACGAAATGCCGGAGTATTCCATCGACATGTATGTAAGCAAGAAGATGAAGACCACCCCCCAGACCTCCCTGGAAGCGCTCCAGAAGCTCATTCCGGTCATCGAGGACGTTGAGGACTTCACCGCCGAGAACATTCACGATGCGCTCTTTAAGCAGATTGAAGCTGACGGCGTAAAGAACGGTTTGTACCTCTATCCGCTGCGTGTTGCGCTCAGCGGCAAGGCGGTAACTCCCGGCGGCGGCGTGGAGCTTGCGAAGATCCTCGGCAAGCAGGATACTCTCGCGCGCATGAGAAAGGCTGTCGAAAAACTGACCGCAGAAATAGGCTGATTTAACGCTATATTCATAGTTAATTCACACTATCATCACTTTAGTGTGATAATCTGATTATGTACTGGTTTATATCTCCGGTATATGCCGGAGGATATGACCAAATAATACAGGCATTCTGCCAAAATGCAAAGGACATATTATGATCGAAGTAAAAAACCTGAGCAAAAGCTATGGCAGCAAGCTCGCGGTGGACGGAATAAGCTTCACCGCCGGAGAGAGCGAGATCCTCGGATTCCTCGGTCCTAACGGCGCAGGAAAGTCCACCACAATGAACATGCTGACCGGCTACCTCTCATCGTCCGGCGGACAGGCGCTGATCAACGGCGTGGATATCCTGGAGGATCCGGTGCGCGCAAAGAAGGACATCGGCTACCTTCCGGAACAGCCTCCGCTCTATCTCGACATGACGGTGATGGAGTACCTTAATTTCGTTTACGATCTCAAGAAATGCAAGCTGCCGAGGAAATCCCACCTGGCGGAGATTTGCAGCCTGGTGAAGATCACCGACGTATCCAGGCGCGTTATCCGCAACCTGTCCAAGGGCTACAAGCAGCGTGTCGGACTGGCGCAGGCGCTTGTCGGCAACCCCAAAGTGCTTATCCTGGACGAGCCGACAGTCGGACTCGACCCGAAGCAGATCATCGAAATTCGCACCCTTATCAAGAAGCTTGGCAGGAACCACACGGTTATCCTGTCCTCCCATATCCTGTCCGAGGTGCAGGCGGTCTGCGACAAGATCGTTGTAATCAACCGCGGCAGGCTGGTGGCTAACGACACCACCGAGCACCTCTCCCACAACCTGTCTGCGGATCACAAGCTGACCGTGCAGATCGAGGGTCCGGTGAAGGAAGTCAAGGCGCTTCTGGAGCAGATCCCCGACATGCAGGAAGTACATCTAAACCGCACCATAGACAAGACCATCGGCGAATACGAGTTGAACGCTGTGGAAGGCTGCGATATCCGCCGCGAGGTATTTAAGCGCATGGCTGCGAGGAATTACCCGATACTGCTCATGCGCAGCAGCGAGCTTACCCTGGAGGAGATCTTCCTCAAGCTCACCACCGGTGATTTTTACGGCAATATTGACAACGGAGGTGCGCAGAAATGACAGCAATCCTGAAGCGTGAGTTCGCTTCCTATTTTACGTCGCCGCTGGGATATGTGTATCTCGCGGTGTTCTACGGATTCTCCGGGCTGTTCCTGTGGATGACCTGCCTTACCGGCTCCTCCGCGGACATGTCCTCGGTGTTCCTGCTGATGTTCTTTATTATGGTGATCCTCATTCCGATACTCACCATGAGAACCATGGCGGACGACAAGCGCCAGAAGACCGACCAGCTGACACTCACCTCCCCGGTGAGCCTGTTCGGACTGGTGGCAGGTAAGTTCCTGGCGGCATTCCTGATATTCCTGATCGGCGCGGCGATAATGCTCGTCTATGCCGTCGGACTTGCAGCCGCGGTTGCAAACTCCGAAACCGGCGCCGTATTCAACTGGGCAGGCTTCTTCGGCAATTTCATCGGAATAATCCTGATGGGCAGCGTGTTCATCTCCGCCGGAATACTGATCTCCAGCCTGACCGAGAACCAGATGATCGCCGCTATCGGAAGTATCGGCGTGAATATTCTTCTGTGCCTGTTTGATATCATCTCGAACTTCGTCACAGTGCCGATTCTGAAGAATATCATCAACGCACTTTCAGTGCTTTATAAGTACCAGGAATTCACCTATGGAATCTTCAGCCTGAAGAATATTCTGTTCTTCCTGAGCCTGATAGCAGTATTCAACTTCCTGACGATGCGCGTTATTGAACGCCGCCGCTGGAGCTGAGAAAGGGGGAGCAGTCATGAGCGAAATCAACGAAGAAAAGAATACGGAGCTGGAAAACTCCGAAAATGCGACCCCTGCGGCTGAGGAAACCTCCGGCAAGGAAGCTTCCGCTCCCGGGGAGGCAGAGAAAAAGTCCGCAATGCAGGAGAAGAAGCCGGCGGAGATCCGCAACGGAAATCCTGCGGCGCGCAGGCACAAGTTCAACAAGCGTAACTTCAAGCACGGTACCATGGCAGTGGTATTCACTGTGCTGTTCCTGGCGGCGGTAGTCGTGCTGAATGTGATCGTGAACATAGTTTCCGACAGGTTCGATACCACGGCTGACCTTTCCGACTCGGGTATCTACACCCTGGATGAGGAAACCACCGGGTACCTTGACAAACTGACTATGGACGTCACCGTGTCCGTCATGAATTCCGAAACGGATTTCGAGGGCGGCGGGACCTACTACAAGAGCGTAAACGAGCTTCTCAAGAAGATGGCTATGCAGAACGAGCACTTCAAGGTGCAGTATCTCCAGATCGACCAGAACCCGGATTTCACATCAAGGTTCAACGGCGAAACTCTTTCCACGAACTATATCGTGGTGGAATCCGCTGAAACCGGCAGACACCGCATTCTCACCCCGGGAAGCTACTTCTCCTGCAATGCGTTCAGAAGCCAGCTTTCCCAGTACGGCTACCCCGAAACCTATATAGATCAGTATGTGGAGCAGTATGTCAACAGCTCCTATGCTTCCAGGGTGATAGATGGCAGCAACATTGAGCAGGCGGCTATTTCCGCTATGCTGTATGTAACCAACACCGATCCTGTGCGCGTTGCGTTCACCGAGGGCTTCGGCGAGGGCGACGCAGGCACTCTTTCTAGCCTGCTCAGCAAGAACGGATACGATGTTGAAACCATCAATCTCCAGTCAGTTTCTGAGATAGACAGCGACATCGACTATATCGTGATGTACGCACCTACAATGGATTACGACAACGATAATCTCGACAAGCTGGCTAAGTTCCTGGACAACGACGGCGCTTTCGGAAAGAACCTCGTGTTCTTCTCCAGCAGCCAGGTGTACTACGCCAAGACTGACGAGGACAGCACCGCGCTTGTAAACCTCTCCGCATTCCTGGCGGAGTGGGGAATCCAGATCGGCGACAGCATAATCATGCAGACCAACGCAAACTACACCTACGGCAACATGCCTTTCGCACATGTCCTGGATATTCAGGACACGGATTTCGCCGGCAATGTTTACGGCAACTCCCTGTTCACCTATGACGCATATGTCCGCCCTGTTATCCAGATATGGGGTGAGGATAAATCCAAGAGCAGCATTGAGCAGAAGGTGCTGATCAAGACTTACGACGGAGCGTATCTCCAGCCGCTGAGCGAGCTTTCCAACAGCAGCTTCGATGTGAACTCCGCTGAATCCGGCGTATTCAACGACGCAATCTGCGCTTACAAGATCCATAGCACGTCTCAGGAGGTTTCCAGAGTTGTTGTGTTTGGATCGGAGATGTTCTCGACAGTAAGCTACTCCAACTCAAACAACCAGAATTTCCTGGTGAACACGTTCAACTATATTTCCGGCAAGACAGACGGTGTTACCATCACCTCCAAGACCTTCGAAACCGTGGGCTTCGATATGAACCAGGGCAGCGCGAATGTTCTCGCGATAATCCTCTGTATCGTTATCCCGATCCTGGTCATCGTGCTGGGCATAGTTATCTGGGTGCGCAGGAGGCACAGATAAATGGCAAAGCTTTCAAAAACCACCAGGACCGTCATCATCGCAGCCGCTGTGCTGTTCGTACTGGGAGCTGCGCTCCTGATACTCATGCTGACTGGTTCCGGCAACAATGATGATACTTCCGGCGCGGCAACAAATGAGAGCAGTACCTCCGAGGCGGATTCCTCCGGCTCGGACGGCACTTCGTCGGATTCCGGCAGCTCCTCCGGGGACAGCGACAAGATCGCCATCACCGAAAAGGAGCAGGAGAACGTGCTCAAGATGGAGATCACGAATTCCACCGGCAGCTACTCCTTCGAAAGGCAGCAGCGCGAGGTTTCCAGCACGGACGACGACGGAAACGTCAGCACCACCACTGAGTACTACTGGATAAGCCCGGAGCTGGAGGGCGTGGATCACAACGATTCCACCATCGGCTCGTTCGTGCGCTGCATGGCAGGGCTGTCCGCTTCCTCAATGGTGGAAAAGGACGCGCAGGATCTCGAAAAATACGGGCTTGCGGATCCAGAGGCGGAGGTAAAGGTCACCTTTGACGACGGCAGTTCTGCGGATATCTGCTTCGGAATAAGGAACCCGGCTTCGACGAACTACGTCTACTGCATGACCAAGGGCAGCAGCGACGTGATGCAGGCAAGCTACTACAGCACTGGCAGCGCATTCTATGATATCAAGGATTTCGTGAACCTGGTGCTGACAGAATCCTATAATACCAACAATCCCCAGGAGCTTGACTACCTTGTGGTAGAGCGCAGGGATCTTGACAGTCCTGTCAGAATCGAATATATGTATGACATCGCGGAGGAGAGTGAGAACGAGGATTCCGTTATCACGACATTCAACACCCACCGCATAACCGAGCCGATAACCGCAGAGCTGGACACCACCAGCGGACAGACCATATGCTACGGGCTGTATTCGCTGAGCGCTTCCTCCTGCGAATACATCGACCCCACCGAGCAGGAGATCGCCGACGCTGGTCTGGACGATCCGTTCTGCAAGGTAAGCTTCAAGTACGGAGGCAAGGCGCGCGTACTGCTTCTCGGCAACGAGATACGCACGACCACCGGCGAGGGCGACAGCGCGGTTTCCACCGTTACCGGGTATTATGCGATGTTCGAGGGCGGCAGGATAGTGTATTCCATAAGCACTGACAATGCGCCGTGGTATACTTTCCAGGTGCAGGACATCATGTCCCGCAGACCGATCTCACCGTATATCTACACGATCGACACCCTGACCGTCACCACGCCCGACGGCGAGTATATGTTCAAGGTCAACGGAACTGCCGATGACCACAGCTTCACCTGCGGAGATACCGTGCTGAACGACGCGAACTTCAAGAGTTTCTACCAGCACCTCATCACTTCCATGGGCGAGGAGCTGTATTTCTCCGATGAACAGCTGGATCCCTACATCACGCTGGATTTCAAGTATCGCGAGGAGTACTACGACACCTACGGCAGGAGCGAGGACGTTATCGTGTTCTATAAGTCGGACGACCGCAAGAACATCGTCAGCGTAAACGGCGACATTCTCTACAAGGTGCGTCAGATTTACACACAGCGTCTGTTGGAGAATCTTGACGCACTGCTTAACGGCGGAGAGATCAAGCTTGACTGGTGACGCAGGCACTTTTTCTAGTATATAAATATAATATGGAGGTAATTGACAATGGCTGAGGGTAACTTTTTCTACTATCGCGGATTTCCTATGGTGAGAAGCGGAAACGAGATCTACTACGGAAGCATGGGCGACAAGTTCGTCACCAAGCTCACGATCCGGGAGAGCGAAACTTATAAGGACAGCGAAATGCCCACAAAGGTCATGGTGCAGATGGTACCGACCAAGATGGAGCCTGACCTCCTTGCAAAGGCGAAGAAGGGCGAGATGAACAGCCTGTACGAAGCGCTTGACACCGCGTATGTATGGCTTTCCAAGGAGCTTTTCGGAGAACAGGGATAAGAATGCCGGAAGTTCCTGTCGGGGATTTTAGGCGAACTGCGGCGGAGGGATCCAGTCCTTCCGCCGCTTGATTTTATAACGTTCAACAAAAATCGCCGGGCATTTCTGTCCGGCGTTGTGCTTATATTATTCCTCAGGCTGTAATACATCGTCCTCGGGCGTGGTGGATACAGATGTGCGCTTTACTCTGTTGCGGTAGGTGTATTCGAACTCGTTCTCGTTGTACGCTGCGATCTCGTTCAGCCAGTAGCTTACGCGGTAGTTGCCGACGTCGATCACTGCAAAGTTCGCTGTGGTATTCACGAACATTACTACTCCCTGTACCAGGGGTCTTACGCTGCCCTCGCCGCTGAAATATTCCTTCAGTCTGACAACGACCTTATCTCCGACTTTAATGTCCCCCATCTTTTATGTCCTCCTAAGCAATGATATCTGTGAAAATACGACAGAATTTACATCAGTAATTGTAACACATATTACACGGGCTGTCAAGCAATTTTCTGAAAAAACCTGTGAATTGCCGCAAATGCGCTGTAACTTCTGCCATTTAGTATATCAGCAACAAATTATACGCGCCGGAATTATGCAATGTGACGATAAAGTCAGGTGTTCTGGCGCGCACATCCAGTGGAGTAACATTATTCCGGGGTCTTGACTTTATTCCCGGAATGGGTTATCATAAATACGGCGAAAGCCAGAAAAGCAAAGGAGAAACGATATGATAAGACAGATCATTCACATAGACGAAGAGAAGTGCAACGGCTGCGGACTGTGCGCCAACGCCTGCAAGGAATCCGCGCTGGGGATCGTTGACGGCAAGGCAAAGCTGCTTCGCGAGGATTTCTGCGACGGACTGGGCAACTGCCTGCCGGCATGTCCGATGAACGCGATAAGCTTTGTTGAGAGGGAAGCTCCGGAATTCGACGAGGAGGCGGTGAAGCGCCACATCGAATCCCAGAAACTTGCCCGGAACAAGCCGGAATTCACTGGCTGCCCAGGAATGAGAATGGCGCAGATGAAGCCCAGGACTGACGCCTGTACTTCCGTGGAGGTTCCCAGCATGCTGAGCCAGTGGCCGGTGCAGATAAAGCTCGCCGGGGCGCAGGCTCCGTATTTCCGGGGCTGCGACCTGCTTATCGCCGCAGACTGCACCGCGTACGCCTACGGGGATTTCCACCGCCGCTACATAAAGGGAAGAGTGACGCTCATAGGCTGCCCGAAGCTGGACGATGTGGATTACGCCGAGAAGCTTGGCGCGATAATCCGCGTCAACGACATCAGGAGCATTACAGTGGCACGCATGGAGGTCCCCTGCTGCGGCGGTATTGAGAATGCAGTCCTGCGCGCGGTGCAGGCAAGCGGACGTGACATTCCGGTGAAGGTGGACATAATCACCACCGACGGACAGGTTATGGAGTAATCCGGGGAATATTATAACAGGGGATTCAGCTTCCCCTGTTTTTTTGTGACAAATATCTGAAACCTTATATAAAGTGCAATATTATGTGAAATACAGTTTGACAAATACGCGGTATAGTGGTATAATAAAATGAATATTTGTATTCAAGAGGTGTTTTTTTATGACGATTTTTTACAAATTTGATGGTCAGATGTATATCAATATAACCAACGGCTGTCCCTGCGACTGCGTTTTCTGCCTGCGGAATAATTCCGACAGTGTGAAGGGTAACGACAGCCTGTGGCTGGAGCACGAGCCGTCTTTTGAGGAGATCACCGCGGCTTTCGATAAATTCGATAAGACGGGCTGCACCAATGCGATATTCTGCGGATACGGTGAGCCGACAGTACGGGCGGACATGCTGGTTAAGACGGCAGAGTATATCCGCGCGAATTCGGACATGAAGATACGGCTCAATACCAACGGACTGGTTCGGCTGATTCACCCGGGATTCGACGTGGAGCGTTTCCGTGGGCTTATTGATATTGCTTCCATCAGTCTTAACGCCCCTGATGCCAAGCGCTACAACGAGGTGACAAGACCGCATTTCGGCGAGCCTGCATTCCAGGCTATGCTGGATTTCGCCCGGGATATGAAGAACATGGGCGTGCAGACGAAGTTCACCGTGGTTGATGTGATAACAAAGGACGAGATAGCGCGCTGTCAGCAGCTTGCGGACAGCATGGGGATTCCGCTGAGAGTCCGGGAATACATCACCAATAACGAAAGCTACACATGAGGATAATCGGGATCGACCCGGGCTACGCCATCGTGGGATACGGGGTGCTGGACCTCGACAAATCTCGGTTTTCGGTGGTGAACTACGGCGCAATAACAACCAATGCCGGGACAAGCTTCGACCGGCGGCTGATGGAGATATACAGCGACATGTGTACGGTCCTTGACATGTTCAAGCCGGACTGTATGTCCATCGAAAAACTGTACTTCACCAACAACAAGACCACCGGAATCGACGTGGCGCAGGCGCGGGGAGTGATACTGCTTTCCGCGGTGCAGAGGGATATTGAGATATTCGAATATACCCCCATGCAGGTCAAGCAGGCGGTCGTCGGATACGGCAAGGCGGAGAAGCACCAGGTTCAGGAGATGGTGAAGAATATTCTGCACCTCAGCGAGATCCCCAAGCCGGACGATACGGCGGACGCAGTGGCGCTTGCGATATGCCACGGGCATTCCAGCGGCTCCCAGCTGTCGCAGCTGATCGAAAAGGCGAACGCCAACAACGGCGCAATGGGAAAGATACTACACAAAACTTACGGAGAGTGACGAAATGATATACAGCCTGCACGGAGAACTTATACACACCGAGCCTAACCTTGCTGTGGTGGAATGCGGCGGAGTCGGATATGCCTGTCGAACCACGATGAACACGCTGAAGAAGATAGGCAGCAGCGGCGAGGTGCACCTTTTCACGCAGCTCAACGTCCGCGAGGACGCCATCGACCTGTTCGGATTCGCGGATACTGCGGAGTTACAGGCGTTTAAGCAGCTGACGTCGATTTCCGGCGTGGGACCAAAGGCGGCGCTGTCGATACTTTCAGACATCACTCCGTCCAAGCTGGCGCTATGCATTACAACCGGCGACAGCAAGACGCTGACACGTTCACCGGGAATCGGCGCGAAGATCGCCCAGCGCATCGTCATGGAATTAAAGGACAAGGTTTCAAAGGAGCAGCACATATCTGCGGCGGATTACAGCGCGGAGCCAGTATCGGCGGCTGCCGGCGGAAATGCCGCGTCGGAAGCAATCACGGCACTGTGCGTGCTCGGATTCCAGCTGCCGCAGGCGCAGGCGGCGCTCGTCGGCGCAAGCCCGGACAGCACTGTGGAGGAACTTATCAAGTACGCTCTCAAACGGCTTGGCTGATATTTACGACAAAAAAGGGGAGGTGAGTGTCCTGAAGCATTCGGATTCTTCTCAGAAGCTGTTTATGGTGATCGCGCTGTGCGAATTCGTCCTGTTCATGCTGTATCTTTTGCAGAGCAGCGACAAATACCAGGTGATGTGCATTTCGGGGCTTATCCTGGCGGGAGTGACTGCGGTCGCGTCTTCGTTAGGCATGCTTTTCTTCTTTTTAAAGGAAAAGATGTCAATACGCACGGCGGCAGTCAGGGCGCTTGGCAAGCAGGGAATCAGTGCCATGAAGAACGACAGGAGCGCCAGGATCGCCTACAAGGGAATCGTCAGCATGATGGAGGGGCACTACCCGGAATCCGAGGAGCTTTTAATGCAGTCCCTCAGCATGTCCGAGGTTAGGCAGAATCAGCTGTTCTGCGTGGAGTGGCTCGTCAAGCTGTACGAGGCTCAGGAGAGTGATGGGAAGCTGATGTGGTGCTACCGCCGGGCGGCGGAGATAGCGCCGGATAATCCCGAGGTGCAGTCCCGGCTGGGGCATGCGTATTATGCGGAGGGAAAGCTTTCCAATGCAGAGCATTGCTTCCGGCAGGTGCTTAAGTACGACCCGAACTACGGCTATGCGTACTACAGCCTGGCTTCGATATACATGGTGCGCGGAGAGGACGAAAAGGCGCTGGATACTCTGAAGCAGCTGGAAAATATCCAGGCAAGCCATCCCCTTGTGAATGCCGAGCTTGCCACATGGTACGCAATGCACGACGATGAGCAGAAGGCGGAGGAATACTACGACAAGGCGATTTTATGCGGATTCAAGGAGCCGGAGCAGCTTTCAAAGCGCATGACGGCGCTGCGGCTGTTCAATCACGCGGAGGGTGCGACAGGCTCCGATCTGCCGCAGGATTATTACCGGAAAAAGGAAAAGGAAGATACAGATGCTGGAAATGTCTGAACTCGGGGGCAATCCCGAACGCAGTAACAGAATAGTCGAGCCGGAATATAATGAGGCAGATACCGATATCGAGTATTCCCTGCGCCCGAAGGTGCTGTCCGAGTACATCGGGCAGGAAAAAGTCAAGGAGAACATGAAGGTGTACATAGAGGCTGCGAAGAAGCGCGGCGAGTGTCTTGACCATGTGCTCCTCTACGGTCCTCCAGGACTTGGTAAGACCACTCTTTCGTGCATAATCGCGAATGAGATGGGTGTGAATATCCGCGTGACATCCGGACCGGCGATAGAAAAGGCGGGAGATCTTGCGGCACTGCTGACGAATCTCCAGCCGAATGATGTGCTGTTCATAGACGAGATACACCGTCTTTCGCGACAGGTGGAGGAGGTACTCTACCCGGCGATGGAGGACTACGTCCTGGATATCATTATGGGCAACGGTCCGTCCGCGCGCTCCATTCGTATCGACCTGCCGAAGTTCACGCTGATCGGCGCGACGACGCGTTCCGGTCAGCTTTCTGCGCCCCTGCGCGACAGATTCGGCGTTATTCAGCGGCTGGAGCTGTATACTCCGGAGGAGCTTTGCAGCATAGTGCAGCGCTCGGCGATAATCCTGGCGATACCCTGCACAAAGGACGGCGCTATGGAGATCGCGAAGCGCTCCCGGGGCACGCCGAGAATCGCGAACCGCCTGCTGAAGCGCGTCCGGGATTACGCGGAGGTGCTCGGCGACGGAAAGATTACCCGGGAGATAGCGGACATTGCCCTGGCGCGCGAGGATATTGACCGCCTGGGACTTGACCGCCTTGACCGCAGATTCCTTGAAATGATAATCAGGGGATACAACGGCGGTCCGGTGGGACTGGAAACGCTTGCTTCCGCGCTGGGGGAGGAATCCGTAACGCTGGAGGAGGTCTGCGAGCCGTTCCTCATGCAGCTCGGATTCATTGCGAGGACTCCCCGTGGACGTACCGCGACGGCGCTTGCTTACAAGCACCTGGGGATACTCAAGGACGGACAGCAGACGCTGGATAACATTGAATAATTAATTCGTGACTATTCATAAAAAATAAACCGCCGGAGGCGGTACAATAATTCCGGATTCCGTATTGCGAATTCGGAATTAAATATGGGGGTAGGATTTATGGGCAGATTATTTGGAACTGACGGTGCACGCGGCGTTGCAGTTACTGAGCTTACCTGCGAGAGGGCGATGGAGATAGGCAGGGCGGCGGCTTACATTCTGACAAAGGAGAGCGGAAAGGCGCACCCGAACATTCTGGTCGGAATGGATACGCGTATTTCCTCCAAGATACTGGAGGCGGCGCTGTCCGCAGGTATCGCTTCGGTAGGCGCGAATGCGCTCCAGCTGGGCGTTGTGCCTACTCCGGCGGTCGCTCACCTTGTGAGGGAATACCACGCGGACGCCGGAGTTATGATCTCGGCTTCGCATAACACCGTGGAATACAACGGGATCAAGCTGTTCTCCTCCGAGGGATTCAAGCTCCCGGACAGCGTTGAGGAGGAGATCGAGGCGCTTATCCTTGATAAGACCGCAGAGATACCGCTGTGCAGCGGAACGGAAGTCGGCAGGATAACCAGGCTTGCCAGCGCCTGCACGGACTACATACAGTATATCCGGGACTGCGCCGGGGCAGGGCACTACGCAGGCGACAGCAGGCGATTCTGCTTCGACTGCGCCAACGGAAGCTCCGCGGCTACGGCGCGCAAGCTGTTCGCCTACCTCGGGGACGGCTGTGAATTCATCGCAGACGAGCCGGACGGCACGAACATCAACGACAACTGTGGTTCCACACATATCGACCAGCTGTGCGAGTATGTCAAGAACGGCGGTATGTCCGCAGGATTCGCCTTTGACGGCGACGCGGACAGATGTCTTGCGGTGGACGAAAACGGCAATGTTATCGATGGCGACAGAATTATCGCAGTCCTTGCCAAGCGCATGAAAGAGAAGGGACTTCTCAAGGGCAACGCGGCGGTGGTCACCGTAATGAGCAACCTGGGATTCCACGATTTCATGAAGGACAACGGCATAAAGACCGTGTGCGCGAAGGTCGGCGACAGATACGTCCTGGAGGAAATGCGCAAAAATGGCTATAATATAGGCGGAGAGCAGTCCGGACATATAATCCTGCTGGACCACGCGACAACCGGCGACGGGCAGCTTACCGCAGCTATGCTCATAAAGGTAATGCAGGAAACCGGGAAATCCCTGGCGCAGCTGTGCGCGGATATCACGGACTATCCGCAGCTGCTGGTGAACGTGAAGATCACCGAGAGCGGCAAGGGCAGGTGGAATACTGTCCCGGCAATAACGGACTGCATTTCCTCAGCTGAGAAGGAGCTCGGCTCCAACGGCAGAGTGCTTGTCCGCGAGAGCGGCACGGAGCCGCTCGTCCGCGTTATGGTCGAGGGCAAGGACATGGAAATGGTAAAGCGCCTTGCGGACGGTATCGCAGACGAGGTAAGAAAGAACCTGACATAACGGAGGAAATCATGCTGGTTTGTGCAAATAACGGGAACTTCCCGGCGGAGGACATGGAGCAGCTAAGTGCTGCCCTGAATGCCGCCTGCGGAGAAATATGGCTGGGCGAGGGCACGGATTCCTACCCCTGCATTGCGATACTCTGCTGCGAGGACGGTGCTTCCATCAATTATTTCGAGAGCGAGGGCGGCACGGCGTATGTTTCCGTCGGGGACCGAAAAAAGCACGGCACTATTGATGTGAACATAGACGGCGAGATGTATCAGCTGAACCGCGGTCAGATAGTTCCGCAGGAGAAGATACTCGATATCGCGGCGGAATTCATGAAGGATCTGAAGCTGCCAGGGTGCATTGAGTGGGAGAAGCTCTGAACTGGGCGTCCGGAGGATAAAATAATGCCGTTTGACTTTAAAAAGGAATACAAGGAATTCTACATGCCGCCAAAGAAACCGGGTATCGTGAAAATTCCGGAGATGAATTACATCGCCGTCCGCGGAAAAGGCAATCCCAACAGCGAGGACGGAGAATACAAGAATTCTATCGGAATGCTGTACGCCGTTGCTTTTACGATAAAAATGAGCAAGATGGGCAGCCATAAAATCGACGGGTACTTTGACTACGTCGTGCCGCCGCTGGAGGGCTTCTGGTGGCAGGAGGGCGCTGACGGTATAGACTATTCCAATAAGGAAACCTTCAATTTCATATCGGTCATTCGGCTTCCGGATTTCGTCACGAAAGAGGAATTTGACTGGGCGGTTGCTGAGGCTGAAAGAAAGAAGAAAATCGACCTTTCAAAAGTGGAGTTCTTTGCATATGACGAGGGGGAGTGCGTCCAGTGCATGCATATCGGTCCGTATGACAACGAACCGGTGACAATAGACGCCATGCATGAATACGCGGCACAGAACGGATATGTTACAGATATTTCACCGACCCGAATGCACCATGAGATATATTTATCCGACCCGAGGAAATGTGCGCCGGAAAAGTTGAAAACAGTTGTTCGCCACCCGGTAAAACCCAGGTGAGCATTTGAAATATGCAGGAACAGAGGACAAAAGAATGAGATTATCAGACAAGTGGCAGGACTACTGCCTTATCGACACATCTGACGGGGAGCGGCTGGAGCGTTGGGGCGACGTCACGCTTATACGCCCCGACCCTCAGATAATCTGGAAGTGCGCCGGAGAGGCTCCGGAGTGGCGCAGCGCCCATGCGAAGTACAACCGCTCATCATCGGGCGGCGGCTCGTGGGACTACCGCCGGAAGCTCCCGGAGAGCTGGCAGATAAAGTACGGGGAGCTGACCTTCATGGTAAAGCCCACCGGATTCAAGCACACCGGTTTGTTCCCGGAGCAGGCTGTCAACTGGGACTATTGCATGGACGCAATACGCGGCGCCGGGCGCCCGATAAACGTGCTGAACCTGTTCGCCTACACCGGAGGAGCCACCCTCGCCTGCGCGGCGGCTGGAGCCTCCGTCTGCCATGTGGACGCAGTAAAGGGCATGGTGGACTGGGCGCGCACCAACGCGAAGCTTTCCGGGCTGTCGGACAAGCCGATACGATGGATAGTTGACGACGCGCAGAAGTTCATAAGCCGTGAGATACGCCGCGGAAATCACTACGACGGCATAATACTCGACCCCCCGAGCTACGGCAGGGGCACGAACGGCGAGATGTGGAAGCTTGAGGACTGTATTTACGACCTTATGGAAAGCTGCACGCAGCTGCTTTCCGACAAGCCGCTGTTCGTTCTGCTGAACAGCTACACCACCGGGCTTTCTGCAAGCGTAATGAGTTACCTGCTGCAAATGACGGTAGGTAAGAGGTTCAATATCACCGTGGATTCCCAGGAGATAGGGCTTCCGGTAAAGCAGACCGGAATGGCGCTCCCGGCAGGAAGCACGGCGATAGTTCATTTTTGAGAATAACAGGTGAATTTACTTGAATATTATAGAAGTCGAAAACGTATCCTTTGACTATATCAGCCGCGACGAGGACGGCAAGGAAATAAGCCGCAGCCCTGTGCTGAAGGACATAAGCCTTTCCGTTCCGGAGGGACAGTTCCTGGCGATACTGGGACATAACGGCTGCGGAAAATCCACGCTGGCAAAGCATTTCAACGCAATACTCACCCCCACTGCCGGAAAGGTGACGGTGGCAGGTATCGACACCTCCGACGAGGAGCGACTGTTCGATATCCGGCAGACTGTCGGAATGGTGTTCCAGAATCCGGACAACCAGCTTGTCGCGACAATCGTCGAGGAGGACGTGGCGTTCGCCCCGGAGAACATGGGAGTCCCCCAGCCGGAAATACGCCGGAGGGTGGACGAAGCCCTGAAGCAGGTGGATATGTATGAGTACCGCGAGCATGCGCCGCACCAGCTGTCCGGCGGACAGAAGCAGCGCGTTGCCATCGCCGGAGTCATCGCCATGCAGCCGAAGTGCATAGTCATGGACGAGCCTACCGCAATGCTTGACCCAAAGGGACGCCGAGAAGTAATGAAAACTATCCGCATGCTGAACAAGGAAAAGGGCATAACTGTGGTGCTCATAACCCACTATATGGACGAGGCTGCCCAGGCGGACCGCGTTGTCGTAATGGACGGCGGGAAAATCATTATGGACAATGTTCCTAAGAAAATATTCTCCCGGGTGAAGGAGCTGCGCGCTGTGGGACTTGACGTCCCACAGGTGACGGAGTTATGCGACATGCTCATAGAAAAGGGCGTGGATATTTCCCCGGAAATAATACACGAGCAGGAGTGCGCTGAGGCTCTTTTCATGCTCACCAAGGGCAGAAGCGCAGTCATTCCGCCCAAGCCGGAGGAATCCGTGGAGGACAACCGCCCAGTGGTGCTCACTGCGGACAAGGTGACGTACAAATACAGCGTGGGCACTCCGTTTGAAAAAACAGCGGTGGACAGCGTTGACCTGGAGATACGCGAGGGTGAGTTCGTGGGGATCATCGGGCACACCGGCAGCGGCAAATCCACGCTGATACAGCACTTCAACGGGCTTGTGAAGCCCACCTCCGGGCGCGTGCTGGTGGACGGCGCGGATATCTGGGGCAGGGGCGTGAATATACGGGACATACGCTTCAAGGTAGGATTGGTGTTCCAGTATTCCGAGCACCAGCTGTTTGAGGAAACCGTTGCCAAGGATATAGCCTACGGTCCGAAGAACATGGGACTCACCGAGGAGGAGATAAAGCAGCGCGTGGTCAGTGCCGCAGAGAGCATGGATATCGTGAAGCTGCTGAACAAATCCCCGTTCGAGCTTTCCGGAGGACAGCAGCGCAGGGTGGCGCTGGCAGGAGTGCTGGCGATGGATCCTGAGGTGCTTATCCTGGACGAGCCTGCGGCAGGTCTTGACCCCAAGGGCAGGGACAAGATACTAGGACAGATAAAGCAGTATCACGAGAAATACGGCAAGACGATACTGCTGGTTTCCCACTCAATGGAGGACATCGTGAAGTACGCCGGAAAGGTGCTGGTCATGAACAAGAGCCGGCTGTTCTGCTACGACACGGTGGACAGGGTTTTCGCCCGGACGGAGGAACTTGCGAAGATAGGTCTTGACGTTCCTCAGGTGACGCGAATGAGCCATATCCTGAAGTCCCTCGGGACAGATATCGGGAATGACATCTACACCACAGAGAGAGCGGCGGAGCGTCTGCTTCCGCTCATTCGATAAGTAAGGACTAGAACAAAAGATGATAAAGGATATTACGATCGGGCAGTATTTTCCCGGCAACTCGGTCATACACAGGCTGGACAGCCGCGTAAAGCTCGTGCTGGATATACTGTACCTTGTTATACTTTTTACGGCGCAGAGCTACACCGGTCTGCTGCTGGGGCTGCTTTTCATGGTGATATGCTATATGCTCGCCAGGATAAAGCTCATCATGATACTCAAAAGTGTGAAGCCGATACTTCCGCTGATGATATTCACCGGCGTGCTCAACCTGTTTTTCATCAAGGGTGAAACTCCGCTGTTCCAGTGGCAGTTCATCAGCATTTACCCCGAGGGTGTGGATACAGCGCTGTTCATGCTGATAAGAGTTCTGACGCTCATCATCGGCATGTCGCTGCTGACCTACACTACGTCGCCGATAATGCTGACCGATGCCATCGAGCGGCTGCTTTCGCCGCTGAAGAAGATCCATGTGCCGGTGCATGAGCTTTCCATGATGATGACTATCGCGCTGCGGTTCATTCCTACCCTGGTGGAGGAAACCGACAAAATCATGTCCGCGCAGAAAGCCCGCGGCGCCGAGATGGACACCGGCGGTCTTATCAAGAAGGCGAAATCTCTGATCCCGGTGCTGATACCGCTGTTCGTGTCCGCATTCAAGCGCGCGAACGAGCTTGCCACCGCGATGGAGTGCCGCTGCTACCACGGCGGCGAGGGACGCACACGCCTTAAAGTAATGCGCACCGCCCCGAGGGATTACGTCGCCATAGCGATCATGCTGGCGCTTTTCGCCGGGGTAATCGTGATAAACTGCTTCCCGGTGCTTCCGTGACGAGGTGAGATTTTGCGTAATTTAAAGGTCTTTATTGCCTACAACGGCGCGGAATACCACGGATTCCAGCGTCAGGACAACGCCGTCACCGTGCAGGAGATCGTCGAGAATTCCATCGGGAAGCTTCTCAAGATACCGGCGCCGGTGATCTACGGCTGCTCCCGGACGGATACCGGAGTGCACGCGCGGCAGTTCTGCTTCAACGTGCACATAGACAGCCGTATCCCATGCGAGGGATTTCTAAAGGGAATGAACACGCTGCTTCCGCCGGATATCGCGGTGCTTTCCTGCGAGGAGGCTCCCGAGGATTTCCACGCGAGATACTGCACCTGTGGCAAGGAGTATGTATACCTCATCGCAAACACTCCTCAGAGGGACGTGTTCCAGCAGAAGCTGGCGTATCACTATCCATATGAACTGGATATCGGCAAGATGAACGAAGCAGCGCAGCTGCTGGTGGGCGAACATGATTTCGCCGCCTTCTGCCGCGCCGAGGGAAAGGCGCGCATGAAATCCACGGTGCGTGAAATATACAGCTTCCGGGCGGAGAGGAACGGCACGAACGTCGAACTGCGCATAAGCGGCAGCGGATTCCTGTACAATATGGTGAGGATATGCGCCGGCACGCTCATATATATCAATGAGGGGAAGCTCATGCTGGACGACGTGCGGCGCGCGCTCGAAACCGGCGACCGAAGCCTGGCAGGGAAAACGCTCCCTCCCGAGGGGCTGTATCTGAACCGCGTGGACTATTGACGAAAACTAATTGATGATGTATAATATCCTGGGGAATGAATGCTGCTGAAACGGCAGAAAGCGGGGGATTCAGATGGCGAAAAACAACGCTGCAAAAGGAAGGCAGGGTGCCTCCGGAGCTGTCAGCGAAAGGAATAATATAAACAAGTTCAGGAAGAAGCGTGCGGCACGCAAACTCTGGCTCAATCTGGGAATACTCACGCTCATCATTCTTGTGATGATACTCGTGGTGATAAACTGGAGCAGGATAATCGCTCCGCTCAAGGACGCCGCGCTCGACGTCGGCAAGGGCGGATTCCCGGTGGACCTCCCGGGCAGCACGGATTACGTCCTGGATGGGCTTGGGGATAACTTCTGCCTGCTGACGGATACTTATTTCTACACATACAATTCCGATGGTGCGATGATAGCGAACGTGCAGCACGGAATGCAGAACCCGGAGCTTTGTACGAATTCCCGGCGCGCTCTCATATACGACCGCAAGGGCAGGGAATTTCAGCTGTATTCGCGAACCGGCGAGGTGTTCAGCGCCTCTGTTGACGACACGATAGACTTCGCTGAGATCAGCAATGACGAGCGCTGCGCCGTGGTGACTAAATCCACGAAATATTCAAACTGTCTGTATATATTCAACGGCGAGGGCAAGCAGATATTCCGCTGGGCGTCGCCGGCTTACCTTATCGACCGGGTGGAATTCTCGGACGACGACAACAGCATTTACGCGGCTGTATGCGGTTCACAGAACGGTGATCTGCAATACTACGTCATGCGGTTCGACCTGGACAACGCCGAGGGAAGCGTATGGCAGACCTATGCCGGGGAGCACATGGTATTCTCGCTGGAATATGCACGCGATGGTATATTCGTTGTCACCGCCGGCGGCGCAGAACTTCTGGACAATAACTCCGGCGAGATTTCGGCGCAGACTACATTTATCAGCAGCGTCGCGCAGATACCCGGCGGAAATACCCGGGCGCTGCTGCTGAAGGACAGTGGCGGCAGCAATGTGCTGACTGTTTACGGCGACGGACTTGAAGCCGCCGCAGCGGAATCCCTCGGAGATGTGACGAGAGTAGTTTCCTCCGGGGACAGCCTTTACGTCCTGACGGACAGCGAGCTGACGAAATACGATCAGCAGCTCAATGTCACGGGGAATTACGAGCTGGACGATGTATATTCTGATGTTACGATAATCGGTGGCAGCGCGTACCTGCTGTGTTACAATACGGTCCAGAGGCTGGAACTCTGACCGGGGGAGGAACAATATGGGTTCTCAGTTTTCATTTATATATGACATAATCGTTGTGGCGGTGTTGGCAGCGGCAGTTTTCAGCGGCGCCCACAAGGGATTCGTCAGCAAGGTGGTCGGGCTTGCCGCAGGGGTAGTCGGATTCATCTGTGCGATCTCTCTGAGCGGTCCGGTCGGGAACTGGGCGTACTCTTCCTTCGTGGAGAAGCCGCTTTCCGAAGCGGTTAGCACCACATTGGACGAGAGCATGGGAGGAGTCACGCTCCCGGGCGTTGCCGTTATGGATTTCGACAAGGTAAAGGTGTCCGGAGTCCCGGTTACGGAGATAGTCCCGGAGTATTCCGGCACTGAAAAGGCTGTATTTGATCTTTCAGAGGTGGATCTTTCCGAAACCGGCTTTGATCCCTCCGCCATGGGCAGCTTCGGATTCGGCTCAGGCACGGATATCACGAATCTGAATGGCAAGGCTGCGGAATTCACCCACAGCGACATCGAACGCAGCGGACTGGGCAAGCTGGTTACGGCACAGGTCATAGCGGTAAAAATGCTGGATACCCCGCTGTTCAGTGAGATATCCGGATATGTGGGAGTTATCGGACAGACCGTCCCGGCGCTGTTCGGTGATACTGCGGACAGTATTAGCAACGGAAATGCCGCTGCGCTGCGCTCTCTTGTGCTGACGATGATCAACACGTCCGGTTCCGTCAGGGATTCCATTATGGATCACATGATCCGTCCGCTGTTCACACTGGCGGTGCAGACAGTGGCGTTTGTCGTTATATTTGCGGTAGTTTTCGCCGTTATAGAGATCATCGCAAGCGCCCTCAAGATCGTCAACAAGATACCGGTGGTCGGCTCCGTGAACAGGGTGCTGGGCTGCGCGGCTGGTCTTGTCAGCGGACTGCTCTCTGTTGCAGTTATCTGCATCGTGGTGCGGCTTCTGGTGAGCCTTACCGATGGCAGCGTGATATTCCTTAACAACGATACTATCGGGCAGACGGTGCTTTTCAGGCATTTCTATGACATGGAATTTCTGAATTTCTTTTCGTGAATGAGTGAAACGAGTCTCCGGCTTTTCCGGAGCATTTCAGTATAAAGGTGGTTCAATCTTATGATGATGTGTTCAAGATGCAAGAAACGTCCGGCAGTGGTGTTCATTTCCTCTATGCAGGGGAGCGAACGCCGCAGCGAGGGACTGTGTCTCAAGTGCGCAAAGGAGCTGGGACTTCCTCAGGTGAATGATTACCTCAAGCAGATGGGTATTTCTGAGGAGGAGTTCGAGAACGCTTACGACGCGCTGTTCGATGAGAACGGCAATCCCGATCCTTCCATGCTTGGGCAGATGGGATTCCAGGATATAACGAACTTCCGCCCGGACGACAGCGACGACGAGGAAAGCGCCGATAACGACGACGCAGACAACGGCGATGAGCTGTTCCAGAAGGGCGGCGCAGGCACTATGCCGGATTTCTTCAAGAAGCTGTTCGGCAGCGCGGACGGAGGAAAGAGCGAGGAGAAATCCGCCGACGGCTCCGCCCCCGAAAAGAAGGAGAAGAAAAAGGAAAAGACCGATAAGAAGCGCAGGAATCTCGAAACCTACTGCACCAACCTCACGCGCCGCGCAAAGGACGGCAAGATCGACCGTATTATCGGGCGTGACAAGGAGATCAGCAGAGTAATTCAGATACTGTCAAGACGTACCAAGAACAATCCTTGCCTGATAGGCGAGCCCGGCGTCGGAAAGACCGCCATCGCCGAGGGGATAGCACTGCGCCTGGCGAGCGGCGATGTTCCGTTCAGACTCCAGGGCAAGGAGCTGTATCTGCTCGACTTGACGGCGCTGGTTGCAGGGACTCAGTTCCGCGGACAGTTCGAGAGCCGCGTGAAGTCCCTTATCGACGAGATAAAGGTGGCAGGCAACGTAATGCTGTTCATCGACGAAGTACACAACCTTGTCGGCACCGGAGGGGATTCCGAGGGCACGATGAACGCCGCGAACATGTTCAAGCCGGCGCTCTCCCGCGGAGAACTCCAGGTGATCGGCGCGACCACGTTTGATGAATACCGCAAGTACATCGAGAAGGACAGCGCACTGGAGCGCAGATTCCAGCCGGTGACAGTCAACGAGCCGACGGTGGAGGACACCGTGAAGCTGCTCGAGGGTATCAAGGAATACTACGAGGATCACCACAAGGTCAAGGTTTCCCCGGAGATAACACGCATGTGTGCGGTGCTATCTGAAAGATATATTAATGACAGATTCCTGCCGGACAAGGCGATAGACCTGCTGGACGAGGCATGCGCCTGCGCGAGCCTTGGCAGCCCTGATATAACCGAATACGAGAAGCTGAAGTCCAAGATGGCGCAGCTGCGCACGGACGAAAGCAAGATCGCGGCGGATAGTCCGGATATCGACTATGAGAAGCTGGCGGAGGTCAAAATGCAGATCGCACAGACCAACGACGGCATTGAGAAGATAAAGGACAAGGCGGAGAATGTCGAGGTCACTATCGACGACATTTCAAAGGTCATTGAGATGTGGACGGGAATCCCTGCCAATAAGATAAAGGAAACTGAATACAAGCGTATTGGCAGCCTGGAGCAGCACCTCAAGGAGCACGTCATCGGTCAGGACGAAGCCTGCGAACTCGTGGCAAAGGCGATAAAGCGCACTAGAGTGCAGCTTACCGACCGGCGCAGACCGGCGTCCTTCATATTCGTAGGACCCACCGGCGTGGGCAAGACGGAGCTTGTGAAGGTTCTCGCCAAGGAAATGTTCGACACCGTGGAGCCGCTGATAAGGCTCGACATGTCCGAATACATGGAGAAGCACAGCGTGTCCAAGATCATTGGTTCGCCTCCCGGCTATGTGGGATATGAAGAGGCAGGACAGCTTACCGAGAGAGTACGCCGCAAGCCGTATTCTGTGATCCTGTTTGATGAAATTGAAAAGGCGCACCCGGACGTAATGAATATCCTGCTCCAGATACTGGACGAAGGCAAGATAAATGACGCTCACGGCAGGTCGGTAAGTTTTGAGAACACCATAATCTGCATGACCTCCAACGCAGGCTCCTCCACCGGAAGCAACAGCGTGGGATTCACCAAGACCGAGGGGGACGTCAGCAAGGAGCGCGCCATGAAGGGACTGCGCGACTTCCTCCGTCCGGAATTCATAGGACGTATCGACGAGGTAATCGTGTTCAGGCCGCTTTCCGTTGAGAATTACGCGGACATTGCAAAGCTTATGATGGGCGAACTGGTATCTCCCCTGGCGGAGAAGAAGATCACGCTGAATGTCGGCGACGGCGTTTACATGGCGATTGCCAAAAAGGCACACGGCGGTAAGTACGGCGGACGTGATATCCGCAGGGTAATCCGCAGCGATATTGAGGATCCGATGGCGGAACTCATCATCGACCATGCGGAACAGCCGCTTTCTGAGATCTCTGTCAGCGCGGACGGCGACGGAATAAAGGTGGACGGCAAGTGAGCGTTATACTGGTTACCGGCGGCACCGGCGCGATAGGCAGCGCCATCGCCGCTGAATTCGCCCGTACCGACGATGTGATATTCACCTACAACTCCCGGGCGGAGGAGGCTGCGCGTATCAGCCGCGAACTCCGCTGCACGGCTGTGCAGGCGGATGTGTCGGACTATTCCTCAGCACAGGGCGCAGTGCGGCAGGTGCTGAAGGATTTCGGCAGGATCGATGTGCTGGTGAATAACGCCGGCGTGTCGCAGATCAAGCTGTTCACAGACATTACTCCGGAGGACTGGCAGCATGTCATGAATATCGACCTTAACGGCGTGTATAACATGACGCATGCCGCAGTGGATTCCATGATCCGGCGTAAAAGCGGCGCAATCGTTAATATTTCGTCAGTGTGGGGAGTTTACGGCGGAGCCTGTGAGAGCGCGTATTCCGCAGCAAAGGCAGGAGTCATCGGGCTGACAAAGGCGCTGGCAAGAGAACTGGGCGCTTCCGGAATTACGGTGAACTGCATTGCGCCGGGAGTTATCGACAGCCCCATGAATAGTTCGCATCTTTCACAGGAGGAACTACATGAGTTGGCGGAGCAGACTCCGGTATGCCGCCTGGGACGCCCCGAAGAGGTCGCGAAAGCAGTCAGGGCGCTGTCTGAGAACCGTTTTATTACCGGGCAGGTGTTGGGGGTAGACGGCGGTTTTTGTTGAGTGCTGATGAATGTGACGATGAGCCGGTTAAACATATTGACTAAAAATCCTGCTGGAATTTCTCTGCGTTTTGTCAAAAAAAACACAAACTTTCCGGTTGAATTTTCTGTGAAAATATAGTATAATAAATTTGATTTGAAAATCCGAAAGGCGATTTCGGCTAAAAAGGAGACTTAATATGAACATCGCTTATTCCATTCTGTCGGCTGCGTCTACCGTTGAAGCGGCTGTCACGGCGGAAGCTTCCTCCGGTCCCTGGAAGAACGTTTTCGGCGCTGTACAGTCCACTGCTGAGGCAGGAAACGATCAGCCCGCCGGCGTTATCGACAGGATACAGGCGCTGCCTGACGCACATGCGCAGCTCAGCGATCCGAACTACTGGGGTTCAGTAGGCATCATCACCATCACCGGTATTCTGGTTGTATTCTTTATTCTTGCTATCCTTATTTTTCTGTTCTGGCTGATGGGTAATATCTTCCAGAATATCGACAAGAGCAGGAAGGCAAAGGCTGAGGCTGCCAAGGCTGCTGCTGCAAAAACTGCTCCTGCTCCGGCTCCTGTTGAAGAGATCGCCGAGGAAGAGGACAATGACGATGAGATAATGGCTGTCATCAGCGCGGCTATTGCTGCCTACGCTGAGGAAGAGGGCACCTCCTACACCATCAGGGACGTAAGGAAGCGCGACAAGAGAGCGCGTTCCGCATGGAGCCTTGCTGGTATCGGCGAGAACACACGCCCGTTCTGAGAACAGACAGAAAGGAATATTGAAGCATGGAAATATTTGTTGATACCATAAAATCGCTCGCTACCACTTCTGGCTTCGCAGGATTCGGAGCAGAGAACGGCTGGCAGAGCATAATTATGATACTGCTTTCCTTCGTCCTGTTCTATCTGGCGATCAAGAAGCAGTACGAGCCGCTGCTGATGCTCCCTATCGCATTCGGTATGCTGCTCACAAACCTCCCCGGAAGCGGACTTTACCACGCAGAACTGTGGAATCCATCAACCAACCCCTACTTTGCTCCTGAATATGTTCAGGAAGGCGCTAATCTTGCTATAACATATGTCAAGGAAGTCAGCCTGGATTACGGCAGAGTCCTCCATGAGGGCGGACTTCTGGATATGCTGTACCTCGGCGTTAAGCTCGGTATCTATCCGCCTATCATCTTCCTCGGCATCGGTGCTATGACCGACTTCGGTCCGCTGATTGCAAACCCGAAGAGCTTCCTGCTCGGCGCTGCCGCACAGGGCGGTATCTTCTTCACATTCCTCGGCGCATGCGCTATCAACGCGCTTGGTCTGGGCGACGGATTCTCTCTGAAGCAGGCTGCTTCCATCGCCATTATCGGCGGTGCGGACGGTCCTACAGCGATCTTCCTTACCTCCAGACTGGCTCCGGAGCTGCTCGGTTCCATCGCGGTAGCGGCTTATTCCTACATGGCTCTGGTTCCCGTAATCCAGCCGCCTATCATGAAGCTGCTCACCACCAAGAAGGAGCGCGAGGTCAAGATGGGTCAGCTCCGTCAGGTATCCAAGCTTGAGAAGGTCGTATTCCCGATCGCGGTTACAGTTATCGTATCCCTTATCGTTCCGGACGCAACTTCACTGGTCGGAATGCTAATGCTTGGTAATCTCATGAAGGAATCCGGTGTTTGTGAACGTCTGGTAAAGACTGCTACAAACGAACTTATGAACATTATCACCATATTCCTTGGCGTTACGGTCGGTGCGACAGCGGTTGCACAGAACTTCCTCAAGGTCGATACGCTGCTCATCATCGCACTCGGTCTTATAGCATTCTGCGTTGGTACTGCATGCGGCGTACTGCTTGGCAAGCTGATGTATCTCCTTTCCGGCGGCAAGATCAATCCTCTGATCGGCTCCGCAGGCGTATCTGCCGTTCCTATGGCGGCGCGTGTTTCCCAGAAGGTTGGTCAGGAAACCAATCCGTCCAACTTCCTGCTCATGCACGCTATGGGTCCGAACGTTGCAGGCGTTATCGGTTCTGCGGTTGCAGCCGGCGTTCTGCTGAGCGTACTCGGTTAAAACTGAATTATAAAAGGGCGGTCAGCAATGGCCGCCTTTAATATGCCGGATAATTCAATCATATATCGGATATATGTAAAAAAGATATTGCAAAATACACGGAATGGTGCTATAATAGACAAAAAAGAACAGGAAAGGTGATCTTCTTGAACCAGAGATTCAATAACCTAATAGACATGGACGACTACAGCGTTTCCCAGTGGAACGCGATGGTGACCCTCGCCGAGGACATCATGAAGCGCCCCGAAACCTACGCGGACAAGTGCCGCGGAAAAATTATGGCAACGCTTTTCTATGAGCCGTCCACCCGTACCCAGATGAGCTTCCAGGCGGCGATGATACGCCTTGGAGGAAGCGTCATCGGATTTGACAATCCGGGTAATTCATCGGTGTCAAAGGGCGAGAATCTCAAGGATACTATTCAGATTGTCAGCAGCTATTCTGATATTCTGGTAATGCGTCACAACCAGGAAGGCTCTGCCAGGGCGGCGGCGCTTTCCGCGAACTGCCCGGTAATCAACGCCGGAGATGGCGGACATCTCCACCCCACTCAGACCCTTACCGACCTTCTTACGCTGAAAACCGAACTGGGGCGCCTGGATAACCTGACTGTGGGGCTTTGCGGCGACCTCAAGTACGGGCGCACCGTGCACTCCATACTGAAGGCTCTTTCATGTTACAAGAACAACAAGTTCATACTGATTTCCACTCCGTCGCTTGCGCTGCCGGAATACATCAAGGACGTGCTCCGCGCACGCGGCTGTGAGTTCCGGGAGGTAAACACGATTGAAGAAGCACTCCCCGAGCTCGATATGCTATACATGACAAGAATCCAGCAGGAGAGATTCCCTACCAGGGAGGAATACGAGCGCCAGAAGGGCGTGTATATCCTCACACGGGAGAAGATGCAGCTTGCACGCAAGGATATGATAGTAATGCATCCGCTTCCGAGAGTGAACGAGATTGAGGTAAGCATTGACGATGATCCGCGCGCGGCTTATTTCCGCCAGGCAAAGTGCGGAATGTTCGTTCGTATGGCGCTGATACTCACAACGCTGAATAATGAGCTGAAGGCGAATCCTCTGCTTGTCGGCACGATTCACGATGAGTGCAACTGCACGAATCCGAAGTGCATTACGCAGACGGAGAAGTATCTGCCGCACAGTTTCCGGAAATACGGCGACATGCTGGTGTGCGAGTACTGCGACGAGAGAATACTGATGAAGTAATAAATCCATGGGCGGATCAAAAATCCGCCCGTTTTTATAACCAGGAGGAAGAATGGTCAAGGACACAACACAATTCACCAAATTCCGCAGCGAGAGAAGCAACGAACTTGTGATCGCATGCTGCGTGGAAAAGCACTTCATCAGCGCGGTTCTGTATGATGTGGGACTTTCCAGGCGGTACGCCCGGGCGGTCCGGTTCGGAATAACGCTGAGCCATGATGATGTGGTGGATTCCATGAACGAGCTTATTCTGCGGCTGATGAGGGAAAGTGGCGTGCGCGGAAACTGCGTGCGCAGCATAGGATTTGCTGCCCAGGGCGGTTTTGCGATCATGCTTGAGGAGGGTTTTGCCCCCGGTGAGCTTTTTTTGCCGCCGGATATCGAGGTGGTATTCCTGCCTGTGATGTCGCTGACTATGGGAAGTGCGCCTACAGCGGTTCTTGCGAGTGCGATGAAAGAACAAGGCAGTGTTCTTGCAGTTAGTTTTGGTCATGGACTCCGTGCGGCGTCCTGCACTGAAAGCGGTGTGAAGTTTGCGTATATTCCGATGAAGGGCGGTATAGACGGCTCGGCGCTTGAAACTGGAATGCCGCTGGAGATCGGCGCAATCGACCAGATGTCCCGGGAGCCGGACGGCACGATTTGTTACAGCGTCATAGGCGACGGCGACGGTATCGGAGTTTCGGCTCCGGCAGCGGTTCAGGCGGTGAGAATAATGCTGGATACGGGCGCGCTCGACCGCGACGGAATCATGACGGACCGCGACTTGTTCTACATCGGCGAGGATCACTACATTTCGCAACAAGATGTTCGTGCGGTGCAGTCGGACAAGGCGGCGTGCCGTGCGGCGCTTGAAAGACTCGGTAATCTGACGGGCTATCATGAGCGTGTTATAATTTCCGGCGAGGCGTTCGGCTCCGAGCAGGGAGCCGCGGCGATGGCGCAGCTTGGCGCGGTTCCAAGGGGGCTTGGCGAGAGATACGGCTGGAGCAGGAATCCGGCTGAACAGGGGCTGATCATGTGCCTTACAGACCCGGAATTGCTGCGCAGGCTCACGGAGCTATGCGATTCCGCGGTGGATATTTCAGCCATGATTCACGACGGATTTGACGATTTGTACATAAAAAATCTCGCATTTTAGGGGGATTTGTATGAAAAATACGCGAAAAGCACTTGATTTTTTTCCTGAAAGGTGCTATAATATTAAAGCATTTAGTATCCGTTAGTCTGCTTTCAGCAGGTTAATGTGTGTTAATGCGCGGCAGAAAGCCAAACATTAAAAACGGATAGTCCGCTGTTATGGGGTTTACCCCGGCGTTTACGCCCGAATAAGTCGATCTCAAGAATATCCGAAAAAACAGGAGGAAAATTATGGACGCATTAAAACTCATTGAGCAGGGCAGCATGAAGGCTGAAGCTCCCGTTGTCGAGGTCGGTGACCTTGTAAAGGTTCACGTTAAGATCAAGGAAGGCGAGAAGTTCCGTATCCAGATCTTTGAGGGTACCGTTATCGCCAAGAAGCACGGCGGCATCAACGAAACTTTCACTGTAAGACGTGTAGCTCACGGCTGCGGTATCGAGAGAGTATTCCCGCTGCATTCTCCGACAGTTGAGAAGGTAGAAGTTATCAGAAACGGTAAGGTTCGCAGAGCTAAGCTGTACTACCTCCGCGACAGAGTTGGTAAGGCTGCTAAGGTTAAGTCCAAGGTTTAATTTTAAGCCTGATCCCCCATTCATGCAACGCTCCGCTTCGGCGGGGCTTAGCGTGGATATGCTGAGAAAGAGTATGTGCAATGTCTGAGAACGAGAATCTGGAAGAGAAGTCCGGCGCTGAAAAGCCGGAGACAGAGAGCGATCAGCAGGCTGACCACCGCCCTCTGATAGAAAAGGCAGCTGAGGCTGCCTCTGACATCGAAAAGGCGACTTACAAGCCGTTTGCCAACGCCCTTGAATGGGCGAGCAGCCTGGTATACGCAGTGCTGGTAATGCTTCTGCTCAATCTGTTCGTGTTCCGTTCCATCACTGTTGACGGCAGCTCCATGAACAACACTCTCCAGGATAAGGACAGGGTGATTTCCACCAACTTCTTCTACACGCCGTCGAGAGGCGACATCGTTGTGCTCCAGGCTGACAGGATCCCGAATCAGGTCACCGGAAAGTACGGCGAGCCGATCATCAAGCGTGTGATCGCACTGGCTGGAGATACCATAAAGTTCGACTTCGAGGAGGGCAAGGTCTACCTAAAGAAGGCAGGCGAAAGCGATTTCGAGCTGCTTGAGGAGGACTACATCGCAGCCCCCACGGTGAACAAGCTTGACCGCCATTCTGGCGAGGAGCACACCGTGCCTGAGAACTGCGTGTTCGTGATGGGCGATAACAGAAACCGCTCCCTTGACAGCCGTAGTCTGTTGGTGGGCGACGTTGACACAGACCTTATTATGGGCAAGGCATTCGTGCGCCTGTTCCCGATAGATCAGATAAAATGGCTATGAATGATGTAGGAAATATTCAGTGGTTCCCCGGGCATATGACCAAGACCAGGCGGCTCATCGAAGCTGACCTGAAAATAGTCGATGCCGTTGTGGAGATCACTGACGCAAGAATACCCGAGAGCAGCAGAAATCCGATCCTGGACGAGCTGGTCAAGGATAAGCCCCGCATTATTCTGATGAACAAGTGTGACTACGCGGACGAGACTGCTACCAGGGCATGGAAGCAGTACTACGAGAAAAAGGGCATTCGCGTGCTGACCTGCGATTGTCGCAGCGGTAAGGGACTTAACGCGTTCCTGCCGGAGGTCAAGCGGCTGCTCGCTGAACTTATCGAGCGCCGTAAAAAGCGCGGAATGATAGGCAAGGCACTGCGGCTTATGGTCGTGGGAATCCCGAACGTGGGCAAGAGTTCGTTCATCAACAGAATGGCGAAAACCAAGAAAACCAAGGTGGGCGACAAGCCTGGAGTGACTCGCGGAAAGCAGTGGGTTTCCATTGACAAGGACGTGGAATTACTCGACATGCCGGGAATCCTCTGGCCGAAATTCGACGACCAGCTGGCGGCACAGCGGCTTGCATTCACCGGGGCGATAAAAGACGATGTCATGGACACCGAGGCGCTGGCAAGGGCACTGGGCGCGGTTCTGAAGGAACAGTACCCGGAACTTCTGAACGCGCGCTACAAGCTGACCGGTGATGAGGATATCCTCAGGGATATCGCGAAATCGCGCGGAATGCTGGTATCCGGCGGCGAGCCGGATACGGAACGTGCAGCGGCGGCGCTCCTTGATGAATACAGAGGTGGAAAAATTGGCAGGATCACCCTCGAAAAGCCCGGCAGATGAGCCGGTGCAGCTCACTCTGATGAGTGAGGAAGAACCCGACCTGTTCGCTTTTGACAGCGGATTCCGTGCCGAGTGCGGAGTTGTCTGCGGAATAGACGAGGCAGGCAGGGGACCGCTTGCAGGCGATGTATTCGCGGCGGCGGTGATCTTTGACGAGGGCACTGTTATCGAAGGGATCAACGACAGCAAGAAGCTCACCGAAAAGAAGCGCGAAGCGCTTTTTGATGAGATCTGTGCAAAGGCGAAGGCGTACTGCATAGCCAGCGCGGGTGTTGACGAGATCGAGCAGCTGAATATCCTCCAGGCGGATTTCCTTGCAATGCAGAGAGCCTACAACGGGCTGGGAATGCAGGCAGGGATCGTACTGGTGGACGGTAATCAGCTTCCACAGCTGGACGCCGAGATGAAGTACGTCATAAAGGGCGACGCAAAATCCGCGAGCATTGCGGCGGCTTCCATACTGGCGAAGGTGTCAAGGGACAGATATATGAAGCAGATGGCGGAGGAATATCCGCAATATGGCTTCGACAAGCACAAGGGCTACGGCACCAGGGCGCATTACGCTGCGGTGGACGAATTCGGTCTGTGTGCTATACACAGGAAGTCCTTTTTCAAGAAGTATTTTGAGAAGAAGGCGGCTCATGGATAAGCTGGAAAAGGGCAGGCTCGGCGAGGACGCCGTCTGCACGCTGCTTGAACAGCGCGGTCATGAGATAATCGCGAGAAATTACCACAGGCGCTGCGGCGAGATAGATATAATCTCAAAATGCGGCGGATTCGTGGTTTTTACCGAGGTTAAGGCGAGAAAGCGCGGCAGCCTGATTTCCGGGCTGGAGGCGGTGGATTTCCGCAAGCAGGCGAAGATAATCCGCACCGCTGATCTGTGGCTTTCCGACAATGATACCGGACTTCAGCCGAGGTACGATATCGCCGAGGTCACGCTGGCAGGGTGCGTCCCGGGAGTAGTTTCAATACAGATCTTTGAGGACGCGTTCACTGCGGACGGCGTATATACGATCAACTGAGTGTTGATACGGCACTGCTGCGGCGGCGCTTTAAAGTCTATGAAAGGACGATAAACATGAATTACAGAAGCACGAGAAATTCTTCCCTCAAGGTGACCAGCGCACACGCTATCACAAAGGGACTTTCCGACGAGGGCGGTCTGTACGTTCCCGAGAGCATTCCTCAGCTCAGCAAGGAGGATATCCTTGCACTGTGCGACAAGAGCTATGCCGACAGGGCGTTCGAGGTATTCAGCCGTCTGCTGACAGACTTCACTCCTGACGAGATCCGTCACTGTGTTGATTCTGCCTATAACGACAGGAACTTCGACAGCAACAATATCGCTGAGCTGGCAAAGCTCATTCCCGGTACATATGTGCTGGAGCTGTGGCACGGTCCGACCTGCGCTTTCAAGGATATGGCGCTCCAGATCCTGCCGTATCTGCTGACCACATCTGCAAAGAAGACCGTTGACGGCAAGCATATCGCTATCCTGGTGGCTACTTCCGGCGATACCGGTAAGGCAGCGCTCGAGGGATTCAAGGACGTTGACGGCACAAGCATCGCTGTTTTCTATCCCGAGGACGGCGTGAGCAAGATGCAGAAGCGCCAGATGACCACCCAGGAGGGCAAGAACGTCAATGTATGCGCTGTAAAGGGCAACTTCGACGACTGCCAGAACGGCGTGAAGGCTATCTTCACTGACAAGGCCATCGCAGACAGACTTGCTAAGAACAATATACTGCTGTCCAGTGCTAACTCCATCAACTGGGGCAGACTGGCACCGCAGATCGTATACTACGTTTCCACCTACGCTGAGCTCCTCAAGAACAAGGAGATCGAGTTCGGTGAGAAGATCAATATCGTTGTTCCGACAGGTAACTTCGGCAATATCCTCGCTGCTTACTACGCTAAGCTGATGGGTATTCCGGTAAACAAGCTCATCTGCGCTTCCAACAGCAACAACGTGCTGACTGACTTCATCAACACCGGCGTTTACGACAGGAACAGAAAGTTCTTCACCACCGTTTCGCCGTCTATGGATATCCTCATCTCCTCCAATCTGGAGCGTCTGCTGTATCACCTCACTGGTGAGAACGACGCAGTCATCAACGACTGGTTCGGCAAGCTCAAGTCCGAGGGTAAGTATGAGATCTCCGCTGACGTCAAGGCTAAGATCAGCGAACTCTTCTGGGCTGGCTGCTGCAACGACGACGAAACAAAGGCTGAGATCAAGTCCACATTCGAGAACTACAACTACCTGCTCGATACACATACTGCCGTTGCAGTAAAGGTATACGAGGATTATAAGAAGGCAACCGGCGATAATACCAAGACCGTTATTGCTTCCACAGCTAACCCGTACAAGTTCAGCGGCGCTGTTTACGAGGCTGTCGGCGGTACTGTTTCCGAGGACGAGTGGCAGAACATCGCTGAGCTGGAGGCTAAGACCGGCACAAAGATGCCTGCTCCCCTCGCTGCGACCAAGAACAAGGAGATCCGCTTCACTGGTTCTGTTGAGAAGCAGGAGATGCCCGAGGTAGTCTGCAAGTTCCTCAAGTCCTGATAATTAGCTGGGAGGCTGACATTGCTTTACACGATCGGCGACCTTCATCTTTCATTGGGCTGCGATAAGCCCATGGATATCTTCGCAGGGTGGAGCAACTATCTTGAAAGGCTCGAAACTAACTGGAACAGCAAGATCACCGACGATGATACGGTGGTTCTGCTTGGCGACCATTCCTGGGCGCTCAGATTGGAAGAGAGCCAGAAGGACCTGGAGTACATTAATTCAAGGCTGAAAGGGAACAAGATTTTCGTCAAGGGAAACCACGATCTGTGGTGGTCCACGATGAACAAGCTCAATTCCTTTGTCAAGGCAAACAGGTTCGACAAGATAAGCTTCCTGTTCAATAACGCGTTCCTGGTCGATGGAATGTCCATCTGCGGCACTCGCGGCTGGATACGCGAAAACGGCGAGGCTCCCGACCAGAAGGTACTGCTGCGCGAGGCAGGCAGGCTGGAGGCTTCACTTAAAGAAGGCGTGAAGCTTGGCGGCGAGCTGATCGCGTTCATACACTATCCGCCGATCTACCGGGCGGAAGAGAATGTATACCTGACCGATGTGCTTCAGCGCTACGGCGTGAAGCGGTGCTATTATGCGCACCTCCACGGAGGAAGCATCAGGGGCGCCCTCAACGGCGAGAAGAACGGTATAGAATATCGGCTTGTGTCCGCTGACGGAGTAGGGTTTGACCCGGTGCTGGTCGAGCCTTCGGCGCTGCTTTAAAAAGTAAATAATAAAATTGCCCACGGGCAAGGAAGGAATAAAATCATGGAGATCATTTCCCAGAACAACACAGCTACAAATACTACAGCGATCGAGTTCGCTTTCAGCGCAGAGGAGTTTGAAAACGCAATTGCTGCGGCTTACAACAAGAGAAAGAAGAACATCTCTGTTCCCGGCTTCCGCAAGGGCAAGGCTCCTCGCAAGGTGATCGAGGCTCAGTACGGCGAGGGCGTTTTCTTCGAGGACGCTGTAAACAGCCTGTACAACCAGAATATTGCCGCAGTTGTTGAAAAGTCCGGTCTTGATGTTGTTGACGTTGAGAACACCGAGGTCGTTGACGTAAATAAGGAGACTGGTGTTAAGTTCAAGGCTGACCTGATCACAAAGCCTGTTGTAGAAATTTCTGACTACAAGGGATTAGAAGTTAAGAAAACAACCAAGAATGTAGATGACGCTGCTGTTGACGCAGAGATCGAAAAGGTTCGCAACAGAAATGCAAGAAGCATCTCCGTTGAGGACAGAGCTGCACAGAACGGCGATACCGCAGTTATCGACTTCGAGGGATTCCTGGACGGCGTTGCTTTCGAGGGTGGCAAGGGCGAGAAGTTCCCCCTGGAGCTGGGTTCCGGTTCCTTTATCCCCGGCTTCGAGGATCAGATCGTTGGAAAGAACATCGGTGAGGAGTTCGACGTAAACGTTACATTCCCCGAGCACTACCAGGCTGAGAACCTCGCTGGCAAGCCTGCTGTATTCAAGTGCAAGCTGCACGAGCTGAAGGGCAAGGAGCTTCCTGATGTTGACGACGAGTTCGTAAAGGACGTCAGCGAGTTCGACACCCTCGACGAGTACAAGGCTGACATCAAGTCCAAGCTGGAGAAGGCTGCCGCTGACGAGGCTTCCACAAACCTCGACAACGCACTTGTTGACGCTGTTATCTCCAAGATGACCGCTGAGGTTCCGCAGGTAATGTACCAGCGCCGTATCGACGACATTGTTCGCGAGTGGAGCGCAAGAAACCGTATCCGCGTTGAGGACTACCTCAAGTACACCGGTGCTACCATGGATCAGTTCAGAGCTAACTTCACCGAGGTTGCCAAGCGCCAGGTTGATCTGCGCCTTGCTCTTGAGAAGATCGCTGAGCTTGAGAACATCATCGTTTCCGATGAGGATCTCGAGAAGGAATACGCTGACATGGCTGAGCAGTACAAGATGGACGTTGAGAAGGTCAAGGCTGCTGTTCCGGCTGAGGCTGTAAAGAACGACCTCAGAATCGAGAAGGCTCTTGATCTGGTTCGCGATTCCGCTAAGATCGAGGAAGTTACTGAATAAGTTCATAATATGCGGCTCCGGTGAAAGCCGGGGCTGCAATGTGCCTTTTGGACTTGCGGTTTCCGGCAGCGTATAACATCATATGCCGGTCACGGCAGCCGCTTTTGCGGAGAAGGGAGTACTATGGCTTATATTCCTTATGTAGTAGAGCAGAGCAATCACGGCGAGCGCTCCTACGACATTTTTTCCCGCCTGCTCAATGACAGGATCATTCTCCTGCACGATCAGGTGAATTCCGCGACTGCAAGCGTTGTAGTCGCTCAGCTCCTCTACCTTGAGGGGCAGGATCCTGATAAGGATATCTACCTTTATATCAACAGCCCGGGCGGTTCCGTATCTGACGGAATGGCGATCTACGACACAATGCAGTATATCAAGTGCGACGTGTCCACCATCTGCACCGGCATGGCGGCTTCCATGGGAGCGTTCCTGCTTTCCTCCGGAGCCAAGGGCAAGCGTATTGCCCTGCCGAACAGCGAGATCATGATCCACCAGCCGCTCATTTCCGGCAGCGGTCTTTCCGGTCAGGTCACTGACATCATGATCCACTCCAATTATCTTCAGCGCACCAAGGAGCGTCTGAACAAGATCCTCAGCGCGAACACCGGCAAGCCCTATGAGGATATCTGCCGCGACACTGAGCGTGACAACTTCATGTCCGCCGAGGAAGCGCTGGAGTACGGCCTGATCGACAAGGTATACAGCAGCAGGGCTGATATCAAGTAAAAAATCATGTGAGCGCCGGAGAGCGTCTGCTTTCCGGTCGCTTCGTTGTTTTTGAGAGGAACACATAATTATGATGGTTTGCTCCTTTTGCGGAAAGAATGAGAACCAGGTAAGGCGCATTCTTTACGGAGGAAACGGCGAGAATTCCGTTATATGCAACGAGTGTATTCTTGCTTCTTACAACATGCTGGTCGAAAGCGGCGACATCAAGCCCGGAAGAATGGGGAAGCCTGCAACGGCACCCAGGGATTCCGAGTTCATTTCTGACGGCAGCGAGCTTATGAAGCCGGAGGATATCAAGAAGTATCTTGACCAGTACATCATCGGACAGGAGGAGGCTAAGAAGATCCTCAGCGTGTCCGTTTACAACCACTACAAGCGTACATTCCTTAACGATGAGGAATCCGACGACGAGGTGGAACTTCAAAAGAGTAACGTACTTCTTCTCGGACCTACCGGCGTTGGTAAGACCATGCTGGCACAGTCCCTGGCGAAGCTGCTGAATGTGCCGTTCGCCATTGCGGACGCTACGACGCTCACCCAGGCAGGCTACGTCGGCGAGGACGTTGAGAACGTACTGCTCAGACTTATCCAGGCTGCTGATTACGACATTGAGGCGGCGGAGCGTGGAATCATATACATCGACGAGATAGACAAGATCTCCCGCCGCAGCGAGAACACCTCCATCACCCGTGACGTAAGCGGCGAGGGTGTTCAGCAGGCGCTGCTGAAGATCGTGGAGGGCACTATCTCCAATGTACCTCCCCAGGGCGGACGCAAGCACCCCCACCAGGAGTTCATTCAGATCAATACCAAGAATATACTGTTCATCTGCGGCGGTGCATTCGAGGGACTTGAGAAGATGATCGCCTCCAGAGTATCCAGTTCTGCGATGGGATTCGGCGCAGACGTGGCTTCCAAGAAGGAGAAGGAAAGCTACAAGATACTGCACCAGGTCAGCCAGGAGGATCTCGTGAAGTTCGGTATAATCCCCGAACTTATCGGCCGTCTGCCGGTAGTTACCGTGCTTGACGCGCTGGACGAGGACGCTCTCGTGCGGATCCTTGACGAGCCGAAGAACGCGCTCATCAAGCAGTACAAGTATCTGTTCAATGCCGATGGAATCGACCTTGAGTTTGAGAACGACGCGATGAGGGCAATCGCGAAGAAGTCCATCGAGCGCAACACCGGCGCAAGAGGACTGCGCTCCATTGTTGAGGCAACGCTGCGCGATATCATGTTCACCGCGCCGAGTGATGAAACGATCAGCAAGATCACGATCACCGCTGACTGCGTGAACGGCACCGGAGAACCGGTCATTGAGCACGACAGAAAAAAGAAGCCTGCAAAAAAGGCAGCTAAGAATTGATCCGGAACGGCAGGCATTTGATGTCTGCCGTTTTTTGTATTCCGCTTGTTTCGAATGGAATGGAGGTACCATGGCTGATAAATCCGTATTTGAAATGATCTACGATGTCGTGCGGAGGATCCCGTGCGGCAAGGTGGCGACTTACGGGCAGATAGCAATGCTCGCCGGGAATCCGCGGTGGGCACGGGCGGTGGGATATGCGCTGCATGCGAATCCCGAGCCGGGAATTATCCCCTGCCATCGTGTGCTGAACCGCTTCGGAAAGACTGCTCCTGCGTTCGCATTCGGCGGCTCGGACAGGCAGGCGGAGCTGCTTCGTGCCGAGGGCGTGGAAGTATCCGAGGACGGATTCGTGGATCTTGACAGGTATTTGTGGAACGGGCTTTGACATATAATCAGACGGAGGTGATATCACATGGTAAAGGCAATATTCAGGCTCCTCAGCAGCGCAGCACTGCTTGCGGCGGTGATCGTCGGCGCAAAGACCGCCGACAAGATAATCAAGGAAATCAAGGGCGAGAAGAAGGACGAGGATATAATCGACATCTGACGGTACTTTACAAAAGCCCCGGGATATGATATAATCAGAAAAAGCGCGTCCGGAACAGGAGGGGAGATCATGAACGGGTATCAGAATATGCTTGAGCAGAAGCTCTCCCTTCTGGAAAAGAGCTTCCGGGAAGACGGAGTTTTCGACAATTCCGCAGGGAATGTTGAAAGTTTGTGTGCGGCATTCGTTTCCGTCTGCGACACCAACGAGCGCGCGTTCGTATTCCGGGCGGCGGAGAATACACCGGAGCAGTCGTGGAAGAGCGCCTGCGAAAAGTCCGCGGAGTTCGTCCGCAGGTACGATTACGCGCCGATGTGGGTGAAGGCGGACGTCATGGCGTCCCGGGAGCGTATTCCTTTTGAGGAGCTTCAAAAGCGTATTGCAGCCAGCCGGAATGAGTTCTTCCGGCGCGGAATCGCATTTGACGATCGTATGGAGTCTGCGCTCATCGAGGCGGAGATCAACGGAAACCGCGTGATATCCTATAAGAAGCACATGCTGGAGATTCCGGTACTGAACGAGTATCTTGCAGAATGCGGACTGCCCACTCTCTCCGGATTCCCGGAGGAAGTCACGCTTTTCGACTGCGAGAGCAGATTCTGCGACGATTCCTGCGCGGTGTTCCCTCTGTATGGGAGCGGAAGCCGCTGCGGCAGGCGTATCCTCGGGGAATTCACCGACAGCACCGCGCTGGATGTCATTTCCACGTCGGCGGAATATCTCTCAATGCAGGTCAGAATGGACGGGCGGTTCGAATACGGCTGCTACCCCATCGACCATCTGGAGATACCCGGGTATAATATCCTGCGGCATTCTTCGGCAATCTGGAGCCTTATCTGCGCCTACCGCCTGACCGGGGACAGATTCACCCTCAACCAGGTAATCAAGGCGGTGGGTTACATGGTAGGGAATACCTACAGGAAATATCCCGATCGCGATGGCAGAGAGAATGTGGTATTCCTTGCGGACAAGACGCGCAGTGAGATAAAGGTCGGTGGCAACGCCCTCGCCGTTATCATGCTGACGGAATTCATGAGCGCCACCGGCAGCGATAAGTACGCGAAGCTCTGCCGGGAGCTTGGCAACGGGATACTGGAGATGTTCGACCAGGGTGACGGAAGCTTCTGGCATGTGCTGGAATTCCCCACGCTCCAGCGGAAGGAAAAGTTCCGCACGGTGTATTACGACGGCGAGGCTGTATTTGCGCTGTGCCGCCTATACGGGCTGACCGGGGAGCGGAAGTGGCTGGACGCCGCCGCGGTCGCCGCGGACAGATTTATCCGTGAGGGATATGAGAAATACCGCGACCACTGGGTGGCGTATTCAATGAACGAACTGACAAAACACCTGCCGGAGGACAGATACCTGAGTTTCGGGCTGAAGAATGCCAATGTCAACCTCCGCAGGATACGCGGGCAGGATACGACCTATCACACTTACCTGGAGCTGCTCTGCGTCACGTTTGAGATGTATTCGCGGATAACTGAGCAGGGGCTGGAGTGCAGCTACCTGCCGGAATTCCGCGCGGAGGAGCTGGTGGACACGATATTCTACCGGGCGGAATACATGCTGAACGGCTACGGCTACCCGGAATATGTGATGTACCTGAAATACCCATCGGCGGTGCTGGGGGCTTTCTTCGTGCGGCACGACGGCTACAGGATAAGGATAGACGACATACAGCATTTTTGCAGCGCCTATTATTCCTTTTACAGGAATTACGGCAGGCTTGCTGCGTTGAGAGAATCTTTTGATCATGAACGAGAGGTCGGAGAAAATGGCAGTTGAACTTAATGCACCCGGGAGATTTGCAGTTGCCGGCCGTGATGGCGCAGTGGTGCTGCGCTGGGACCCGGTGAGCGGTGCGGACGGATACCGTCTGTTCTTTTATCTGGCGGAGGAGCCGGACAAACTGTACAAATCGCGGTATTCCAAAGGCTGTGAGAAGGGAATACTCGGATTCATAAACGGGAAGCATTATCTGGCGGAGGTGTGCGCTTTTGTCCGGGAAAACGGCAGGGAGGTGCTCGGCGCATGTTCCCGGCGCGTGGAATTCACCCCGGGAAGCACACGGCTGAAGGCGCAGAACGTTATCTGCATTGAGCCGGGGGAATCCGCGCAGATATACTGGGAGGCAGGCAACCGCCGCCCCGGCGCAGTATTCGTTTCGGACAACACTGACGTTGCTGTGGTGAACGCCGCCGGAGAGGTCGCCGGAAAATCCCGGGGACACGCTAGAATAACCATAACCACCGATGATATGCAGAAGTTCGTCACCCGGGTGGAGGTAGGGCGCAGACTTTCCAGTCCGGAGAACCGTGCGGTTTTGATGTTCGCCGGGGACATGATGTGCACCGCTTCCATGCAGAAATCCGCAGCAGAGCGCGGATTTGACTTCTGCGACTGCTTCCGGCATATCCGGGGGATAATTTCCGGGGCGGACCTTGCGGCGGCTGTGCTGGAGGATTCCTGCTGCGACCAGGCGCCCTTCGAAAGCGAGCAGCGCCGCAACGAGGACGGCTCGCCGAACAGCAATGCTCCCTCTTCGTTCATCATGGCGGCGGCGGAAGCAGGATTCCACGGGCTGATAACCGCGGCAAACCGCAGCTGCTCCGGCGAGATGTTCAACAGGACTGTTGCAGCCATAAACCACGGCGGAATGCGGAATATCGGCACCCTGGGGGATTCCCCGGCGATATTTGACGTGCGCGGATTCCGGATAGCTGTGATAGCCTGCACGATGATAACCAACAGCGGCAGCAGTACCAGCGAATCAGGTATTTACAGCCGGGAATACTTCGCGCAGCAGGTGGAGCAGGCGAGGGAATACGGTGCGGAATTCATCGCCGCATACATGCACTGGGGCGTTGCGAATTCCCAGGCGGTCAGGACCGCCCAGGCGAACGAGGCGCACTTCATGGCGGAGGCTGGCGCTGATATTATTTTCGGTTCCCACCCACATATGGTGCAGCGGTTCACGACCATAAAGACATATTCCGGCAGGGTGGTTCCCTGCGCATACTCCCTGGGGAATCTCATATCCGATATGGACGAGATGGAGGGCAACCGCGACGGCGTGATACTCCGGGCGGAGATATTCCGGGGAGCAGATGGCGTCGGGGTGAAGTGCTCTTGCATTCCGGTGATGACCGAGGTCACGGAGCGCGGCGCGGAGGTTTTTCCTGTGTTCCCGGCGCATAGCCTTGCAGGGAGGGATTCCCTGGAGCGAACCCGGGCGGCGGTCGGAAAGGGGCTGCCGTGCATTCCGCGCAAGCCGAGAGTGCTTCTGTGCGGCTCCGAGCAGCTGGACAGGGTTTTCGCCACGGGTCAGGGATTCCGCTGCAGCAGGGGAGCAATGCGCCTGTCGCAGATCTCCCTGGGCTGCCGCAGCGGAGTAAGGCACATCAGCGAGGACGCCGGCGACAAGCTTCGGCTTGACCTCAGCAAGGATATTTCCGGCGCAGTGCTTGCGGTCAGACCGGATTACGTTGCGGTGGATCTGCTGTCGGCAGCGGAAACCGCGTGCTTTATCCTGCCCGGGGAGCCGGGGCAGGAGCCGCTTTTCTTCACGGATACCAGGGCGTTCCGCCAGTCGGAATTCTACCGGGAACACCAGGACAGGCTGACCAGGATAAATCCGCCGTTTGGCGACCGGGTGTGGAAGCCGCTTCTGCGAAGGTACTGTCAGCGGCTGACTGCGGCTGTGCCGCCCGAAAGGATAATTCTGTTCAGGAACAGGTTCACGAATCACAGCGCCAAGGACAGTGAGCTGCGCGTCTGCCACCCGAAAAAGGGAATGACCCAGTTCCTGCATGACATGGAGGAGTTCTTCATCAGCCAGGTCAGACCGCTCATCGTGGACATTTCCGGAAATTATTTCACGGCAGGCGACGGTGCGGATGACCACGAGCCGCTGTACTACAACGACGCATACCGTGCGGCGGTGGAGCTGACTTCCGGTGGTGGACGTACCTGCATTTCCGCCCCGGACGAGAATATCTGGTTCAGCCGCGTGATGAAATACTACGAGAATATGACCGAGCGCTCCTATTTCGGCTGGCTGCTGGATATGGAGCTTGCCTCCGACCAGCTGATAGCCTACACCAACGCGGAATTCGCGGCTGCGAACCGCGACAGGCTGCTGCGTCTGAGGCGTACTGGCTCCTGCGAGCTTTCCTGCGTGGAGGAGTTTTTCGCCGGGGAGAGCGGCGCAGAGGAGCTTGTCCGGGCGGCGGCGATAATCCAGGAACTGCTTGCCGGACGCACCGGACGTACATATGATTTCTATGAGCCGGCATTCCGTGGTAAATACGGCATAGTACGCAAGCTTGCAAGGCTGCTTTCCATCGAGAGCGGCATTGCGGTCAACGAGGAGAATGCGGAGCTGGTATTCCTGCTGAGAGGGAAGGTACAAATGCGCAGGTACGCTTCCTCCCTGCGGAAAATGACGGTGGACATCTGGGGCAGCAGCGTTTCAAGGGAATCCGTGAATTGCAGCCGGGCGCATATCGGCACCTATATCTGCAAGCAGCCTGCAATACTCGCTTTTGATAAGCCGGTGGACGTAAGCCTGCCGGAGGGCACCGGTGCATTCAACGGCAGCAGGTGGCGCCGCAGGATACTCCAGGACGCCCTTGTCAGAAGCGGCGACGCTGACCTTGCCGGCAGTGATTCCGATTGGGCGGTGGTGGATTTCAGCGACCTTATCTGCCGCATGACGGAATACCACGGTGCGCTGTTTGAAACGGACGACTTTATCCGCCGCACGGATTTCTACAAGGGAATCCAGAACGAATGCCGGGAGTGCTGGCTGTTCGAGCGGCGCGACATGAAATCCTGCGCGGAATCCATAATGCGCTTCGGGGAAATGCTCAAAAAGAAATACGGCGCGCATATCATTCTGATAAAGTCGGAGCCTAAGGACAGCTATATCGACCTGGACCACAGGCTGAGAAAGCTGGAAACCGATAAGATGTTCATGATAAAGAAGCGCTTCATTTCGCTGTGCGAGGAACGATTCGCATGCGTGACGGGCTGCTACGTTATTGACATTTCAAGAAAGTTCTACGCTTCCGACAGCTTTCCGCTGGGCGGCGTGGACATTATACACTACGAGGACGAATTCTACCGCCAGGCTGGCGCGTATATCAGCGAGATAATCACTGACGGCAGCCGGCGCGTGTTCAGTTCCGTGGACGAGAGCTATATCCTGCTGAGGGATATGAGGGCACAGAGGTAATTACCTGCTGTGATTTAAAGGGGGCGTTCGGTTGGACAAGAGAATAATCGCGGCGCTGATTAGTAGTATTGCGCTGCTATCCGGCTGTGCCGCCGACGAGGGAATTCCGGCGCAGTCCGCGGAGAGCACTCCGGCGGCAACGTCGGAACTCCAGAGTTATTCTCCGGTGGAATCCACTGTGGACAGCGTGTCCGTGGAGGTGCCCTCCGCAGATTCCCGGGAGTCTGCTCCGACCACGGAGGAATCCGAAGCGGATTCCGCAGAGCCTACCCGGGAGCCTGCTCCGGTCACGTTGGAATCCGTAGAAGCTGCCTTGACAGAATCTGAGCCGCAGCCGGAGGTCACGACTACAACTGCGGTCACTACCACTTCGGCAACGGCGCAGACTACCGCCCCGGAGCCGGTGAACGTGGTCATACCCGAGGTGAGGGTCCCGCTTTCCCCCGGGAAGGACACCGCCGGCAACGACAAGGTGCTGGTGGATTACAGCAACTCCGGCGAGGGGTACATATCCGTCTGCTGGAACGAGAGCGGAAAGCGCGTGAAGCTGCGTATCGTGAGCGGCGGCAGTACATACGACCATGATGTGCCAACCGGGGGCGTGACGGAATACTACCCACTTTCCTGCGGCAGCGGCGAATACACGGTGCAGATATACGAGCAGACCGAGGGCGACCGCTATACAAAAGTGCTTGAGCAGGTGCTCTCGGTAAATATAAAGAGCGAACCAACGCCTTTTCTGTATCCGAACAGATATGTAAAGTTCAGTCAGAACTCTGCCTGCGTTGAGAAAGCTGCGCAGCTGTGCGCCGGGAAAACCGGCACCATCGGAAAGACCGCAGCGGTATTTTCGTGGATAACCGACAATGTGACCTATGACCGGGAGCTTGCGGCAACGGTAAAGAGCGGATATGTTCCGGACCCGGACAGCGTGCTGAAAAAGCGGTCGGGGATATGCTATGACTATGCTTCGCTGATGGCGGCGATGCTCCGTTCGCAGGATATACCGACCCGTCTGGTGGTCGGCTACGCCAAGGAAAATATCTACCACGCGTGGAACGAGATATGGACGGAGGAAACCGGCTGGATTACTCCGGAGCTGTACCTGTCAAGACACGGTTACAACATCGCAGACGCTACGTTTTACGCAGGTTCGGCGGACAAGGAAAAAATCGCCGGCTACATTTCGGACAGCGGTAATTATTCGGCGCTGTATTACTATTGACCCGGAGGGATTTGTATGAGAATAAAGAAGCTGGATTACGGTCAGGTGGAATATATCTGCGAGCAGCTTTCCATGATGATAGGCTCCGGAATCGGGGCTGCGGACGGGCTTGAGCTCCTGTGCGAGGATATCCCGGAGGGCACGCTGAAGGCTGCCTGCATGGAAATATCCGGCGCGGTGGGTAAGGGCGAATCCCTTTCTGCGGCGGTGCGCAGCACGGGGAGATTCCCGGAATACGCGGCGGATATGATCTCCGTTGGCGAGATGAGCGGTAAGCTGGAGGAAGTCCTCCGGGGGCTGGCGGAATACTATGACGAGCGCGACGAGATACGCCGGGCGCTGCGCTCTGCGGTGCTGCACCCGATGGTGCTCCTGCTGATGATGACGGTGGTAATGATCGTACTGGTGGTCATGGTTATCCCGATGTTCGGGGATATATTCTCCCAGTTTGACAGCTCCGTGAGCGGCACGGTGAAGAATACCGTGGAGCTTGCCTACAATTCCGGTATCGTTATAATGATAGTTCTGCTGGCGCTTATCGTGATTTCCGCGGTCATCGCGATATTGTCCAGGCTTTCAAAGACCGGAGGATTCGTCCGCAGGCTGGCTTCCGCTCTGCCGTTCACTCGCGGAATTGCGGAGAAGCTTTCCCTGTGCGACCTGACCAAGGCGGTCAGCATTAACGTCAGCGCCGGAATCTCTCCGGAGGACATGATCATGCGGTCAAATATCCGCAGCTTTATCCGGGACAGACGCGTGGCGGAGCGCTACAGCGACTGCGAGAAGCGCGTCATAAACGGCGAGAGCTTCCCGGACGCAGTGTTAAGCAGCCGTCTGCTCCCTCCGCTGTATGCGAGGTCGCTGAAGCTGGCGTATTCCTCCGGCAGCTTTGAGAGCGTGTGGAAGCGCATAAGTTCCAACTACCACGAGGAAACTCAGCGAAGCCTGATGAATCTCACCGCCGTTATCGAGCCGGCGATGATAGTGATTCTCGGGCTGCTCATCGGCGCAATACTGCTCATGCTTATGATACCGATGATGAACATTATGTCCGTGCTGGGGTGATATCATGAAGAATCTGAATTTCAGGGCGCTGCCTGCGGCGCTTGGCATAGTGCTGTTCGCGGTGATGATCTTGTGGCTGGTCCTCGCCCTGGGGAATGCCTCCCACGCTTCTGATGAGGAGCGGCTGGCGCAGGTGAAGCAGTCTGTGGAAAATGGAATAACGCTTTGCTATGCCGCCGAGGGAGCCTATCCGGACAGCCTGGAATATCTCACGCAGAGCTACGGCGTGGTGTTTGACGAGAGCCGCTATCTGGTGCATTATGAGCGATTCGCTTCTAATGTGCGCCCGACAGTCACGGTCATTCAGAGGGAGAACTGATATGAAATATCGCAGTGACAGATCATTTGCCGATACGGCTTCGGCGGTGAGCAGCATGCTGCTTTTCGTACTATTCGCGGTCTGCATGCTGCTGGCGGTCGCGGTGGCTGCTGACACCTACGGCAGAATAAAGACGGGATATCAGCAGTCCTTCGGGTCGGCGGCGTCCATAAAATACGTCGCCAACAAGTTTCGATCGGCGGAGAGGATCACGCTTATGGACAACGGCGGCGCGGCGGTGGAATCCGACGGGCTGGTGAGCCTGATCTGGTGCGATGATGGGGAGCTGTATGAGAAATACACTCCCGTCGGCGAGGAAATAACCGCCCGGGACGGCGACAGGATCTCCAGTGCGGACAGCCTGAGCATTACGGAGCGCGACGGATTATACGAGATCACGGTAACGGCAGGGGAGCAGACCTCCACCGTGCTGGTACGGGGAGGGTGTTAAGACTGAACAGGAAGAGCAATAACCTGCTGTTTGCGGAGATGACTCTGGCGCTGCTGTTCTTCGTGATATCCTTCGCCGTTATCATAAGGGTGTTTGCGGCGGCGGACGGGCTGGAGCGCAAATCCCGGCGGAGGGTGAACGCGGCGCTGTGCGCGCAGTCCATCGCGGAGGCATACTCCGTCAGCGGCGATACCGAGACTGCGCTCCGGCTGGTTTTCGGCGAGAATATCGCCGGGGACAGCGTTTCGCTGGATTCCGACATGCTGCCGGAGCAGGACGGCGAGATCACGCTGACCCTTTCCGAGGAGCGCGAGGATTCCGCCGCCGGTACTTACTCCACGCTGAGCATTCGGTTTGAATACTCCGGCGAGGAGGTTTACGCGCTGGAGTGCGGCGCGTATATTCCGCAGGGAGGTGCCGCAGTTGAATAAGAAGAAGCGATTTTTCGGCAGCACGGTGGGCGTGGGATACATTTCGATCATGCTGATATTCACGGTGATCTGCCTGACGATACTTGCAGTGCTGAGCTTCCAGGCGGTGTATTCCAACGACAGGGTCAGCAGCCGCAGCGAGATATTCACGCAGGACTACTACGACGCGGACGCGGCGGCGAAATCCACCCTGGCACGGCTGGATCTTGCAGCAGTGCAGGCGGCGGAGGGCTTCTCCTTTGAGGAGGGCTTCATGACTGCGGCAGCGGAGATAGAGGGCGTGTCCACGGCGATGGTGCCCGGAGGGGTCCGGGCGGATTACTCCGTCAGGATAAACGACCGTCAGTATCTGGCGGTGAGCGTGGAGTTCCATGCGGATAGCAGCAACAACGGCAGGTACGATGTGCTGGAATGGCGCAGCGTTACCCGGGACAGCACGGAAGAGAGCGGTCCTGCGGTATGGGACGGCAGCGAGCTGGTATAGTACTCCGGGAAACCGGCGGATAAAAGTCTGAAAGGTATATTATGGATATTCTTGAGATTCTGACAAAGGCAGCGGCGGAACACGCTGCGGATATTTTCATCGTTTCCGGAGCGGTACTTAGCTACAAGGCGGAGGGAAAGCTGTACCGAATGGGGGAAACTCCCCTCAGTCCCGATGATACTAAAGCGCTGGTGGTGCAGATATTCCGGCTGGCGAAATTCAACGTCACCGAGGACAGCATTCCCGAGCGCGAGAAGGATTTCTCCCTGTCGGTGGCAGGAGTAGGGCGGTTCCGCGCGAACATCTACAAGCAGCGGAGTTCCTGGTCGGCGGTGCTGAGGTACGTTCCGTTTGAGCTTCCCGACCCGGTGAAGCTGGGAATTCCCGAGCAGGTAATGCAGCTGAGCGAGAGCAGAAGCGGTATCGTGCTGATAACCGGCGTGGCGAGCAGTGGTAAATCCACAACGCTGTCCTGCATAATCGACCGGATAAACAATACCCGGGACGGTCATATAATCACGATAGAGGACCCCATCGAATTCCTGCACAGGCACAACAGGTGCATTGTCAGCCAGCGCGAGATCAGCATTGACACGGACAGCTACATAGACGCGCTCCGGGCTGCGCTGCGTCAGTCCCCGGACGTTATCCTGCTGGGCGAGATGAGAGATCACGAAACGATCAGCGTTGCCATGACTGCGGCAGAAACAGGACAGCTTGTGCTTTCTACGTTGCATACGCTTGGGGCTGCGAATACAATTGACCGTATTATCGACGTATTCCCGATAAATCAGCAGCACCAGATCCGCGTGCAGCTTTCCATGGTGCTGAATGCCGTGGTGTGCCAGCAGCTGCTTCCGTCGGTGGACGGAGGACTTATCCCTGCCTTTGAGATAATGACGATGAACAACGCGGTGCGTACGCTTATCCGCGACCAGAAGACCCACCAGATTGACACGATTTTGCAGTCCTCCGACGGAATGCAGACCATGGACAGCTGCATTGCGGACCTCTACCGCCAGGGCAGGATAACTGCCCGTACAGCCGTAGAGCATGCGTACAATCCTGAGATAATGGCAAAGCGTATCATGTGATATTCTGATAACATCATGCAAATATGGAATATTAACCGCCAACAAATGGCTCTGTATAATACGATAACCGTTATCGTTATGTTGTCTGTTTACGGTTAATATGCTAAATTATTGCGTAGGATATTGACAAAATGTCATACGCGGTGTATAATGAAGTAAATAATAAGGGATAGCTGTACCCTTTTGGGCGTGGAGTCCCGATAAAACCTAATGTAGTAACATCAGGAGGTAATTATTCATGAGCGAAAAGAAGCGCAGATGGAGTAAAAAGTCCGCAGCGGTGGTTGCTTTTGCTGCGTCGCTGCTTGCCTCTAACGCGGCTTCAGTCCTTTCCGCGGCTGAGGAAACTCCCGGCGATCTCGGCGGTAATACTATGTTCGACAGTGAGCATACCGGCGATGACGTTGTTTATAAGGCACTGGCTGAGAATGTTTACAAGCTTCAGAACAGGTCTGAGAAGGTCGAGGATTACTATTCACTGCTGAATAAGGTGAATGATTTCGGTCTGTTTGCGGTTACCACAACCACTAACCACCTTGAATGTAATGCGGCTGTTGAGAGTATCAACGAGTTCAATCTTCAGTATACCAATATAGTAAGACACAACTCTATAGGCACAGGAAAGTACATCGTGTATCTCGGCGCTGCTCCTACCAGTGCCCAGCGGCTGGATATGGCGAGCATTCCGGCTGACGCTGAAGTTGAGGTGGTCCTGAACTTCGGCTTTGAGCGAGAGGATACCGACAACGGAAACAGAGTCGGCTTCAACACCAACGGCGTTCACTACGAACTGCTGAATGTAAAGGCGTCCAATGTGACTATCCGCACCCCTGAGCCGGGAGAAACCCAGTTCAATATTGAAGGAACGCTGGATAAGCTTGTTGATTCCGGCTCCAAGCTTATTAAGGACGTTGGCGGAGTCAAGGGCACGACCAGCTTCCGCGCTGCGCTTGAGAGTGCATACCAGAATATTTCCGACGGCACCGTACAGCCCGGCGAAACATTGATCATCACCGCTGACGCCAACGATGTCGCATACAAGCAGGATTACGAGAATGCGCTTGTAAAAGTGCTCACTCAGAATAACGGCGTAAGCGTTATCATCAACGTTGATACCGCCGGATTTGACGGCAAGTACTTCAATCTCGGCAACATAAATGGCACTACCTTCAACAAGGGCTGCGCGAATGTTGTGTGGAATTTCGGCGATTACGATGGCAATCTGAGTGCTCCGGCGGGCGGAATCGTTGTTGCGCCTGCTGCTACTGTGACTACTGATAAGGGACACGTTAACGGCGCTCTTATTTGCCAGGTATTTGATCAGAACAACGAAATACATCAGGTAACGCGCCCCTCATATCCTGAGCCTGACGAGGATCCTTCTACTGAGGAGTCCTCTGAGGAATCTTCGGAGGAGTCTACCGAGGAGAAGTCCACTGAGGAAACGACCGACGAACCGGACGTACCTACAACCGATGAACCGGACGTACCTACAACCGACGAGCCGGACGTACCCACGACCGACGAACCGGACGTACCCACAACCGACGAACCGGACGTACCTACCACCGACGAACCGGACGTACCTACCACCGACGAACCGGACGTACCTACGACCGACGAACCGGACGTACCTACAACCGATGAACCGGACGTACCCACGACCGACGAACCGGACGTACCTACCACCGACGA
>OMCM01000017.1_pt1 | contig 159069 bp, 156 predicted proteins | sample 1645021 | NCBI WGS metagenome assembly OMCM01 (sample SAMEA103958142, study PRJEB25191) | human gut metagenome | biome: human-associated habitat [ENVO:00009003]; feature: intestine environment [ENVO:2100002]; material: feces | place: Germany | collected 2013/2015
TAAAATTAATTTAGTACTCAGATTCTTTTTAGTTTCGGAGCTATGGTATATCTATGCCGTTTCTAATTTGTATTTAATCAATATATTTAGTATTTTATTTTGGCTTTTCTTCTTTTTGTTAATATTTATTTCTGTATATATTTTCATTCTTTATCAAAAAGAAAAAAAATCTTCTTCTGAAATTATAACGTATACCGGAAAAATAACCTTTTTTATCATTTTGTTTTTTTATCTTTCAAATTTCTATTTGTATTTTGATAAAATCAAACATCAAACAGAATTTACTGCCCTGTATTCTGCGACAATATACATTCCGTTATTGTTGTCTGCTGCTATTTTTTTAAGAAATAGCAAAAATTATTTTGTATATATAATGACCCTTTTGGTAGTTCCTTTACTCATAATCGGTCTGTATCAACATAGTTAAACTTTTAAATAAGGAGTAATACTTATGGAAAATTTAGAAAATGCTTATATAAAATCTTTATTGAGTAAAGTAGCCTATGTAAATGATGTAGATGTTGGTTATAATTTTAATTTTCTTGGAGCTGATTTTTCAAATGCTGAACGGGAATATTTAAATGAAAACTATGAGGTAATTGGAACAAAACATACTGAAAATGGCTTGGATTTAGTGATTTTTAAAAATCTAGTTACCGGTGAAAATACAATTAGCATTGCTGGTACAGATATTCATACTGCAGCAGATTGGTTGAATGATGCATCCTTAGGGGCAACAGGCATTGCACATAAACAATTTATAGAACTTTACAATTATTATCAACAAATAACCCATGCATATGGAGAAAATATTTTACAAATTACAAAGCTTGAAAATCCATCTTATGAACCGGAAAAACCATATCTTAGAATTGAAACCGCTGAAGATGAATATACTTATTATCTTTTAGAATCAGTCGAGAATAATGAATTGCCTATTGATGAATTTGTTGTGATAAATACAGACGACCTGAGTTTCACAGGACATTCGTTAGGTGGACATTTAGCTGGTATCATGTCCATTGTAACAGGAAAAGAAGCTACAATATTTAACGCCCCTTCATATAAGGAGAATACAATTCTTTCTAGCGGATGTGAATACGTAAAGACAGATGGAAGTATAGAAGAAACTACGTCTGATTTTGATGCCTTGATATGTAAATTATTAAATATTAGTAATCCTAACAATAAAGAAGGTAATATAACTCATTACCAAAATAATTATGGGGGAGGTTTTTCTGAAGATATTGCAGGAAGCTGGAATAATACGGAAAAAATATACTGTCTAAATGGAAATACTAGTTGGAAAAAGGCACATCGTATAAATGAAATACATTCAACACTTTATGCTTATTATGTAATTAAAGATATCGCAACAGGAGCTGAAAGTTTTTTTAATAATAGCAATCTAACATCCTCCAATGAAACATTTGAAAATGTTTACAAAGCCTACTGTCTAAATACAGGAGAAACCTATCAGAACCTGGATTATTCGGAATATGCAAATATCAATCAGATAATCTCCAAGATTAATGAATGGTCAGAGACACAAAAAGCAAATGGTGGAGCAATTAAAGTCGATTCCTTTAACCATTCTACCTCACTACCGATGACGGGAACAGATGGAGCTGATATTATTTACACCGGTGGGGGTAATGATACGATCAATGCCGAAAAAGGTAACGATATTGTATACGGAATAGATTTGAATGGAGATACCAAGGCTGCGGCAACATCGACAAAAACTATAAACCTAGGCTCTGGGAATGATACTTATTATGGCTCAAATGCCAAAGACACAGTTTCTACAACAGGAACAAATACAGAAAATGATACCAACCATATTTATTTAGGTGCCGGTAATGATAACTTTACCGGAGGAGATGGTGCTGATATCGTCGATGGAGGAACGGGAGCGACAGGTGGCTTGACTGGGATAAGCCAAGAAATCATGGAAGATACAACCTCTAATGTTAATGATATCAGTCTTGGAGGTGGAGATGATATCTATGTTGGAGGTCTTTCTAAAGATCTGGTTAGTGCCACATCAGGAGATAATCTTGTTATTTTAGGTGCAGGTTCAGATACCTATACCGGTGGCTCAGGTGCGGATGTCGTCGATGGCGGATCAGGTAGTGTTATAAAAATTAAAGAAGATCTGATTAATGCCGGGTATACTGAAGTTTCCCAATTAACTATGGATAAATTAAAAGATAATACCAATGATACCAATACGATTCATTTGGAAGCAGGCAATGACGTCTATACCGGTGGCGTTGGTATTGATATTGTTTACTCCGGTCAAGGCAATGATACAATCAATACCGGTGGCAACGATGATATCGTTTATACTGATGACAGTACAGATTCAAATGATGTCAATAAGGTCTTCCTTGGTTCCGGGAATGACAAGTTTTATGGTGGTGATGGTATTGATATTGTTGATGGTGGCAGCGAAAATCCGGATATTGAAGGTATTTATGATCCTACGAATATGGTAGATGATGAGGATAATGAAAATACGGTTCATTTAGGCGGCGGTAACGACAGATACACCGGCGGCATTGGTAAAGATATCGTTTATTCAGGTACAGGTAATGACAATATTTCTACCGGAGAAGGTAATGATCATGTTTATACAAATGATACCAATAACAAAAACGAGGATAAAACGATTGACCTTGGTGGCGGCGATGACAAATTTACCGGAGGTGTTGCAAATGACCATGTTACATCCGGTTCCAGTAATGATACGAATAATAACCACAAAGATATAGACTTAGGAGAAGGTAATAACAGTTACGTTGGTGGAGATGCACAAGATAATGTTACAGCCGGCAGCGGAGATGATAATATTTCTACGGGTGGAGGAAATGATATAATAGATACCGGTGATGGCAATAATACTGCCAATGGCGGAGCTGGCGATGACCGTATGACTGGTGGATCCAATAACGATACTTTAGACGGGGGAACGGGCAAGGATGTTTTAAACGGTAAAGGCGGTAATAATACGATAGACCCGGGCAATGATAACGATGATGATACGATTATTGCCGGTAAAGGGCCAGGAAAAGATACCGTTTCCAATTTCAAAGATAACGATACGATTATAATTCCTGAAGGTATCGCAGATAACAGAAGTGAGAATGGAGATCTTATTTTTACTACCCCGAGTGGACGGGAGGTTATCTTGAAGGGGCGTGGTGAGCCGGAAGATCCGGAAGATGAAGATCCGCAGCCAAATTTACCGCCGAATATTTTTGACGGTGAAGGCAATTTATATAAGCCGGATGAAAAAGGAAAATATCGTCCGGTAGATAATGGCTTACCTCCATTTACACCGGATGAACCCAATAAAGATAAAGGGAATACCACCGATGGCAAAAAACATGCAGAAAGTCAGAGTTCGCCATTGGTTGTGGATTTAGACGGTGATGGAATAGAAACTTTAGGAAGCGGTGTTGGAATTTATTTCGACCATGATAATAACGGCTTTTCTGAAGATACCGGTTGGGTGGGCAAAGATGACGGTTTGCTTGTTCGAGACATTAATGGCAATAGCCAGATTGATAATGGTACAGAACTTTTTGGCAACAACACCCTTCTTTCGAATGGCGAAAAAGCAAAGAATGGCTTTGAAGCCTTAAAAGAACTGGACAGCAATAACGATAATGTTTTTGACCAAAATGATGCTGCTTGGAACGAGGTGAAAGTTTGGAAAGACGGCAATTCCAACGGAGTTGTTGATGATGGTGAGCTGCTGACAATGGAACAGGCAGGAATTACCGGTGTAGACCTTAATTATGTAGATCATAATTACAGGGGTGACCATAGCGATGAACATGGAAATACCTGTAAACAGGAAGGTACATTTACCAAAACAGATGGCTCGACAGGACAAATTTCAGATATTTGGTTTGACAGAAATACCGCGGACAGCAAATACGAAGCAATAGATGTTCCCGAGGATATTAAAACTCTGCCAAATCTTCAGGGGTTTGGAAATGTCGTCTCTTTGTGGGAGGCCATGGCGTCAGATGAAACAGGAGAATTAAAACAGTTAGTAGAGCAATATCTGAACACAACTAATATTACAGAGCGACAGAATTTAATGACAGATATTATCTATCATTGGACTGGTGTCGAAGATATTGATCCGGAAAGCAGAGCTGCGGCAGGAGATAATTACATTCAAGATGCCAGAATTATTGAGGCTTTGGAAGAGTTTTGGGGTAGCGATTATGTAAACCAGAACTGGCTCGGAAATGAAGAAAGCAATCCACGTCAACAGGCCTCTCTCATTTTAATCAAAACCTTTGAAGATCTGCGCGATTCCATGATGGGAAAATTGGATATGCAAACGCATTATAAGGAATTGTTTGAGGGAATTTCTGTACATTATGATAATGAGATCGAGGATATTTCGGCTGATGTCTCTGGTTTTGTAGAACAATTAAAAACTATGTATGACGAAAATCCGGCGGATATTTTAGGCATAATGGAAAATTTGGCAAAATTAATTCAGGAACAGTCTGTTGTTGCCCCTTATATCATTGATGCCATTCGAGCAGCCGGAGAAAATCTTGACCATAATATTTCAACCTATTTAAAGAACTTTGGCGATTTGAATGCATATATTACAAACGGCAATGATACCATTAACGGAACATCCGGAAATGATTACATTGACGGTTTAAACGGTAACGATGTCATTTATGGTAATGATGGCGATGATACGCTTGTTGGCAATGCTGGCAATGATCGCTTAATTGGCGGCAATGGAAATGATACTTATATTTTCAATGCCGGTTGGGGTAATGACACCATTGACAATTCAAGTAATGATGATCCTTCCTCTTGTGAAGATACAATTCAATTTGGTTCAGATGTTTCTGTTGATGATATCGTCATCAAACGTCAGGAAAACGATCTGATCTTGAGCACCAAAGATGGCTCAAATACGCTCCGGGTATTTAGTTATTTTGTCGAAGCGGGAGCAACAAATAATACAATAAAATATATCAAATTTGCCGATGGCACAACATGGACATATGAAGATGTACGCCTCGCCTGGAATCAAAATCCGGTTTCTGTTGATGGCGGTGTAACCTTAGAAGGGGATGATGACGATAATAGTCTTTCCGGTGGCTCCGGAAATGATATTCTTATCGGCAATGGCGGAAATGATAATATATCCGCCGGCTCTGGTAATGACACCATCCTTGCTGGTAGCGGTGATGACTATATTGATGGCGGAAGCGGAAACGATTCTTATTACTACAACTACGGTGATGGGATGGATACCATCTCTGATAATGGTAATTTTGACGTTATTGTCTTCAATCGGGGTATCGATCCTGAAAAGTTAGTCTATCGCAATGAAGGAAACGATCTGAGAATTATGATTGATGGCAGCGAAACGCAAGGAGTGTTAATTAAAAACTTCTTCTCATCCATAGATTATAAAATTGAAGAATTGCATTTTGCTGATAATGTTGTTATTCGCTTATCGGAAATTGGTTTGGTACTGACGCAGAAAAATATAGGTGAAACTGTTACCGGTACAGAATTTGGAGATACTATTTATGCTAATGATGGTTTTGATACGGTAAATGCCGGAAAAGGCGATGATATTATCATCGGTGGCAAAGGTAATGATCAGTTGAATGGAGGAGAAGGTAACGATACCTATATATACAATATTGGAGATGGACTGGATACAATCAGCGATTATCAAAACAGTTCGACAGAAGGCAGAAATGATAAAATTAAATTTGGAGAAGGTATTAAATTCAGCGACTTAACATTCCGTCAAAATGGCAATGACTTAATCATAACCTTATTCAATGATATTACCCAAGGAATCGTGATAAAAAGTCAGTTCAGTTCTGACTATGACAGTATTGAATACCTTGAGTTTGCTGACGGGAGCCAGTTTAACTTAAAAGAAAATGGTTTCACTTTTCAACAGACAGATGGTCATGACGATGTTACCGGTACCAAATATGATGATACCATTTACGGTGGCGCCGGAAATGATACACTCAAAGGCGAAAATGGCAATGATATCCTCATTGGAGGTAAAGGCAATGATGTCTTAAACGGTGGCTATGGTAATGATACTTATATTTGGAATCTGGGAGATGGGCTGGATACAATTGAGGATTATCAAAGCAGTTCAACAGATGGACGTATGGATAGTGTTTCGTTTGGTCAAGGCATCTCTTTTGAAGATTTAACCTTTGAACGTTCTGGATCTGACTTAATTATTTATGTAAAAGGCGACAGAACCCAAGGTGTCATACTAAGGAATCAGTTCAATTCTGATTATTACCGTATTGAATATCTTGAGTTAGCCGATGGCACTGTTAAAAATCTGACCGAAATGGGCTTTACATTCCAGCAGACAGACCGCTATGACGATGTTAGTGGTACCCAATATGATGACATTATCTATGGGAATGGCGGTAATGACACAATCGAGGCCGGAAAAGGTAACGATATCCTCATTGGTGGCAAAGGTAATGATTCCTTAGATGGAGGTTATGGTAATGATACTTACGTCTGGAATCTGGGAGATGGTTTCGATACCATTAATGACTACCAAAGCAGCTCAACAGAAGGCCTTGAAGATAAGATTAAATTTGGCGAAGGCATTTCTTTTGAAGACTTGTCTTTTGAAAATTCAGGAAATAATTTAATCATTTATGTCAATGGAGATAAAACACAAGGCCTTCAATTGAATAATTATTTCTATGGCAGTAACTACACCGTAGAAATCTTAGGGTTTGCAGATGGTTCGACGGTAAATCTTACGCAAATTGGTCTTACATTCCAACAACATGATGGTTCTGAAACAATTACCGGAACAGCTTATGACGATGTTATTTATGCCGATGGCGGCAACGACACGGTCAATGCAGGTAATGGCAATGATATTATTTACGGCGGAACCGGAGATGATACGCTCAATGGTCAAAGTGGCAATGATATTTTAACAGGTGGAACTGGTAATGATTCCTTAGATGGAGGTTATGGCAATGATACTTATGTTTGGAATCTGGGAGATGGTTTTGATACCATTAGTGACTACCAAAGCAGCTCAACGGAAGGCCGTGAAGATAAGATTAAATTTGGCGAAGGCATTTCTTTTGAAGACTTGTCTTTTGAAAATTCAGGAAATAATTTAATCATTTATGTCAATGGAGATAAAACACAAGGCCTTCAATTGAATAATTATTTCTATGGCAGTAACTACACCGTAGAAATCTTAGGGTTTGCAGATGGTTCGACGGTAAATCTTACGCAAATTGGTCTTACATTCCAACAACATGATGGTTCTGAAACAATTACCGGAACAGCTTATGACGATGTCATTTATGCCAATGGCGGCAACGACACGGTCAATGCTGGCAGTGGCAATGATGCCATTTACGGCGGAAATGGAAATGATACACTCAATGGTCAAGGAGATAATGATACCCTCGTTGGCGGCAAAGGGAATGATTCCTTAGATGGAGGCTCAGGTAATGATATCTATATTTATAATCTTGGGGATGGTTTCGACACCATTTCAGATAGTTCCGGAACCGATAAAATAAAGTTTGGTGAAGGCATTTCCTTTGAAGATCTGTCTTTTGAAAATGACAACAATAATCTTACTGTTTATGTCAATGAAGATAAAACACAAGGTTTTAAAATAAACAATTATTTCAGTGGCAGCTATGGCATAGAAACTTTAGAGTTTGCGGATGGTTCGACGGTAGATCTCACACAAATCGGTCTCACCTTCCAACAGCATGATGGTTCTGAAACAATTACCGGAACAAATTATGATGACGTTATTTATGCTAATGGCGGTGATGACACGGTCAATGCTGGCAGTGGCAATGATACCATTTACGGCGGAACTGGAAATGATACGCTTAATGGGCAGAATGGTAATGACGCACTAATAGGCGGCATTGGCAATGATACACTCAATGGCGGTGCCGGAGATGATACTTATATTTATAACCTTGGTGATGGATATGACATTATCTCCGATTCTTCCGGAAATGATAAAATAAAGTTTGGTGAAGGCATTTCCTTTACAGATCTTAAATTTGCCAACGGTGATAACAATTCGCTGCTTATTTTCCTCAGTGATGACAAAACAAAAGCAATTCAGATTAATAACTTTATATCCGATGGCAATTACAGGATCGAACAGTTGGAATTTGCCGATGGAACAACGAAGAATCTATCTGAAATGGGCCTGACTTTTGATCAGTACAATTGCGCGGAGACCATTACCGGAACGGATTATGATGATGTCATTTACGGTAATGGCGGCAATGACACATTGTATGGCGGAAACGGCAATGACATCCTTTCGGGCGGAGCTGGGCATGACCGTCTGGAAGGAGGCTCTGGCGACGATACCTATGTTTGGAACCTTAATGACGGTATTGATACCATATCCGACTATCAGGGAACCAATAAAATCAAATTTGGATCCAACATTGCACAGGAAAATCTGTCTTTTGCCAAAACCGGCAATAATCTGCGGATTATCGTCAATAATGATCCATCGCAAGGTTTAATTATTGAAAGTTATTACAGCGATACCCGGCGTCAAATTGAGACGATTGAGTTTGCTGATGGTTCAGAAGCTTCCGTTGCTGATCTTATTGAAAACTTGGTTTCTTTGCCCGATCAGGTAATTGAAGGCTCTGCCGACGATGATATATTAACCGGAGGCAATGGTAACGACACAATCAATGCCGGAGACGGTTACAATGATATTACCGGCGGCAAGGGTAATGATACCTTAAACGGGGGCTATGATAAGGATACATATTATTATAACTTGGGAGATGGCTATGATGTCATTTCTGATCCTTATGGCCGTGATAAAATTATTTTTGGCGAAGGTATTTCTTCGTCAGATTTAATTTTCCAAAGAAATGGAGATGATTTGTTTATTTCATTTAGCAATAATGACAATGATAGTATCCGAATTTTACAGCATTTTTATAATGATGACAAAAAAATTGAACAACTTGAGTTTGCCGATGGTTCAACCATAAACTTGTCCAAAGGCGGTCTCGTTTTGCAAGGAACCGATAAAGACAATACAATAGATGGAACATCGTACAATGATACTATTTATGGTGGTTTTGGCAGAGATGTCATTGATGGGGGTAAAGGAGCAGATATCATCAATGGTGGTAAAGGAGACGACACTATAGATGGTGGTGTTGGTGAAGACACTATTATATGGAATTTAGGTGATGATATGGATACTGTCACTTTCTCGGATGTTGACCATCTCAAGTTCGGAGAAGGTATTACTTTTGAGGACTTAACCTTCTACGCAGAAGGAAACAATTTGAGAATAGTTGTCAAAGGAGATATGACTCAAGGTGTCATCTGTCGCGATTATTTTTATAGCAATAATAATAAACCGGAAAATATCATTTTTGCCGATGGTTCTGTATACTCTCTCCAGCAGTCAGGACTGATTATCCACCATGGAGATCGGTCAGAAAGCATCTCGGGAACGGATTATGCCGACACCATCTACGGAGGTAAAGGCAATAACACTATTTCTGGCGGAGACGGCAATGACATTATCTATGGTGAAGATGGTGACGATACCATTTCCGGCGGTAGAGGAACAGATACTATTGTTGGCGGTAAAGGAAATGACACTATAGATGGAGGAACAGATGCTGATACCTTTATCTGGAATTTAGGTGATGATCTTGATACCATTACTGCTTCCAATATAGATAAGCTTCAATTTGGAGAAGGTATAACTAAAGATAGCTTAACCTTCCGGAGTGAAGGAAACAACCTCCGCATCATCATCAACAATGATGAAACACAAGGCATTATTCTGGTTAACTTCCTCTATAACAGTGATGCTAAATTAAACCATGTCTGCTTTGCTGATGGCAGCTCGCTTAATCTGGCTGCCTTGGGGTTGACATTAGATCAGCAGTTTTCTAAAGGAGATACCATAAACGGAACGTCATTTGATGATATTATCAACGCTCAAAATACATATTCTATAACTATCAACGCAGGCGACGGGAGCGATACCATCAATGCGGGAGATGGCAATGATACGATTAATGCTGGAAACGGAAATAATATTATCCACGGCGGTAAAGGTAACGATACCTTAAATGCCGGCAGTGGTAATGATACATATTTTTATAATCTCGGAGATGGTTTTGATACAATCAGTGACACATCTGGGAATGACAAAATTATCTTTGGAACAGGTATTTTGCCGGAGGATTTAACCTTTACGCAAAATGGATACTCTTTAATAATTACAATAAAGGGAGATACCTCTCAAGGAATTAATATCCTCAATTATTACAACGGAAATCCGCTGGAAGAGCTTCATTTTGCAGATGGATCGGTTAAACTTCTGCCTCAAATGGATATTACTCTGCAACAAGGAAATGGCAACGAAACTGTCAATGGAACTGATAGTAACGAAACTATTTATGGTAATGGAGGAAATGACACTATTAACGGAAACTATGGTGATGATGTCCTTATCGGAGGTGCCGGAAACGATACATTAGACGGTGGCGGAGATAATGATACCTACGTTTATAACCTCGGTGATGGTTTGGATACAATTTATGATAATGCCGGCAGCAATAAGATTGTCTTTGGCGAGGGTATTGCTCAGAATAATCTTAGTTTCACTCAAATTGATAATAATCTGTTGATTTACTTGAATGGAGATAAAGATCAGGGAATTATTATCGAAAGCTTCTTCAGCAGTGATTCCTGTAAAATAGGAGAAATTCATTTTGCTGACAATTCGGTATTTTATCTCTCCGAGACTGGACTGACGTTAGACCAATCTGACCGAAACGACGACATGACCATAAACGGAACTGATTATGATGATACGATTATAGGCGGTTCCGGCAACGATACTATCAATGCCGGAGACGATGATGATGTTATTACGGGAGGTAAAGGCAATGATACTCTAAACGGAGGCTATGGACGTGATACCTACATCTATAATTTAGGAGATGGTATAGATACGATTAGCGAGACCCGAGGTAACGATAAAATTAAATTCGGAACTGGAATTGCCTTGGATGATTTGAAATTTACCCAAGAAGGCAATGACTTAAGAATCACTATCAATGATGATGTAAGCCAAAGCATTTTGATAGATGACTTTTATAGAGGGACAAATTATCAGGTTGAAACACTCCAGTTTGCTGATGGGTCAACCTTTAATCTCTCAACTCAGGGGTTAACGCTGCAACAAACCGATGCAGACGACACAGTCAATGGAACATCCCATAATGATGTCATTTACGGAAACGGCGGTCATGATACCATCAACGCCGGTGAAGGTAATGACACGTTGATTGGTGGCATTGGAAATGATTATCTAAACGGCGGTAATGGCGATGATACCTATATTTACAATCTTGGTGATGGCTTCGATACTATCACTGAAGCCGGAGGCAATGATAAGATTGTCTTTGGGGAAGGTATTAGCCAGAGTGATCTGTCATTTGAGAAAATTGGCAACAATCTGAAAATCTCCATCAACGGTGATGAAATTAAGGGCATTCAGATAAATGACCACTTCCGTTATGACAGTTCCAAAGTTGAGACTATCGAATTCCATGACGGCAGTACGCTGGATATCAGCAATGCCGATCAGCTGATACAGGCGATGAACAGCTTCAGTATCAGCAATTCGGCTTCGACAGATACTCTGTCCAATCCGACACAGGATGTCAGCGACATGTATTCTCTGGCTGTCAGTCAGGAGTTGACCAGAAAAGCAATCTAAAGGAGGTATTAAACGATACAAAGCCCCCTACTCCATAGAGCAGGGGGCTTTATTATACCTCTGTTGCGCATGAAAACTTATTAAGAATTTCTTATTGAAGAGTATTTTCACAAATAGCCTACCCACTGAGCGTTTTAAGGTTTGTTCATGAAACATTAATAGAACAAAGCATAAATAAAAAAAATTTTACTTGCATAATTAAACTTAACGATAGAGAATAAGGCTATCTTAATCTCGTTAAGAGTGAGGGAGAATGAATAATTATACTGAACCGCCCCAAATTGGGTTTTCTTCCAGACTACTTCCATCTTATGGCTTTTTAGATGTTTCTTTTCATGCGCTCTGCTTAAAATTTTCTTCTTCTCGATTCTTCTTCCTGATTTTTATGTTTTATTCTCCGCTTTTAAGTTACGCTTTCCAAAGTGCTAATTTAAATTCTTCCATGGGAGGTGTTTATGAACAAGATTAAACAGACTATAGAAAAGTCAACTGATTCAATGGATAAAAAGGTTAAACAGAAAATAACAACTTCCATATATGGAACGAGAATTTATCTATTTTTTCTTACCATAATAAATTTTATTTGGTTATATTGTATGGATGTGAAAATCAATCTTTTTTCTATTATCTCAGCATGTATTATATTATTATTTCTCTTTTTTTTATATAGAAAAAATGGAAAAGAATATATGTTGGAAATAGTTCACAGTAATTTGTTTTTTTCTCTATTTTTTTTAGTTTTTCCCTTTTCCTTTTTAACTTTAATTGCCGCGGTAGCAAAAGATTTTTTTCTTCGCGATTTTATTATATGGTGCAGTTTTGCATCAGTTTCTGTATTTGTTTTCTCTGCATTAGGTGGGCTTATCATCTCATTTTTTCCAAACAAAGAAGTAAATATCCAAATTCCAATAGCTTTTGGGACAAGAATCAAAACAATTTTAATTATGTTCTTAATTTTATTGGTATTTAATTCCTTATTTTTACGCTATTTTTTACGATGAAAGGATGTTGTAATGATAACATATGAACTTAGAGTACATGCACGCGATGTTATCTTTGGATTAGATATTGGGAATCATACAGGTTATGATTTAATTACTACTCGTGAGGATGGTTCCCAAACAGTTCAATATATTGATCTTTATTCTATTAGATTATGAATGGTTGCTGGATATGTTAGTTTTATATATCTTGATAGTTGGGGCATTTTTATTATTAAATTTTCCAACTTTATTTGATGCATTTTCATACTTTCCAATATTTTTAGGTTATTGGTTAATAGTGGCTTATCCTTTATTTAATATGTATAAAAAAATGGGAAAAAAATATATTCTTGAACTAATTCCCTGGAGTTTGTTTTTTTCACTTTTCTTTTTAATCTTGCCTAGCTTATTACCAACAATCTTTAGTTTAGGAAAAAAGCCTAACATCTGGGAAGATATTACAATGTACTTATTGGGGAGCTCAATTTCTATTTTTGTTTCATCCGCAATTATGGGAATAATAATATCGCTAAAGAAAGAAAAAATAACGAAAAATACAATTTTTTCAATAAAATCAGCTCTAATATTTGTCATGAAATCATTTTTTATGACAATTGTATATAGCATGATCTTACAGATTTTTTTATAAATTTTAATTTGAAGGAGGATAACAATGGTAAAATACTATGAACTCAGAGTACATTCTAGAGATGTTAGGGCTGATTTATCTCCCCTTCCTGGTGATACTGATATCGGCAACCATACAGGTTATGATTTGATTACTACCCATGAAGATGGTTCCCAAACAATTCAATATATTGATCTTTATACGAATTCTTCTTTAGATATAGGATTTTATATTAGTGCTCCTGTACCTGCCCAAGAATATACAATAATGGATGAAGATGGGAATAGCAGAACAATATTATGGGGAACACAAACGGCACATGATGGTACTATGCAGGTTACCACTGTTGAATATCTTACGGAATATAAAGTTTATACATCAACTATAATAGATGAAACAAATTCAACAGAAGCTTTTAAAGCCTTTAATAAAATAAAACTTGAAGCGACTTTTTTACAATCATTAAAAGATGAGTTAGTCTACAATCCCAAAACACGAAACTGCAATACAAGTACAAGATATTTTGCCGAACAATATCTAAATGGACAAAATGTTTTTGCTACGCTCCCTATTGGAGAATATATAGGCTCAGGTTCCTCTTTTTATGATCCTAACTCCACCTCCTCTACAGATATAACAATAAAAGCTGTCCGCAATATTATTGATAAGTACTACTCTTTAGTGGGTTCAAATGTTGATTTAAGCAATGTCAACTATGGTGTGGTCAATCAGTCTAATGCTTGGTACGCCAAGTTTACTACAGATGATTATAACTATGTTTTTGCAGGTAACGGAGAAGCTAATATTGTTGACATATATGGCGACAGTTTTATTTATGCCGATGCGGGAAATCATACAATAAATGCCGGAAATGGCAATGACGTCATTTATGGGCGTGAGGCAAATGTCATAGATGGTGGTGATGGCAATGATATTATTTATGCCGGAGATCAAACTTATGCAGCCCACTCCATCGGAGCTGGCGCAGGAGATGACTATATCTATGCTGGGCATGGTGGAGATGATGTCCGTGGTGGCAGTGGCAATAATACTGTATATTTAGGTTCAGGAAGTGACAAATATACAGGCGGTGATGATATTGATATTGTAGATGGTGGTTCTAAAGATTTTATTTTTACAGATTCTGCTGATAGTAGTTTTGAATATACCTTATCAGCAGACTTATCTGAAGATATTAATGAGATTCATTTAGGCGGAGGTAACGACCAATACACAGGCGGTATTGGTATTGATAAGGTTTGGTCAGGCTCTGGAAATGATGAAATAAGTACAGGAGTTGGAAACGATATTGTTTATACCAATGATAGCAGTGATAAAAATGATAACAATAAGATATATCTTGGCGCAGGTTCTGACGAATTTTATGGAGGAGACGGTATTGATATTGTCAACGGAGGATCTGAAGATGCCGCAACCGACGAAAACACAATCAAACTCGGAGGCGGAAATGATGAGTACTATGGAGGATCTGGTGTTGACAAAGTTTGGGCCGGATCGGGCGATGATAACATAAATACAAGAGCCGGAGATGATGAAGTCTATACGACAGATGGTAGCAGTAATGATGAAAACACCATTGATTTAGGTGCCGGAAGCGATCACTTTGAAGGTGGTAACGGAAAAGATTTTGTTTATGGTGGCTATGATGATGCTTCAGGCGATATTAATACGGCCAATCTAGGCGGCGGTGACGACAGATATTATGGTAGTATTGGCAAAGACATCGTCCATGGCGGCGCCGATGATGATTATATTTGGGGTGAAGATGGAAATAACGAACTTTATGGTGATGCCGGTAATGATTATCTTTATGGTGGAGCAGATAATGACAAACTTTATGGAGGCACCGGCCGAGATTATTTCTATCCTGAAAAAGGTACAAATAGAATAGATTGTGGCACAGACAACAATACAGATGTTGTTATGATTAATAATGATGCCGGCGGGGTTGATACAATTTATAATGTATCTGCTCGAGATATCATTTCTTGCTCCGGCGGTTTCAATCTGGAAACTCTGCAACAGGTAGGAAACGATGTTATTATATATGGCTATGGCGGAAATCAAGTAATATTCAAAAATGTGAAGCTACCAGAGGAAGATGAGCCGGAAAATCCTGATTCCAATATTCCTGCCGAAAATATGCCTGTTTTGTATCAGCCAGATGGTTCAGTTCTGCAATGGAATGGAGCTGGATATATAGATAGTGGAACAGAATTTCCTCCTTATGATGAAGAACCTGAAAATCCTGAAGATTTGCCAGATATTCCGATGCCAGAACCAAGTGAAGACGATAATCCCCCATTACCGCCCATTATCCCGGAAAAGCCGGAGGAACCGGAAGGCGGAACTGAGAAACCCCAAACGGATAATCCGCCATCAATTCCAGAGGATACCAAGGGAGATATTGGCAAATTATGGGAAGATGCTGAAAATTCCCGCTCCCCTCTTGTTGTAGATTTAGACGGAGACGGCAAAATTGAAACCGTCAGTACCGATGGCAACGTCCATTTTGATTTTGATAGTAATCAAAAAATTGAAAACAGCGGCTGGATTGGCAAAAACGAAGGCTTCCTTGTTCGGGATATCAATGGTAATGGTCAGATTGATAACGGTACCGAAATGTTCGGTAACCATACCGTGCTTCAAAATGGTAAAAATGCCGTTAACGGTTTTGAAGCTCTTAAAGACCTCGATTCTAACGGTAATGGCAAATTTGATGCAGAAGATGATGCTTGGAGCCAAGTTAAAGTGTGGCGTGACGCCAATACTAATGGAATTGTAGATTCCGGAGAACTGCTAACCTTGGAACAAGCCGGAATCGAAAGTATCAATCTCAAATATGATTATCAAAAAGAAGCTGACGAAAACGGCAATCTCGAAATTCAGCAGGGAACATTTAACCGTACAGATGGAACAACAGGAAAAGTATCTGACGTGTGGTTTGATGTTGATGGTACCAATACCATTCTGGAAAGAGATTTGTCAAGGGTGTTTTACCATTCAGCAACGAATTAAGGCATAAACAATATCACATTTTTATAATGCTTTTTGACCACAATCAGTCCGGCACTGATTGTGGTCTTTATTTTGGAAATGACATTTTCCCCTTAAATAAAGGAATCAATCGTCGTTGCGTTTTTCGTCAATATCTGCCATAATAAAAAGAAGTGTAAATAAAAGAAAAAGGGGGGAATTGCCATGCCGCAAACACCGTTTCATGCCTATTACAAGGCCCGACTTTTGGAACAACTGCCGGAAGCAGAACAGTTCCTTCCGGTCTTTGCATCATCGGATATTGAAATCTATCCGTTTCAGATTGCAGCGGCCAGCTTTGCCCTGCGTTCCCCCTATCAGAAAGGTGCCGTTCTGTGCGATGAAGCAGGTATGGGCAAGAGCCACGAGGCCATGCTGGTCATCAATCAAAAGTGGCTGGAGGGATACAGCCGGATTCTGTTGGTCATTCCCAATGCCGACCTGCTGCACCAGTGGACGGAAATGCTGGAGCGATTCTATACCGTCCCATATGTGGTGCTGACCAATCGGGACCAATGGCGGCAGAACACCAGTGAGGACAACTCCAACGCTTTTATCCAAGATGCCATTGTTATTACTACCTACGACTTCGCCGCCGACAATGAGGAGGCCGCAAAGGTAGTTAACTGGGATCTGACGGTATTCGAGGAAGCCAATGCCCTCTCTCCAGTCTACCGGGAGGACAACAAGCAGGCCAAGGCCCTCAAGCGGATCGCCGGAGACTCCTTCAAGCTGCTGCTGACCGGCACTCCCATTGAAAAGAACATCATGGACTTATACGGTCTGATCTGGTTCATCGACGAAACGCTGCTGCCGGGAGAAAAAGAGTTTCTGGCCCGGTATCTGCGCCGACCAGAGAACTACCCGGAACTCAGCGAACAGGTCAGCCGCTATTGTTTCCGTACCCTCCGTTCCCAGGCCAAGCACTACGCCAAGGTGACGGAACGTGTGCTGCTGACCGTGGAGTACACCCCCGGCAAGGCAGAGCGGCAGCTCTATGAGCTGCTGTACGCCTACATCAACCAGCCGGAAAAGCGAGCCTTTCCCGAAATGAACCAATATGACCTGGCTCTGCGGCTGCTGGGCCTGTTGGGTTCCTCTACGGCGGCAATTTTGCAAACCATCAAAGGTATCGTCAAGCGGCTCCAGGGGCTGGAAAACGCAGCGGACGAACTAAGCCAATGGCAAGAGATTCAAACCGCAGCCGAAAGCATTCCCCAGGATGCCAAGGCCGGTGAGCTGCTGACCGTTCTCAAACAGGGATTTTCCCTGATGAAGAAAACGGGAGCCAAACAGAAAGCGGTTATCTTCACCGAGAGCGTGGAAACCCAGAAGATGCTCCAGAATCTTCTTTCTGACCGGTACCGCACTCTGGCCTACAACGGCAGCGCCGATTACTCCGTGATCCGCCAGTTCAAGGAGGATGGCGAGGTGCTGATTTCCACCGATAACGGTGCCAAGGGCTTCAATCTGGAGGAGGCTGCTTTCATCATCCACTACGACCTGCCGTACAACACCTTAAAGCTGGAGCAGCGTATCGACCGCTGCCACCGGCTGGGTCAGGAAAACGATGTGCTGTCAGTGGCCTTCATCGACAAGAACAACTTTGCCGATGTTCGCAAGCTGGAGCTGGTCAACAAGCGGATGTTGGTGACAGACGGTGTCTTTGGTATTACCGATGACGTGCTGGGCGGTTTTACAGATGATGTAAAAGCAGCCTTTCCGGTCATTGCCCAGCGGTTGCGGCCCAGGGCACAGATTGAGCAGGCATACCGCCAGACCCTGAGTACCCACGAGGAAGATAACCGGCAGACCGTCTCCGCAGCGGAGGATATTCTGTTTACCACCTTCACCAAGGAACTGGCCGACAAGGTGAAGATCAATCCCAAGTATGTGAATCGCCGTGGACAGGAGCTGAACAACGACCTCTGGGAAATTACCAAATGGTTTTTTACTCGTTATAATGAAAAGAACGATGATTGCCGTTTTGTGATTGACGAATTCAACCGTACGATCACGGCCACGGAGTACCGGGAACTGCCGGTGCTGTTCTACTACTGGACGGGGAGCCGGAACCGGCCCTATCGCAGCCAGAAGATGTACGGCATGGCAAAAGACTTCAAACCCAAGGCCGGACAGATTACCCTGTCCAGTATCATAGGCCGTGGGATTCTCCACGAGCTGGAGTGTGCCAACGAGGGAGTGCTGACCATCCCGACGGTGCAGGCGCCGTGCCAGATAGCCCTTTATACTGTCACCCTGGTTTCAGGCTCCAGCCGCACAGAACACGCCGTACTGTGCGGTTTGACGGATAGCGGCAAGGCCCTGGACGATGCAGCTTGCCGCAGCATCTTTGACTTGCCGGTGGAGAGCAGCACGGAGGATGAGCGGAGATCCCCCCACTGGTTAAAAGGAACCAGCCGCCCCCACCCGCTGGATCGGCTGGTGCCGAGTGATAAGATGATGGCGGAGCAACTGGAGCGCCTTTCGCCTGCCCAGGCCGAGGAAATGGAGCGGATGAAGCAGCAAGTGTCCGCTGATAAGGCGGCATTGAGCCGAGAACTGAACACCCTGGACAGCCAGGTACAGCAGGCGCAAGCGGAGCTGGAGGCCGTCACCGGCGACCGGCTGAAACGTCTGGCTGCACAGAAGAAAATCAACCAGCTTCGGCAGGAATATATGAAGCACCAGGAGAGCCAGTTCTTTGACGCCATGCGGCTGGATATGGAGCTGGAAGAAAAAATGAAAAGATAATCGAAACATTACCGGTGTTTCAATAGACCACGAGTATGTAGTGTGTTATACAAAGCAATTCGGACACCGGGTATTCCGTGGAACCGACAGAAAAACAGAACAATATAAGAATCCTGACAATGACCCCCGTGGCCCTTGGACAAGTGCTAACATGGTATCATACTCCGGATAGGCATAATGAAGCCTTTCCGCCACCTCACCGGATACCGCCCTGAACAATTGATGGCATAGAAATAATGCTTCCCATATGTTTTCATAGGAATCCATCCGGTAGGTGGACAAAAGTTTCTCCCACAAATCCTCGGATATATACCTTTCAATAAACTTATAGTTCTTGCCTACACTTAATTTAAAGCCTGTTTCGATGCCGACCTTCCATGATATCATTCTCAGCAGCTCATGGCGAACAATCTGATTAAAATGATCAATAGCAAATAAAATTTCCTTACGGCACAATCCTTTAATAACATAAGGTGTTACATTCCAAAATTCATTGCAGCAATCATCATACTCCCTTGCGCTTGGCTTTCTTACATGATAATCTATATCAGTCGGAACTATGTCCCTTTTAATTCTACAATCTTTATCAATTAGAACCTTTATTAATTTATCGCCCTTTAGGTAATTATCTAACTCTTCCAAGGGCAATAAGGTATCTTTATCTTCCTCTCTAAGATACTTAACTAGCCCCGGATAATTGCTTATCCTTACAGTTCGGATCAATTAGAATTAGCCGAAAACGGCGGCGAAGAAACGAACCACCGAGAAGCACCGCCGCATTGCCGAGCTTGATACCCTCATTGAACGACTGTATGCGGACCGGAAAAGGCGCGGTTGACCGCCTTGCCCTCAAAGGCTTAGGGGCATATCAACTATATATTGGGGCCGAGTGCCGTTACTTTAACACCGCCGCTAGCCATGAGCTTATGCTTCCTTTAGGACACTGTCCCAACAGACACTTTTTAAAGTATGCTGCACTAATCCTTATTTTTCACAGCATAGCGCAATGACAGACAGCCATGTTCTGCATTCTCTGTTCCCTGCAATTCCAAATTAACTTTTTCAGATAACAGAAGGTTATCAAATAGTTAGATGTCTAAAAAGCTTGTAGTTAAAGCTTTTTAGACATCTAAATCTAGGTACTAAAACAATTCATCCAGTAAAATATAATATTTTATTTTCTCCCAATCAGGCTTGATCCCCAGTAAGTCAAAAAATAGCTCGACATACTGTTCTTCCCCGATATCCTCCCTGATCGACCGGACGCAGAAGGCAATGTCATACCACTTGTCCGCCCTGCCGCTTCTCCCAAGATCAATAAAGCCACTTACTTTGCCATCTTTCACAAAGATGTTGCTGTCTCCCAGGTCGCCGTGGGAAAAGACAAGTTCCTCTTCGGGCTTTTCCGTCTTTAAAAAATCATACAGCTCGCGCGGATCTTTAAATGGAGTGTCTTCTTCCCAGTTTTCGCAATCCACATCGGCCAGATCGTTATTCAGTAAGTAATCCAATTCGGCTAAGCGGCTGTCTAAGCTATTCGTATAGGGACAATCCGATATGTCGATGGAGTGAAAGAGCCTGATGCACTCCGCATACAGCTCGATAATCTTTTCAGGGCTTTGTTCATCTTCATACTCTTCCGAGCAAAGGACGCCATCGGCCTCACTCATGAGCAGATTGCTCCAGCCATCATGCCGTTCAAAGTGCAGGACCTTTGGAACAGGCAGCTTTCCTTCCAGCCATAGCATCATGTCCTTTTCCCGTTCCACATCATAGGTGGTCCCTTTATACCGGCTGTCCGTCATTTTTAAATATAGGTTTTCATTTTCTCCCACCAGCTTATATACCTTAGCAGGAGACATTCCTTCCGTATCTTTTACGCAGCGGTATTTTTCGATCAGTTTTTTCAATTCCGGTGATATTCTCATTTTAGCCATTTATTATTTCCTTCCTCTTTTCTACAGTATTTAAAGATACCCCAAGAAGCTAATTATAACAAGACGAACTCCAATTCACTGTTCCTTGCATTCTAAAACCTTAAATACCAGAAAACAGCTTTTTCAAAGTTGTTTTCAAAGTTGGCGTATAACATAGTATCGACGGAGCCGATTTTGAAACCACAATTATGATAGAATTTACAAGCTATAAGGTTATTGTCCTGGGTTTCAAGCATTAGTCCATGCAAGTTTTTATGCTTTGCCCATTCTATAGATATATTGATAAGCGCGCTGCCTATGCCTTGCCCCCTGAAATCCTTACATACGGCGATATCTTCTATATAAGCGTACCGGTTCCAATTTTTTCGCAGTTTAACTTTTCCGACGCATTTATCGTCTTGGTAGTAAAGATATATTATCTTATCAGTATTGTCAATATATTCAAGGCAATCTGCCTCCTCATCCTCTTCATCCTCTTCGTCTTGGTAGGACTTGCTACTGCCGATGCTCGTCCAAATTTGCACTATGATTTAATCAATCCGGCAGATGGAAGAAACTACGGATGCCCCGAAAAAGGCTGGCGATATGATCGAAATACCATGAATCGGCTCATTCAAGAGGGCAGGATTATTTGGCCCGACAACCCAGATGGGCGGCCGCGCAAAAAATCATTTTTGAACGAGCTGTCAGACAATCTTCCTGGTTTTTCATCTGTTTTCAGCACTGGCGTTTATACAAATACTGCAACCAAGGAAATTGGAGGATTGTTTAATAAGTATTTATTTGATTTTCCAAAGCCAGTCGAGGTTATTAAGCAATTAGTTTCCCAAGTGTCTAACACGGATGACATCATCCTTGACTTCTTCTCCGGTTCTGCTACTACCGCCCATGCAGTGATGCAGCTCAACGCTGAGGACGGTGGAAATCGGCGCTTTATTCTGGTACAGCTTCCCGAACTGTGCGACGAAAAGAGCGAGGCATACAAGACCGGGTACAAGAATATCTGCGAGATCGGTAAGGAGCGAATCCGGCGGGCTGGTAAAATGCTAAAAGATGCGCTTGAAAGTTCCGGTTTGTTTGTTCGTGCAATGAAACGCCATCAAGATCAGCATGATTCACTTGAAGGATTTGCTTATGCGGAGTGGGAAGAAAGTCCAGAGGTAATCAATGCAAAAAAAGAAATGAATGAAGATGATATTACAATTCCCGATGATATCAAAAATTTGCCGGATATTAAAGGCTGGGGAAATGTTTACTCTCTGCATGCAGCTATGGCTCTGGACGAAACAGGTACGCTCAAGTCGCTGGTTGAACAATATTTGGCGGCAACTGATGACAACACTAAAGATACGCTTTTAAATGACATCATTTATCATTGGGCTGGTGTCCAAGATATGGATCCTGTTGGTCGCAATCCATCTCGGGTATATGGAAATGTTTTAGGTGATGCCCGAAAATTAGAGGCTTTGGAAGAATTTATGGGGGAAGACTATCTTGGCACTTGGTGCTGGGGTGAACGGGAAACCAATCCACACGGACACGCCGCTCCGATGATTTTACAGGCCTTTGAACTTCTCAAAAATTATGTCGGTACAATTTTATCGGCAAACTTGGCAAACAATCCTTATTTGCAGAAAATTATTTTAACCTATAATGCAGAAACCAAACATTGGGATGTCAATGTTGATCAGGCAGTCGCTTTGCTGCAGGAGGCTTTTGAGGCAGATGCGACAAATGGAAAAATAGAAATGCTGCAATTGTCAAATATATTGCGTTTTTATGATAATGCAGAAGATGTTATTGCAGCTTTCCAGGCCAAAGGTTCTGCTGATGGTACATTTTTTGAAACCGAATTACTTAATTTTGGTCACAATTCTGTCGGAAGTGCAGCCAATGACAATCTGTTCGGCACCGAAGGAAACGATTTGATGGATGGTTTGGCCGGCAATGATATCATCAAAGCGGCCGAAGGCGATGATACGGTTTTGGGTGGATCAGGAAATGACTATATTTATGGCGAAGATGGCGATGATGTATTAGATGGCGAAGAAGGAAACGATTATCTGTTTGGCGGTAATGGTAATGACACCCTAAAAGGTGGTGCCGGTGATGATGTTCTATCCGGCGGAAACGGAGCAGATATATATCTGTTTGAAAAAGGTTTTGGGAATGATTCCATTGACAATACACAAGATGATATGGCACCTAATGCCGATATCATTAAATTCGGAGAAGGAATCCTGCCGGAGAATGCCATTTTGCAACGCCAGGGGTTCGATTTAATAATTTCTGTTTCCTATGAAGATGGAACAACGGATTCTGTTAGGGTTTTCAGCTACTTTGACAAACAGGGAACATCCAGCACGACAGTCAGTGCAATCCAATTTGCAGACGGAACATCTTGGGATTATGAATATGTCCTTGATCATTGGAACAGCTTGCCTGACATCAATGGTGGTGTGACTTTAGAAGGTAATGGTTGACGTTTCTACAATAGTTCCGTCGGCAAATTCCAGTTTCTCTACTTTGTAATAAGTGCTTGAGTAGTAATCTTGAATTGAGATTCCCTGAGTTCTGTCATTGTTAACATGGATGATTAAACTATTGCCATCTCTTTCAAATAACAAATCCTCAAAAGAAATGCCTTCACCGAATTTAATGGTGTCATTATCCGTGTTTCCTCTATTGTCATCGTAAATTGTATCAAAACCATCTCCTAGGTTCCAGATGTAGGTATCATCTCCATAACTGCCTTCCAAACGGTCATTTCCTTTACCGCCAATAAGCGTGTCGTTGCCGGAGTACCCGTATATCGTATCATTACCACCTTTACCATATATTGTATCGTCATAGTCGGTGCCGGAAACATTATCAGCTCTGTCATTTTGAACTAATTCAAATCCCCGTTCTGTTAATGGCACAGTAGTACCGTCCGCAAATTCTAATTTCTCAACTTGATAATGTGAGCTATTGAAAAAGTTTTGAATTATTACTCCTTGGGTTATGTCATTAAATAGAGTCATAATTAAATTATTATCCTTACGAGAGAAAGTTATATCTGAGAATGATATTCCTTCTCCGAATTTAATGGTATCGTTGTCCGTATTTCCTCTATTATCATCATCAATTGTATCAAGACCATCTCCTACATTATAAATATAAGTATCGTCTCCCAAACCACCCTCTAAGTGGTCATTGCCTGTACCTCCAATTAAAACATCATTTCCATTTTCTCCATATAATGTGTCAAAGCCTGCTTCTCCATATATAGTATCATCTCCTATACCAGCATTTACAGTATCATTGCCACCATTGGCATAAATAATGTCATCAAATTCGGTACCTTTGATACTTTCTCCAGTTTTCAACTGCTTTAAGGTCAAACCAATTTCAGACAGATTGACTGAAGAACCATCAAAAAAGTTTATTTTTTCAATTTTGTAATCTTGGCCAGAAAAGAAATTTTGAATAATAATTCCTTGATCTTCTTGTTCGTGAACTAAAATGATCAGATCATTACCGGAGTTGCGGAATGTTAGATAATCCCAAACAATCCCTTCACCAAACTGGATAGTATCTTGATTTGCATTATCATAAATAGTATCTAAACCGTCCCCTAAATGCCAAAGATAGGTATCGTTGCCAGCTCCGCCTTCCAGCTGGTCATTACCTGTACCTCCATAGATGAAGTCATTACCAGCATTGCCGTAGATTGTATCATCCCCTCCATTGCCGCCAAGAATATCATTTGCGGCAGTTCCATCAATCCTGTTATTGTCATTATTGCTGTTACCACAGACAGATCCGATGCCTTGGCTGCACAAAATATTACCGGAACGGACAATAACGATACCTTAACCGGAGGAAACTTTGATGATACGCTTAGTGGTAATAGCGGAGACGATGTTGTTGATGGCGGAGCTGGCAATGATACGATATACGGAGACTCTGGCAACGACACGCTTATCGGCGGTAAAGGAAATGACCGTCTGGAAGGCAGTTATGGAGATGATACCTACATCTGGAACCTAGGAGATGGTTTTGATACAATTTACGATGACAATAGAGGAAATACGGATAACGATACCATTAAATTCGGCGAAGGTATTTCCTTTGAGGATTTGTCATTTGAAAGAGATGGCAATAGCTTAATCATCCATGTTAACAATGACAGAACTCAGGGAATCAAAATACAGGATTACTACTCTAGCACTTATTACAAAGTAGAAAAATTGGAATTTGCCGACGGAACTATTGTAGAAACGTCAACCATTGCTGTTACCACAGACAGATCCGATGCCTTGGCTGCACAAGATATTACCGGGACGGACAATAACGATAATGACACCATTAAATTTGGCGAAGGTATTTCCTTTGAGGATTTGTTATTTGAAAGAGATGGTAATGATTTAGTGATTTATGTTAATAATGACAAAACTCAGGGAATTACAATTCAAAATTACTACTCAGGCTATTCTCAGGTTGAAAAGTTAGAGTTTGCCGATGGGACTATTGTAGAAACTTCATCTGTTTCTATAGTTGAACCAGAAGAACCAAGCGAAAACGCCGGACAGACAATCTCCGGTACAAGTGATGATGATATTTTAATCGGCAGTGACGGAGATGATACAATTAATGCCGAGGATGGTTATAATGATATTACGGGCGGCAAAGGAAACGATATTATCTCTGCCGGATATGACCGGGATACTTTCTATTACAACCTAGGCGACGGTTATGATAAGATTACAGATTTAGGAGGACGCGACCAAATCATCTTTGGGGACGGAATAAGTAAGGAAAACATTTCTTTTTACAGAAAAAATGATAATCTGATAATCTCAATCAACGACGATTTCTCACAAGGTATTGAAATCATAGATTTCTTTAGAAATAATGATAACCGAATAGAGAATATAAAATTTGCCGACAATTCAACATTGCGCCTAACTACAGGTTTAATTTTGAAAACAAATGAATTGGATGGTTCAATTACAGGTACTGTTGAAGACGATACATTAATAGGAAATATTGGGGAAAATAACCTGAATGGTTCATCAGGAGATGATATACTGAATGGAGGCAAAGGCAATGATACTCTTGATGGCGACGTCGGAAATGATACCTATATATGGAATTTAGGTGATGATATCGATACAATTCGAGATACAGCCGGATTAAATACTATCAAATTTGGAGAAAATATTTCGTTTGACGATTTAACATTTAAACAAGACGGTAATAATCTGAGACTGATTGTGAAAAATGATATTTCCCAAGGGATTATTATCCAAGATCACTTTTCTTCAAATAATATCAATAACAATTACCATCCCATCACTATTTTTGAATTTTCCGATGGTAGCAAATTTGATTTTAGAGAAAATAACATTACTCTCACCTATGATAACCGCGCTGAAACAATTACCGGTAATATTGGTGATAATATAATAGATGCTCAAGGCGGAGATGACACCATTACGACCTATGGGGGTGATGATATTATTCATGGTGGAGCCGGAGATGATGAAATTTCTTCCGGAAACGGAAATGATATCATAACTGGTGGCTCTGGAAATGATATCATTAACGGTGAAGCCGGAAATGATACTTACATTTGGAACCTTGGTGATGGTATGGATACAATAACGGATTCCAGTGGATTTGATAAAATCAAATTCGGAGAAGGTATTACATCTGCCAATTTATCATTTTTCAAACAAGGAAACAATTTACTTATATTTATCAATGATAACCATCAAGAAGGAATAATAATAAACAGATATTTTGAAGGTAGTTACAATATTGAACTCCTGGAATTTACAGACGGCTCATCCATAAATCTAAGTCAGTCTTTAGATATCAAGCTAGGTGATACCGGCGAATCCATTGATGGTACAATATATAACGATACAATAACCGGAGGAGATGGAAACGACACCATTAACGGAGGTAATGGTGATGATACTCTTTCAGGTGGGATCGGAGAAGATACCATGTCTGGCGGAGATGGTGCGGATATCATCTCTGGCGGAACAGGAGATGATACAATCGACGGAGGTGCCGGAAATGACACTTATATCTGGAACCTTGGTGACGGTATGGATACAATAACAGATTCGCAAGGAACAGATAAAATTGTGTTTGGCGAGGGCATTTCATATGATGACCTTTCATTTAGTCAAACGAATTCAGACTTATACATTAATGTTCAGAATATGCCCAACCAAGGACTTTTGATCAAAAATTATTTTGCTTCAGGAAATAGTAACCGTATTGAAACCTTGGAATTCAGCAACGGGAACCTCTTTGATCTGAGCAAAAATGCGTTAATATTAAAAGGAGATGGGACGGTCAATGGAACGATCTATGATGATTCTATAACAGGGAACAATAATGATGACACCATAACGGCAGGAGATGGCAATGATATTATCTACGGCAATGCTGGAAACGATAACATTGATGGCGGCAACGGGGATGATATAATCTATGGTGGCCAAGGATGTGATACATTAAAAGGAGGTTACGGAAACGATACATATGTATGGAATCTCGGCGATGATCTTGATACCATAGAAGATGATGCCGGTCAAAATACATTACTCTTTGGTAACGGTATAAGTTTCAATGATTTAGATTTTAATATGTTAGGCAATAATCTGTTGATTACCGTTAATGGCGACAAAAACCAAGGTGTACAAATCAATAATTTCTTAAATGAAAATGATTTATACAAAATAGAGTACCTCAAATTTAGTGACGGAACATCTATATACCTTCCAGATTTAGGCTTAAATATGGCTTATGGTGCAACAGATGATACTATAAACGGAACTTATAACGATGATACCATCATCGCCGGAAATGGTAATGACACCGTTAATGCCGGAGATGGTAATGACAGTATCTATGGAGGAAAAGGCAATGACGCCTTGAATGGAGGTAATGGCAGAGACAGTTATTACTACAATCTGGGTGACGGTTATGATACAATTACCGAAACTAGAGGAAATGATAAAATCATTTTTGGTGAAGGTATCTCCATAAATAACCTTTCTTTCCGACAAGATGGTTCAGATTTGGACATTTTAATAAATAATGATGTTTCTCAAGGAGTAACAGTCAAAGACTTCTATTCGGGAACTAATTATCAAGTAGAAACGCTCCAATTTGCTGATGGTTCAACGTTTAACCTGTCAACACAGGGAATAACACTGCAACAAACCGATGCTGACGACACAGTCAACGGAACGTCCTATAATGATGTCATTTACGGAAACGGCGGTCATGATACCATCAACGCCGGTGAAGGCAATGACACGATTGTCGGAGGCATCGGCAATGATATCCTGAATGGAGGAAACGGCGATGATACCTACGTTTACAATCTCGGTGATGGCTTTGATACCATTACTGATACCGGAGGCGATGATAAAATTGTCTTTGGTGAAGGTATCAGTCAAAGTGATTTGTCATTTGAACAGATCGGTAACGATTTGAAGATTTCTGTCAATGGTAAGGATGACAAAGGAATTCAGATAAATGACCACTTCCGTTATGACGATTCCAAAGTTGAGACTATCGAATTCCATGACGGCAGCACGCTTGATATCAGTAATGCCGACCAGCTGATTCAAGCGATGAGCAGCTTCAGCGTCAGTAATTCGGCTTCGACAGATACCCTGTCCAATCCGGCACAAGATGTCACCGATATGTACTCTCTGGCCGCCAGTCAGGATTTGACCAGAAAAGCAAGCTAAATAAAGGAGACATTTAAACGACAAAAAGCCCCCTACTCCGTAGAGCAGGGGGCTTTTTCAGGTGCAAAGGTCATCATAAACCAGATTGTTGCGGTCAATCTGGTCTATAGTTTCCTGAGTGTCATGGTCATAATCAGCAAAAATCGGTTCATAAATCTGGCAGAATTCAAGGTCGGCGATATTTGTCGTGCAGCCGCTTAATCCGCTCAGACTCAAAACGAGTATTGCGAGCCACGTTCGCTTGATGTATCGCATTGAGCTGTCCTTTCTGTTTAGTGTCGATTTGTTTAATTTTTTCATCTTTTCGGCCCAGCCAGTAAAGCAAAAGACCAACTCCGGCAATAATCCAGGCCTTAAATTTGTTTAAAAATTCCGCCATAGTACCAGTCCTTTACATTAAAGTTGGGGCAAGACTTATACCGGCATAACTCATAATGTCCGAATACTTCTGAACCGGGGAAGAGTTTCCGATAGGAGCCGATAAGGTTTCTCAGCGAGACCAGCTGAGCCGGTGTAAACTCCCGGCGGCCAATCAGGCAAATGCCAATGCTGTTTTCATTATAACCTTTGCAATGAGCGCCGATCTGAGCCAGAGGACGTCCGTTTTCAATCGTTCCGTCCAATCTGATGACATGATGGTATCCGCAGCATTGCCAGCCGCGTTCCTTATGCCAGCGGTCAATATCTTTAATGGTAAAGTCTTTGCCATCCGGGGTATCTGCGCAATGAACAATGATTTTATCAATTTTTCTCAGTGCCATGATGACCTCCTTTGATTGTGTATCCATCAATTTTGATACCGGCCAAATCCCCGTTAAACGAGGCAGAAGCCTGTTCCAGGTCGAACTCAATAGCGTTCAAAACCGCATAAATACAGAGGTTGAGGTAATTGTAGTTGCCGTTGAAGCGGGTCAGCATAAAGGTTAAAGCTTTAATATCTCCGGCCGAAACCTTGTTATAAGCCCGAATAATATGTTTGATTTTATCTTTGGCGATTCCTTGGAATTTGCACCAAGCCGTAAATTCCGCCTGCCATTTTTGACGGGTAGCATCCAATTTGGATGTCTGATATTCAGATGAAGCAGCTGTGTCAACAGACAGCTTTTTCTGCTTAATGTCATCCAATTCCTGTTTTTTCCAAAGGTAATAGCTGCGCAGAATTTTTTCTGCCAACCGATTGAACAGGATGTTTTTGGCGTAATCATCGGCAAAATGATGTTTGTTTCCGGAAAAAATAAGAATATCCTTTTCCCATTCCGAGAGCATCATTTTGGTGCTGTCAATCTTGCCGGTGAAAATGTTACAGGGGATTTTCACTATTTTTTTGATAAGCAGCAAGAAAACAGCGGCCATAAAAACCAAGATAAGCGTAAAGATTTTGTTATGTTCCATGAAGGCAAAGAAATACTGCCAAACATTGGCGTCCAGATTTGTAATATCCATGTTTAATCCTTTATAATTGCGTTGATTTGAGTGACATATCCCGAATTAGAGAGTTCGTGAGTAGCCGATTTGATGATCCATTCGCCGTTGGCTGCTTGGGTCAGGTTGGAGATTTTTATGATGCTTTCCGCACAAATTGCCGTATTTCCGGCAACTGTCAGTTCAAGCTCATAAATGCCGCGAATAAGAGCTGCCAGTTTAGATTTGGCAATTCGCATCGCAGTTGTCGCCGAAGCATAGGTATGCGGGACACAAAAGCAGGGCTTGCCTTTTCCGGTGCGAACCGTGTCAAGGATCCCTTTCTTCTTGTCATGATACTTAACTTCGACGCTGTTGATTTTGTTGCGTTCGGCGATTCTTATCCGCCAGCTGTTAATGTCTGTAACATCCAGTTCCGTGGTCGGCATCGGCTTTTCTTCCTTTTTCGGAGAAATCGCCGTGCCGATCGGAGCGACAATCAGCTTGCCATCAGCTGGTTTCACATAAGAATCAACCGTTTGCGCAACACGATTGAGAAATGCAAGGTCGCTTTCTTCTGTCTGGTCAATATGGTCAACAATAATCCCCTCAAGTCTTGGCGAGACCAGAGGGGACAGTTTGTTTTCTTTGGCTATGGCAGCCACCATGTCTGGGAAGGTTATGTCATGCCATGATCGGCTTTTAGGACTGACAATGCTTCCTAGATTACTTTTCTCAAAAGTGTCAGAAGAGCGGGCCGTAATGCTGATTTGGTTCGGCGGCCCGGAAAGTTCGACTTCGTCGACCATAAATTTGCCCATTTTAACCAGCGCATCCACGTCATAGCCGAGATAGACTTCCAGTTCAGCCCCGCGTGCCGGAACTTCCACCTGATCGTCATGATTGTCTATGACAATTGTCGCCGCATCAGACACAAAGCCGATTTCATCCGTGATTGAAAGCCGGATTAACCGTTCTTTAATCAGTTCAGTGACATTATCATTATTGGCAAGAATTTTAAAAACCGGCTGCATTACCATAACCTGACAGTTTGGGTTGATTTTTTGTCGTTAATTTCCGGCAGCTGGATTTTCAATCCGGCCGGCAGCACAGGCGGCTGAAACCCTAGAAAATCGTTGGCTTCCAGCACTTTTTCGACTGTGCCGTCCAGATGTCCGTAAAAGCGGTAGCAGATGTCATCCAAAACATCGCCGTCTTTGGTATTGTAAATAATCATAAGTATTTCCCAACTTTTTGCACAATTCCCATAATGCCGCGCTTCTTGTCATCGCCGTATTTCTTCAGATTTATGGTGAAGTCAATCCGCCGCGGCGTACCGTCTTTGAAGAAAATTGTCTGATTCTCCTGTACGGAGGTGATACACCATTGCCCAAATGCAAAGCCATAGCCGGAAATCAGCATCAGCGGTTTACCCTGCATTGCCGACGTCCGCATCAGATTGAGCTGCCGGAGCCCGCCGAAAAGCTGCGGATAAATGATCCCGTCTAAGCTGATTGTCTCACTGCCGAACCCGGTAAACTGCAGAGACGGATTGGTGTTAATACGCTCCAACTCCGCCCATTTGTACTCATTTTGCCGTTTCAGAGCCTGATAGGACGCATTTTTAAGACAGAACCGGTAAGCCCCGAGCAACATCATATTGTCAATCGGTATAGAGGTTTTCAGACGTCCGGTTTCATTCAGAATTGCCCCGACGACGCTTAAATCTACATTAACCATAGTTTAGTGCCCTTTTTCTGCTTGCTATCTGACGTTCTCGTTCATCCATCACGCGACCGACTTCTCTGGCCAATGCTGCTTCGTCCATACCTTTAGCCGCATTGACCGTGATATTGTTGTGAACTGTCGTCCGGGCTGAATTGTCGTTGGCAATTGCCGTTTTAACCTTGCTGTTTAGAGGATCAACATTTTTACCGATATCTGCGGCTACAGCCTGACCGACTTCAGGCTGCTGTGCTATCGCAGGGCCGGCCTTTGGGTTATCATCACTGCCAAACAGTTTGTACCATACGCTTCCGACGGCCTGTTTCAGTTTGGCAATCGGTTCGGTAACTTTTTTGATTTTTTCCCAGACTTTCTGCGCTCCTGCAGAAATTCCATCCCAGAGATTTACAAAAAATGCCTTAATCGGCTCCCAATATTTAATAATAAGAAAAGCTCCGACAGCTATTGCTGTAATCGCCAAACCAATCGGATTTAAAAGTAAAGCCCGCCCTAGAAGTTTAACACCTGTAACTGCTGCCGGAATAGCGCCCTTAACTAGTGTCCAGAGTGTCATTCCAAATTGTTTGAACCCGCTTGCCAGAGCAATGGCCTTGTTTTTCAGCATTTGAGTCCATAAAAATCCCAAAAATGTTTTGAGTTTAAGAACGACGCTTGCTGCAGAAAGCCAAGCTCCTCGAACAAATGTAAAGGCGTATCCAACCGCAATTGCAGAAATTTTAAGACTGATTAAGCCAATAACGGTATAACCAATAGCTTTGCTTAATTGAGGATGTTGTTCGGCCAGGGTACTAAGCTGATTTGCCCAGCCTGCACCGTATCGCATAATTTCAGCCAACTGCGGTAAAAGAACTGAACCAAATGAAATGGCAATGCTTTCAGCGGCAGACAAAAATTCTTTATATGCGCCGATTGTTGTATTTTGCATCCGTTCTGCCATTTGCTGGGCCGCACCATCGGCATTCTTTACCTTAGTTAGGACTTCATCCAAACGTCCGGTCTGAATATGGTTAAAAATAGCCAATGCGCCGGCAGAGGCTCTGTCGCCGAATACCGCTTTTACCGTTGACAGCTTTTCCTGATCGCTTGCATCTTTGAGAACAGCTCCCATATCTTTGAAGATATCAATCATAGAGCGCATATTGCCCTTATCATCAAAGATTTTAACACCCATTTGTTTCAAATGAGCTTGAGTGAAAGCCGCTTGTTTAGCAACATCGGGCATTTCCTCTGCCGTCAAATGAAGTTCATTCCTCATTTTTTCTAAGGCTTTTGCCCCTTTGCCGACCGGAGCCGCCAATCGCAGATAGGCTGCGCGGAGCATAGTACCGGACATCGTCGCCTGAATACCGGCGTCGCCGAGCACACCGGCCAGAGCTGCAGTTTCTTCCAGTGTACCGCCCACGGCTGCCGCTGCCGGAGCAGCATATTTCATGGTTTCACCCAGCATTTCAACATTCACGTTTGTCGTTCGTGAAGTTTGGGCTAAAACATCAGCTACTCTGGTTGTTTCTTCAGCTTTAAGATTAAATCCAGTCAAAATGTTGGAGGCAATATCTGCGGTTCGACCCAGATCCATATTTCCTGCAATAGCCAAGTTAAGGGCTGCCGGAGATGCTTTTAGGATCTGCTCTGTATTGAAACCGGCCATACCTAAAAACTGCATGGCTTCCGCAGCCTGAGCCGAGGTATACTGTGTTGTCCGGCCAAGTTCTCTGGCTTTATCGGATAATTTTTTGAATCCCTCACTGTCGGCAGCTTCATTGGTAATTGCGCCGACTTTAGCCATAGCATATTCAAAATCAACCGCCGGTTTCAAAGCCCCATACATAGTAGAGCCTAAAGCCACAGCATCGAACATCTGTCCGCGCAAATCGGCACGCTTGGTTTTATTGGCAGCCTTGGCATTTTCAATATTTTGAATTTGCTGTTGCTGTCTTCTAAGCGTATTGAGGGATCGATTTAACGAGGATGTTTCCGCAGATAAATTACGGGTATCAATACCGGCCTGTCGTAACGCGCTTCCCATTTCGCGCGTCTGACGTCCTACCGTTTGGAAGGTGGTTTTGACCTTGTCAAAGTTTCTTTCAGCCTTTTTAATATCCTGAGACAGGCTTTTAGTCGGAGCTCCGACTGTATTCATCTCCTGTTTGAGGCGGTTCAGCCGTTCCCGTGCCTCTTTATAAGCCTGTCCGACTTGGTTCAAAGCACGGGATTGTTGTTTGTAGGCCTCAATTTGCGCTGCTTTTCCCTCTACGCTCTTAATCGTTGCTCCGAGCTTGGAGAGCTGCTTGTCGGCAGTTGTAAAAGAATTTTTGAATGTACTGCCAAGTTTGGCTCCGATTGAGATTGATACTGCGGCTCTGGTATCAGCCATTATTTATACTTTCATAAAATTTAACGGCTTTTTCATACCAGCCGACAAAATCTTCCTCATCCAAGTCCAAAATCTCGGACAAAGACCAATGGGTAATGTGTGAGAGGGTTATTACGGCTTCTTGGAGGTCGCCTTTTATTTGAAAAAATCCAAATAAGCGCGCTGCAGAGCCTGATAGTCTTTCTCATCCAACTCTTGCAGAACTTCAGGTGCTACTTCGCAAAGGTTTGATAAGAGTCTGATTTCACGTTCTTCATCGCTCAGGTTAAGTTTTGAAACCGCCAAACGGTCTTTGACTTTTGAACGGCGAATATTTAAGGTTTGATAAGCGGTTCCGTTTACGGTAACCGGAAACAGAAGTTCTAATTTTGTTGTATTTTCCATGATTAAATTCCCAATGCATCTCTGATTTCAGACATAACGTCGGTACCGTTGATCTTACGGATCATGTTATCGACGTCGATTTCAATAACATCGCTGTTGTTGATGTTTAGTTTGTAGTAGCGGCAGGAAACGGAGGCGCTTAAGGTGCCTTTGTCTCCGGCTTTAAATTTGCCGAAGTCAAGTTCCTTGTACATTCCGCGCAGGCTGATAACCATCGGTGTGACCGAATTGTCATCACACAAAGCGCCGCGGAGAGTGACCTGCACTGCGTTTCCGTCAACCAAACCGAAGAGTTTCATCAGTTCTGCGTCAAAATCGACCAGTGTAAACTGACATTCCATTTTCTCCATGCCCAGATCGATATCGATCGGGGCATCCATCCCGCCGCCGCGGAATTCTTCGGTTTTGATCGTAAGTTTCGGCGGCGTGACTTCTTCCGCTTTTCCGGCATAGCCTCGGCCATCAACGAAAAGCGAAAAGTTTTTTAAGACTTTTGCTGTCATGATTTTCTCCGTTATTTGAAGATTTCTTCAAGGTAGTCGTTAACCATCCGGGAGCGGAAAGTTATGTGTTCTGCCGGATACGGCGGGGTAAAGTCAAAATCAAAGGTAACTTTGCCTTGTTCAACTTGATCCGGCGTGTTGATGCTTGAGTCCGCCCAACACTTGCCGTCAATAATTGCCCCGATATTTTTAAGATACCGGAGATAATTGTTGACACCTTCGCAGACGTCTTCGACATAGGTTTTGGTAATATTGCGGTCAACAGCCCACAAATGCTCTTTCTGCAAGCTGTCATTTATCATATCGGCAGTCCGTCGGACGGAAAGAAAAGCCCATTTTTCATCGGCAGATGCCGTCCGGTTGCCCCAGAGGCGGAAGCCATCCTCTTGAATGATTGTTGCAACTTTGTTTTCGTTTAAGAAGTTTGCCTTACAGTTTGTATCACCCAAAGCAAAGTCAATCGGTTTGGATATCCCAATGATGCCGTTGATGGTCGTATTGGAGGGAGACCACCAGAAACCGCGCTCATTGTCGGATTTAGCCAACAGCCCGGCAACCGCGGCAGAAGATGGAAAACTGACAATCTGATCGTTTTCGTCCTGGATTTTGACCCACGGATAAACGCTGTAGACACGGGCAGAACCAAAACATTTCTGATATTTGATTGCATCCTGCTCGCTGCCGTCCGGACAATCGGCGATAATTACGGCTTTCAACCGTTCGGCAATTCCCAGAAGTTCGGAAACAACAGGATTTGCCAGTGTTTCGCCGTCATCATCCGGCTGATCATGTGTAAATCCGGGAGCTATCAGGATTCTGGGCTGAATGCTGACTTCGGTCTGGGCTGCCAAGAGGCAATTGACACCGCGGTAAGTTCCGTCGGCATTGGCTCCGCCCACAACATCGCTGGATTTGATTTTAGAGGTATCCAGATATTTGTAACTTACCATCAGAGCTTCTTTTTCCGGAATGGTCGATTCTCCGGTTTTGGTAAGAATTCCATTAAAAGCATCTAATGTATAATCAGTAGTTTCTGTATAAGTAACGCTTTCATCGGCTTTTTTGACGACAACATCCGAGACAATCTTATGATCAAGGGTAATTTCTCCGTAGTCATCAAATTTTACATTGTCCTGCTTGATATCGGATTTCTGTTCAGAATTTGTTTTATCGGCAACATTGATGACAACAACCATCGCTCCGGTCTGGTCAAAAATCTGATCCAACGCACGGGGAATAGTAAAGCCGTCAACATGGTTTCCGAAGTATTTAACGGCTTCGGTAGGAGAACCGTTAATAAGGATCGGTGTATTGACCGGCCCCTGCGGTGCTGTGCCGACAAGTCCGATGACGGAGGATTTAACGATTTTAATAGCCCGCGCGCCATCGTCAATTTCGATAACTTCAACACCATGTAGATACTGATCTGCCATATTTATTTCCTTTTCATAAAAAATAAGAGAGCTGAAATTCAGCTCTCTTTTGTTTCCTATTTAACAAATTGTATTTTGATGTATCCGGCAGTTCCAGGCAAGCCGCTGTTAGCTGCTCGAATATTGCCTCCAGCACCAAATCCGTTTCCCAGAATAGAAACTGTAGACTGAGCCGTACCGTTTGTTTTGATTTCTGTGGAAATAATCTTTAGTTCTGAAGAAACAGTTATTGTTCCTCCGGCTCCGTTATTGGCTCCGGAACCGCTTCCGGTACCGCCGCCACCGTTACCTCCGCCAAGAGTCAACAAAGTAACATTGTTTACTGAAATCGTCGTCGCTGTGCCATTTGAGCCGGGACTGGCATTTCGTCCGGAACCATTTCCTCCGTTACCGGGAGTACCGACAGTTATTTTCAGAACGCCTTTTTCTAATTGCACAATTCCTTTAAATGCTGCAGCAGAACCTCCAACCTGACCATACCAGGCATGTTTTCCTGCAGAGCCGCCACCACCGCCACCAGCTCCTGAGCCGGTAACTTCAAATTGAGCTTTCTTGATTTCGAATGTGTATGTTCCGGGAGTAGAACTTTCAAAAACGACAAAATCTTTAGGATATACTGTATTTCCGGCTCCCAAAGGCGTAATTTTTGTTTTTATCGTCATGTCCACATTCCCTGTAAACTACCGACCCATGAGCCGCCGTTATCAAAGGAACGGAAAGCCAGCAGGTAGTTCCCGGCTTCGTCAAACTCTGCCACGTCATCGTTTAGCCAATGTATCTTTGCCGCTTGAACAAAGGAGATATTAAATTTGGTCGGCATCTCAATAAAAAGCTCAAAAGTAATGACTTTCTGGTAGATATTTACTTTGGTAACATTAAAGTCCAAAGCAGTATCTGCACTGACAGTCTTCTTATAAATTGAGTATTTTTCAGATACTTCGACCATATTTCCGGTTACGACAAAGATATTCTGGAAGATTTCTTTGAACGGTGTAACAGTAAAACCATCACCTTTTTCGTTCAGAATAACGGTTTTGTCTTTATTATCAGCGGCAATAAGTACATCCAGAGAGGAAACCGTTGACTGCTCATGTTTGGTAAGATGATACCGTTCTGTAGAGTTTCCGCCTTGCAATCCGGGAAGTTTCTGGTGTTCTGCCGCGTTACTGAAATCTTTCAGGGCATAATCGTCCAGTTTGAGCTGTAGGGCTTCAAATTTGTCCGAGCTGACTACCGAATTATGGGGATTGATATAGATGTCAATATTTGGGGCTTCCGAAAACCCAAGCACCATGCGGATATACAGGTCTTTGGAGGAGCCGCTTTCACTCTGCGGCTTATAGGTTACCGGATATTTACCGACAGCAAACAAGTCGCTGTCTTCATCAAAAATTCCGATTTCCCGAATAAAAAAGCCGCCAATTTCGGCGGCAATAGCAGCTTCAATAATAATTTGGTTGGGATATTTGCTGTCTACTTGCACCAGAGTGAGTTCGCAACGATGTAGTTCCCGCACCAGTTCTGTCTGGCTTTTATCCAAGGTATAATAGTTGCCGTTTCCATCGCCGACAGCCATATGGGTCAGATTGACATTTTTACCGGTTACTTTGGTCTCAGCCAGCTTTTCAAGCCCTTTTTGTGTTACAATGGAATAAAACTCTTTTGCTGCAGCAGCATCTGTCATATCTCAAAAACCTCAAGACTGTAAATTGTTGTTATTTCGCCGGTAGAGAAAGCGCTTCCCAACCGTGGAGTTTCCGAAGTCGTACACAAAAAAGCCCGCAACATCTCCAAATGGGAACGGACATTCTTGGTTTGGTTAATGACAGCCTGAACTTCCGTCAGATCGTTGATATCAAATCCCTCGGTCACCACTTCGATAAAAACGCGAAATGTATAGGGATCGCCGCCATAATCAAACCATTCTTCAATTGTGACATGGTCAAACTCAAAGGCTTCCAATGCTCTTTTGAGGGCGCCGAGCGTTCCCTTGTGGCGGTGAACGCTGATACTGGCCTTAATTACATTGCGCCGGATAGATTCGGCCCATGTTTCATTCCAAACGTCCACTGACAAAGCCCAACCCAGCCATGGCAGAAGATGTTCCGGACATTTTTCCGGATTTCGCAGATAACGGTTCAAAATTTCCAGAAAGGAAAGCCTGCTGCCGGTTTTCTCTAAATCTCTCAGTAATTTTGAAGCATTCGGCGGTAACAAGCTCTTGAATTCGTTACTCATTAAAAATTTCCATCGTTAAACTGATTTTTTCGCAATAAGCTGCCTGCAATTTGGTGGTCTCAATATCCTGTAACGGCTGATCAAGCTGGACTTTTTTGACGCCGTTGACGTGCAAAGCCTGATAAACGCCGGAAATAGCTACCAGTTCGCCCATAGCGTGGCGTTCATTGGTATATATCTTAATAGCGTCGTTAGCTGCGTCCTCGACCACCGAGAATGACGGGCCGGAGTAAACGGTGATATGTGCAGAAATGCTGTATTTGATAATTTCCGCCGAAACCACACTCACATGGTCGGTCAACGGTCTGGCATCCTCATGGTTGAGCGCCAGCTCCACCAGTTCCAGCACGTCTGCCCGCTCATAAGAAACAAGCAGTTCGGTGTTGTTTGATATTTTGGAGTCAACCGTAACCGCAAGCAGCGAATTCGCTTTATCAAAGGTATAGTCAAAGTTTTCTTTGTATGTCTGGCCGCCGGAAACGTCTTTGACAACCAGATGGTCAATACTTTTGCCGGACAGCGTCGCTTTCCCGTCGGTTACCGTGATTTTGGTTTCAGGTACGCTTTCTCTGCGAACTGCGGTACCGTCACCCTCTGTCGAGAGAATAGTCACAATAACTTTTCCCGGTTCATCGCTGCGAACGTCGACCGATTTGACCTTTACTGAAGCAGAAAGCGCAAAGAATTTGTAAGCATCAATCGGCCCGGCAGTCGAAAAACCGTCCAAAGCCATCTGTCCACGCATTCTTAACCGGTCATCTTTTTCGCCTTCCAGACGTTCAACGCCATATTCCGCCACAATCTGATCAAGGTCAGAACCTGTTGCAAAAGCCAATAAGGTCGCTTTAGCAGATTCATTGATTCTTTTACGAACCAACATTTCACGATAGGCCATAACTTCAAGGATAATAATAGCCGGGTCACTTTCAAGCAAACCGTCATATTCCTCATCTCGGGCCGTAAAGTCGTCTAAATATTCCTGAAACAGGGCTTCATAGTCTAATTCTTCAATGACTTTCGGGGTCGGCAGTTTAGACAGGTCAATGACGGAAGAATTCGACATTATTCTTTAGATTCCTTTGATTTCAATGTTATCCAATTTGACAACTTCGCCGTTGGAGAGAAATTGTCCTTCCAAATCCAAAATGATCCTGCCGCGGTCAATGGAAACCACTGTAACGCTTACGATTTCAAACTCCGGTTCAAAATTATAAAGAGCCGTAACACAGTCGGAATAGATATTGGCAATCAGCTCGCCGTTGGTCGGGTTATCAATTCTTTTAAACAGTTCAGAGCCGTAGTTGCGGCGCATAACCCGTGAGCCGAGCGGCGTGGAGAGAATGTCTCGGATTCTCTGCTTCAGATATTCAAAACCGTCATTGTGCTTGCCCGTGCTGTCATTCATGCCGCGCATTTATCCCGCCTTTACTTTTGCCGAACCGGCCAAAATCGTACCTTGATGGGTATTTGCATCGACGGAAACCGCATCGCCGACACGGGCAACCGGCGTGCCGCCGCTGAGACTGACTGTGCCGGAAGTCGTCAGATTTTGAGCGATTGTAAGGCTTTTGGTGATTTCTACATCGCCGTCTAAAGTGATTTTCGGAGATTTAATAACCGCTGAAACTTTTGCTTCAGCGGTTATTGATTTTTGAGAAACAATCGCGGCGTTTCCGGTAATCTGTGCATTCAGCTCTCCGCTGCTGCGATTAAAGGAAATAATCGAGCCATCCTTAAACCGCCAAAGCAGAAGATTGCCATCATCGGAAATCGGCTCTTTGTAAATGCTCGACAGGATCAGCCCTTGGTTAAGGTCGCCGCAGGGAGACAAAACCAGAACCTGTTCATTGAGGTCTACGCCATGCCAAGCCTTGTCATCGCCATCCCGGAGCAGCCACGGCAGCCAAGTCGTCTCCAAATCTCCGATTTTAACTCGTGCCACGGCTTCCTTATAATTAACGGCGGAAATCGTGCCAATTCTTAACAAATTGCTCAATCTCCGCCGCAGATCCGCGATTTCGTATTTATCTTCAAAATCCACGATTTAAGCCCTTGATTTTACTCTTATCGGTCTTAATCGGAGCCGAAGACGTCTGTTTTTTGGCAAATTTACTGACTACGCGCACGGCATATCCCTGCGTCAGCAAGGCTTTTGCTTCAGCCTCTTTGATATCTTTGACTTCACCTTTTTTATGGTTGTGAACGTCTCTCAAGATTCTCAGTTTCATTGTTTATTCCTTATTTGTTGCTGTGTAATAGGTGATGGTATAGTTGATTCGCGCCGCGCCATAACAATGCGCCCCGTCAATCACGGCATCTGTTTCCGTCGAAATCATTTTGATGACAGCATTCAAAAAGCCCGGGATTTCAAAGCCGAGCAATGCGTATTCTATGTCCAGAGCCAGTTTGTCAATCAGCTCATCCAGATTCGGGCTGTTTGCCAGAATCCCCTCAACGGCAATGTCCAATTGCCGTTTGTAGGGAAAGAACCCATCGCCGTCATACTGGTTTTCCAAGACCTTTTCGTCTCTGGTATAAACCAGAATTGCAGGCAAATGCTGGTCGAACAACGGTTTGACTCGGCTGTCGTAAACGTGATCTTTGGCCAGAGTATCGGATTCTTTCAATTTCTCGACAAAAGCTTTACGGATAATACAACGGGGATGAAGCGCATTGTTCATGGAGGACAACTTTCTCAGTTCCAGGAATGTGATATTCCACGTTTATGATGTCAAATGTCTGATTTTCGATTTGCAAATGGTCTCCCTGCAGGATTTTGGGATAATTTTCCGGCATTTCGCAAAGCCTGATGAAAGCGGCGATTTCCGTTGAAGTAACCGGAACTTCGGCGGTTTTGAGTTTGACTTCCTGATAGCCTTTGTGAAAGTCAATCAAAACGTCAAAAGGCTGAAATTCCTTGTTATCCGGTATATAGAGGGCTTTTCTTCCGAAAATGCCCTCTACAAGGCCTTCTCCAATACAGGGGCGATTGATGAATTTATCAAAATCAAACATCTTTAGGCTTTTCTGTTTGTCCGGTGCTTTGGGTTTCAGCCTTTTTCGGTGCTGTTTTTGCCGCAGCAGGTTTTGTTGGAGCCGCCGGTTTTGCCGGAACGGCCTTTTCCTTTGACGGAGCAGCTTTTTCCTGAGGTTCTGCCAGTTCCAACTGTCCAAGTGTGGCTTTTGTTAAATTTTTAGTAACGATATCGATGATTTCGCCTTTTTTAAATTCAACATTGGTCAGAACTTGGTAGTTCTTGCCGGATTTTTTTAACTGTAAGGATCTGATTTTGGCTTGTTCATCGGAAAGCCCTAAAACAAGCCCGGTTCCAAAGACGACTTTGGAACCGGTAACAATATATTTCACCATTAATCACCTGCCAATTCAATGGAGACGAGGCAGGTATTCTGCCAGTATCCATAACCGACGTTGCGCCAGGTGTCAACACCGTACCAGTGCTTGCCTTCTTTGAATTCAAGCTCCGAACCTTCTGCAATGGCTTGGATTTCAACGTCCTTTTCTTCTTGGCGAATAAAGGCTTGAACAGAAGAGTCACAGCGGAAAACCACAAATTTATTTTCCCAACCGGTCAGACGCGGGTTCTGAACCAGAGTAATGTCAAGCTCGTCGAGAACTTTAATCGGGTTGGTTCCGCCACCAACAGCCAAAGGCACGGCAATCGCCGATTTGGCAACATGCCACATCACTGTCGGTACCATAATGAGAAAACGGGAAGCGTCTTCATTGAAAGGCTCTCCCTGATCGTCTTTATAAGACAGGATGCTTTCAACACCTTTCAGCATTGCCCGGCGGAAAAGGTCTTCCTTCAAAGATGTTTCCCCGGTTTCTCCCGTATAGGTGATTTTGTTGCTTTGCTGCCCGGATTTTCCTTCTTCATGGTCTGTATCAAAGAAATACTGCCCGTCATAGCAGACGGTACTTTCGCCGTTAACAATAAGTTTTGACAGTAGTTGTGCCCAATGGGAGTTGGTTCTGTCGGCCAATTCATTGATACGGATGCGGGTCTGTCCGGTTTTATCGCGGAGCAGATCTTTAACAGGCACTTCAAGTGTTGCTTCAAAGTGCTTGTTTTCAATCGTCAACCCGTTGGTCGTGAAACCTTTTGCCTGTCGGCCGCCGGCCCATTCTCTCATAACCGGAACCTGACCAAGCCAGTTATAGGTTTCACTGTCCTGATCCGATTGAAAATAGTTACTGATGGCTTCAACCCACTTCAAACCGGAGTTTTGTTTCAATCTCCGGTAAAAAGAGCCGATAATAGCCCGTGATGATAATGCGGATGCACTCATTTTTTAATTCCTTTGTAATATGTAAGGGGGGGGAAATAGACTTTAGGCTGTCGGCACAGCGTCGGCAAAAGCCTGAAAATCTACAATGATTTCGTTATCGGATATGCGGCGGATTTTGCCGATATACGGTGTACTGGCAGACGTTGTCGTAAACGTGTTGTCATCAGAGGCAAACAAATTTGAACCGACATCTGTCAGAGACACACCACTGGGAGCCGGAAGGACAACCGTTCCCTTAAATTTGGTTCGAATTGTCTTTTGTCCGTCCGTTCCGGAAGTATTATCTACCCGTTCATCGGCAAATCCGGCAAATTTATCGCCGGTTTGCAATGCATGGGCATATCCGTTGCTGTTAATCCCTACGGCGGCGCCTTCATAGATAATTTCACCACCGAGCATGGGATATTCGCTCGTATCGCCCAATTCATAAGTCCGGGCAATATCGTTGGTTAATTTTGCCATATTGATTTTCCTTTACTTACGGGTTGAGTAAATTTTGACCGAACCGTTTTCTTCCGCCTGCTTATAGGCCAAATAGTCTTCAAACTCATTGGCAAATTCTCTGCGGAGATCAGCGGATTTATTCCATTCAGCTTTGGCTCTGTCCTCCAAAGGGGCTTCGGGATCAACCTGCGGAGCAGCCACCGGAGCGGGAGCTTCAGGAATTGGCGGGAGTTCCTTTTCGGCAATTTGCAAACCGGCAAGATGGCTGATTCCCCGTTTTTTCTCTGCCATGACCATTTGCATTGCGACGGTTTCCGCCGTCACCGAACCGTCAGCCTTGGCTTTTTCGATCAAATCTTCATGTCCGGGCATTGCAATTTTTTCAATTGCCAGGATACGTTCACGTTCAGCCAAAACACCTTTATTATAGGATTCTTCAGCTGTTCTGCAGCCCTCTGCCATTCCTTTATCATAGGCTTCATTGGCAAGGGCTTTTGCAACTTCAGGATAGTGGCTTTGAATATAAGAGGCCGTAATCTCCGGAGCTGCAGGAGTTTCTGTTTTATCTTTATCCATAGTGATTCTTCTTTCTGTTTGAGATGTTATGGTTAGAGAAGCTAGAACGCTCTCAAACGAGCCAAGCTCGTCGGCCATGCTTCGTTGGAGAGCTTCATGGCCTATCACGACAGAGCCTTTACCAAAATTATTTCGGATTTTTTCTTCCGAGATGTTGCGAAATTTGGCAACGCTGCCGATGAATTGTGCTTCCAGAGCATCAAGCTCTGCCTTAATTGTTTTGATTCCGTCTTCCGTGCGCGGATCCGGACGTTTGGCTTTAGCGTTGGAAGAAACGATTTCATAACATTTAGTACCACTTTCATCCGGTTGTTCCTGTACCGGTACGGCGGTAACCACACCGATACTACCAAGCAAAGCAGCCGGATGTGCAACAATCTTATCCGCGGCCGAGGCCAGCCAATAAGCTGCCGAGCAGCAGTTTCTGCCAACATATGAGATGATTGGTTTGTTTCCGCGGGCATTAAAAATCATATCAGCCATTTCTGCCGGCCCGACAGCAATTCCGCCGGGACTGTCAAAATCAAGTACAATTGCCCGAACATCATTGTTTTCCAAGGCGGTTCGGAAATCTTTTGCCAGAATATCAAGAGCTGTGCCGCCAAGTATGTAAGTCAGAAAATCCATTCTGCCGGTAATAACCCCGCTGACAGGGATAATTGCCACGCCATTCTGGATTCGAACTGTCCGTGTATTCTCCAAAACCGGAGCATCTTTTGAAACTAATGCTTCCAAATTGTTAAAGGTATCAGGCTCAATTGCCCAATATTTGCCGAGTGATAATAAACTTTTCATTGGTTTTCCTTATTTTAGTGACTTGCGCATCATATGTTCTTTGGCTGTTTGCGGGTGTTTACGTTCCCAATCGCCACCGGTTAAAGCTGCCGTTTCCTCAGCCAATGTTGTTATGCCGATTTCGATTCTCTTTTCTGCCGCCCGGATTTCTTTGTACTGGTCAATCTGCCCGCGTGGCGGCCCAACCCAATCGGCTCCAAGATAGGCTTCCCGAATAAGCGGATGCGAGAAAAAACAAGGGGCATCTAAGATGCCCCTTGCTACTGCTTCACTGATAACCATGTCATAAACCGGCTTACAGAATTGGATTGCCAGCCATCGCCGTCGTGCCGAAAAGAACTTCCAGGCTTCGACCAATGCGGCCTGTGCCGCAGAATAGCTGGCCGTAAAGTGTTTGATCAGGATTTCAAAAGGCAATTCCAACGCAACACCGATTTGTCGCAAAACAGCTTGGACAAATGGGTCAAACGCCTGATTCGGACGCTTAGGATCGGCAATTTCAATACTTTCGTTTGGCTGCAAATCCAGAATGGCACCTACGCCAAGCTTATAATCATTGTCATTCGTGCTGTCGGTTTGCCCGCCAAAGGGAGCCAGCCCGTCTTCAGATTCGCTCTTGACAAAGATGGTAAACATTGCCGAAACCACGGCAGACATAATCTCGGCTTCCGAATATTTATCGAGTTGTTTGAGTGTTTCGATAACCGGTGTCAGGTAAGGAACACCGCGGGTCAATCCCGGACGGATACGGTTCATAATATGGTACACCTGCCGTTCTCCGTCTTTTGAGAAAGCCGGAACCCGGACATATTCGTTGCTTCCTTCGGTATAATCGCCGGGAAAACGCTTATATATATAATAAGCAACCGGCGCTCCGTTATCGTCTAGTTCCACGCCGCCGCTGAGTTTTGATGTATCCATTTGAAAATTCGGATTTGCCACCCGGTCAGCTTCAACCAACTGCAGACTCAATCCCAGCAAAGCATTGGGCCGTTTGATGTAGCGGCGGACAACAAAAATATCGCCGCTTTCCAAACAGGAGCGGATGATCAGGTTTTGCAGTTCCGTAAAAGTTTGATAGCGCGTAGCATCGCAATTTGTGCTTTCCGCCCAGTGCCGGAAGATTCTTTCGGCTTCCCGTTCCCATTTGTCAAAAGCTTCCTCGGTTTTCATAAACGGTTTCAAGACCTCACGGTCAATATTGCTGTGTACCCGAAGTCCGGTACCGACAACATTGGTGACCACCGTATTGACCGCACCGGTTGCTAGCGGGGCATTACGCAACAAATCTCGTGACCGTTCGCGCAATATCGGCAGATCCGGCAATGTTACATTGTCCGCAGAGCCATCTGCCGTTCGCCAAGCTTTTGTTTGCCGCCGGTCAAGTCTTGCTCCAGTATATCCGCCTACCAGAGCCATCCGGGTACGGGCTTCCAAGCGCCGCAGTCCGTGAACCGGCGCAAAGTACGAGAACGCTTTGTCAATAAGATTTGGTTTTATTTCAAGATTTTTCATGTAACGCCCAATAAAAAAAGGCTTACAAAGGTAAGCCTATGATAACCAATATACTAAATAAATTGAGAGTATTTTTATCAAATTGTGGTAGCAACAATTTCATTCCATTCTTTTTTATGCTGAAATTTTATTGTCTCATCAATTTTTAATAATTCAACATATTTATCAATAAATTCTGCTGGATCTTTTAACAATCTTAAATAATATTTTAACGAAGAATAGACCCCATTTACTATTACTTGGCAACCATGAATTTGACTAATACGTTGAATTTCATTTTCTATAGCATTCCAATCTGCGGTGTCCATATTAGCTGTCGTCAATAAATAGTATCTATTGGTATTGTACATTTTAAATTTTTCATACGCATCTGAGACTAACTGTTGTGTAATAATTATTTCATGCTTAATTTCTACACCTTCAAATGCTGTTCCATCATTGTTATTGACATCAATATCCCCAATTCTTCCAGATCTAGTATCTGCTGAAGTATGAGCTTCCAATGGACACAAAATTTTTTCTGTATATCTTGCAACTTGCCCCATCATACATTGATATGCAGCATAGATTGCAAGCGTAGGCAATCTTGAGGCTCCTGCACATGTATATTTAAATGTAAAATGCTTTTCTAACAACCTTATAATTTTCGCTATTGATAAACTATGAGGTTTTGCTAAATCAATATTTAAATTATCTCGTTGTTTAATTAATAATTTAAAGAAATATAGTAATACCTTTTCTGCACATACTCCCTTTTCCTGTACATTATCAATAATATGAAGAAAAGCCTCTTTTACACTTAAAGGAGAGATTTTACCTGGATAATCTAACGTATATGGATGAGCTTGTTCAAGAGAACGAGTGAGCCAACCAGATTCTGCCATTGCTGGAAAATTTACTTTTTTCATAAAAGGCGTAACATTAGCTTGGTCAATACCTCTTCCAGCAAAACCATTTGGCAATTGAGCTTGATGATAACGGATATCTTGATTTTTATCAAAAATTTTATGAGTCAATAATGTAATTATAACTGTAATTAACCCTTTGTTAGCTTCAGAACGAGATACTAATAAACTTATATAATCAGCTAAGTATATAGGTAAATCAGTAGAATAATCATTTAAAGCAGTTTCCGTTAAGGCAAGTTGATATACATCCTCTAATATTTTACTATGCTCACTCATTAATATTCCCCATAAAAAACTGATTCTTAATTTCTCTTGCAACAGCAGAAATCATAGGAACACAAACTGAATTTCCAAGTTGTTTGTATTGTTCCGCAACAGAACTAACTTTAACATAAGAATCCGGAAACCCCATTATTCTCCAACATTCATTTAATGTTAATTTTCGAACCAATCCTTCTTCTGTTAATATGAAATAACGTCCAGATACCTCTTGTGATGGTAAGGTAGGATGGATTCCTTGTACAGAATATATTCTATTAGGTTGCTTATGTACTCTTGATAAGTGCAAAGTATTAGGCCTAACGCCTGCTTTACGTATAGATTTATTTCTGTACCCAGCAAAGATTAATCCTGATAAGGGCTGTTTTTTAGGATTTTCAATAAGAGTATATTCATGAGGAGAAAGGTATTCGAAATTTCCTTCAGAATCAAGAAAATCTATTAAATTCTTTCGGGAAACAGTTTTGACCTTTTTAAAATCAAACTTTTTTGATAGCGCAGCAATAATAATAATACGTTCTCTATTTTGAGGAACACCAAAGTCAGCTCCATTCAAGACCTTCCATGAAACTTTGTAACCTAATTCCTGAAGTTTATCTAAAATAGTACTTAAAGTATTTCCTTTATTGTGGTGTACAAGATGCTTTACATTCTCAAGAAAAACAACAGAAGGTCTTTTCTCTTTAATGATTCTGCAAATATCAAAAAAAAGAGTACCTCTTGTATCTTCAAACCCTTTTTGTTTTCCTGAAATGCTAAATGGTTGACATGGAAATCCAGCACATAATATATCATGATCAGGAATAATTTTAGTGTCAATTTTGGTTATATCACCTAATGGCATTTCATTAAAATTTTTACAATATGTCTTCTGACACTCAGTATTAATATCACAAGACATTACACAATTAAATCCCTGAGACTCCATTCCTATACGGATTCCTCCAATTCCACAGAATAAGTCAATAAAGCTACCTACATTACGCATAAAAAACCTCATTATTTTTTGCATGATAAGATAAATATAATGAATTTGCTACTAAAATTTAAATAATATCCAGAAAAACCTATCTATTTACAAATATAACATTTATGATTTGTTACTTAATAACAATCATTATTTGAAGTCTATACCGGAGTAATTCCACGAACGCGGATGCCGCTACGTCCGTTGCTGGTGCCGCCACCGGAATCTCCATCTCCGCCACCGCTTGGATCACGGGAAACTTTGCCCCGCAGGTACTTTTCTTGCGTAAACAGGACATTTAAGTCCGCTTTTTTGACTTTTTGCCCGTTGTAAGAAGCTTCCTGCGCACCGGAAAGAATATCCGAAATCGCTTTTTGGATTTCTTCAAGCTGTTCTTTATAAGATTTCATAAACTGATTCCTTTACTTCTAACTCTCGACCGAATTGTCGGAGCAGCTGCTGTTTGACTAACAGCTTTACCTGCCGGAATTTGACCGTTTTTAAGCGGATAGCTTTGGAGACGTTCAAATGCAGCATTCAGGTCAAACTTCCAATTTCGCATTAACCCGCGCAACGCTGCAAAAGCATAAACGCGGCAGTCCAAGGCTTCGCAGGGATGTCCTTCTGTTCTGGGTACCCATTCCCGAACCGGCCGTCCTTTAACCATCCGGGTTTTGATAACCTCTGCCGTAACCTGTGTGAACCATTCGGCATCCCGGTCAATCGGAAAGTGCCAGCATCCTGGTCCGGGTTCTTTAATTCGCAGCCGCTGCATAAGCGTTTGTTTGGCGTCATTCACGCCAATAACATACACTGGTTTCTTCAATCTTTTGTTTTGGGAGGCTCTCGCTGGAAAAATCGGTACACCAAAGCCCGAACTGCTTCCCTTGATTGCGAACACGCGCTGATGCAGTCTTTCACCGCAGAACGTAATAACGTGATCTGTATAATGACCGCCACTGTCAATACAAGTTGCAGCAATAGAAAGAGGTGCAATATTACGTTCATGCTCATATGTCCTTTGCAAAATGCTGTCCAAATCGTCCCAGAGCTGAGGGGTTGACGGGTCTCCATGTAAGACGTGGTAATCAATCGACCACGATTCCTCGTCTTTGCCCCAACCGACAATCTCCAATTCCAGGCGGTCATCCTGCACGTCAACGCCACAGGTCAGAATAACCACATTCATCGGGATTTTCGGGCCGTAATTTTCTCGCCGTGACATCAATCCGGTCGGATCTATGGATTCTCCGGACTGATCTTCCCAAGTTTCTGCCAGTTTGGTATTCGTCCAAACCTGCAAACGAGCCGGGTCTTTATGGACTTTCACAAACTCGCTGGCTATGTCTCCCCAAGATGTCCAGCCGTGCGGGCTGTAGAGCGAGGACAGGTGGAATGAGACAATTTTGCCGTTTGAGCGGTCTGGAGCCGTTGCTATCCATTCGCCTTTTTGCAAAATCTCAGCTTTTTGATAGTCTTGCCATAGCGATTTGCACTTTTCGCATTCATAACATGCCGTTTCCGGGTGTCCGCTTTCAAATTTGATATTTGCCCATTTTAAGGTTTGCATTGCACCGCAAACCGGACAGGGAACGAAAAAGTAACGCTGATCTCCCTCAAGAAAAGCCTTTTCAATCCGGCTGTAGTTCTTAAGCGTCGGGGTAGAAGCCAGAAAAATCTTGCGGTTCGAAAACGTTGCCGTACGCTGGATGGCCAAATCTACCGGATCGCCTTCGTCCCCGGCATCATTCGGATATCCGTCGACCTCATCCAAAAACAAATAGCGGACAGGCATGGAACGCAGGCCGACCGCCGAGTTGGCTCCAGTCAAAACCAAAACGCCGCCGGGAAATTCTTTCATTAAGACCGTATTGCCGCTGTCTCTGGTTCGCGGGCTTTTGACCAATTCCCTGAGTGACGGGCAGTTGTCAATTGCCGGATCAATCCTCATTTTTGAGGTACGTTTGGCCATTTCAACCGTCGGATTGACAATCAGCATCGGGCCGGGAGTATGGTGGATGACAAATCCCATCCAATTATTGCCGCATTCGGTACCGCCGATTTGGGCGCCTTTCATTAAAATGACACGCTCGCAAGGATGCGAGGGAGACAGGCAACGCATGATTTCCCGAAGATACGGAACACGGGAGGTTTGCCACGGCCCGGGTTCGCTTGAAGATACAGAAGATAAAATGCGGTGCGCATCGGCCCATTCGTCGACGGTATAGTCCGGATCTGGGCGTATTCCTTTTGCAAATCCGTAGTTGAAAAAGCTGTCAGTCTCGATTTCCATCAAACAAATTCGCCAGATTCTCTAAGGTTCGCAGCAGTTCTTTCCGTAAAATCTCTTTCATTTCATGGATGTCAGTCTTGCCAATCAGCAGCGGAATGACCTTGTCCGGGACATTCAGGATCATATCTCTGGTTTTCCGCGCGGCATTAAAGGCTTCCCGTTGGACGGTTTCCGTGGAAATCAACTTTCCGGTGCGTTCGTCAAATTCTAATTTTTTAAGTCGGGCTTCGTAGGCTTCCCGAATAGCCCGGCTTTGCTGGTAAGAAACGCCGATGCCGCCAGAACTTGCCGATGATGCCGTTTCAGAAGAAGCGGCTCGTGCTGGTGAATCCTCTTTAATAGCATAAACTTGAGCGGGGTCAGTGTTGGCTTCCCATTGCCGGTCAGCCAACGCCGGATTGATTTTCCCGTTTTTGGTGAGCGTTATCCGCCCGGATTTGATTGCCTTGCGAACAGCGGTATCGGAGATACCTTTGCGGGTGGCATAAGCTCTAATCGAGATTTCCATGTTTTCATCATTTGTTTATCACAGTTTATTTTGCTGTATTCATTGGTTTTCCGGGTTAAATCTTATAAATTCTAAAATTTCGTTAATATTTTTGATTGGCAATCCGGCCATTTCAAGTTCACAAAATATTCCGCATTCGGGGATATCGATACTTTGGTGTTTACCTGCATCTGGTTCTAATTCAGCCAGATAGAGTTGTTTGCCACGATCTTTGAGGCAGGTATGTCCGGTTTTCCGTTCCAAATCGGCAGTCTGCCTGAAAACGTCCGGGAAATCTGTCCGTATTTTGTTCCAATACCCTTTGCCGCCTTTGAAACAGCCGATACAGTTGTTGTTATTGTATCCCAGCCGGTACATGGCCGGGATTTCAATCTTGTTAAGTAAAAGTTCCTGCAGGCAACGCCGTTTATTCCACCCTTGTTCAATAAGCGGAAAATAAACTCTTGAGGAATTCTGCTGCTTCCACCTAAAGGCTCGGTTAATTTCTTTTTTATTATACTCAAAGCCGAATACGTGAATCGGTTGAGTGTAATTTTTTTCAATTCTCTGGCGAACTTCCTTTTTTAAGTATTTAGTGCAGGGAGCACCCCACGGTGTATTAAAAACTTCAATAGCAGCAATTTCCAAAGGATTCTTAAACTTAGGATGCCGGGCTGTCAGAATTTTCCTGCCATACCAGTTTTCGCAGTCTTCAATAAATCGTTGGTTGTCCGAATGAGCCGCACCGGTTTCGATATACCAGATGTCAACATCATCGCCATATTTATCAATCGCCAGTTTACAGGCAACTGCCGACGTAACCCCACAACTAAACCAAGCCAAGAATTTCATTGCTATCCCGTAAAAAGTAAGGCTCCTGTCTATTCAGGAGCCTTTTCTGTGAGTTTTTCTTCCTTTTCTCTTTCAATCTTAAGTTCTTCATAACTTTTGCCGGTTTGTTCATGAACGGCTTTTTTTCGGGAATATTCTTCCCAGCGCTTAATGATGACATCGACGTATTTCTCGTCGAGTTCAATCATTCGGCAGCGCCGACCGCTTTTTTCACAGGCAATCAGCGTTGAACCGCTGCCGCCGAAGGTATCCAAGACGATATCTGTTACCCGGCTGGAATTGCGGATGGCTCTTTCAACCAGTGCGATAGGCTTCATTGTCGGATGCAGAGCGCTTTTTTGTGGCCGGGGAAATTCCCACACGTCTGTTTGATTTCGTCCGCCATACCAGGCCGGAGCCGTACCTGGTTTCGCACCTAAAAGGATTTCCTCATGCTGTTCTTCATAAGGGTTGCCGAATAAAATCCATTCATGCTGGTGTTGGTGTTTGGAACGCGAAAGCGTAAATTTGTCTTTGACCCAGACGATGTACGCTTCCCATTTGCCACCGGCCGCCGTAAAGGCTTGGTACAGAGTGTGCAACTCCGACCCGCCCATACAAATATAAAAAGAGCCAACATTGACATCAAGGATATTGCAGCAAAAGTCATACAGAAAAGCAGGGAAACCCTCGCCAAGATTATCATTCAGAATTGAGCGTTCGCCTTCTTTTCCTGCCAGTTTATCTCGCAAGGCATTGCCGTAATTCACGTTATATGGCGGATCGGTGAAAACCATTTGCGCTTTTTCGCCGTCCATAACTTTTTCAACGTCTGTCTGGCTTGTTGCGTCGCCGCACAATAAACGGTGATCGCCTAAAATCCAAACATCCCCCCGCCGGGCAACCGGTTTTTCCACGAAATCAGGGACTTCGTTTTCAAATTCAAGTTCTTCATCGTTGGTCTCAAATTCATCCCGATAATTTTCAAGCTCTTTGTTGGAAAAGCCCAAAATATCAATGTTGAAATGCGCATCCTCAAGTTTTCCGAGGATTTCAACGATTTTTTCTTCATCCCAACCGGCATTGTCAGCAATTTTATTATCTGCCAGAGACAGAGCCATGCATTGATTATAGTCAAGATGTGGAAGGCGGATAATTGGAACCGTTTCCAATCCGGCCTTTTTTGCTGCCATCAAACGCCCATGACCGGCAATAATCATATTGTCGACACCGACCAGAATAGGATTTACAAAGTCGAACTCTCCGATGGAATTGACAATCTGTCCGACTTGTTCTTTGGAATGCGTTCTGGCATTTAACTCAAAGGGAATGAGTTCTTCCAGTTTGACATATTCAACTTTTAATTTAACTTTCTCGTTCATTTAAGATACCTGTTGTTGTAAATTCAAGGTTAGACGTAAGAACTGTAAACGCATACGCCGCCACCAGAGGCACCACGCCGTTGCCGCAGGCTCTAACTCTGTCCACCCGGTCGGCCAGCCCATCAGCCATTCGGTAAACCGCGGGTTTAAGGTTCTCTGGGATATTTCGCCAGTCATCAAAGTCATTTGGTCTGGGTGGCCAGAGAGGCAATTTGCTACATGTACGGAATGATCGCGAAGCTTGATCCGAGCAGAGGTTCCCGGTCTGATTTCCATAACGCCGCCCTCGGCATCCGAGGCATTCGGTGTCCGCCATCTCTTCGGCTGTTTCCACAACAAAACTTCCTCTTTCAGACGACTTCGCGAATACCCGGTCTGAACTTTTTTGAGTGAGGCGCCGTTGGCTTCCGATACCAGCACTGTCGGCCAGAGACGTGCTGTTCTCGCTAATCCCAGGCTGCAGTTGTGTCCGCTCTTGATGTATCGGCGCAGGGTGCCGTTCTTGGTTTGGACATACCTGTCGTTGGGCGTGATTGTTTCCGCAACCGTTGCATCTGCTGTCATCACGGTAGGCCAAGATAAAGAGCCGCTCGCGGCGATGCGGAGCACCGACTTCTTCCGCAGTGAACAAGCCTGCCTTAACTTTGTAACCCAGTCCTTGTAGGTCATCATGGACTTGCTCAAACCCCAACTGTAGATGTCCGCCGACGTTTTCAAAGAAACAGAGCGTTGGCTCAACCTCGGAAACAATTCTCCGCACATGGGGCCAGAGATGTCTGGGGTCTTTTTCTCCGAGTTTCTTTCCTGCAACTGAAAACGGTTGGCACGGATATCCGCCAGTGATAAGATCCACTTTTCCACGCCACGGTTTGCCATCAAAGGATTTGATATCTGACCAAAGAGGTGCCGGATCCAAGATTTTTTCTTGCATGCGTTTAACCAAAATTTCGCACGCATAGGCTTCGATCTCCATATAAGCGACTGTTCGGCTAGTTGGCATTGCGAGTTTAAGTCCAAGGTCAAGACCTCCGACCCCGGAACAGAGTGATAACACTCGGCAGGTAGGTATATCCACAATTCTTGCTTCCTTATATAAAAAAGAGGTTCGCAACTGCGAACCTTTACTGTTATTACAAAAATTCTTTTGTATGCCTTACTGGGCAACGGTTTTGATAATATCAGGTGCGAACCTGTCTTTTTTATAATAATATCCGCGCGAAGCCTTATATTATAAGGATTTGGCGCAAATTTGGTGCGAACTTGGTGCGAACCCTTTTTTTAGTCTGTCGGTAGCGACGCGGCGGGGTTCGCGTTACCCGCGTCGAAAAATCTTCCGACAGTACCTTTTTTCAACGAAATAAATAAAAAATATGTGTTTTTTTTTGGCTCTCGGCTCAAATCTAAATGAACAGCCAAACAGCACTTTGAGGCAGTCTTACTTTCTAATGACGCCTGAAACATACTTTATTAAGTTATATTAAAGTTAGTAACCGTCCGGTTTTTCTTGCCCATTCCCGATTTTTATTTTTTAATACGCGGCGGAGGCATGAATGAAACAGTATTCAATTAAGTTTATCGGGCGTAATGCCTATATCTCTGATGCAGATGGCCGCAGTACGCCGATTCTTTCAATAGATTTCAAATCCGTACAGACCGGCAAGCCAAACGGAACGACTTTAGACATAGATCCGTCGCAGCCGATCATTGTCAATACCCAGACGCAAAACATCAAGATATCGCAGGAAGACACCCTGTTTTTCAGCCTGGACAGCAATATCAAATCATAGTTCACGCACTTTGGTTTCCAGCGTCCGCCCGAATTCCCGCTTTGCTGTTTCCGTAACAATTTCAATCATTCTGAAACGTTTCGGCACATCGGCTTGTTTTCTGAGGAAATAAAGAAACTGCAGGCCTTTTCCCTTACGCCGAACTAAAGCCATCTGACCATTATGGAGTTTCATTTCAAAGGCATCGGCAATGCTGCGCGCAGACCGTCGTACCTTAATTTCGCTCAAATTCTGATAGGATGGAATTGTCAAGTTACTTCCCTGCGGCTGCCGCAGACCGCCGACTTGTTGTAAAGCTGCAAATCGGGCCATTGTATAAACTTCGGCGGTCAGGCTTTGCTTGGTTGCCGGTTTAACGGCAATGCTGCTGGCAAAACCACCGCTTTTACGGCGAATGGTAAAGGTTTCGTTGATATGATTACGCACTTCGGCTTGGGCAATTTTTGCCACAGCCGTCAGAGAAGCCGCCGCGGCAAAGGGAATTTGCCGCGAAGCAACCAGATGTAACTGTTGTTCCACAGTATCATTTATTTGGAGTTCCGTGATGATCATATGAGGGGGATTTTCCTTTTTCGCTGGAACGGTATCTATACAACGCCCCGATTATACCTGATTTGATAAACCATTTTTGCGAATATGTGAAGTAAAAGAATATGTGAAGTACGATTCAAGGAAATCCGAGCCTTTGCAGCCTATTGCCTGTAAAATTTTCCTTTGGCTATTCTGCTGCAATCCCTGGCGGAATAAGGCTTTGAAGTACATTTCACTTGAAAAGGCAGATTTTTATAAAACTTTTCGGAATTGAGATAAATTATTACTTAAAGGAAATTATCTTTTCCATAGATTTACAATAGGAAAACTATCAAATTTTTTCTGCTCTTTCCGAGAAAGCTTTTTATAAAGTATTTTAGCCTGCTTGAAATCTTCCAATAGAATTGCAGCACCAATTTTTTCTTGAAAATTGTTAGTCTCGATCTTTATGATAGATAATATCTTATCTTTTTCTTGAGAATTTAATGACCGTTTTCTTTTCATAGCTTGCATGCAATTGAGTAAAAATATATGGTTTGGATCATAGTCATAAATATATTGTGCCAATTCAATTGCGGTTTCGAGCAATTTGCCACATTTTCTTTCTTGCTGATCATAGGCAGACAACATCTCTAAAATAGTTTTATTTATTGCATTTGAGTATTCTGTAGTAAGTGGATATGATTTTATATCTTTCAGTATGGATTTAAAATGAATATTATAGACTTTAAGAAAATGTCTAGCTAAGAGAAATACATAACGAGATGCGGGAACATTGTTTACATTGAATAAGAAATTTTTTGTGTCTATATTCATAAAGTCATGAATAAAATATTTTCCATTCTGATCTGTTATGGCAAGAACGGGAATTAATATGTTGTGTATTTCGAAATTAAACAGAAATGCTTGTTCATTATGATCTTCAAAGATTAATGAATGATGCTCAATCAAGCCCTCTGCCAACATCTGCAATTTATAATAATCTTCTTCAGTTAATTCAGATAAATCAAAGTCGAAAGCTTCTTTGATTTTAAGAGTATCCAAAAGTTGTTCGAGTTCCTTTAGTTGGATTAAGAATGTATCATCTTGTTCTATCGAATTTTCTTCAATTTGGTCTTTATTCTTAAAAGGATATGCCATACCATCTATTTCAAGTGTATTTGTTTGGCTAAAAGCTTTTAAAAATTCCAAATCATTAATTCTTTCTTGTAAAGATCCTTTGTTATTATATAAAACGGTTGCTATGTTATCTGTTGTTATATGAATTTTAACATTATTCCCAAATAAATAAGAGGTGCCGGTTTCATCTCTTTCCCAAGCCATTTCAGGGTAGTAAACTTTACCAGAAACAGAGACTGCTTTGGGAAGTTTTTGTTGAATTTTAATGTCAGAGGCTTCATTCAGCGGAATCAAGCCAAGTCCTAACTCTTGGGTATCGCCGTATACAAATTGTTTTCCAGAAGAAAAAAGCATATCAAAAGGACTTTTTGTTTTTTCGCAGGAAGTACATTTTATAACATACCTCTTTATGAGGCCATTTTTTTTCAAAACAGCTTCATCTGGCAGCCCGGTTTGAATGAGATTTACTTGATGTTTTCGATGATTTAAAAAATTTAAGAAAATATCAACCATTTCCTTTTTTTCAGTCGGAAATGCATTAAAATTCACGGTAAATTTTTTTTGAGGACCTTTTTTTAGAATAGAGGCCAAACTATAAGGAAGAAGCTCATTAAAATAAATTTTATAATTATCGTTATTCTTCTTATCGATATAAACAACAAAAAATATCACACCCGCATCATTCAGATAGTTTGTAAGGTCACTGGCTTCGACAGGAAAGCTGATTTTTTCCGGAAAAGTATTACCATTTTTGGATAAAGCAAAATAATGCCCTTTGACTTGAACAGGAACACGCCCGATAAGATCCTTTTTCTCTTGAGAATCCTTCCTATAAACACGGACACCGCCATCCCAAGACGGCATCTTATCAGTTGAGTCAATATCCGAAATAAGGTGGTCTGTCCGATTCAAGAGCATATCAACAATGCCTGTGGCAATTTTTTCTACGCGTTCATTGTTAACCATCATATTCCTCAAAATAAATTATAATTTTAGCATATTATACAAGTTTAAGAGCTGTAATAGTCAATAAATTTATCGAAGAATGCCCATTTTTTTCATATTTTCTCATCAATAAGACAGATATCTACTCAACAGTCTGCGATTTTTTTCAAAATATCGGCTTTTCGGATTATTCAACACTTTGACAATGACATCAATCCCGGCATTGTGCCAGTCAATTAGCGTTCGGCTGGTTTTGCCGTATCTTTTGCAGATCAGCCGCCAGGGATAACGTTTGGCCCGCTGCCAGATAATCCACCGTTGGTCTACATTATCCACCAGATAGATCCATTCCAGCACCGCATCCAAACGGGCAATGTCCAGACTGTTGGCTACCAGACGGATGGGTTTACTGTCCATCTGCAAAAGTTCCATTTCGGTATATCTGATGCCCGGCCAATAGGTTTTATAACCCTGAACCTTTTCTCTCGGCATTTTTTTGAGGGTATAAACGGCGCTCTCGAACCAGTCTTTGACCATCTCCCGTGTCCAAATTAATTCTGCCATGACAATTTCCTTTGCTGTTCCTGTTTTCCGTTCCTGACGACGGTCACGGCAGCCGGTATATATATTTTAAAAAATATATATACCGACCGCGCTGTTGTGAATTTCTTCAAATAGTAATGATTATTTTTCAATGAGTTAAAAGCGATTCCTGAACCAAAATCTAAACACCGGAATCCGTCACGCTCATGACGGAAACCCGTTTTTGCCTTAGCGCTCATTTTGCTGTAAGCCGCAGTTTTCCTGCATTGCGGATTCCTGACGGCGTATTCCGGCTTTTTACATTCAGGAAAGTATGGTAACGGCGCCGTCATGCGCACCTCCCGGCATCGGGGATACCAAGCCATTTTTTATCGCTGCTGCCGGTCTGTCCGATACGGCAAATCTGTCCGGAAGCCAACAGCCGTTTGGCCGTATTGCGGATAAAGTCGCGGGAAGCTTCCTGCAGTTCAAACGGCAGTTTCTCGCGGTTTTCGTAAAGTCCGGAGATCCCCGAAATTGCAAACGGCGTTCCGGCATTCTCCGCTTCGCCGATAGCTTCAACCAGCAACTTGTCAAATTCTTCTGCCGACAGGGTTTTCGGCACAATCTTGACCGGCACTTCTTCCAACACAGCCCGGGTTTCGCTGCGGATATAGTTGCGCACAGTCCGGTCGGCTCCAAAGTTTGCTTTGACTACCGCGCCTTTGAAACAGGCATTCGGACGGTATTCCTGGTCCAGTTCGGCAAAAATCTTTTTTTCTTCAGCGGTATTTGCCCAAAAGGCAATCGCAAACCGCACCCCGTCCACGATTGCGGTTGTGCCGCGAATGGCGTCGCGGGCTTCCTGCGGCGAGGTAATGCCATCATTTTTACGAATATGGTGGGCAACAATAACCGCGGCATTGGTTGCGGTCGCCAGCGCGGCCAACTGTCCGGTAATATAGCTTGCCGCCCGCGGATCAGCGTTCAGATCCAATCCGGCAAACGAGGCCAGCGGGTCAAACACCACCAGCGCCAAGTCTGGAATGGCTTCAAGCTGCGTTTTGATGCTTTCAAATTCTTCGGTCAGGCAGAATTCGTCGCTGCCGCGGCATTTTCGGGCAATTGCAAACGGTCCGCCGGTATTTGGCAGCGGAATGATATGGAGTTTGGCCGGATCAATCCGTCCGTTTAGTCCGCCCGGCATCAGCTTGTAAATCCGGCGGTGAATTTCGTCGGCAGTGTCTTCTCCGGCAAAGATGACCGCGCTGCCGGTAGCCGTTACCGGGTTACCGAAGGCTTTAAGGCTCATTCCTGTTTTATCCTGACAGATTTTGAGCGCCAAATCCAATAACAGCATACCTTTGCCGGTGTCTCCCATTGCCGAGAGCAGCCCGACCACGCCGCGCGGAATTGTGTTTTTGACCACAAATTGCAGTTCCGGCGGCTCGGTAGCGAACATTTCTCCGGTAAAATCAGCGATTTTCAAACGTCCGCTTGATTCCGTCTTTTCCTGCAATTTATAAATTTCCGCTTTGGCCAGATGTCCGGCAATGTCAAATTTCTCCGCCACCGCATCTGCCGCATCCCATTTGGCAGGCTTGTCCGGTGTTAACGGGGTGATTTTAAGTGAGGAAACCGGCAGCTTTAGCAGAGCTTCAGCCACGTTGTCAGCATATTTCCGCCCCGGTTCGTCATTGTCCGGCCACAAAATGATGTCTTTGCCTTTGAGCGGCGAGAGATCCGTTTTTTCAATCCGGGTATTGGCACCGCCCATCAGCGTCGTCGCTGCAAATCCGGCGGCGGCCAGCGCATCGGCGCATTTTTCGCCCTCAACTAAGATGATTACATTGTTTTTAAGAAGCTGAGGCAGGCGGTAAAGCGGCCGCGGGGACGGAAATTCGGTCTTGCCGTTTGCCGCATTCCAGGGCAGAAACTCTTTGCTGCCGTCTGCATATTCGTAGCGATAAATATAACATATTATATCGCCGTCTGCATTGAGATAAACATGCTGCCGATCCGGGCTGCCGCGTTTTTCCTTGGTTCCGGGGACTTCACAACCACTGATGCCGTAATATCCGGCAATATCTTTGAGAATATTGCCAAAACCGGAGATGCCGCGGTTGCTTCCCCACAGGGAAAAAACGTCGCCGCCCTCGGCCGTGGCAAAATCGTGCCACAGGCCGCGTTTGGCACCGGCAAGGCAGATTTTCAGGCTGTCGCCGGGTGTGCCGCAAATATCCCCGATTTCAAAATATCCTTTGCGGCCGCGTCCTTTCGGATACCATTGCGGCAGCCAGATTTCCAAATCCTGCAGGACTCTTTTTTTCAAGAGTCCGCTGTCATAATAAAACTGCATCGGCTTATCCCCCTCGATAAACTTTAGCGTTCGCGGATTTTAAGGTTATATTTCTTTAGCAGTTTCAGAACCTGATCAATGCTTTTCGGCCCAAAACCTGGAATATAGAGCAAATCTCGTTTTGAGCGTTTCAGTAAATCCGCAACGGTAATAATTTTGTTTTCCGCCAACCGATTAACAGCAACTTTGCCTAATTCGGCAAAAGAGGACAACGGCCGCTCATGCAGGTTTTCAATATCAGTCATTGGCTGTTTCCCTTTGGGTCAGAGTAATGACCGCACATCCAGGACGGATGTTTCCGGCAGCGTTCAGGCTTTTACGGGCTTCATCGCCGAGCGAACAATACTTTTTCTCTGAAATCGTATAGTCGATGTCCATATAGTCTTCCGGGTTGCCGCCATTGGCTGCAATGCGTTTGGCATATTCCTTAAGCTTGTCCTTTTGCCATTCCAGCACCATCGGCCGGTCTTCCGTAATTTCCAGCCCGTCTTCCTGCAAACGGATTTCGCCGAACGTGCGGCCAAGTTCCCGCCGTTTGGCATCGAGCCGGTCACGATATTTCAGCATCAACGCGCCATTCAGCCACTTACGTACATTATCCGCCAGCGCAATAAGGGTTTCCACTTCCTTTTGCATCTCAGCCAGTTCTGCCGCGGGTAGTTCAGCCAGTTCGCCGATCGGCTTTGAGGCTATTTCATAAATAATGTTTGTCGGTTGCATCATAAGCTCCATAGTTGTTAGAAGTTACAATGCCATTCTTAATGTTTCTGCCGTTTTCCACGATGTAGGGAGCAGTAAAGCTGTTGCCCCACCGCAGATTTCTTAGTTTATTGCCGTTATATATTATAAAATTTTTTTAATAAACGTTGACAATTTATGCTGATAAGTTCGACTAATCTAAGGTCGTATTTAAAATTAGTCGAAAAATTTTTATGTATTTTAATTAAAAACTATTACGCTGGCAGGACTACAAATATCCAACCGGAATGATATTAACATCACCAGTCAGTGGCAAATGCGTCTGCGCCATACAGACAACAGCGCCGGTTCCTCTTTTTTGTTTAAGCGTTTCAATAACGTTAAAAGCCTTGATATCTCCTTTGTCCGGGTTGCTTTTTTTCTTAATCTCTACCGGATACAGCGTGCCGTTTTCATGGAGCAACACGTCAATTTCCCGTTTTTCTTTATCTCGGTAATAGTAAATATCCGGCTGTTTGCCGTTATGCCAATAGCTTTTGATGATTTCAGAAACAACATAAGTCTCGAACATATTGCCGCTCATTGCACCGCTTTCCAAAACTTCAGGCGTTTTCCAGCCGGTCAGATAACAGGCCAGCCCTGTGTCCATAAAATAGACTTTCGGCGTTTTAATAAAACGGTTGCCGACATTGTTATAATAAGGACGCAGAATATAAACAAGCCCGGAAGCCTGCAAAATGGAAAGCCAGGACTTTATTGTCGGTTGTGAAACGCCGACGTCGTTTGCCAGTTCGCTGTAATTCAGCATCTCTCCGGTTCTGGCCGCCAGCGCTCGCATAAATTTCACAAAATCAAGCTCATTGCCCACCGCGCTTAGCGCTTTAATATCGCGTTCAATATAGGTTTGCATATAAGATTCGTAAAAGACTGCCCAATAATCGCTGTCTGCCGGATAAAGCTTCGGATATGAACCTTTCCAAATCAGTTCGTAAATTTTTAACAAATCTGTTTCAGTCGCATTCTGTACTTTGGTTTTTATGTATTCTTCCGTCGGCAGAAAGGGCGGAACGTCCGGATGCCCGTTTTTTTCGTCCTGTGACAAGCCTTCCAGTTGCAAAATGCCGACTCGTCCGGCCAAACTTTCAGAGACGTTTTTCATCAGATGAAACTGTTGCGAACCGGTAAGCCAATACATTCCGCTCTTTTTTTCCTTGTCCACGCTGGCCTTGATGTAAGGGAACAGCTCCGGAGCATACTGAATCTCATCAATCAGCACCGGCGCGGGATAACGCTGCAGAAACAATGTCGGATCATTTTTCGCCAGTTCTCTATTCTCCAGAGTATCTAGTGACACATAAGTCCGAGGCTGGGTTTCGCAGTTTTGCAAAACCGTCGTTTTGCCGACCTGACGCGGTCCCGTAACTAACACTACCGGAAAAAACTTGTTGGCTCTCTCAATGCTTTTTTCTATGGTTCTTTGAATATACATAGCAAACTCCGACTAATATAAGGTATTATTTTAGATTAGTCGGAATTTTACAAAAGTCAAGGTTTATTAATATTTAAGAATCGCAGCTATTCTTTACTCTAAATACAAACGGTACAATCCCTGCTTATTGCTTTTAATCAGTTCCATCCATTCTTTGTGCGGGCGGAAAACATCACCAAGACGATAACTGGTGGATCCTGCATTTTTTAACAAGGTTTTACCATAAATCCAAATCCGCCCGTCTTTTGCGGCATCATACAATTGTTTAATAATTTTCGACTGTACAAAGCCATAAACATAGCTCTTTCCATGGTAGCTGAATTTTGTATATCCGTTCGGCAGTTCTTCAATGAAAAAGTCATCAATATTATGACGGATATCAGCACTTTTAACTTTAGCTTTCTTATCAAAAAATCCCAGCTCTTTTTCCAAACGGAGCTTATCTTTACAAAGTATTAACACATCATCGATTGTCAGTTCTCTCACCGTTTTCAACCGCACAAAAACTGTCATATCATCCTGACAGGGCAGCTGAATAACATTGGCTGTTTTGTAAATGATAATGCGCCGCACATCTTCTGTCGTCAGCAATAGCAATCCTTTTGCCTGACAATTTTCAAGAGGAAGATCATAAGTCAAACCGTTGTTACTTTCTTTTCGAAAACGTATAGCATCACTCTCTGGCAGATTAATCCAAAACCGACAGATATTATTTTCTGCCAGATACAAAGCGTCATGCAAGCAAAAATCCCACCGCTCCGTAAGTTCTGTCAATGTATAATATTCTTTTTCCATCTTGAATTCTCCGTTATTGCTTTATAGCTGCATTCTAAGCATATTAAAAACCGGAAAAACAGACGGACATTGGCAGTTCCGGAGTATGAAGCATATCTTTCATTACTTGTTTATTTTTTTATAGAAAACAAACAAGTAATAGAAAAAGATATCAAACATTACATTATTATGTTTGGAAAAGTGCTAATTATGGTACGGAAACCGTATGGAACGCAATGGTTGAAATAAATAAAAAAATCCCGATATTTTCGGGATTGTTCAAACAGATAATATTAGGATTTTATATGGCAAACTGAAGTTGCGGCTGAACAGGAACAATATGCCGAAGGGGAAGTCTTAAACGATAATAGCCGCGGCGGTCAGAAAATACAAGCTCCTGCCAGCCGATATTTCCACGAAACAGAGCGGCCACTCGCAGACTTTCTGATCCCGCTTTATTTAACAGATCTTTCCCGTGCACCCAAGGCATCTCCGTCCGGCTTGCAGCATAAAGCAATGCAATGATTCTCGCCTGTATCACACCGAACTGATATCTCCGGTTATCATAATATACTTCTCGAAAATCTCCGGAATGTCTGAAGATATCAATCTGTCTCCCGTTCAAACACATTCCGTTGTTTATCTCAAAACAATGCTTTTCGGCTCTGGTTACGACCAAGTCTGTATAAGAAAGCAAAATTCCCTTATTTTCTATAATATCTGAAATTTTTTCATGGAATCTATATTTTGTATGATAGACAGGTACAGCATCTGTACCTGCTTTCATAATCCGGTAGATATCTGTCGGTAATAAAGGTTGAGGGGAAAAGCACTGGCTTTTCCCCTCTGTAAGATAATTTGCAAATTCAGTATTATAGCAAACTCTTTCTATTCCTGCTGCAATTGCTGCTGGTCTGACACTAATTTCCAAGATGTTATTTTCCCCATAATAAAGTAAATCATCTCTTGAAACAGCCCAAATATTACTGATTTCTTGAAGGCTGAAATATTCTTTGGCTAATAAATTCATAAAAAACTCCCATATTTTTACAACTCAAAATAGAGAATATAAACACTTACAATTTTAATAAACTTTTAATAATTTTCAAGTAAAAAATAAACCCCACAAGTTTTTCTTGCAGGGTTTTACAAATAACTTCTTGTTTTATGCTGTTTCGATTGCTTCTGCGGCGGCAATATAATAGAAGTTTTGTTTGTTTTTATCCTTTTCGCGGCAGATGTTTAGGTGCTTTTCCTTTTTCAGCTGGCTTATTACTCCGCGTACCGACTTTTCTTCCCAGCCAGTTGCGGCTGCCATCTCGTCCAAGCTTGCCTTGGTTTGCAGCATTTCTAAGATTAGTCCTTTTTTGTTAATTCTTTCCGATTGTGCCGATTCACTGTTCCCAGCAGCTTTTGTTTTCTGCCTTTCTTCATTTTTCTCGGTCGCTGTATCGCCGAATTCCACATTCGGAATGATATCGCTTTCTTCCTCCACCGCATCGACATCGGCGTTTGCTGTCGCTGTAGCCATATAGGCGGGGGCAAGTTCCCGGAGACCTGTTTCCGGATTTAGATGTAAGATGCCAAATTTCAGCAGCCGGTTAATCATCTCATCGGCAATTGCCTGATTGTGGATGTGGTTCAGATGCTCTTGAGCATCAGTTCCGGGATTAGCTTTTAATGCTTCAATCAATTTTTCCTGAGCAGCAGTCAATTTAATATCCATAGTGTTTCTCCTTTGTGTGTTATATTAATTTCTTTCCAATCAAGGGTTTTGTTACTTACAAACACACAAAGCCGGAAACAAACCGACAAGTCCAGCTAATAAACACAAAACACCGCATATTTTACTACACGGCAAAAAAATATCCCCTTGCCTTGAGTAAGGGGATAATCTCTTAATATAAGGAAAAGAGTTTTACAATTTCTTGAAGAATGTTTTTACCATCTTTCAGCTGCACTGCTGCGCCAAGATCAAGAATAATATCCGCAACTTGCCTTTGAGGAAGGTTTGAGTTCCAGAGAATATCCTTGGCTCGGATATATAATTCGATTGCATCCTGTTTCGGACTGATGTCACTGACTTTCAACTTCAGATGCGGAAATCTGGGTTCACCAATGTTAAACTCTCGTTTAATCTGAGTCAGTAGCTGTAACATTTTTGATTGTTTTGTCATATCTTTTTCCTTTCGTTATAGTTTATCTTTTACAACAGCAACAAAGCCGGAAACATTTTTATAAGTCCAGCTAATAAATACACTATCGCAATAAAATTACCATTTGCGGTATAACCGGGAGCAACCGCAAGCCCCGTATAATCATTTTTTTTAATTGCATTTTAAGATATAAGCCCTTACAATTACTCTGTCGGTTATTTCCGACGATGATTATTATAAGTCACATAGGGGCCTCTCAGCCCTTCAGCACAAGTCCGTAGAACTTGGTGTAATTCTGCACAATTCCTTTTCGGAGGAGGGTGCGGAATAAGTTTTCTTTTGAAAACAAATAGGCACGGACGCTTGTTGAAGTCTGAGAACTCCTCCACCTGAGGCTTGTCCTGGAGTGTTGTCAGAAAAGGGGTTATGAATTGAACAAAAATGTATTTTCGTTTGCCAATGCAGGATTTGGCCTGCTTTTGCTGTCCTATCGCCAACGTTTTGGGGTTACGCTTCCGGAGCTAAGCTCGGAATCCGGCATTCCTCTTTCTGTTCTTGAAGAAATAGAGCTTGGCAATCTTGCTCCGGATAAAAACGTTTTAGCTATCTTATCCCTTTATTTTAATGAAAATTTTGAGTTTCCTGAGGATTCTCCTCTAGATACTCCTGCCAACAACAACTAATCCTGAATTTTCAGCTGTTTTTTAGGAATTTTTACTTTGTTTTTATCAAAGAATAAACAACAACTCCCGAATAAGAGCCGTTGTTTATATACCGGACTGCTGCCTATTCCACGTTGACCCACCGCATGATAACCGCCAGCGCTTCCACATAGCTCCCGGCATGCGTCACTTCGTCGACGAATTTGTCCCGTTCGTCTCGGTTCACTCCTCCCCGGCGCATGGCATGTGTGCAGATCCCAGTCAGATTAAAGATGTTTCCGTTCTGTCCAATCAATTCTACCGTAATTTCCGGGTATTTTACTTTATCATTCATTTTCTTTCCTTTCGTTTGTCTGGTTCAGGACGACACCATTGTCGTCTGTAACCAAACAAAGCCGGAAACAATTTCACAAGTCCAGCCTAAAGTGAAATAAAATGCATTTTTTTATAACTTAACAAACTGTTTTCCCGTCATTTCATCTCTCCCGTGTTTCTCCCCGCATCGGTAATTTCATTTTTTTATGCAACCGTTGATTCGCTAAATCAGAGTTTAACAAATGGAGTTTACTGTTATGGACACCTTGCCCAATCCCCAACCGGAAAATCTTATCGTTGTCACCAGTCTGCTCACGCTTGCCTTTCATCGCCATCTGTCCAAGAAAGAAGGGACAACAGGCAACAAAAGACTGGAACTAATTTCAAATGTAAGCACAACTGACACCGACGCCAACAACTATGGAGATACAAATAATGACTAGCGTATTACAAGAGGTGTTAGAGGTCAACAAAATGTCCATCGAAGCACTTCGCAAAAAATATAAAGAATTGTTTAATGCCGAAGCGCCGCTGACCGCAAGCCGCCGCCAGCTGATTCCCAAGATAACCTATCAGCTTCAGGTTCTGGCTTTCGGCGGGATTAGTTCTAGTGCCCAGCGCATGATAGATGATCTAAATCAGGGAAAAACGCCGGTTTATGCCCAACGCAAAAATCGCATTACTCTGCCGGCCGGTACGCTGATTGTTAAGGAATATCGCGGCGAAACCTATAAAATCAAAGTTACCGATGAAGATTTCGTTCTGAATGGCATCCATTACAGTTCGCTGGCAAAAATTGCACGTTTTATTACCGGCGGCACCAACTGGAACGTCCAGCGCTTCTTCAAACTCTCGGAGACTGCGCAATGACCTATGCCATATACACCCGCAGCCATCCTGCTGACACCGGCTGCAAAGCCGATCGGGGGCAATATCAGCGCTGTCTGGATTTCGCTGCCCGCTATCGTCTGGGAAAATCCCTGCCGCATTATTCCGATACGCTTGTTTTGTCCGCAAACGGAGAGACCAACGGTCTGCAAAATCTGTTTGAAGATATCCGCTTTGGGCAAATCGATGGCGTCATAATTGAAGATACAATCTTTTTTGGCGAAAATTCTACCCGCTTGATGCAGATTATAGACTTTTTTGCCGCTCATCAAACCCGCATCCAAGTCGTCAGGGAGACCGTGCCATGCCCGAAAAAATAATCAATTGTGCCATTTATACCCGTAAATCTACTGAAGAAGGCTTGGAACAGGGTTTCAATTCTTTGGATAACCAGTACGAATTCTGTACCAATTATCTCAAATCCCTTAATGATCCGGCTTTGCAACTGTTGCCCGCTCGTTATGACGACGGTGGCTATTCCGGAGGCTCGCTAAACCGCCCGGCACTCCAGCGGTTGCTTGCCGATATTCAGTGCGGTCTGGTTAACCGGGTTATCATTTATAAAATTGACCGTCTCACCCGTGAAATTCGCGATTTTTTCAAATTGCTTGACATTTTCGAAAAATATAACGTTGAATTCGTTTCGGTCAAGGAAAACCAATATTACAATACCACCACCGCCATCGGGCGCTTAATGGTCAATATGTTTCTGGTCTTTGCTCAGTTTGAACGTGAAAATGCCGGAGACCGCATCCGTGACAAGATCGCCACGTCCAAGGCCAAAGGCATGTGGATGGGAGGGTGTCCGCCGTATGGTTATGATATCGGCGACCGCTGTCTGGTCATTAACGAAACGGAAGCGCAAAATGTTCGTTTCATTTACCAAACTTTTTGCAATACCCATTCTCTGGCAGATACGACAGATGCCCTCAATTCCGGCGGCATCCGTACCAAACGCTATACCACCCGGCAAGGGCGGACTTTCGGCGGCCGCAAGTTTTCGGTCAAAACCGTCCAGCGCATTTTACAAAATCCGTTGTATAAAGGCATGGTTGCCCACCGCGGCAAACAATATCCCGGTCAGCATGCCGCCATTATCGACGCGGTACAGTTTGACATGGTTCAGGCTGTTTTTGCCGCCCACAAGGAGAAACGTGAAACCAGACGCCCTAAAATGCCGTCTTCCGGCGGTGAACGAGAAACCGCGGCCTTAACCGGTCTTATTTTCTGCGGTTGTTGCGGTTCTGCCATGACGCCGAGTTACTGTTGCAAGGGAGACATTCGCTATCATTATTATCGCTGCTACCGCCGCGCCAGCAAATTGGAAGACAAATGCCCCATTAATCAGATTCGCACCAGCGAAATTGACCGCGTGGTTATGGAACAGGTGCTTGCCATCCTCAAAAGTAGGGACTTTTTCGTACAATACATTTCTCATCATCACGAATTTGACGTTTCCACCGCTTTTGCACTTTTTAACAGCCTTGACGATGTCTGGAACAGTCTGTTTGAAACCGAAAAACGCCGCATTCTTCGTGAACTGCTGGCCAAAGTTACCATTTACAAGGACAAAATCGTCCTTGATGTCAAGAAAGCCGGGCTGGCCGGCGTCTTTGCCGAACTCTCGCAAAATAACCGGCTCGCCGAAGTAGAATATAAAGAAAACGAAACGTTTCAAATCTCTGTTGCCTACCGGGCGACACGCTTGGCCAACGGTGCAAAAATCATCGTTCCGGCCACCGCCAAGGAAGAAAGCCGCTTCAACGGATCACTAAGGTTGGCTCGGCAAATAGCCAAAGGTTTCGCTTGGCGAAAAATGATGGAGTCCGGTTTGTCGCTTCAGGAACTCACGGCATCTGCCAAAACAAATGAACGTGATATTCGCTTTGCCATGCGCCTTTCGATGATTGATCCGGCAATCGTTGAGTCCGTCTTATCGGGAAAATCTCCGGAATTCTTAACTTATGCTTTTATGAAAAAACATCCCATACCGCTTCTCTGGTCTGACCAGCGCAAGCTCTATGGCTTTGAAGAAAGGAAACAATAATGAACAATACCAATCAATCTGCCCGCCGCCGTTTTGATGCCGATTTTGCTGTCAGTGCCAGAATTCGGCAAATGCGTAATCTGCTTGGACGCTCGCAAATGGATGTTGCCGCTGCCCTAGGACTCACGTTTCAGCAGCTCCAAAAGTATGAGAAAGCGCAAAACCGAATATCTGCCGGCCGGCTCCACCAGCTTGCCGTTGAATATTCCTGCCCGGTAGCGTGGTTCTTTGGCAATTACGATAATTCCGGCGCCACGCCGTTGACCGATGAAGAGCTTGATTTTCTGCGCCTGCTGCGTTCCTGCAGCGTTGAAGGGCGGCAGATTGTTTTCAAACTGCTTGAAACCTACCGTTCTCCGGCTTTGCTCAAGCAAACCAATGCTGCCTTGGCCGAAACCAGATAGCCGCTTTGCTGCGTAAACGGGGCGTACGAACAAACAAGCGTACAATAATACGCCGAAACAAAATTTTCTTTTCCGCCGCCCCGAAAAGCCGTCTGTTGTCTGCAAAATTCGTTTTCATAAATATTTCGCAAAATAAAATAAGTAAAAACAATGTGTTAATTACAAATAAAGACTGGACAATACCGAAACATTAAGCAAAAACAACAAGCACAGGGGGCGACGCGGTGTCGCACCGGAATTTAAGAAAGGAAAATCAAAATGTTAACTGAAAAAGATAAATTAACCGTTATGCAATCCAACCTTGCTGCCATTGAGATGCTTGCTCAAAAGGTCATTGAACAGGTTCGCCATGCGGCAGAACCTGCTCCGGAAGACTATGATGACAGCCGTCGTTATACCCACCTTGTTGGCGGGCTTGGCAATCTGTCCGATTTGACTGCCAACCTCAACAGTCTGGCTCAGGCAACCGACGCCATCTACAAACTCAAATAATTGTCAATCTTTTCCGGGGCTTCGGCCCCGGAACCTGCCGGGAAAATAAAATGCTTACTTCAGAACAACGTTTAGCCGTCATTCAGGCAAAGCTGGCAACAGCCCGAGTTTTACTCAGGAAAATTAATCGCCGTGTCGAATCAGCCGTTCAAAATGCTTTTCCGGAAGACGCCGAACGCCAGGCTAACTATATCGGCGGATGCCTGATGGAAATTGAAGAGCCGTTGCAGGCTCTGTCCGACTTGGTTAACTCCGCTAAAATCTAACCCGCTTTTGTAAAGGAAAATAAAATGACCCCAAACGATATTGAAATCCAAATCCCCGTTGCCATCCGGCTGGTTCCGGCAGGCACTGCCGAAGAACTTGGCTGCACCACCGCCCGCTATGACGTTGCGGTTACCGTTAATACTTCCGAAAAACGCATCGGCTGCCTGACCTTCGCGCCCAAGCCGGTATTCGGCGGCGGCACCAGCTGCTTTTTCGCCGAACTCAGCGATGAAGACGGCAATCTCGGCAACGCGTCCGTACTCGAAGCTGCTGATCTCACGGAAGCTGCCGTTGCTATGCTGTCTTTCAAACTTTTTGATTAACCCTCAACGGCTCCGGTGCATACCGGAGCCTTTTTAGGAGAAATGCTATGTCTAAACCAAATAATGAAATGATTATCCATCTTACGTCCGGCGACAAACTCAGGCTTCATCGCGTCGCCGAGCCGCAAACCGATGCCGAGCCGGTTGTTTTTCAAATGGTCTGGCAGTCTTTGCGCACGATCTATCATTTTGCCAATCTCTATCACTATCCGTCCGCGTCGTTCGGCTCCCCGCGTTATACAGCAGAGCTGCTTGACGAGGCAGGGACGGTGTCCGCTTCCATACTGCTGCAAAGTTTCACGGCGCGCAATGCCGCGCTAGAGGTGGTCGAAGCTAAAGTCTGCTTCTGATTTTCTTGCCCCGGCTTAGTCCGGGGCTTTTTTTGTGAGTTTCGGGCTTCGGTCCGTTTTTCCATAAACCGGTCTTGACCGTGTTTATCCCATAGATTCCGCACTCGTGGAACTGTGGTGTTTTTTTTACAACCCAAATTTAAAGGAGAATAATCATGGTACTTCGTACTTCACTCACGCCGCTCGGCGGCGGGGTTAAAAATCCCTATAAACCTCAGACTGTACTGGTCTATTCCGGCGGCGAGCATACTTTTGCTACCGAACTGCCCAAGGGCGTGTTTAAGGTCTGCCTTGTCGGAACCGGAGCTTCCGGCATCAGCTGGTGGTTCAATTCCTACGGTTGGGGATCCTGCGGCGGTTCCGGCGCAGCTGTCGAACTCATATTTTATAATCCTCGCAAACAACAGGTGGAGCTTTATGCCGGAGGAGCCATAACCTCCAAAGGCTTTGACGGCACCGCTGCTTGGATGAAGCTCGGCGGTGTCCTCATGGTAACAGCAAACGGCGGCACCAAAGGCGGTACCAGCGGCGGCACGGGCGGCACTTATGAAATCAATCCGGCGCTTCAGGTGTTGCAAACCCTCACAGTAGCGAACGGCAGCAACGGCAAAACCGGTTATTCCGGCGGTGTCGGTACGGTCACTTCGGCCAGCCCTTATGAAAATTGGGGCAGTTCGTCCGAAGGCTCCGCTGCCTGCGGCGGTCTGCGGCTGGAATATATTCGCCCCAAACCGTAATGCAAAACAAGCCCCGGCTTTTCTACCGGGGCTTCCTTTTTCTACCATTTTTTCAAAGGCATATCGTCTTTAATTTCTTCAGCCGTCATCTTAAACATGGCAAGCAGATCCAAGTCCATTCGGTTCCGGAGTATCCGCAGCATCACTTTGGTGCGTTTTATTTTCAAGATGTCTTTAATCTCTTTGATGGTTGCGCCGCCCGGACGGCTGATCATTTCCTCAATAACCGGGATGGCTTTGTTCAGGTTGCAATACATTTCCTTTTCCTTTCTTTGTCGTTTTTTATCGGGCAGCTCCCACCGCTGCTAAACAAACAAAGCCGGAAACAATTTCACAAGTCCAGCTAAAAAGTGAAATAAAATCAATAAATTAGCTAATAAATAACTGGACATTTCCGAAACATTAAGCAAAACTTCAAACATAAGGAACGACGCGGTGTCGTTTCGGATTCAGAAAGGAAAATCAAATGACTAAGAAAAAAAAGGACATGCTCATCAAAATCTTGTACAATGATATTGACACGCTGACAGATATTCTGTTAGCTGAAAATCTGATTGAAAACGGTCCCATCTTCAACCATTCCCGTGCCATGGACTGGGTAGGTGAAGCCTCGGATGCCGAAAAGCTCCGGATTCTGGAAAAAATGGGTTATAACCTTAACGAGCTGAAAGGTTAATCTCATGTCAATCTGTCAAAAATTCCCCAAGAAAAAAAATCTCAACACCGCTTTCCGCCTTTTGCGCCACAGCGGCTACTTTGCGGCGCAGAACTTTTGCTACTGCCGAACCTGTGCCTGGGCCGAGGTACCGGACGGATATGATAAGGTTGTTTTTTATCACCGGCAGGAGACTGCCAGTTTAGCCGAAAGCGGTGAGTGTTATCTGTCCTGGTCCGGCGATAAGAACGAGATTGCTGATATCCTGTCATCCTGCGGCGTTCTGAAAGAAATCCCGCCCGCAGACAATGTCTGCTTCCGCATCTCCATCAACTGATCTCTTGCTACTCCTAACAACCCCGTTTGAAAACCGGGGTTATTTTTTGGGGAGTGTAAAACAATAATTTTTTTGCGTTAAAAAAGGAAAGTCCCGGCTTATCTCCGTCGGAGCTTTTTATCCCGAAATTAAAAATCTGCAAACGCCCGCCGCATTGGCCAAAATCTGCCCACACCGAGAAACATTTTCAAAAAGCGTACAATAATACGCTATAACGGTATTTTTCCGTTTTTTAGCTTGTGTTTTATAAAAATCTTATCTGTCTTATGCCGTTTTCCTTTTGATGCAAAAGACATAAAAAAATAAGGCAGATTACATATCTGCCTTATTTTAGGGATAAATTTCTTAGTTCAAAGCGTCCTGCAGGCTTTTGCCGACTTTGAATTTTGCAACATTCTTTGCTGCAACTTTGATTTCGGCACCGGTGCGCGGGTTGCGTGCGGTTGTTGCGGCACGTTTGGAAACCGAGAAAGTTCCGAAGCCGACCAAGCGGATCTCGTCGCCTTTTTTCAGAGCTGCAGTAACGGAAGCGATGAATGCATCCAACGCTTTTCCGGCATCAGCTTTGGTCATACCGGCTTCCGCAGCCATGCTGTCAATCAGTTCGTTTTTGTTCATGAATAAAACTCCTATATGTTATTTGACAATGGAATCTAAGCCGATTTTCCGCCGTAAGTCAATTAAAATAACGGTTTTTCGCTGTTATTTTATTTCGGGCATTTCCGTTTTTCTTTTTCTCCAACTTTTCTTTGTAAGCATAAACATCCTCTCTCCGATAATATATCCGGTGGCAGCGGCGAATGTAAGGAATCCGGTCTTGCCGATAGCGGTTGCGGTCAACCTGCCGCCAGAATCCCAGTATTTCAGGGAAAGCCAGAAACAAATGCATAGGTCCAGCTAATAAATGAAATAAAATCAATATACTAAAACAAAAAATAAAGCTTGCTGCCAAATCGTATTTTGCTTGACATTTTTTGCGGTAATACTATTTTATGACCAATATTCGTATGCATCTGTAAATGATTATATCTATTATATAATTTGATTGTCTAACCCCTAAAACTTAATATTATGGGAAAATATGACGACGATGAAGGAGGCTACTTCTCTGATATTCTCAAAGAAGGGCTGACCGATAGTGAAATGTCCGGTTGGGGACGTGTGTGGAGTATTGGTATCGGTTTGGTCGGAACGGTTGTCGCCGATCCGGTTATCTGGGCCAGTAAAAAGCTTGGTATCAAGAGTGAACCTCGTGATTACGATCCGGGAGATCCCACGAACCCCTGTAACCAGAATTATTAAACCTTTCAAAGAAAAAGCCCCGTTGCCCAAAAGCAATGAGGCTTTTCTTTTAACCCTCAAAATATCTGCCTGCCAGCGTTTTGGGCATTCGTTTTAAACTCTTTGCCGACATCGGCAGCTTTTTCCTGTATAAATCCAACAGCTTCGCGATTTTTGCAAAATCATATTGCCCGGCTTGCGTTTCCAATTCGTCCACATCTTTAACGGACAGGCCGGTACGCACCGCTGCTTCCGTAATTGTCAGCTTGCTGTTTCGCCGGGTTGCAAAAAGAAACATGGCAATATTCAGGCAGGTGTCTGGGTTGAGCTCGCTGGCGTAATAAATTGGCATATCAGTCATTGTAGCTCTCCACGTTAATGTACAGTTTTTCTTTATAAAGCTTCAACAGCTTGCAAACCAGCGTCAGGTCAAGTCCTTTGCGTCCGGTTTCCTGCGCATCGATATCTTCCACGCTGCATCCGGCTTTTTCCGCGGCGTCTTCAATGCCCAACAGTTGCTCTCTCCTGGCCCAGTGCAGATTTTCGCCAAGTTTTATCTGACATTCTTTGGAAATAAAATCTAACAGCTCTTGCACGACATTTCCTTTCAAAAAAAAGACCACCTGAAAGGTGGTCGGGTATGTCCGCAAAAATCACTATCCTAAAAATGATCCTCCGACCTTCAACATAATGCCATCGGCAAAACCTCCGACATTATGTTTGTTGTATAGTCGGAAGCATCCCGACCTTACATCAAGTCGAGATATATGCCTTTCAAAGGCTAACGAAATATATCCATTCCGTTAGGATAAATCTTATTGATAGTGGAGTTTGCGGATCTCCAACAACCAAACACCGCCAGTCTAGCTTATGTTTCCGTAACTTGCAAGCGCATATTTTCTTTATCTGAAAAAGAACCTTTTTTGCAACAAATAACTGGAAAATCACGAAACATTAAGCAAAAACAAACACATCAGCGGGCGACACGGGGTTGCCCCGAAGTTTAGGAAAGGAACATAAAATGAAAAATGATGTGGAATTCAAATATGCCGGCGGCGGTTTTGACGTCAGCCATGATCCGTATACGTCTTCTTTTGGCCGGCCATTTCGGCAGGAGATAAGAATCAACTGTTTCTCCAGCGGCAGCAAAACCTTTGTCAAAGTGCCGGATATCCGGAATTGGGAAGAACGCGATCGTTTTTACGGTGAACGTCAGGATGTCAAAATGGACGCTTTCTTAACTGAACGCTTTGCCGAGATTGCCCAGAAGGTAGATGCGCTTATTCTTTCTGAAATGCAAAAACTTGGCTTCACACCGGAACAACAGTGAACCCAACCGCTCGGGAGCGGTGCAGTTCGCTCCCAAATTCAAACACAGGAGATAAAAATATGTTATAAGCTTATGCTCTTAATGATGAAATCTGGATCGAGCCCAATGATAGCCGTCAGAAAGGTATATTCCTGAAAATAACCAAAATCGGCCGCCTTTATATAACTGCGGTCAACGATTGGGGACAAACGTATAAAATTGACCGCTATACTTTCCAGTGTCAGGAGTTTTATGGGCAGGCCTTTGCCAGTCAACAGGCCGCAGCTGATTACAAATTGGTGCAGCAAATGTTCCGGCACCTGCGTGATTACCCGTCACAAAATTTTTCTCTTTCCCAGATGTGCGAAGTCTATAAAATTCTCGGTCTTTCTTATAACGAACAAAAATTCGATTAACCCACCACAGACTCAAAACCCCGGTTTCTTCCGGGGTTTTTTGTTTCCTTTTTTCAGAAAAAACTCCCCTCCCCCGGGGAGGGGGCTTCCGCAATGCGTTGGTTTGCAAGGATTTCAATTTTTGCGGCAGTTTCAGGGGAAAGCCCGATAAACAACTGGACTAATGCTGACGTATAAGCAACCCTCACGCTTAATTTATATATAGAGAGGGTACAAAATGTCAGACCAGCTTGCTTTTGATTTCACGCTTCCGACACTTCAGGCGTCCGCCGTTCGGTTTCCACCGCATTCTGTGCCGGAGCCTGAAGTTCGGCGTCTTTCAGCACTAGATTCGAAACCTAACGCTCCAGCTGAAGATACATTCATTTATGGCGGCGGCTCGGCCAAAGAAGCCGAATTTTTCAAAATGTTTGACCGGCTATCTGTAGAAAGTAACCGGGCTTTGCATACCGTTTTTGACGATTTCTGCCTGTTGGGGCGGTGCATCGTTCATAATTTCGGCATGCAGGAACCGCTGCTGGCTCGGTATATGCCTAAGTACGAACAATGTCACACGGAATATTTTGAACGGGCAAAATATTATAAACAGCCGCAGATTATCCTTATTTTAAATATGATTAAGGCATTGTCCGAGCTTCTGGCTTGGCAGCCGGATGATTATCTCGGCCGTTATTTCGGGCAAATGCGGCTCGATAAGCACTTTCACGGGCAGTTTTTCACGCCGATTCATGTCTGCGAGTTTATGGCTGCCGTGGCTTTTGGTGATGGCTTGCCGCAAGGAAAGCCTTATGTAACTGTTGCCGAACCGGCTTGCGGTTCGGGGGCAATGATCATCGGTCTGATTCGTCATCTGCAAAAGCAGGGTATGACCGATCTTGGCGGAAAACTGGCAATTCTTGCCACCGATATTGACAGCCTTTGCGTCAATATGGCTTATCTGCAACTCGGCATACTCGGGTTGTCTGTCCGCATCACTCACGGTAACTCTCTTACCGATGAGGTATGGGATGCCTTTGATACGCCCAATCTGCAAATCAATACTTGTCTGGGATATTTTAAGTAAGTAAAGGGGGGGATACGACCGAAATAAACTTTAACAAACTCAATTTCAAACCCCCTCGCGAGGCAGTTATTTATGAAGTTGCTCATGTCATGGGAATGATGAAGCGCGAGCAGGAAATTCAGCAGTAAGTATTTAATTATGAATTGATTCACAACATGACGCATAAAGGTACATCTTCAGGTTATCAGCTCCGGCTGCATTCGGACAAATGGTTCAACGGTATGGCTGCCAACATTAATCGCTTGTTAGAATTGATGGAAAAGCATTTACAATAAATGGAATAACAGTATAAAAGCTTAAAAAGTTTCAGTTAACCTGAAGTTTTTTATACGCTGCTAAATATTCGTATCATTCTTATCCTTACAGGCAGGATTGTTTTCTAGCATATAATCTTGGATGTTAAGGGAAAATTCTGGCGTAAATCAGGCAGCAATTATCCAGTTAAATTTATTCATAATAAATTTCCTTATTTGATTGATTTATCGAAATCTTATCATAATCCAGAAATCGGCCAATATATAATCATAATTAAATATAGGGCTTTTTGATGCAAAAGTTCGTGAAAACCTATATTTTCAGCCGACCGATAAGCGGTTTTTACTCACGAACCGATTTTAACTATTTTCCCCTCAACACCAATAAAACCGATGTAGGGACACTGTCTAAGGTGTCCCTACATAACGTAGACTTTTTGCCCATTTAGACCGAAATTTAGCCTTTTAAGGCGGGACTCCTTAGACTAAAATCCCTTCTTTCACTCTCTCAAATCCCCTGATTTCCTAAGTCTTAGCGCACAAAAAAATCTCTGCATTTCTGCAGAGATTTCCTTAATTGGTGAGCTCGGGCGGGTTCGAACCGCCGACCCTTTGATTAAAAGTCAAATGCTCTACCGACTGAGCTACGAGCCCGTTAACGGAGATGAACTCACATAACGAGGTGATATATAGAGGATAAAAAACACTTAGTCAACATAAAAAATGAAAATTTTGCAAAAAAAATAAAATGTAGTATATTTGTTAATAATTATATGTTATCGTTTTTTCAAATTTAGATGTTTTTAATACAATTGAGGCAGGTAAATTATGGTTAACGCTAATAATTCCGAACAAGAAGGAAAATACGATATTCTGCAGAATGCAGCCGGCGAAATCCTGATTATTATTAAATATCATCAGGGCGGTCCGGAAAATCCGCGCTTTGTTTATGACGGAGGTTCAAGCGCCCTGCTCTATCGCAGTCGTGAAAGCGCTATTATGCTGGATAATATTAACGAAAAGGCCCGCATGCCGCTAAAATCAGTCAGCGAGCTGCTTATTGTTGAGATTGAAGATGATGATGTTGCCCGCGAGTATAAAGTTCCGGTCAGACATATTCAAAATCTGGATAAGTTTATTTAAGATAAAAAGGAACTCAAATGAGTTCCTTTTTTATTAAAAATTTTATATTAAGCTTTATTTATCATAAATTTTAACTTGCTTGAAGATTATCTACAAAATCAAGAGCATGTTTGATGCAGATATCATGGTTATGGTGCTGATGTTCTCCCCAGCGGCCAACACCATATAAATGCTTAGGTTTGAAATAATCTAAAATCGCCGTAATAGCTGCCGTTCTACCGACCAACGGTATCGGATATGCCGCCGGTGTAGTATAATTAAACAAATTACGTCCCTTAAAGGTTACCTTGTTTGCATCAAAACGATTGGCATTAGTTTCCGTAAATACACCATAATTTTTACTGTCTTTTACAAAATTGCTGATATAGAGCTCACGGTGGTGCTGTTGCTCCATTTCCGGACGATACCTCCAATGATAATTGGTCGGATTATCGTCTGTTTCAAACAAAGAAACAACAACCTTGTTATATTTTATTTTATTAATCTGTTCACGAATTGCTTCCGGTCTGCCCATAGCTTCATATAAATCCGGCCACGGTGTTGTATTAATTACGTTTTTTGCTTTATATTCTTCATTGATAACCCAAACTTGCTCATTTTCGTCAAAATGCAATTTAGTTACCTTTGTATTGAATTTAATATTCTGCAATTCATCTTTGGCAATGGCTTCCATGACACGTCCATAGCCACCCGATAATGGATAATACGGGCGATTATGGCACGGATATTTTTCTACATCCTGCTGACGTTCTAAAGAGTAACGCAAAACTTCTTCTACTTCGACACGAGGAATTTTATAAATCCAATCGACATCTAGCTCATCAGGAGTTACGCCCCATAATTTTGTATTATAAGGCAACAAGTAATTATCACAGATCATATCCCCTAATTTCCACCGTATCCATTCTTCGTAATTTTTAGGTTCCGGTTTGCCTAAAGCCTCTCCGTTACGAATAACTGAAATCAAATATTTTATTTGCTTATCGACAGGAAGCTGCCACAAATTTGATTCCAGAGGATAATCTACATCCATTCCCTCAATACTGATTTTAGAAATACGAGGATCTATTTTATACATTTTCTCTTTCGGAAAAGAAGCAAAAATAAAATCTTCTACTTCTTTATATTTGGTCTGGAAAAAATGACCGCCGATATCTACCACATGGCCTTCAACATAAAAACTACGGCAAAGCCCGCCGGCCTCTTTTTCGGCTTCCAATGCCAAAATATTATTAATTCCTTTTTGGCGCATTTTTTTGAGCAAGGTTAACCCGGTAATTCCTGCGCCTAAAATGAGATATTCATACGTCATAGTCGTTTCCTTACTTTTTCTTTATTTTCATGATTGGTAAAAAATTAAATAATTTATATTCTTTGGTTCCATTTACATTAGTTTTTACTTTGAGCAACGGTAAAAAATCAAATAATTTGTAATATTTTCTATTATTTTTATCTTTGATTTTTAATAAAGGAAGAATGGAAAACAATTTAGCTGTTATTTGAGAACTCTTAACTTTTACTTCTTTCCACACATTGCTATTTTTCCATTGATTTTGTTTCTCAAGCATTAAATCTAAAAAATCAAAACATTTTTTATAATCAAAATTTTTCAAATTAAGTGAAGTTAAGTAATTCTTCAAGGAATATACAAATAACGGAGTTGGATTTTGTCTTAGCTTGTCATATTCTTCTTTTTTCACTTTTAATGGATAAAATTTTCCATAAAAATATTTTAATATATTGTAAAAATTTTTATTTTCAACAGATGAGGCTCCACCTAATCTAAAGCATAAAAAATTATAAGGAATATAAGAATATTTGAAATCATTTAAAATTAAATCCATTTCAAATTTTAAGTCTGCACAAGGACCATAGACTTTTATATTTCCAAATTTTACCTTATTAAAAATATTCTTTTTAAATATTGCTCCTTCATGATTAAAGGGGATTTCCATCCAAAAATAAGGAACATTATCTGCCTTTTGAAATTTATAACTTTCATCATAATTATAGGGAATAGTCTTAATATCTATCTCCTTATTATTTTTATCAATAAACAAGGTATTTCCAAATACATAGTCAGACTTATTTATTTTCAAGTATTTCATTTGTAGTGCTATTACGTTTTTATCATATAAATAATCATCACTATGTAAAATTACAATGTAGTTACTTTCTGCTTTTGTAATCCCCTTATTCATTGCATCATAAGGACCATTGTCTTTTTCACTATAGTATTTGATATAGCCTTTCTTTTGATATTTATCCAATAGATTTAAAGTGCCGTCAGTTGATTTTCCATCCATTACAATATGTTCTATATTTTTATAAGTTTGATTACGAACAGATTGCAACATCTGTTTAAAATATTTTACCCGTCCTGACTTTACCAAATTGTAGACAACGGTGATTACCGTTACTTTTTCTTCTGCCATAATCTTCTACTCTCTCATAACATTATTTTACTTTTTTAGTTAATATGGGAATAATTGATAATAATTTATATCTTTCACTTCCATTACTCTTTCGTTTGATAGTTATGAGTGGTAATATTCCAAATAATTTATAGCTTTTCCCCCCTTTTTTATTTGTTTTTACTTTGAGAAAAGGAATTCCCAAAAAAGTATATTTAACCATTGACGGAATTGGCAACATTAAATGTTTCTCACTTTTTACTTCTAAAATCGAATTTTCTACTTTGAGTTGTTCAATAATATTTTTCCCCATAATATTGGCACAATTATGATTCTGAGACAAAGTATCCAGCATACTGCTTCCGTAATTATCAATTCCCATTTTCAAACCTGTAAACCCATCTTCGATCCTTTGAGCTATAAAGGCATTCTTTAATCCTTCAATATATGGCGTTTGATTGGCATAAAACCACCATTCGTTAAAATACTTAGCTGTCCGTCCAGAATAAAAATTGTTTTGAGTTCTCCAAGGTTTGTTTGGTGAGAAATGTATCAGATAAGGATGACACCATTCGTTAGCAAAATAATCATCGGACAAATCAGAAAATAACTGTTTAATATAATTTTCTCTTTCGCCTAAGTTGTATCTATTGGGCAAAACTTTGTAATCATCTTCAAAAACCATATTTAATGCATCTTGATGTAAACAATTAAATTCTTTACCATATTTTTTGCCAAGCTTCAGACATTTATCTGTAATATTATTCTTTTGCCATTTGACACAATCGATCAAAATCATCCCTAAATTAAAATACTTATGAGTAAGTGATTTAAAAAGAGGATGGCCTTGTGAAAAGGCAATATCCGGGCAAGCTCCAACTACATATTTATCTAGACTTTCATTATATAAATCTGCAATGTCGTTAACTAAAATTGTGTCACTTTCAATATGAACAACTTTTTTTACGTCAGGAAAAGCTTCAGGAAACAACAACATTGCCCAAGCATCTAACATCCCATAATACCAGACATTTAGCCCTTCAAAGCGTTTCATATCTACTTTTGAAAAAGTTATTGAATTTAAGTTTGAGAACTTATTTTTTAAGGTTGAAAGTTGCCTTTTATCAAAGTCTGACAACCCGCAATCCATAATATAGAAATCGATATTCCTTTGGGTATTGCATAACACGCTAACCATTGTGGTAGCTGTATATCCAACCATATCCCAATTTGTAACCATAAATACAGGTATAATCTCACTCATTAACACTCTCTCTAATTTTAGATTATTTTATTTTTAATGTCAGCAATGGAATAAAATCAAATATTTTATATTTTACTCCTTTTTTATCTGCTTTAATTTTAAGAATAGGAATGCCCCAGAGTTTATACCTTTTTGTAAAACATTTTTGTATTTTTATCTCACTAACATCAATCTTTTTTATTTCTTCCTTTTCTGTACTTCTCGTCAAATTATTTTTAAAATTTGTTACATCTTGAAAAAATTGTTCATAATTAAAATTTTTCAGCTTTAACGAAATCATATACCGCATCAATTTAATAAAAAACAACTCATCAAACTTTCCACCTATATCCCACATATAATTTTGTATAATTTTTTCTTCATCTAATCTTTTATCAAACTTACTATAGAACCACATATACAATTTGGCTAATCGTCTATAGTGAAAATCGTAAAAGGATGTTAAAGTTTTCTGATCATAAGATGCTCCGCCCAGTCTGAAATTCACAATTGTTTTATCTGTATAGACCCCCTTATAATCTTTTAATATTAAATCAATTACAAAACGATAGTCCTCCACTGTATCAAAATCTGTTCGATAATATCCCAATTCCTTTACTACAGAATTTTTAATCATAATCGTAGGATGATTAAATGGCATATAGCGCCAAAATATTTGGGGCTCTGACTTACCTAGAGCATGGAATCCATCTATATTCCAACACTCCTGATTGCCAAAAACATAATCTGCTTTATTTTTTGTAATTGTCTGTACCATATTTTCGATTACATCTTCTGATGCATACCAATCATCTGAATTTAGAACTAGTACATATTCTCCTTGAGCCATTTTATGACCTTTATTCATTGCATCAAAAATTCCTTTATCCGGCTCACTTATATATTTTATCCAACCTTTTTTTTCATATTCTTTCAGAACTTCCACCGTGCCATCTGTTGATGCTCCATCTATAACTAGATGTTCAATATTCTTGTAGCTCTGATTATTTACCGATTGAAAATTCTGAATCAAAAAATTCAGTCTCTTATTTTTTATAATATTATAACAAACCGTAATAACTGTTACTTTAGTCTTTTCCATTTTGCAGTTCCTTAAAACTCTCTCCTAAATTTTTATTTTCAATTCATTTAAGCCGAGGATTTGTTTTACTAAACTATTATCCAGCAAAATTTTCTTTGGTCTCTTCTCTGTCCAAATTTTAGTATCATTATCCATTGAAATCGGGATGACCAGATTTTTATCTAAGCCGTATTTATCGGCCAGACGAAGTGCAAATTCATATTTAGAAAGAGCTTCATCCCCGGCAATGTTGACTATCGGATATTGATGTGCTGAAGGGGTTTCCATTAATTTGACCAGTATTTGTGAAACTGTGTCAAAATCTATCATTGAACGCCATGAATCCGTAAAGAATTCCATTGATTTTCCTGCTCGCAGATTGGACACGATATCATCATAAAAATGTTTTTTTACCAATGACAAACTTGGCCCCATCATTACCGGCAATCTGACAATATTATATCCTTTGGCTTCCAACATACGCTCTTCTACCGCCTTATGCCGTGCATAATCATTCATCGGGGTAATTTCATCATGCTCAGTATATGGTATGTCTCTGTCTTCTTTGTATAACATATCTGTCGAAATACCATAAAAGGTGGAAACCTTATCAAAAATATCTAAGAAACGGGCAAAACTTAATATATTTACATTCCAAGCCTGCTTATCTACTTCAGGATTTTTATTGACGTTAAAATATACGGGGAGATATATGACCTTTATATCATTTTTTTCTTTAAGATATTCTCGTAACTTTTCAACATCTTTTTCTTTGGTTATATCACAATTTTGCCATGACAACCTCGGATTTTGTTCTGTTTCTACATAATTGACATCTGCAGCAACAACATCTTCCTTTGTCATAGACAAGATGTTTTTTATGAGATAGCTGCCCAGAAAACCTTTCGCTCCTACTATTAAGTACATGCTTTGTCTCCTTCAGGCCGCATAGATGTCTTTTTGACCGCCGGCTTCCTCTACGCCTTTATCATAAAGCGCTACCATCAGCGTATCCTGTTTGAACTTAAACGAGTGGACGGCATATGGTTTCAGTACGAAAAAGTCTCCCTCCTTTACCGTTACCGTCTCTTCTCGGCCATCTTTCGTCAGCTGAATTTCTATTTCGCCTTTTATTATGTAAAAGGCTTCTTTATTGTTTTTGTGATAATGTCCTCCGCGGAAAACTCCCGCCTTTGAGCTGGTGACGTTTATCTGTTTCCAACCTTCCCGGCAGAGCTGCGTCAATGCGCCGCGTTCATCGGCAAAACTGAAATCCGGCTTGATGAATTCTATCATATCGTCCATGATTTAAGCCTCTCTGGGAGTTAGGGTTTCGTAACCGTTGTCATTGAGGAGTTTTTCCTTTTGGGCGAGTTTCAAATCTTCGGCAACCATCTCTTTTACCAATGCCGACAAATCATATGTCGGTTTCCAGCCCAGCTGTGTTCTCGCTTTCGTGCTGTCTCCCAGCAACAATTCTACTTCCGCCGGACGGAAAAACTTCGGATCTACTTCTACCAGAACTTTCCCCGTCTTCTTATCTATACCTTTTTCGTTAACTCCTTCGCCTTGCCATGTTATCTCTATGCCAAGCTCTTTGAAGGTCATACTCACAAAGTCTCGGATGGACGTCGTCGTGCCGGTCGCCAATACGTAATCTGCCGGCTTTTCCTGCTGCAATATCCGCCACATCCCCTCAACATAGTCTTTCGCATGACCCCAGTCCCGTTTGGCGCTCAGATTGCCCAAATAAAGCTTCTCCTGCATCCCCAGCGCTATCCGCGACGCCGCCATGGTGATCTTTCGCGTGACAAACGTCTCGCCGCGGCGCGGGCTCTCGTGATTAAACAATATCCCGTTCGCCGCAAAAATACCGAAACTTTCACGATAATTCACGCAGATCCAATAGGAATAAAGTTTTGCTACCGCATAGGGCGAACGCGGATAAAACGGCGTCGTTTCCTTTTGTATCGGTTCTTGTATCAAGCCGTAAAGCTCCGAAGTCGATGCCTGATAAAACTTCGTCTTCCGCTCCAGTCCGCAAACCCTTATCGCCTCCAACAGACGCAACGTGCCCAACGCATCCGTGTCCGCCGTGTATTCCGGGCAATCCCATGAGACTTTTACATGCGACTGTGCTGCCAGATTATAAACCTCGTCCGGCTCTATCTCTTTCATCAGACGGATTAAATTTGAACTGTCCGTCAAATCCCCGTCATGCAGCTTTACCTTTCCTGCCAGATGGTCTATCCGGCCCGTGTTGAACAACGACGAACGGCGCTTTATGCCGTGTACCTCATAGCCCTTATCCAACAGTAACTCCGCCAAATATGAACCGTCCTGTCCCGTTATCCCCGTGATCAGCGCTTTCTTCATCTCTTCTCCTCGCTTACTATATTGATTCCTAAAATTCTCAATGCTCTCCGTCCCTTTCGAGTACGCAATGTAAAAATCCAGTGACGGAGTGCTTTTAATTTTTGCCTTTGCGGAGAATGTCTCCAATTCCAAAGAAGATATGAAAATTTATTATCGACCGCCGTACAGCTCAGCAGTTTGATATATAACTTCCATGGAACGTATAATGTTTGATGTATTTTCTCTGCTTCTTTATATGAGCAATTATAATTCTTTGCTTTAATTGCTATGCTCTCTTGAGCCAGTTGCTCCGGATTGCTTCCGGACAACCCTTCCATACTGAATACAGCATATGATTGAGGTACCCTTACTGAGGTTGCTTTTGATAAAACTGCCCGCAAAATAAAATCGTAATCTGCACAAATCTCAAATTTCAATTCGTGCAAACCTATTTGCCCAAATAAACTTTTCTTAAAAAGCATTCCCTGGTGGCAGCCCGGGATATGATAAAAAACATTTCTCATATCAGTACGTTTTTCGTCTGTACTAATAATGTGCCCCCCCTGTTCATAACTGACCGGCGAATAGGAAAAATCGGCCCCGGTTTGCTGCAGAAGATTCAATGAGACTGAAAGACCTTCGGGAGTGTTCAAGTAATCATCTGAATTAATAAAGCAGACATATTTCCCTAATGCTTTATCAATTCCTTTATTAAAGGCATCATAAATTCCCTTGTCAGGCTCTGAATAAATTTTTATCCAGCCTTTTTTTTCATACGGGGACAAAAATTCCAATGTCCCATCGGTGGAAGCTCCATCTATAATCAGATGCTCATATTTGACATTTTTCTGAGCATGGATACTCTCTAAGCAACGTATAATTTTTTCTTTCCGGCCAGACTTCAATAAATTATATGATGCCGTGATAATACTTATATCAATCGGATCTGACATATATCAGGCTCCTTTTTTCCAGTTATCCAAAATCCAGGAGGAGGAATTGGCTTTGTTTTCGCCGCCGACGCCAAAGGCCAGGCTTACGTTCAATTCCTTGCATATTGCAGATTCAGGAATGTTATCTTTGGTGCGGTCGCCGCCGTTGGCAAAAACCAAATTACAGTCCGCATATTTCTCCCGGGCGCGCCGAATGCCGTCGCTGGCCGAATTGTCATCATCATTAAACGCCAGAACGTCTATTACCCCTTTCAGGTTCTCGCAGATTACCCGACGCGTGTTGTAATTCATAAAGTTCTTGCCCTTCTTGCGGCAAAGCCACGCGTCCGAATTTAACAGCAAAATAACTCCGTCGCTCGCTGCAGCTCCCGCCTTTATCATCTCTATATGCCCCTCATGTATCGGATCAAAACCGCCGCTGACTATGTAATAAGTAGGAGAATTTTTCAGATTTTCGGATTGTGCACCAGTACTCTCAGAATGACGATACATATCAATTTTCCTTCTCTGTCATAACAAAAAACCACCCTAAAGGGCGGCAGAGTTTTAAACGGATATGTAAAGTCAACAGAACGAAACGAATGAAAATTCGTTTCGTCTCTGCGGATGCAGAAAGTTTTCTGTTGTAACAACAGACTTAAGACAGATATCCCTGCCTTATCCTTTACAAGAGCCGTTCAAAGCTCCGAACTTACTGAGTTCTGTTCCTCGGGTTTGTCCCCAGGCTTGGACTCACAATAAAGGAAGGGATTAGAAAGTTCAAGCACTATTTTGAAATTATGCCATAAAATGGAGAAAAGCATACAGACTCAACGCTTAATTGCTTAAATTTTTTATAATTAACTTATGCTTTCAAGTTTTTCAGAGAGCTCCAGCCACAGAGACTCGCTTTCCTCAAGTTTTTGTGCGATCACAGCAAGCTCTTTTTGTTTCCTGACAATTTCGGACGGCGACATGAGATTTTGAAACTGATTTTCGAGATCTTCCTTTTCTTTGTTTAACTGTTCCAATTCTTTTTCCAGTTTTTTCAGGCGGCTTTGCAGCTGTTTTTTTTCCGCACGGCTGTCCTTCTCGGCGGAGGCCGGCACCGACTTTACCGGAGTTTTGGGAGAGGACGGCCGGTCATGCTCCAGCAACAATTTTTTATAATCCTCCAAATCTCCGTCATAGGGACGGCAGGTTCCGTTTTTAACCAGCCACAAATCATCGGCAATCAGTTCAATCAAGTGCAAATCATGCGTAATCAAAATAACCGAGCCGCCGTATTCGTTGAGCGCCTTAATCAATGCTTCCCGCCCGTCAATATCAAGGTGGTTAGTCGGTTCGTCGAGAATCAAAAGCTGCGGGGCATTATAAGTCATAGCCGCAAAAAGCAGGCGGGCTTTTTCACCGCCGGAGAGTTTGGCAATCATCGTTAAGGCTTTTTCCCGGTTAAGTCCGAAACGAGCCAGATGCGCCCTCACCTGCGCTTCCGTTTTATCAGGCAGCAGCGAAGACATAAATTCGCAGGCGGTCTGTTCCAGCGGCAGTTCTTCCGCCTGATGCTGGGCAAAATAGCCGACTTTCAGCTTGCCGGAGTACCGCATGGTCCCCCCCTGCAAAGGCAACCGTCCGGAAACGACCTTGGCCAACGTCGATTTGCCGTTACCGTTTGCACCCAGCAAGGCAATGCGGTCATTATCGACAATTTGGATATTCAAACGGCGCAAAACCGTTTTGTCGCCATAGCCGGCGCTGCCGTCTTCAATTGTCAACAGCGGCGGCGGTAAATCCTCCGGTTCGGGAAAATCAAAAACCGTAGCGGCGGGATCATTCATAAGGGTTATCGTTTCCAGCTTTTCAAGCATTTTTATCCGGCTTTGAGCCTGTTTGGCTTTGCTGGCCTTGTAACGGAAACGGTCAACAAAAGACTGCAGATGCCGGCGTTTTTCTTCCTGACGGGCTGCCTGCCGCTGCAAAACCTCTTTCTGTCGGGCGCGGGTCTGCTGAAAAGTGTCATAATTGCCGCTGTAAGTAACCAGCCGGCCGCCGTCAAAATGAATGATATAGCGGCACAGCAAATTGAGAATATGGCGGTCGTGGCTGATAATCAACAAAGTGCCGCGATATTTTTCCAGATGATTTTCCAGCCAGAGCGAAGCCTCCAAATCCAAGTGGTTGGTCGGCTCATCCAGCAACAGAATGTCCGAAGGACGAAACAGCGCCGCGGCCAATGCCAGGCGCATTCGCCAGCCGCCGGAAAATTCGCTTACCGGACGCGTCAGATCTTCATGCGAGAACCCCAAACCGTGCAGAATTTCAGCAGCTCTGGCTTCGGCTGCCGCCGCGCCAATGATATTCAAACGCTCATGAATTGCCGCCAGCTCTTCACCGGAAGCCGTTTGCAGACGCTGCAGCAACTCGGCCCGCTCCCGGTCTTTTTGCAGAATAAACGCCAGAATCGGCATTGTTAATTCGTCAGGCAAAAATTCCTGCTCCACAAAAACAACATTGTAATCGCGAGGAAAAAAGACCGTTCCCTGTTCTGTTTCCAATTCGCCTTTCAAGACTCGGAATAAAGTTGACTTGCCGCAGCCGTTAGGGCCGACCAAACCGACTTTCTGCCCATCGGAAATATGGGCGGAGGCATGTTCAAGCAAAACTTTGGGGCCGATGCGGACGGTTATGTCATTAATGTCAATCATCTAATTTTATCTGATAAGAGGCCTGGCCGTATTTAACCAGTATATGTTCGGGATTCTGCCGGCGATCCAAACTCAGGGAAAAACTTTTGGCATTGCTGCGGATATTGTCATACAAATAAAAACGATAGCCGCCGCAAATATATTTTTTCCCTTTCGGCCTGTCCGTCTCCGAGCAAAAAGCGGTAATGCTGCCGATCAGCAGGTCATAACTTCCGGCCAGAGGGACGGCTTCCATACTCAGAATATAGAAAATGTCTTTGCCGTTCCGGTGTCCGATGACTATGTCATGATAGGGAAATTTATAACTGCGGCGAAACATCCACAATTTGGGAAGCATCAGATTGCTCCATTTGCCGTCGCCGCGATTATAAGTATAACTGCTGGTTTCCGGATTCAGTTTGACGTAAGCAACCAGATTCCGATAGGTATCTATCCGATAATTTTCATCTTTCAGGGTTACGGCACAGTTGTTTTTGCCGTAACAGGGTTTAACACTGGTAAAGGGAGAAAATTCCATATTGCTGTTGCGGTAAAACCGTTTCATCCGCGCATTCAGGTAACGAGCGGACAAATCGTCATTCCAGCCTGCCGTCAGGGTATCATATTTCATATACTGGGTGTTTATGCAGTTTAGAACGGCATTTATATCGGAACTTATTTTACAATTGAGCGGTGCACCGTGCGGACGAATCGAAATTCCCAGATATTTTGAGCAGAAAAGCTCCGCACAAAACAAGACAAGCAGCAACAGCAATATAAAAGTCAGTTTTTTCATTCACACCTATTTCAGCTGCGTCCGATACAGCGAACGATAAACGCTGTCCTCCTTCTGCATCAGTTCGTCATGGCTGCCCATTTCCACCAGTTCGCCGTAATTTACGACGACAATTTTGTCGGCGTTGCGAACCGTGGACAGACGGTGGGCAATGATAAAGACCGTACGATCGGTCATCAGGTTGTCAATCGCCTGCTGAACGATTGCCTCCGACTTGTTATCCAGAGCGGAGGTCGCCTCGTCCAAAATAACAATCGGCGCATTTTTGATAAAGGCACGGGCAATGGCAATACGCTGTTTCTGACCGCCGGAGAGCAGAACGCCGCGCTCGCCGATTTCGGTATCCAATCCTTTATCCAGAGAAGCAATAAACTCTTCCAGGCAGGCTGATTTTACCGCACGGTCGATTTCTTCCGGCGTTGCGTCTTCCTTGCCGAGCAGAATATTCTCGCGAATCGTGCCGGCAAACAGGAAGTTATCCTGAAAAACGATGGCGATTTTATCGCGCAGCGAATCCAGCTCCAAATCACGAACGTCAACCCCGTCAATGCAGACACTGCCGGAAGTGACGTCATAGAAGCGGGGCAGCAGGTTAACCATGGTGGTTTTGCCGCCGCCGGAGTTGCCGACAAAAGCTATTGTCTGACCGACTTTAACGTTCAGACTGACGTTTTTCAGTACCGGTTTGCCGGGAACATATTCAAAACAAACATTTTTATATTCAATCGACTTACTGATTTTTTCCAACGGTTTGGCATTCGGTTTGCTGGTAATGGCGGGAACCTGTTCCAACAGCCCGAAAACGCGTTCCATTGCCATCAGCGACAGCTGGACGCTGTTGAAATTGTTGCCGATGCTTTTTATCGGATTATACAGCATAATCAGCGCGGTGATAAACGAAACAAAATTACCGGCGGAAATCTGCTTGGTGACAATCAGATAGCTGCCGAGCCAGATAATCAATGCAATGCCAAGAGAAACGACAAAATGCATCAGCGGTGACATCAGTCCGGTACGCTGAATCATTTTAATCCCCAGCTTGAAAACACTGTTTAAGGTGTTGCGGAAGCGGGCCAACTGGTATTGATAAAGGTTGTAGGACGTAACAATGCGGTTGCCGTTGAAAGTTTCGTTATAGTGGGTCATTACCGCAGAACCGGAAAAGATGGTTTTATCCATCAGCCCCTTGATGCGGCGGCGCACGGTTGTCAGCGGATAGAGGGCTCCGAGCAGAACGATAATCGCCACGATTGCCAGTTCCCACGAGTTGTAAATCAAAACGCCGATAAGAGACAGTGAAGAGAAAACACGGGTCGTAAACAGTTTGAGGTTATTCAGCAGCCCGGCGCAGGCCATATCAACATCGTAATTAAAACGAAACAGAATGTCGCCGGAAGTCGATTTGTCAAAGAAGCCGGCATCATAATGCATCAGTTTTTCAAACAAAGTGATTTTCAGTCCCTGGGAAATTTTCTGTCCGACCCAGGTATTCAGATAAGTTGCCGTATAGTTCAGCAGACTCTGCAGGCAGCTGAACAAAACAATCAGCAGCGGAATATAGGAAGTCGAAGCCGTATTTTTTTCGACCATGACAATATCCATATAAGGCTGCAGCGACCAGGCAATGACCGCATCCATCGAACCGATGGGAATTGTAATCAGGACACCGAGCAGCCCCCTTACCCAGTAAGGTTTGACATAAGGAAAGATTTTGCAATAATTACTGACGGTGTAAGTTGATTTGAATTTCTTCAGAAGTTTGGCAAACATTCTCATCTCAGTTGTGATATTAAAGTTATTCCCAACATAGAACAGAATGCCGCCTTTTGGCAAGCGGAAATAATCAAATATCTATTATTAATTGGATATCTCCAGCCCGGCAGCCAAAACAGGCGTTATGTCATAAACCTTCACAAAATCGTCCGCCGCAAACCGGCAGGCGTTGACATGGGTATTGGTACAGCAAAGGCTTTTGAACAAGCCGCTGCCTTTCAACCGTTCGACGGCTCCGTCAACAAAAACGCCGTGGGTTGCCAATATGTGGATTTCACGCGCACCGGCGGCATCATAAGCCCGGGCTGCCTGAATAACGGATTCTCCCGAACGGATCATATCGTCATATATAACCACCCGGCGTCCGGATACGTTGGCATTCAAGGCAACAACCTCCGTCTGCTCGCCGGAAAGACGCTGTTTCATAATATAAGCACTGTCCAGCCCCAGACGGCCGCTCATTTTCTGCACCCATTTTGCCCGCCCCATGTCGGCCGCAGCCAGAACCGGGTTTTCACCGACATCGGCAATCATCTGTCTTATCAAAGGTTCGGCGGTCAGATGAATCGGACGGATGGAACCTTCAAAGTAATATTGGGTGCCGAGTGAATGCAAATCAACCATATACACGAAATTTCCGCGGGCAGAAGTCGGCAAAGAACTCAGCAGACGGGCAATATTTTTGGCTATGACGACTTCGCCGCGCCGGGAAGCCCGCTCCATGGTCGAATAGCCGAAATAAGGAATGACGATATGCAGCGAAGAGCATTGTTCCATAACCAAAGCGCTGCATATATTATACATCTCCATCACCGCGGCATCGCTGACGGTTCCGGCGACATAGACGGCCGGACTGTTGCGTATCTCCCGTGCTTCAAGGAGACGGTAATAGTTTTCCCCGTCAGGAAAGCGGGTGTGCTCGATTTTGCCGAGGCGGAAATCGATTTCCGACGGAGCCGCGGCTATTTTTTCCGCCAGAAAGGCATAAGGCCGGGAACTGAAAATATTGGCTTTGACAGGCATGGTTTTCCTCCGGTTATCTGTTCGGACAGTTAAACATATAATCTTTAATTTTCAGATAATAATAATTCTTTATATTTCGTTTGTTTTCCTTTATAGTGAGCCGGTCAAAGAAATTAAAAACTTTGAATTTTTAAATTTCTTTGGTGAATGTTACAACTTAATTCACTAAGAGGAAAAAATGAAAATACTTGTCGGCATGAGCGGCGGCGTTGATTCTTCCGCGGCGGCTCTGTTATTGAAAAAAGCCGGATATGACGTTATCGGCGCCACAATGTCCATTTGGGACAAAGCACAAAATTTTAAGAATATGACCGGGAAAGAAGGCTGTTTCAGCCCGCATGAGGAAGAGGACATTGCCGCTGCCCGGAAAGTCTGCCAAAAGCTGGATATTCCTTATCATGTTATCGACTGCACGGCGGAATATAAAAAAATCGTGCTTTCCAACTTCAAAGCCGAATATCTGGCCGGACGAACGCCGAATCCCTGCGTTTTATGCAATGCGACAATCAAATTTTCAGCCCTGCCTCTTGCCGCCCGAGCGGCCGGAATAGAATTTGACAAGTTTGCGACCGGGCACTATGCCGGTGTCCGTTTTAATCAGGAAAACGGACGTTATCAGCTTCTTTGCGGCAAAGATCCGCGTAAAGACCAGGCTTATTTTCTTTATCGTCTGTCTCAGGAACAACTGGCCGGCATTATGCTGCCGCTCGGCAGTTATACCAAAGCGGAAATCAGGGAACTGGCCAAGGAAGCCGGGCTCGAAGTCTGTGACAAACCGGACAGCCAGGACTTTTATACCGGCGATATCAATGATATTATTCAGGAAGCGCCGAGAAGCGGAAACTTTGTCAACAGCGAAGGAAAAATCCTCGGACAGCATCAGGGTTTCTGGAACTTTACCATCGGGCAGCGCCGCGGTATGGGTATTGCCGCGGAAAAACCGTTGTATGTTATTGCCCTGCATCCGGAAACCAATGAAGTCGTGCTGGGCTTTGCCGACGAGACAATGCAGCAAGGACTGATTGCCGGACGGATGAACTGGATTTCAATTTCAGCACCGGAAACGGCTTTACACTGCGAAGCCAAAATCCGCTCATCGCAGAAACCGGTCCGGGTTACGGTGACCCCGGAAGAGAACGATTGTTTCAAAGTTGAATTTGAAGATTTGCAAAAAGCTTTAACGCCCGGTCAATCCGTTGTTTTTTATCGAGACGGAACGGTTTTGGGCGGCGGTTTCATCCAATCGGTCTTTTAAACTTCTCATACCGTAACCTGTCTTGCAGCAGGTTACGGTATGAAACATTTAATCCCAAGAACTCATCATAATTTTGCGATAGCAGTCGATAACGACACGAATTTTCGGAATATCTTTGGTCAGACGGTGCGCCACCAGATAAAAAGTTACTTCCGGCGTCTCCTTAATCTCCGTCAACAGGCGGAGGCCTCCGTCATTGGCATATTGCAGCGGCAGAACCCCTATGCCTCCGCCGGCACGCAAAATTTTAATAACCGAAAAATTGGAGTTGGAGGAAAAGCAAACGCGGGGAGAACGCGCCATAATATCTTTCCACACTTTCAAATAATGGTAATGCCCGAATTTGCCGCAGACACGGTGGTTGGCAATCAAGTTCTCAATGCTCTTCGGTTCGCCGTGTTTTTTCAGATATTCGGGTGTGGCCATAAAACCGTACTTTACATTCCGGCTGGCAACGATAACCAGGTCGGAACCGGTCGGCGGCTCAAAGGTAAAGCCCAAATCGACGTCGAGCACATTGAAATTCGGCGGCTCGTAGTTAGAAATCGCATCAATGCGGATATTCGGGTATTCTTCCCAGAAAGTGCTGATGCTGTCACTCGGCAACGCGGCTGAAACAGCCAACGGAATACCGACACGGACGGTTCCTGACAGGGCATCCTTATGAGAAGCAAGGGTATCTACGCTGCGAACAACCTTTTTGATGTCAAACCCCAGATTGATAATGTTCTGAGCCTCATTAGTGAGGACACTGCCGCGGCCGTTGCTGGTTACCAGCTTGGTTCCAAGCTCCTTTTCCAAATCGCTGATATATTTATTGAGGGTATCAACGGAGAGGTTCAGGGCTTCGGCAACTTTTTTCTTGCTGTTATTTTCCGAAACAGCAACCAGCATTAGCAAGCCTTCCAGCTTTGCGATGTCTTTTTTGGTTATCATCGTCCCTCACAACAGCCGGCTAACGCCGACTCAGCAGTCTTTCTTGCATTCGGCAATATCAGGCCGCGGTATGATTAATAATCAGACTTCCCAGCTGCGGGAAAATTCTTCGTCCTTGAACAGAGAAGCCAGACCGGTAATCTGCTTTAAGCGCAGCACCTCATCGGCAGACATGCCGATGTTGCGGCAAATCCAGGCATCGCTTTTGCCCATTTCCAGCAGCTCGGCCACGATGTTGCTCATCAGGTCAACGTTATGGCTGCCGCGGGCACGGTTGTGACGAATGGTTGAAGCCATCCGGTCGCCCAAAGGTTTGTCAATTACGACAACCGGCATTTTGCCGCCTTCACGCTCATAAATGCGCGGGCTGGTCAACATGGTGGTAAAACGGTGGAAACCGTCCACAACGATGTACTCATCCTTATCTTTGTCATAGTAGCAGACAATCGGCTGGGTGAAACCGTCTTCCCAGATAGAAATTTCCAGCAATTTCATTTCCGGAGGAGCAACACGGTTAGGGTTGTAGTCGTTGGCCTTGATTTTTTCGACCGGAATCGCCTGAACATTGTAAACAGGGCTTTTATATTCACTCATAATACTTTCCTCACAAGTTTCTGTATTTCGCCATTAATTCGCGCTCACGCTCCGCCTGTTTTTTGGTTTGGGTAAAGCCCATATATTTGCAGAGGTGATCGTTTTTCAAAATGCATACGGCCATTCGTTTCCAAGACGGAATATCGATGGTTGATTTTATATCATCGGTGTTATCCGGCGTGCCGAGAAAACGAATCTTGTCGCGGCTTTTGTTGTAACCGCTGGGACCGTTACGGCGAATCGGATAATTGCATTCTTCCAGCTCTTTCAGCGCGTCTTCGTTGACCACGCCGCCTTTTTTCCACCAAAAACGAATGGATGTTTTAAATTTATTGATATAATTCTGGCGGATGCTCTCCGGCAGGGTTGCCAGCAAAAACTTTACATAGGAACGCCAGGTGTGCCCCGGAGGCAACGTGAACTTGCGGGCGCCCAATGCTTTGGTGCTGCCGTAGATGGCTCCGAAGTTGGCCCCCTGAACCCGGCCGACAACCCGTATCCAGGTATCGGGCTCAAGCACGCGGTAAAGGTTCAGGCTGTCTTTGGCGCTCTCATGATACGGACTGGCAACACGCATCTGGTTAATGGAAAGGCCTGCCTTATAAAAGAGGTCGTAAATATGGTTGTAATCAAAATCAAACTTGCCGTTGGCAACCCATACATCTTTGGTTGTCCAGTCATACAACGGATAAGCGTGATAAAAATTCTCACCCATTTTGGTGTTCCATTTGCCCTCGCCGACGCTGGTTTTTTTATAGTTGGCGTAAGCCCGGTAACGGTTGAGGGATTCATCGGCGCGAATCCCCAGCAGGCAGATGGATTTTCCCTTATGCTGGCGGGCATACCATTTTCCGAATTCCGCATAGAAGTCTTCCTGCGGCATTTTGTATTTGTAAAAATCGAAGTTATGATTTTCCAGCTTAATGATATAATCCTGTTTGGGCATCGGGCGCACCCAGGCAGCCTTTTTGTCGGGATCCCAGGTGTACCAGTACATCTGGTAGTTGCTGACGGCGCAGCGGGAAGCCTGCGGAATGCAAACCCAATAAGGCTCGATATCGTTTATATTGTTTTCAAACATACGGGTGACAAAATCCGTCGTTGTCTGATACTGAGCCTCAAAATCCTGATGAAAGACGCCGATTTTTTTTTGAATATTATGACGGCGTTTATAGTCCAGGACAAGATTCAACAGCAGGCCGCTGTCCTTACCGCCGGAAAAAGAGACATAGATATTCTCAAAATGCTCGAAGATATATTTTAAACGAGCCTGAGTTGCCTCATAAACATTAATATCCAAATATTTCTTCACAGTCGTAATGCCTCCTCTTTCGTTATCATATGGCATACATTTGACAGAACATTTTTTTTACGTTCCAAATTATCATTAATCAATTGTTCCAAATTGGTTTTTACCCAAAAGTCATAAATATTTATTTTGCGTGCGATTCCTTTGCTCACGACACTGTCCAGCCCCTGTACTTTACATTTATAATCGAAAGTTTGGGAAAAATATATAATATTATTGCATAACTGCATATCCAGCCCGAACTTATCAACGCCGTAAGTACAAAACATAATATCCGCTTTTCGCTCAAATTCTTTTATCGCTTTACGTTTATTAGATTTTCCGGTCAGTTCGACAAATTTAACATCGCCAAAAAACCGGCTTTCCTTAAAAAAGGTAATTTCATCCAAAAACTTAATATAAATAATAACCTTTTCGCCGCGCTCCAAAATCTGGTGTACCAGTTTCCGCAAGGCTTCAAGCTTGTTCTCCGAGAGGGTGTACATCCGCTGGAAGTTCTGGACAACATCCATAAAAGCAACTTGCTCCCGGTCCCGCAAAAAGAGACTCTTTTCGTCATTATAACTTTTTTCTTCCTGCGGTGTCAGTTCAAAATAATGGTTCCTGTGGGTAATTTCGTATTTGTCCCCGAAATCAAACCCCAAAACATAAGGTTTGACAAGCTCAAACAGGCGGGCTTCGTCTTCAGGACGCGACCAATGTTTCATAACCAGATAGTTGCTGTAGCAGAACGGCATGAAGATGTGGCCGAATTGATTCTCGTTCATCCGCAGGATTTTAGTGTCTAAAAACTCTATCTGCGAATATAAATCAATTAATCCTTGTGTCAACGGAATACTGCTCAATATTAAGCGGTAACTGAATTTTGAGCTCAGAGACAGCAGGCGCTGCGTCCGTCCCGCCTCGGTATTTTTTATGGTGATGCTTTCATCGACCACGCAGAAAATCTTAAAGTTGTGGATTAAATTATACAACTCCAGATATTTTTCATCCGAAATCGATACGCTTTCTATCGAATAATAGTACATCCGGTGACGGAACGTCCGGTTGTTCTTTTTGATTTCGTTCATATAGGAACGCGTGGACAGAAATCCCGAAGGCGCAATCCATATCACGAAGTCAACCTCGTTCAGCTTTTCTTCCACCAGAGACAACGCCAGCTGTATTTTTTTGGCAACCTGATTTATAAACAAGACACCGGCTTTGAGTTCGCTCAGCTTTTGGTGAGCCTTTTGCAGAACGTCTTCCTGCAGCACGTCTTCATAATCCATATCGTCTTCCCGCATTTAATATTATCATCCCCTAATATATAATAATCGATTTAAGAGTTCCACCTCTCTTGCTAAGGTTGCGAATAAAAAATCTCATTATTTTTGGCACGAATATTGCATATAAAACAAATAAGTTTATGGAAAAATTTTGAGGTTTTGTGATTATGAACACCGTTTTGTTTAAGAAATCAGCCGTTTTCAGCATTATCGGAGCTGTTTTTCTGCTCGCGGGCGGACAGGCTGCGGCCAGTTCCCGCATAAAAGATATTGCCGATTTTGAAGGCGTCAGAGAGAACCAACTGGTCGGTTACGGCCTGGTTGTGGGCTTAAACGGCACCGGTGACAACATAAAATCCATCAATTTTGCCAAAGAGAGCCTGATCAGCATGCTTGACCAGCTTGGCATCAACGCCCGCGACGGTCAGCTTAAATCCAAAAACATTGCTGCCGTCATGGTCACGGCCAGCCTGCCGCCCTTTGCCCGCCAAGGCAGCCGGATTGACGTTATGGTCAGCGCCATGGGCGATGCCAAATCCCTGCAGGGAGGCACTTTGATTGCCACGCCGCTAAGCGGCGCCAACGGCGAAGTTTATGCCGTGGCCCAGGGGCAGATTGCCACCGGAAGCGTTTCGGCACAGGGCAATAATGCCTCGGTCACCCGCGGAGTTCCCACTTCGGGGCGAATCGCCAACGGCGCGATTATTGAAAATGAAATCGACTTTGCTCTGGACAGCCTGAAGAATATCCGCATTGCCCTGCGCAATCCCGATTTTACCACCGCGCGCCGGATTTCCGACGCCATTAACGCAATGCTCGGACAGCCGGCTTCCAAAGCTTTGGATCCGGCCACCGTCGATTTGCAAATTCCGCAGGAATATGAGGACAAGGTGGTCGATTTGATGACCAAAGTCGAACAGCTGCAGGTTCAGCCCGATCAGCTGGCCAAGGTGGTGATTGACGAAAGTTCGGGCATTATTGTCATCGGCAAGGACGTCAAAATCAACAGGCTGGCCATTGCCCAAGGCAACCTGACCATCAAAATCTCGGAAATTCCGATGGTTTCCCAGCCCCTGCCTTTCAGTAACGGAACGACCGTTACGCAAAACGTTACTGCAATTGACGTTAACGAGGAAGTCAACAGCAGGCTGAGCGTTCTGGACACCGGCGTTAATCTGCAGGAACTGGTTGACGGCTTAAATGCCCTCGGCGTTACCCCGCGCGATTTAATCAGTATTCTGCAGGCCGTAAAAGCCAGCGGCGCCCTGCAGGCGGATATTGAGGTGATTTAGAATGGAACTGAGCAATGCGAACATAACCGGTTTTGACGCCGCGGCTATTGCCCTGAACAGGAAGCCCAACACTTCCCTGAACGGAACAAAAGCCATGAGCAAAGAAGAAGCCCGAGCTGCCGCTCAGGACTTTGAAGCCTTTTTCCTGAGCAAAATGGCCGAAACCATGTTTGAAGGCATTTCCACCGACGGCATGTTCGGCGGCGGTCATGCCGAAAAAGTTTACCGCTCCCTGCTGGTTAACGAATACGGCAAGGCAATGGCAAAAAACGGCTCGGTCGGCGTGGCCGATGAGGTTATGCGCTCGATTTTGGAAATGCAGGAAATGGAAAGCCAGGGCTTTATCAACGGACAAAGCGCAAAATAAGAGGTGTGAAATGGAACAGGCAGAACAACAGACGGAGATGCAGAAGAAAATCAGCGATTATCAGGAAATCCTTCTGACTTTCGCCGAATTGCTGCAGGAAGAAAACCAGGCTCTGCGCGATTATAACGTTGTCAGAGTCAGCGAGATGTATGAGCAGAAAGCCCAGATTGTTTCAGTTTACAGAAATCTGGTGGCTTATTTTATCAAAAACCAGCATGCCCTGGCCTCCATGGACGACGAGGCCAAAGCTACGCTGAAGCAAAATTCCCTCAAGCTGGACGAACTGCTGCGGGAAAACGACTTATTATTAAAAACCAGAATGGAAACCAGCAAATCGGTTATCGGTTCGATTGTTAACGTCGCCAAGATGACGAGCAAGTCCAACTCGACGTCTTACGGAGCCCAAGGGCAGTTTAACCAGACGGACAATCAACATAGCGCGATAGCGGTCAACAGAACATTATAGGAGTTGGAATCATGGTTATGTTATCAGGCTTACAGACCTCTTTGAGCGGCATGAAGGTTGCCCAGAACCAGATGGATATCGTCGGGCGCAACCTGGCCAATATCGACACGGTCGGCTACACCCGCAAAACCGCGGCTCAGAAAAATCTCGTTCTGGGCGGATACAGCGCCGGCGTTCAGCTGGGAGATATTACCCGCACCGTTAACGAAGGTCTGCTAAAAAGTTATCTGGCCTCCAACAGCCAGACCGGGAATCTTAATGCCAAGAACCAGTTTCTGGGCAAAACGGAAACATTACTGGGAACTCCGTCCGGCAACAATTCCATTGCCGCCAATGTCGGCGATCTGCAATCGGCTTTTGAAACTTTCGCTTCTGACGTTACCTCATCTTCGGGGCGCTATAATCTGTTGAACAACGCCAATACGGTCGCTTCCCGCCTTAATTCCCTGACGACGGAAATTCAAAAACTGCGCGGCGATGCCGATTTGAGCATCAGCGAAGCCTGCGACCAGATTAACGACCTGCTGGACGACCTGCAGAACCTCAATGACCAGATTGTCAAATACAAGGTTTTGGGATATGACGGCGTGGCAGATTTGGAAGACCAGCGCGACCAGGCTCTGCGTGATTTGAGCGGACTGATAGACATTTCCTATTTCAAGCGGGAAAGCGGCGAAATCGTTATTCAGACGACCGGCGGCGTTACGCTGCTGGACCGCTATCCGCACAAGCTGTCGCACAGTGCCGTTGCACAGGCCAGTCCGACCACCTCTTATGCCGGCGGCGGCATCGGCGGCATTTATGTTGACGGCGAAGACATCACCAATAATATTAAAGACGGCGAACTCAAGGGGCTGATTGACATTCGCGACAACCAGCTGACCTCGCTGCAGACCCAGCTGAACGAACTGGCGGCCACAATGAAAGACGCCATCAACCAGGTTCACAACCGCGGAACGTCTTATCCGAACGCGCCGTCGGAACTCACCGGCAGCCGAACCTTTATTGACCCGGCCAATCAGAATATTCAGATTTCCAACGGCGATGTCAGACTGACAATTTTTGACTCCGAGGGCAAGCAGGTTGCGACAACGACTTTGCTGGCCGGATTGGGTTTTCCCGACGGCGGGGGCAGCGTTTCCGATATGGTGGGACTGGTCAATGACTGGCTGACCTCTCCGGACGGAGCAAACCTGCCGCAGGCTTATGCCGAAATCAATGATGACGGAAAGCTGGTTATCAACACCGGAGACAGCAACTATTCGTTCTCGATTATGGACGAAGCCTCTTCCACCGCCGGCAGCGACCAGCAGGACGTTACGATTAAATTCGACGTTAACGGCGACGGCGCTTATGACCGGACGATGGAAGGTTTTTCCTACTTCTTCGGAATGAATGACTTTTTCCAGACTACCAAAAACGAACACATTTATGATTCAAAAGTGTTGAATAAGAACGCCAATCTCGGGGTTCAGGAAAAAATTACCATCAATTTCGCCACCGGCAACAATCCGTCTTTGGGTTCAATCAACATTTACCCGAACGAGAGCCTGCAGGATATCGTCAACAAAATCAACAATGACCCGAAGCTGAACAGTCAGATTAAGGCTTCGCTGGTTCCCAACGGCAACGGTTATGTTCTGCAGATTAACAACACTTCGGGCGAACAGCTGGAAATCAGCGAAGCAATCAACCAGACCACGGGGCGGACAACCGGTTTTCTGGAAAGAATCGGCATGCACCCGTCCAATTCGGATGCCGCAGGGTCACTGAGCGTGCGTGAAGACCTGCTGACCAATCCGTCGGGCATTTCTTCCGGCACGCCGGAATTCAACTCCAATTCCGGCGAATATCAGTTGAATCCGGCCGCCAACGACATTGCCAACGCGATGGCCAAGGTCTTTACCGATGCGCAAGACTTCGGCCAGGCCGGAAGTCTGGCGCAGACCAGCACGACACTGGCCAATTATGCGGCAACTTTTGTCGGCGCCGTGGCAACGGAAACCAACAGCGCAACCTCGGCATTGAATTATCAGCAGGAGCTGACTAACTCCATTTCCCTGAAGGAAGCGACGCTCAGCGGCGTTGACCGTGACGAAGAGCTGGCTCAGCTGATTATCTTCCAGCAGAGTTATGCCGCCTGCGCCCAAACATTTACCGCGTCTAAAGAAATGTTAGACATGCTTTTGAATATGGTTAACTAGGAGGACTGAAAAATGCGCGTACCTACTTATGCAACTTATCTGAATATGACCAATGCAACGATTGCCAACAAAAATCTGGTCGATCTTTACAGCTTTCAGTCCATTACCGGTCTTAAGGCTCAGAACTATTCCGGCTACGGCATGAGCGCCTCCAGCATCGTTTCTCTGGAAGCGACGCTCGGCGTTACCAGCACGTTTATGGAAAACAATAAAATTACCGAAGTCGAAATCAAAACGATGAACACGTCGATGGAAGCGATTCAGGATGCGATTAACGACTTCAAAAGCGCCCTGACCAGTTTCAGCGGCATTACCGGCAACGGCGGCGAAGGCACCACCATTACCGACAACACCGGCGGCAAGCTGACCTTTACCAGCAACGATCCCGACGATTATATCGGCAAAAGCATCATTATCGACGGTAACGAATATAAGTTTGCCAACAACAGCAACGGCAATAATATTGACATCAGCGGCGCCACAACGGCCGAAGAGATTATGACGGCTCTGAAAGACAAATTGCCCGCCAACGCCGATTATGACTTTGACGGCACAACGTTTACTTATCCGCTGGGTACGGTTGACAACAATTCCACAATTATCAAGGCCAACGGCGTAACGACCGGTTCGCCGGTGACCACCACTACCGGCGGCAGCAGTCTTACTCCCGATTATACCGGCGGCGAACTGACTTTTACCAATGACAATGTGGCCGATTATCTGGGACAGACGATTACCATTAACGGTGTTCAATATACCTTTGCCAATGACGGCAACGGCAATAATATTGACATCAGCGGCGCTGCAAATGCCGAAGACGTGATGAATGCTCTGAAGGATAAGCTGCCCGCCAATGCCGATTTTAAATTTGAAGGCAACAAATTCACTTTTCCGCTTTATACGATTAACGGCACTTCAAGCGTCTTGAACGTAGACGGCGTGGAAACCGGCGAGCCTTATACCATGAGCCCGGATCAGGCCCGGGAATTGAGACAGCTGCAAAACAGCGCCTTTTCGGCTTTGAAAATGCTGGTTGACAGTCTGAATACTTTCGCCAACGGCAAATATCTGTTCGGCGGCGGTGTTTCCAGCCAGGCTCCGGTCGATTTTCCGTTTTCGACTTTGGACGAATTTCAAGCCTATTATGACGGTTTGAATATTCAATACCCGAGCAACAGCAGCGCTGACCTCTCTAACTTTTCGGTCAACGCGAGCAACACGGGAGATATTTCGCTTAAACTGAACGGAAACAACACCAATCAGGGCACCATTACGGCAGAAAAAGCCGGCGGTTTTCTGAAACCGGCAATTACTGCCAATGACAAGACAACCGGCACACTGACGTTCAACAGCGACAAAAACACAATGAACGCCACCGAATACGGCGCCTTTAACACGCTCAGCGCGGGAGACACTGTTGTCATCGGCGGCGATGCTGCCGGCGGCAATGCCAAGGCCTATATTGTCAAATCGGTTTCCGCCGACGGCAAGACCGTTACTTTTGAAGAATCGACTCCGGTAGTTACCGACGATGTGATTACGCCGGACAATGACGTCACTTTCAGCAAATCGTTCCCAGTCGGTTCGGTGATTAATATGGACGGCTTTAAGAACAACAACATTGCCGGCCAGGTTCAGGTTATCGGTATCAGTGACGACGGAACCGAATTATATGTTACGGTTGACCCGTCGCGCTTTCCGACCACAACGATTGCCGCTTCCAGCTCATGGAGCCTTTCGAGCGAATCTTATTATAAAGGCGGCGATCTGACTTCGGAAAAACGCATTTCCGAAAACCAGTCCATCAGTTTTGACGTTAATGCCAATGACCCGGCCTTTGAAAAATTGTTCAGAGCATTGGGAATGATTGCACAGGGCAATCTTGTAGATACCCGCAATCTGGCTGACGACATTACCGGAACCATTTCTTCGGAAAATCCGATTGATCGCGTCAACGAAGCATTGGATCTGATTTCCGACGCATTGTTTAATGCCAGTGAAAATGCCAATGTTAAAAATGCCGACATTTATACAATCTCGGCCAAAATAAACTCAAATTACGTTGTTTTGAACCAGACCATGGAAAACCAGACAACAATCAAGACCAATCTGGAGAACAACATCTCTTCCCTGAAAGATGTTGACAAAACCGAGGCGGCAACCAAACTGCTGCTGGCTTCGCAGAATCTGGAAGCATCTTATGCCGTTTTGCAACAGGCCATGAGTTTGAGTTTGCTTGATTATATCAAATAAGCCGACGGTTTGCTCAAAAAAGCCCCTCGCAGAGAGAGGCTTTTTATTATTTCCTCTTTTGTGCCTAATATTTCACTACCGGACGAACGTACAGGTTAGTGATGTAGTACTTAATGCTGCTGTACCTGCTACAGTCACTCATACGCAATTTCCACGCATCGTAGTTGTCGTACTCAGTAGAGGACCAGTAATAACTTTCCGTCAAGGTTGTGGCTCCCGAGCTGGCTGTCAAACTCAGCGAGGCATTTACATAACTCTTCGCGTTATACAACGTGATCAAATCCCTCATACTCAGCAAAAACCACTTCGTTTTCTTACAGAAATCCTTGCTGCACCCGCTCGGTTCATAACTGTTGGTTGCTGTCGCAGCCGGCGTTGTACCGCAACTGCTGCCGCAGTTCAGTATCGCTGTCGTATTGGCTCGGCCATCTACCCCGCAAGTCGTTAAATCCGTACTGCTGGTACAGTTACCTAACGCAGGAATATCATAATAGTTAGCAGACCAAATCATCGTTGAGCTGCCCGCGGAACCGCTGCTGTTAATATCCGTCAACGCCACGGCCAACTTGTTGGTGGTATCGAAGACAATACCGACCGGCTTGACATTGTCAGGGAGTTTATCCTTATAACAGAGTTGATCTCCACCTAAGATGGCCCCAACGACACAGGTGGCCGGTTGTACTCCGGCTTTACAAAAGACTTTGGTCGGATCGGTGGGACAGGCAACTTTGACACCGTCGGCACAGTCGGCGGCAGTCATTGTATATCCGAGTGACGCGCAGTCCGGCGAGGCGGTGCAGTTTAATGCGGCAATAGCTGAAGTGGAGAAAAAAGTACCTAAAACCCCACTTAAAATTAATGCTGATTTTCTATTCATCGCTTTTCTCCTCTTCTGTGCCTAATATTTTACCACCGGACGAACAACAGCATTACTCGCACCGTTACGATAGTTTGGACTCTCCTCACCGGTATCCATCCTAACTCCCCACATATAACCGGTTTCAGATTGTGTAGAAGACCAATGTCCACCTCCGTTCTCATACAAAGTTTTTGCTCCGAAATCAGCCATCCAAGTCAGTGAAGTATTGACGTAAAATTTTACTCTATATAATTTTCTCAAATCTCTCATACTCGGCAAAAACCACTTCGTTTTCTTACAAAAGTCCTTGCTACAACCGCTTGGCTCATAACTATTAGCAGCAGTTGCTGCCGGCGTTGTGCCACAAATGTTGCCGCAGTTCAATATCGCTGTCGTGTTGGCTCGGCCATCTGCCCCGCAAGTCGTTAAATCCGTACTGCTGGTACAGTTACCTAACGTAGGAATATTATATTCAGATGTAGAAGAGTATGCAGTACTCATCAGCATAAGTGACCATGTATCACAGGCTGAGCCGTCCTTATTTACATTTGTCAACGCTACGGCCAGTTTGTTGATTGTATCGAAGACAATACCAACGGGTTTGACACCGTCAGGGAGTTTATCCTCGTAACAAAGCTGGTCATTACCCAGGATTGAGCCAACGGCGCAAGGAACTGGTTTAATATCTTCTTTTATATCTTCGCTTTCATCTCCGGCTTTACAAGCAGCTTTCGTCAAGTCCCAAGGGCATTTCAGGGCGTCGCCGCTGCAATCTGCCGCGTTTTGAGTAAAGCCCAGGTCAGCACAGTCTGGAGCCGGTTTGCAATCCTCTGCCATAACGCCCGATGCAAACCCGAAGACACTGCAAAGAGCCATAATCTGTATTGATAATTTCTTCATCACTTTTCTCCTCTTCTGTGCCTAATATTTTACCACCGGACGAACGTATCCGTTATTGGTGTTGCTCTTAGTGCTGTTGAACCTGTAACCGTCACTCAAACGCAACTTCCACGCAGTGTAGTTATTATACTCGGTAGAGGACCAGTAATAACTTTCCGTCAAGGTTTTAGCCCCTGAGCTGGCTGTCAAACTCAGCGAGGCATTTACATAACTCTTCGCGTTATACAATGTGATCAAATCCCTCATACTCGGCAAAAACCACTTCGTTTTCTTACAGAAGTCCTTGCTGCACCCGCTCGGCTCATAACTGTTGGTTGCTGTCGCAGCCGGCGTTGTACCGCAACTGCTGCCGCAGTTCAGTATCGCTGTCGTATTCGCTCGGCCATCTACCCCGCAAGTCGTTAAATCCGTACAGTTACCTAACGCAGGAATATCATAATAGCTAGTAGACCAATACATTGTCGAACTACCCGCGGAACCGCTGCTGTTAATATCCGTCAGCGCAACGGCCAGACGATTCGCCGTATCAAACACGATACCAATCGGCGTTTTGCCCGTTACCAGACCGCTCGCGACCGTTCCGTCCCCATACAAAATGGCACCGACGCTCACAACCTGATTTTGCGCCGATTCGGTACAATAAACCTGATTATCGTCACTCAAAGCAAAAGGACAACGCAAAACCGGATTCTCACCGCAGTCATCAACCTTCATTTTATAACCCAGCTGTTCACAGGTCGGCGGAACCGCACATGATGTTGCCAGAGCGGAGCCGCTTTGGGAGAAAGATGCCATGAGCAGCACCGCTCCCATCATTTGTTTACACTTCTTGTTCATCATCCTTCTCCTTAGTCAGTTATTCTCTTAAGCTTCTTCTCGGCGCCTTCGGACGCTTTTTGCCGCCGCAGAACCCTTTTCGCCCTTGCCGGAGCAGTTGCCTCACTTCACCAGGCACCTTAAAGCGCCGTCACACCAGTAATTATCCAAATCTTCATAACCCATTGCGCAGCCGATGTCGCAATATTTGCCCGAGCACTCCTCATACTCATACAAAATGCCGTCTTGCCGGTCGCTGTCGGCAATGCTGCAACGATTCTCGCAGCATGACTGGCAGGAGGCATAGAGTTTTTTCGTACCGCTCCAGCAGGCCGTACCGATACCGCCGCAGTCGCATTCCACATACGACCCGCAGTCTGCCGGCAAACGCATATATTTAACCGTTCCGCACGAATTGCACGACGGCCCCGCCACATAACCCTGCGCCGTTGCCTCGGCCAGAGTATAAGTGTACCCATCACAGGGATTGCACACGCATTTTTTATAGGAAGTATCATAAGGGCAGCCTGCCGCCGAGGTGTCCGGTATGGTTCCGGTCTCGTTGCAAACCAGATAATAGTCTTCTTCCTGACAAGCCCGCCCGTTGTCCCTGAGGCAGCTTTTGAACCTTGTTCCGTCTTTTGGGCAGGCCTCATAAGGATATTCCGGCTTAACGCAGTCGGAAGCCACTTTGCCGTAGCCGTTGGCCGTGCACCATTCCGTCGGTGTCAGACATTTGTCAACATATTCGTCGCTGTAGGGGCAGCTGTTTCCCACCATGCCTTCCGCACAGTCGGACGCTTTGACCGAATAGCCCTTATCAACACACAGCGCTTCATACCCGAAGACGAGTTCTCCGGGCTTGTTGTCAACAATAAACTTTACATTTGCTTGAACTTTAAAAGACAACAGAGATAAAAGCATACTTGCTGTAACGATTTGCCACTTCTTAATCATCTCTTACCTCCCACATAAAAATTTGAAAAAAAAGGTCGGAAAACAAGGTGTACTATTTAGGTTTGGCTTTGATTCAGTATAACGTTTCCGACCCCTTCCTCAGCGCAGCTAGATAATTCGATTAAGAATTAATGGTTAACTGTTAATTTTACTTATCTAAGCTACTTAATTCATAATACATTAGTAATTTTAGAGAGTCAAGATGCAAAATTACAAGTTTATAGTATATCGAAGTTCACAATAAAATAGGAATATGAACGCTATGACCGACGACGATTTTGCCATAAAACTCGGAAACCGCATCCGTGAACTCCGAAAAATTAAAGGTGTAAGCCAGCTTGAGCTCGCCTATGATATGGATATGTCAATGAACACCATCTCCGGCATCGAACTCGGCAAAATCTCTCCCAAAATCGAAACCTTAAGAAAAATCGCCGAAAAACTGAACGTCAGCATGTCGGAACTGTTTGAGTTCTCCAAAATTCTGCCGCAGGACAAAATCACCCGCAAAAAAATCGAAGAAATCGCCAATAAACTCAAACCTCATGACAAAGAGTTCCTTGAACTGGTTGACAAAGCGATTGATATTCTTCTCAAAGCCGCCGAAAAATAACCGTCGGGCGCTGTTCTTTCCTTACTGTCATTTTCGCTCTGCCTCTATTCATTATCCGACTTTTCCTGTCATTGTCCGACTTGATCGGGCAATCCCCTCCTCCTGCCATTACCCGGCTGATTTTATTATTGTCATTATCCAGCATTATCTTTCTCCTGTCATTATCTGGCATTCTCTTTCTCTGTCATTATCCGGCTTGGCCGGATAATCCACACCGCAAAGCATCATTCTCCCCGTCTTCTGTCATCTCTCCGCCGGGTGCGGCTGGCCGGGGCATCTCCAACTCAGATTGCCCGATCAAGTCGGGCAATGACTGTAAAAAACCATAGCACATACTTATAAACAACGCAGAATATACCGCAAAAAAAATACGATTTTTCAGAACTGAAAAATCGTATTCAAACTTCTGCCAATCACCCGTCAGCGAATTTGTCCGTCAAGCGGATTAAAGCGCAACAGCATCGTATTCCACTTGTCATATTTGTCGGCATATTTATCGGCAAAAATGGAATAAGGCGCACAAATATAAACGGCACGGCGGGCACTATCGGCAACCGAACGGAAATGCGCATCGCTGTTATAGCGGGAAGTGTTGATAATGTCCACTTTACGCACGCTGCCGTCTTTGTTGAGGAAAGCGCGGATTTCAATAATCATGTCCTTAATTCCCATCGCCCCGGGATCAAGGTTCCAACAGGCGCGCAGACGTCCGGCAATCGCATCGATTTCAGAAATTGACAGCTCGCTGAAATAAGAGCCGCCGGTACCGCCTTCAATCCCCATATTGTTGACTTCGGTTCCCTCTTTAATGGTCGCTTCCTGATTGGTGTTGCCGACCTCTTTTTCCAACGCGTCAACCGAGGCCAGCAGACTCTTCAGCGGATTCGCCAGCTGAGGTTTGCCTTTTTCGGGCTGTTTCTGCTCCTTTTTAACTTCCGGTTTAGGTTTGGGCTTGGGTTTCGGCTTGGCCGCGGGAACCGGCGGCGTCGGCTTTTTCTTCGGCGCTTTCGGTTTCTTGGGCTGCGGCGCAACCAGATAATCTTTCTTCGGCTCGGTCGGCGCAGCCTCTTCCGGAGCCGTTTCTTCCTCCGGCTCTTTGGCTGTCGGGCGTTTGTCGTCCTTTTTCGGCTCTTCTTTGGTATAGTTGTTTTCTATTTTGCGTTTGACTTTGCTGGCCGCTTTGTCTTCCTTGCCCATTTTGGCTTTCGGCGGCAGATTGGTCATCTCCGAAATTTTAACGTTATTCAAATCGACAATAATCGGCACCTGGTTAAGCGTGGTTTTATTGTGCCAAAACAGCGGAATATCCACCATTATCAGCAGAAAAACCACAAAATGCAGAGCCAGCGATTTGTATAAAGACTGTTTCATCGGCTATTTTTTCTTCTTACCGCTGTAGGGTTGGGGTTCGGTCTTTAAGCCGACCTTGTCAAAACCGGCTTCTTTCAGCAGAGCCATCAAACCGATAACCCGGCCGTATTCGGCGCCGGTATCGCCCGAAATCGTAACCGTCAGTTCGGCATTCTGCCCGCGGATAGCCTGCAGCTTGCCGACGATTTCTTCCGCCGGAACCTCCGTTTTGCCGATGTAATAATAACCGTCTTTATCAACGCTGATGTTGACCGACGTATCGTCTCCCGAAAGCGCCTTTCCGCCGACTTTCGGCAAATCAAGCGCAATACCGGAGGTCATCAGCGGCGCCGCCACCATAAACACCACCAGCAGCACCATCATCACGTCCATCAGATTGGTCATATTAATATCGGCATTGCGGCGGCTCGCATAACGCGATGCGCGGCGGCCGCCCTGCTGTTGAACAATATATCCCATCGTTATTCTCCGGCCATGTCGGCTTTAATCGCCGTATCGTCAATTTCGCGCGACAGAATGCTCGAAAACTCGGCCATAAAATTCTCCAGTTTTTTGGCAAAACGGTCGATATCCGAAGAAATTTTGTTATAAGCCACCACGGCCGGAATAGCCGCAATCAACCCGAAAGCCGTCGTAAACAGCGCCTCGGCAATACCCGGAGCCATTGCGGACAAGGAGTTGCTCTGCGTGGCGGCAATGGCGTTAAAGCTGTTGATAATGCCCCACACCGTTCCGAACAGGCCGACCAGCGGCGCAACCGAACCGGTGGACGCCAAAAAGCCCATCCGGGTATCCAGCTCGTCCAGCTCTTTATCCATTGAAACCATCATCGCCTTTTCAATACGCTGCTGCAGCGACACGCCGCGAATGCCGCGGTCGGTTTTTGATTTCAGAATATTGGTGCGTTTCCACTCTTTCATGGCCGACACAAACATTGCCGACATCGGGTCCCGCGGGCGGTTGCCGATAGATTCATACAAGCGGTCCAACGACCCGCCGGACCAGAATTTTTCTTCAAAACTCTTGGTAAACTGTTTCACCTGGCGCAGCGTGCCGATTTTTTCAATGATAATCGCCCAACTCCAAACCGAAGCCGCAATCAACCCGATCATCACCACCTTGGTGACCATATCCGAGGCCCAGACCAAATCCCACATAGACATCTGCTGTGCAGCAGTTGAAGCAACATCAGTTAAAGTTTCCGTATCCATTTTTTACTCTTTCATCAGCATAAATTAAGGTTGTGCATAACATTTATGCGCAAACTAGCATAAAATATTAAAGATTCAATTAATTAATCACATTGTTTTCACAGAAAAACGAACTTTTTTCCGCACAAAACCCCGACCGTTTTCCGCAGCGGAAACAATCGAACGTACACAGAACGCCTTATGCGAAATGTATTAAAAACACACAAGCGCAAAACATACAAACATGCCTACTTGCTCTTGCAGCTCTCAGAGCTGATGAACAGTTGTGCTGCGACGGAAATTTTAAGCGACGTGTACATAAACGTACACAAGCGCAAAATTTACAAGCATGACAACTTGTTCAGCAACTCTGAAGGAATACGAACCGGACGCTTGCGCCCCAAATTAACATAAGCCACTTTAACTTCAACCGTTGCCAGCAGAGTATCGCCCCGGTAAATTTCCTGAAACATAACGGCTGATGCGCCCTTGGCATCGCGCAGTTCGCAGGTGACCGCCAGAGCATCGTCCAAAACGGCCGGCAGCTTATAATCCGTCGTACAGCTCCGTACCGTAAAACCGCATTTGTCTTCCGCCTCCAGCGCATCCTGCTGATTGCAGCCTAAGGCGCGGATAAACTCCGTCCTTGCCCGCTCGGCAAAACGCAGATAATTGGCATAATAGACTATCCCGCCGGCATCGGTATCTTCATAGTAAACCCGAACCGGATAGACAAACTTGGCGCCGTAAAACTTTCCGGCCGCCGGCTGCACGTCATAAGTCATCACATATCCTCTTCAATTATTTTCAGCAAATCAAACTGCGAATCTGCCGCCCGGGTTTTGCGCACCTGCGGCAACCCCAGATATTCACGTCCGCTGTCGGAAATCACGCGGCCGCGCGGCGTCCGCTGCAAAAAGCCGAGTTTCAGCAAAAACGGCTCAATCACTTCTTCAATCGTATCCCGCTCCTCCGACAAAGCTGCCGCCAGCGTATCCGCACCGACCGGCCCGCCGCCGTAATTGACCGCAATACATTGCAGATAACGGCGGTCAAACGCATCAAGCCCGTATTTGTCAACATCAAGCCGGCGCAAAGCCTTATCGGCAATTTTATTGTCAACCTCGCTCGCATCGGCCATCGCCCCGAAATCGCGCACCCGACGCAGCAGGCGCCCGGCCACGCGCGGCGTGCCCCGCGAACGTTTGGCCACTTCCATTGCCCCGTCGTCGGAAATCGGCATACCCAGCAGATGCGCTCCGCGGATAACGATTTTTTTCAACTCCTCCGGACTGTAAAAATCCAGCCGCAGCGGAATGCCGAAACGCTCCCGCAGCGGGGTTGTCAGCAATCCCGAACGGGTGGTGGCTCCCACCAGCGTAAACGGCTGCAAGTCGATTCGCACCGAGCGGGCCGACGGTCCTTCGCCGATAATCAAATCAAGCTGAAAATCTTCCATTGCCGAATACAGAACCTCTTCAATTGCCGGATTCAGGCGATGAATTTCATCAATAAACAAAACGTCGTTGCGTTCCAGGTTAGTCAAAATTGCCGCCAAATCGCCCGACTTGGAAATCATCGGCGCCGAGGTCGCCCGGAAACCGACCCCGAGCTCTTTGGCTATAATTGAAGCCAGCGTGGTTTTGCCCAGCCCCGGAGGACCGAACAGCAGCACATGATCCAAGGCTTCGCCGCGTTTTTTTGCCGCTTCGATAAAAACCTTCAGATTTTCACAAACCAACGGCTGCCCGACAAAATCTTTCAGGCTGTTCGGACGCAGGCTGACCGGCGCTCCGGCACTTTGTTCGTCTTCATGCAGTTTTTCAGGGCTGACTAGTCGCTCGTTTTCCATATTATTCCTTATTTGCAAATTCTTTCAGGGCGAGACGGATTAAACCGGACACGTCTGCCTCCGGATTGGCGGCACTGGCTTTATTAACCGCCTGATAAGCCTCCAGACGCTGATAGCCCAGATTAACCAGAGCAGAAATCGCATCTTCCATTTTGCTCGGGTCATCTGTCATTGCTACCAGATTGTCTTCATAATTTTCGGTTATTTCCGCAGCTTTCTGTTCGTCCATTTTTCCCTCTTGGCTCAAGTCGCCGTTTGACGTTGCTTCCCAAGGCACGGTCACAATCTTGTCCTTCAGTTCGGTAACCAGACGCGCCGCCAGTTTCGGGCCGACACCGCTGGCCCGGGTAAACGAATTTTTATCCTGTGCGGCCACGGCCTGCGCCAGTTGGGACGGTGACAGCACCGAAAGGATGCTGAGACAAACCTTGGCCCCGACCCCCTGAACCTTCGTCAGCGTCAGAAACCATTCTTTTTCCCAGGCGTCATAAAAGCCAAACAGCGAAATGCTGTCCTCGCGCACAACCGTTTCAGTCAGCAGGCAGTATTGTTTGCCCCGGGTCAGCTTTCCCAGCGTTTTGGCCGAAGCAAAAACCAAATACCCCACGCCGTTGACATCAACAATGCAGTAATCGTCGCCGATTGTATCTATAATGCCGCGCAGTTTTGCTATCATATAAACATCCTCTCATTCAATTACGTCTTATCCTAAACAAAAAGCCAGTCTCATACAAGCACTTTCTCACAATAGGCAACATCATTTCCGGCACAAAAAAACACCCGGGCTGTCAAACCGGGGTGTTTTTCCTTTCTTAGATTGAGACATAATCCTCCGCCTCTTCAAGCTCGGGAGCAAATGTCATGATAAACAGCTTGTCCTGGCTCCAGTAGAGAAGATCCTCACACTGAACTTCATCGGTGCGAACCTGAACGTCTATCAGCGTCATATTCAGCGTTCGGTGTATTCGGTAAAGCACCTGTTCGCCGCGCTGACGGAAAAGCGGCTCATGTCTGGCCGGAACCGATTCGTCAACCCCTTGCATCATGTCCGTCGGAAGCCGTTTCAGCATATCCTCGCACATTTTGAAAGTTAGTCTGACAACCTCCGGCAGCTGTTTCAGCTCAGGAATCTGAATTGAAACATGAAGACCGTATTCCCGTTTGAGTTTTTTGAACATGTCAACGTCGCTCAGGCAAACCGTATCAACATCCAACATTTCCTCAAGCTGTTCTCTGAGGCTGAGACATCCGGCAGTTTCATCGCTTTCCTGCAGAATGTTGAAAATAACCTCTTTCCACTCGTTGCTGCGCGCAATCGTCGCGTCAAATATCTTTTTGTCCATATCCGTAGAAAATTAATAATTTTACGTTATTTCAAACATACCATTTTTGTCTAAAAGATACAAGTCCTATTTAAGAAAAAAATAAAAAAATGTTCCCGGCGGAACATAACTGCCGTCAGCGCGCCGTCCGATAACTGTTGTGGCATATTGCCATTGCCAAAGCATCCGACGAGTCGTTGTTTTTCGGCTTGCACCCGGGCAGAAGAATCTTGACCATGGTTTCTACCTGAGACTTTTCCGCACGGCCTACCCCTACCACCGCTTTTTTGACTTTGGTCGGCTCATATTCGCAAACCGGAATTCCAAACAATGCCGGCGCCAGAATAACCACACCGCGCGCCATGCCCAGTTTAATCGTCGATGTCGGATTTTCGTTGAGAAAAACCTGTTCGATTGCAGCCTCTTGCGGATGATAAGTTTCAATCACCTCGTTCAGCGCCCGGTGAATAACCGCCAAACGGTCATATATCGGCAGTTTCGGATCCGTTTTGATAAAACCGTCCGCCACATAGCGCAAACGGTTGTTTTCAACCTCCACAATTCCCCAGCCCGTCGAAGACAAACTCGGGTCCAGCCCCAAAATCCGCATACCTGCTCCCCGTAAAAAGAAAGCCGCCCGAAAGCGGCTTGTTAAAATTTATTCCTGCTCCAAAGCAGCCATCACGTCATCCGAAAATTCGGCATTGTGGTAAACACGCTGAACATCGTCGTCTTCTTCCAATGCGTCAATGAAATCCAGCAGCTTCTGAGCGGTTTCTTTGTCCGTAACCTCGGTTTTGACGGTTGCCTTCCAGTCCAAACGGGAAGCTGACGGCGTGCCGAACTCTTTCTCCAAAGTTTCGGTAACCGCATTCAAATCATCCGGCAGGGTTTCGATTTCATGATGTTCCTCGTCGGAAACAACATCATTGGCTCCGGCTTCCAATGCGGCTTCAAAAATTTTATCGCTGTCGGCAACACTCAGCGGATACTGAATAAAGCCGATACGCTCAAAGTTGAAAGTAACCGAACCGGATTCGCCCATCATGCCGCCGCGCTTGCCGAAGATGGTGCGGACATTGCCGACCGTACGGTTTTTATTGTCGGTCATCGCTTCAACGATAACCGCTACTTTACCCGGACCGAAACCTTCATAGCGAACGGAAACATAATCGTTTCCGCCGGCCGTCTGGCTGGCTTTGGCAATAGCGCGCTCAATATTGTCTTTCGGCATGCTCTCGGCTCTGGCCGCCTGAATGGCCAAACGCAGGCGCGGATTTTTATCGGGTTCCGGCAAACCGCTCTTGGCGGCAATGGTAATATCGCGGGCCAATTTGGCAAAAACGCGGGCCTTTTTGGCATCCTGAGCACCTTTACGGTACATAATATTTTTAAACTGGGAGTGTCCAGACATTTACGTTTCTCCTAAAAAACTTTAATTCGGATTGCTTTTACTGCAAATTATAGCGAAAATCAACCCCCTGCGCAAAATTTTTCGCCGGAATCTATTCGGGCATCAGAATATAATCAAGCTTTTGATTGCCGGCATGCAAAACCTTGATTCCCACGCCGTAAATATCAATCAGCCCCGGCTTGTTGGGAAAACTGATATTCTCAAAACGCCCGTTGTCGCCGCCGAAACTGCTGTAGTCGTAATAAGTGAACAGCATACGGTCAAGCTTGACCCCGCCGTATTTAATGTCATAGCCTTTGACCGGCTTGGTCTGCTCCGTCTTGGAAGTGATAACCGGCTCAAAGTAAAAATTCGCCGGATACGGAATATAGTCAGGCAGCATCAAAACCAGACGCCCGTTGCGGATTTGTCCCATTTTTTCATACGGCACACCGTCGCCGTTAATCAAAACCACCGCCTTGTCCTGCTTGGTCGGCAGCAACATATATCTTTCCCCGTCAATGGTCACTTCGCCAATGACCTGAAGTTTTTCTTTCTTGGTATAGGCAACCGGTATAGACGCACTGTTCAGCACGCCGTCCATGGCCGGACGCACATATTCCGCTTTAAAGAAATCTTTGCGGTAAGTTTTCAAATCTGCCACGCTGTAGCCGACATAAGCCGACAAAATTTTATTGGGTTCAAATTCCCGTTCGGTAATATACTCCGACTTCACCAGCTGCAAATCAGTGTCATAATAGTCTATGGGGTATGAAGCCCATGCCTCGAAAAAGCTGTTTCTCTGCGGCAAAATCGAATAATCTCCGGCCTGCAGACAGGATGACAGCAAAAGAATACTTAAACCGGCGGCAAATTTTTTCATCGCATAATCTCTTTTTTGGGTTTTAATTAATATAGTAATTATACTATAATCGGCGGTTAGTAAATAATTGATTATGAGTTATAGGAAAAATAATGACCCGATCCGGAAGCTGCTGGCTGATAAAATTCGCCCCGTGCGAAAACATGGACGAAGAACGTTCTTTCTTCTTTGATGAATACTTTGACGTCGTTGCCGTCGACTACACCGACGACGGACTTGAACAATACGTCGGTTACAAAGGCCCCGGCTTTGTCGAACATGACCTGCGGGAGAAAGCCGCCGCGGCAGGCATTGAACTTCCGCCTTTTCAAACCGAATTTCTTGAAAGCAAAAACTGGCTGAAAGAAAACGTCATCAAATTCGCGCCGGTTGAAGTGGAAGACTTCATTATCTACGGCATCCACGAAAAAGACATTCCGCCGTCAGACAAAGTCACCCTGCGCATATACGCCGCCACCGCTTTCGGCTCGGAACACCAAACGACAAAATCCTGCCTGCGCGCAATCAGCCATTTAAATCGCCTCGGCGCCGCTCATCGAAACATTCTCGACATGGGTACCGGCTCCGGCATTCTTGCGCTGGCAGCCGCCAAACTCTGGCCGGACGCCGCCCGGATTACCGCCGTAGACATTGATCCCGAAGCCGTTGCCGTCACACGGCAAAACGCCCGTGACAACCATTTGGAAAAATACCTGACCGTTGCCGTCAGCAATGGATACAACTCTGATCTGGTACAAAACAACGCCCCCTATGACATCATCATCGCCAATATTCTCGCCCGTCCGTTAATCGAAATGGCACCGCAGTTAAATCAGGCATTGGCTCCCGGCGGGTTCTGCATTCTTTCCGGCTTTGTCGATGACCAGGAAGACTGGGTTATCGGCGAACATACCAAACTCGGCCTGAAACTGGTTGAACTTTACAAACTCGATAACTGGCGCGCCGCTCTGTTGGAGAAAAAAGCATGAAACTCGCTGACTTGCAGAAAAAACTGAAACCCGCCAAACTCGACGGCTATCTGGTTACCCGCAATAATATGTTTCTTAACCAGGATGTCCGCAATGACGAAAACCTGGTCCGCCTGCTGACCGGTTTCACAGGCTCGGACGGCAGCCTGCTTATTCTCCGCGACAAGGCGATTCTCTTTGTGGACGGGCGTTATGAACTCCAGGCCCCGCGGGAAACCGATTCCCGCGAAGTAGAAGTCTTCTGCACCAAAGACTGTTCTTTTCACCGCTGGCTGGCTCAGAACACGCAAGACCTTACCCGTTTCCGCCTGGGCATCAATCCCTGGTGTCTGACCCAAACGGAAAAGGAAGCTCTGTCCGTCAATTGTATCTCCGTTTCTGCCGTGTCTGACTTTCTGCCGCCGATGCTGTCCGCTGACGCCGCCAACGTTTTTGAACACAAACTCGAATTTGCCGGCGAAAGCGCCGCCGAAAAAATCGGCCGGTTATGCAACGCCCTGCTCAGGGAAAAAGCTGACGCCGCGTTTTTCAGCCTGGCCGACGACGTTTCCTGGCTGTTTAACCTTCGCTCCGACGCTCTGCCCGAAACCCCGATTCTCCGGGCAATGGCTCTGGTTGAAAAAAACGGAAAGGCCTGGCTTTTCGGAAATAATCTGAACACAGGAAATCTCAAGCTGGATTACCCGCTGCTGGCCTTGAGCGAAATTCCCGCCGTCCTGCGCCGGTTTAAGAAAAAAAAGATAATGCTTGACCCCGATGCCAATGCCGCGGCATTGCTCGAAATATTGAAAAGCAATCAAACGGACATAATTTCCGCACCGGATAAAATTCAACAGTTTAAAGCCGTCAAAAACCCGGTCGAACTTGCGGGTATCCGCCGCGCCCACCTCCGCGACGGCGTCGCCGTCACCAAATTTCTTTGCTGGCTTGACGCAAACCGACAGGGAAAAACCGAACTGGACATTGTTGAAAAACTGCACGCTTTCCGCGCCAAAGGCGACAACTATTTTTCCGAAAGCTTTGCCACCATTGCCGCTTCCGGCCCGAACGGCGCCGTTGTCCACTATCATCCGGACAGTCACAGCAACCGTCGCCTTGATGATAATTCTCTGTTGCTGCTTGACAGCGGCGCTCAATATGAGGACGGCACCACCGACGTCACCCGCACTGTTGCCCTGGGCGTTCCTTCCCGGGAAATGGCCGAAAACTTTACGCTGGTTCTGAAAGCGCACATTGCCTTGAGTTCGGCGGTTTTCCCGACACATACGCCCGGCGGCGCACTGGATGTGCTTGCCCGTGCTCCCCTGTGGAACGCAGGTAAAGACTACAACCACGGAACCGGACATGGTGTCGGCTGTTTTCTCAACGTACACGAAGGTCCGCAGCGCATTTCCCGCTCAAACGGAGCTTACCCGCTGGCCGCCGGAATGATAACCTCCGTCGAACCCGGTTATTATGAAGAAAACCGTTACGGTATCCGCATTGAAAATCTGGTCGAAATTACCGATGCCGCTCCCGAATTGCCGGCCGGTTATTTAAAATTTAAAAATTTAACCCTCATCCCCATTGATAAACGCCTGATTAATAAATATCTGTTGAACGACGGGGAAATCGACTGGTTAAACAATTACCACCGGCAGGTTGAAGAAGCTTTGTCTCCCTATCTGACGGCGGCTGAAAGAAACTGGCTGCAGGAGGCCTGCTCCCCGCTTTGATAACAGTCAATCCGAGGAGAAAACCATGCTTAAAATATTCTGGTCGTTTTTGATTTTGGTGGCCATCGCCCTGCCGCTGCATGCCGAATTGTATTACGAAGGCGGCTACAATCCGAATCAAACATTGCAACAGCAGCTTGCCGAAGACAATCCGCGCTATCCGCGGCCGATTATCTTTGTCTTTTATGACAACAACCCCTGCTATGAATGCCCGCAAACCATAGAACTGATTGAAAATATTTATAACAAATATTTTGCGGACCAATATGACTTTTACATCATCAACTACCAAGACGACGAAAACTACAACTTTATTCAAAACTATAATCTCAGCCTGCCGCTGGAAGTTGTTCTGCAGCGGGTAGAAGATGGACAAATGACGGCTTTCCGTAAACTCGAATATCTGCAAAATCAGATTTCCGACCCTGTCAGTTTCAGCGAAAACCTTCAATACCAAATTAACTCCTTCCTCAATACCGATTAGAAAACCAAAAGAGCTCCGTTACGGAGCTCTTTTTTTGAACATCTGAAAAGCATTTAATGATAAGGCGCCGCATAGCGGACAATACCCTCGGACTGGCCGTCATCATCCAGCATGTAATTGCGTGAACCGACGGCATCTCCGCCGATGGCTCGTAACACACTGTTAACCGAAGAAGTCATATTGCGAATTCCGACCGCTTCTTTCAGACGAAGAATATGCCAGTCAAACCCCTTCGGCAGCTTGGAAACATAATTTCCGGCAGCCCGGCGCGACAAAGGAGCCTCGCTCTCATGCCAATAAAGAACAATCCCCAGCTGCGGAATAATAACGCCGATCGGCATACGGCCGGCAATGACCTGCTTGCTGCGTAAATCGCCTTCATACAAAACTTCCATCGACAGGCTTTCGCCTTTCTTCTCAACCGTTTCCTGACGGATTTCCTGCTTAAGTTCAATGGCGGACGCATGTTTCTGCGCTTCCGTCAGCAGACTCTTAAGCCGGGAAAAATTTTCACCCAGAGCCGGATAAATATCGGTAAATGAGATTTTATGCAAAGAAATCAAATCTTTGATAAAACGCACCACATCCTCTTTGCTCAGGCCCCAAAGTTCAACCTGTTCGGCCAAACTTTTCAGTTTTCTTTCCAGTTTATCCATACACAAAAATTTTTAAGTGACACAATAAATAATTTCAATTTTATCGGCCGGCATCAATTATTTTGACACCTTTAAACTTCAATTCCCGCAAAAAATGCTCTGACAAGTTAACTTCCTGCGGCGGAAACTCTTTCGCTCCCTCGCCCCGGACAACTTCTGTTTCCGCCGGAATCTCCCAATTGTCCTTTTTCAGCTCACAGCCGGCCGGCAGCAACAGTTTACGCAATTTCGGGAAAGCACTTCTCTCCACGTCTGCACACCGCAGATTCGGATAAGCGCGCAAGTCAAAACTTTCTATCTCGCTGAATTTAAGCCCGCACAGTTTAATCTCTTCGATTTCCTCCGGAAAAGTTATTCGGCTCAATGCAATCTCTTTATTTTCAAATGAAGCGTCAACATCAAAAATTTTCATCTGATGACAGCCGGAAAGATCCAGCGCGGCTCCCCGGGCAAAGAGGGCCCCGCCGATTGCAAACGCCTCCAGACCGGACGGAAAGGCAAAACGCTCAACCCCTTGCAAATCACAGCCTTTGACACGCAAAACCGACAAATTTTCAAAACGGCTCAAATCCATATTTTTTCCCGAACCGAACGAACAATCGTAAAAGGCCAGATACTTAAGCCCCTTCGGCAGCCGGACAGTCTCGTTTTCCGACAAATCAAAATGATTGACCTGCAAGCTCTCCAGATTTTCATAGCGGCTGAAATCCGGCAATTTTATTTTCGTCCCGCAATCTGCCGTGTCAAACATAACATGCTTAATCCCCCGCGGCAGCCTTATTGCCTCAGGCGACAAATCGCGACACCCGTGGAATATCACCGAACTCCCCGCCAAAAAATGAGAAACGGTATAACCTTCCAAAAAGAAAGAAGATGCCGTCATAACGTCTGTTTTTTCCAACTGTCTTTCAAACATCTGCAAACCGCTCAAATCAAGTGTTTGAATCTGTTTAAACGACACATGGTCAAAATGAACGTCATAAGCGCCCGACAAACGGGAAAGCTGCACCGCATCCTCCGGCTGAAGCTCTTCTTTCACGTTCACATCACGACAAATCAAATGGGACATATCTGCATCCCGCCACACATCTCCGCCGCACGAAACCTGTCCGATATGGGCCGTCTCGTCCAAATCCGTCACGTCAACCCATTTCTCTTCAGGCCTGTTTTGTCCCGATTCCGACAAATCAAAACAGATTCGGCCACGTTTGTCATATCGGGAGGGATCCTCTATTTTTATTGCAAACCCCATTGCCGACATAAGCCCGGCATCGACCCTGGTTTTGACATCCTCGGCACTCTGCCCGCCCGTCAGAGCAAAAACCTGCCGGCGCAGCATACGGTAATCTCCCTCATAACCTTCCGATGCTTTCAAAAATCCGATTTTTTTGAATTTCATTAATTTTTCAAAATCCGCATCCGTCAAACGGCGGGCTGCCGACATTGTCTTTACGGTCAAAAAAGGCAGCTTGTCTTCAGGAAAAAGCTTGCTGTCCAGTTGAAGCGAAGCAAGTTCAATATCTTCCTTCAGCATATAAACGTCATGCAGCTTGCCGTGAATGTCGCTGATAATCCCCATTGTCTGCAACAGCTTGACACCGACCCTGTCTTCCGCTTTCCTGTAATTAAGGATTCCCAATACGGAAAAAATCTGCTGCCGCAGAAACAAGGCATCTCCGTCATAATCATAACCGTTTTCCAGAAATCTGATTTTCTTAAACTTCCGCAAAATTTCAAAATCTTCGTTTTTAAACGGACGCGAAACCGACAGGGATTTAACCGTCAATAACGGAAACTTTTCCGGCGGCAAAAGCTTGTCATCCAGCGAAAAAGAAGACAGCTCAATCTCCTCATGCAAAGAAGACACGTCATACAGCTTGCCGGAAACATCGGCGATATAACCCAGATTTCGCGCATCGGCAAGCTTGTCTGACATGACCGAACCGGCCATATCACTGCCGAGAATAAACATAACCGCCTCCCGCGCCGTTTCACGATAAGCCGCGTCAATCTCTTTGTCTTTATAGCCTTTAATCTGCTTAATCTTGCCGTCACGGTATTCTATCGTGGCATGCGGCAGCCATTCGCCGTCCGCACAATTATCCCGCAGGGAGTAAATAAAGGTCTTTCCGCTCAAAACGTCTTTGTCATACCCGCCCTTGCCGACGCAATGGTTCATTTTGTCGCTTTCATAATCCAGGGCTTTCTGCGTATGCAGCCGAACCAGCTGCAATTTTCTGTCCGGCCAGGTCTGAATAACTTCTGTTCCTTGCCTGCTGGCCTTCACCGGTCCTTCTTCCAGAAAATCGTTGTCATTCAGCTTTTCAAAAAAATCATTGGCATATTCCAGCAGCCCCCGCCAGTCCCGCACACCGTTCAGCATGGTTTTGAAATGCCCGGGCGTTTTCACTTTCTCCGGGTAATGAACCAAATAAGCCGCCACAAAATCGCGGATATGTCCCGCCTCTTGCAAAATATCCGACCGCCGCAGTTCATCTGTGTTCACCACCAGGTTTCCTTTGGCATCTGTGGGAAAATGCAGAGGATTATTCTCCAGCAATTCTCTTGCCATATATTTCTGCAACAGGAATCCGCTGCACACACAAACTTTAGCTTCTTCACTCAGAACATTGAAATGATCGCTGTTCTGCAACTCTTTCAGACACTTGACCTGTTCCTGTTTTTGGCGGCGAAGTTCCGCCATCGCCAAACCGGCAGCTTTTTTGTCTTCGGCTTGTCTGATTTTCTCCGCCTGCCGTTTAATCGCCGCATTCAAACGATAAACCTCTTTCTGCAAAAGGGCTTTCTGCTTTTTTAACGCACTGCCGGAAGCCATCAGAGCACGATAATAATTTCCCAGCTCATCCATATTTTCCCGGGAATAGACCTCACGCAGCACTTTGACATAATCTCTGAAATTGGCAATCTTCATTTTTAAACTATCCTTTTCCCGCGGATAGTAACAAAATGGGCTGCCTTCGTCAATTAAAATATTTGACAAAATTTAAAGAAAACAAGTGAATTTTCACAAAAAAAAGCCCTCCGTCAGGAAGGGCTTGCCGCTGACTTGCGCAGCCTGAGCTTTTTGGCATGGCGCAGGCCCAGCTCATAAATAAGCAAAATAATGCCGGAAAACACTAACGGCAACAGATAATAAATAATCCGGTAAGCAATCAACGCCCCGAACAGCATCGCCTGATTGTGCTCGCCGGGAATAATAAACATAAACAACCCCTCAAACACGCCCAAACCGCCCGGAACCTGGCTGAATACCCCCAAAACCTGGGCAATCAGAAAGACCCCGATGAAAACGTCAAACGGAATATCCACAAACGGAATCAATGAAAAATACAATACCAAAGAAGCCATTAAAATATCTGCGCCGCCGATAAACACCTGCGCCAAAGCCATTTTAAAGCTCGGAATGTCAAATTCAATGTCTTTAATTACGATCGGCTTTTTATAAAACAGCGAGGCCCAGAAGTAAACGCCCAGCCCGGCAGCCGAACACAATGCGGTAACGGTTGTCGTCATTTTGGAAACCGATCCTTCGCCGAAAGCATGATCCGGCGTTAAAACATACCCCATAATCACCAAAAAGAAACAGGCCACCAGATAAGTAAAACCGGAAAAAGTCACCATTTTGACAATATCTTCGCCATGAAAACGCCAGCGGGTATAAAGACGATAACGGATAGCGCCGCCGGAAACAATGGCATGCCCCGCATTATTGCTGACCGAAAAACCGATAAAGCCGACAAATATCCATTTCCAGGCAGCCAGCTTGCGCCCGATGTATTTCAGCGCCAAAAAATCATAAGAAGACAGAGCCACATAACCGATAAAAGACGCCGCACAGGCATAAAGCAAATTCTGCCGCGGAATGCTCATCAGCGCATCCTGAATATCCTGCAAATGATATTTCGACAACTGCCGATACAGCATGTAAGCGGCCAGGGCAAAGAAAAACAACCCTGACCAGGAAATAATCTTTTTTATCAAACGTTTGGCTCTAAACGACATTATTTATCAATTCCTGCTAAATTTTCCACTATAATATAAGCACTGTTTTAACCGTTATAAACTGCTTTGCCCGATTAATCAAATCAAATAAACAGTTATTCTGAAAAATCGGAACGAAACACAAAACGGATAAGAAACGAAAAAAACGTCGTTTTCCCAAAGTGAGGGAATTAGTTCTCTCAGACAACTAATCCCCTCTGAATGCTAAATTAGCATAAATAAATTTAATTAAAACTAAAAGCTTTAACAAGATTGCAAATTAAATCTATAATTATCAAAAAGCGGCTCTAACCGGACTTTTCAGCCCGATTTAACTTGTGAATAACTACAAATGCAATCATACGGTGCAGATAACGGCAAAAACTAATTTTTGCCTTTTCCTTCTTCCTTCATCTCCGCCCAGCGTTTCAGATTGGCCTGTACGACGTTATCTTCCGGTGCCAGCTGACGAGCCGTTTGCAAATACGATTCCGCATTTTGCCAGTCCCCTTCGCTCAAATAACTGACAGCCATTGTATTCAGGCTTTCAACATGATCGGGATAATAACGCAGAACAGTCTCCGCCACCCGGCGCATTACATCCGTCTTATTGTCTTCCCACAGAATTTTCTGATAATTCTGCACGACCCCGAGCATAAAAAGCCTGTCACGGTCTTCCTCTTTCAGCCATTTCCAACGATTGTCATTAGCGGCCGAATAATCCAGAATCTTAACCAGCTCATTGCCCATACAGTCATAATCGGCAATCATCTGACACATATAAACTTTGCCGAAACGCAAATCCAAATGGTCAGGATAAGCTTCAATTCCCAGATTAATATAATCAAAGGCCTGCTGCGGCTCATTTTCTTCAAGAGCGCGATTCACCTTCTCCGCATAAAAAGCCGCATCCGGTTCCGCATAAGACAAAACCCGGTACGCTCCCCAAATTCCCAAAGCCGCCAACATCACGGCCAGCAAAGCCAACAGTTTTTTCATTGCTGAATCCTTTTCGCTCAATTAATCTGCCTCATCTTAAACGCAAAAAAGTTAATAAAGGCTCAATCGCCGAAATCAAAAAACAGTCCTCCGTCCTGACGATCGTAATACACGTTTTTATAGTGACGACTGAGGAACTTAGAAACTTCGGTTTGTAAACTTCGCTCACGCTCATTTGCTTGCCGACAAACTCTCACCGCTCACAACGAAAACACCGGAACAACGGTGTTTCTATCGGTTCACGCCCGCTTTGCTTCAAGTTCCCAGATTAATACCATAAAAAAAGCCTCCGCGATGGGAGGCTTTTTTTATGGTGCCGACTGAGGGACTTGAACCCCCGACCCACTGATTACAAATCAGTAGCTCTACCAGCTGAGCTAAGTCGGCAACGTTTCGAAATATCTTATAACTTTGGCCGGCCTTCTTGTCAATAAAAATATTAAGCCCCGGATTTTATTCGGCGGGAACCGTCTCCGCTTCGGATCGGAGATCGGCATCTTCCGACCGGAAATGTTTCTTCCGACAGGAAAGACAATGCCTAAACCAGCGAACCATTTTCAGATAGCCGAAAGAAACCACCGCCGCAGCCCCAACCCAGGCAATCGGACTGGCAAAATAGATTCCTTCATATCCCATCCGTGAGGCCAGATAAACCGCGGCAAAGGAACGCATAACCAATTCAACGATACTGGCCGCCATCGGAATAACCGATTGCCCCATTCCCTGCAACGTATTGCGGAAAATAAAAATCTGCCCCAAAAAGACATAGAACAAAGTCGAAATGTCCAAATACCCTTTGGCGATATCAATAATCTCCGGTTTTTCGCCTTTAATAAAGACCCCGATCATATCTTCGCCGACAAAGCGCACCAGTAAAGCAACGGAAATACTGAACAAAACCGAAACCAAAGAACTGCGCACCACTCCGCGGCGGATTCTGCCGATTTTTCCGGCTCCGAAGTTTTGCGCCGTATAAGTCGCCAAGGCAAACCCCAAAGCAACCAGCGGCGACGTTGCCAGCTGTTCGATTCTCAAAGCCGAGGTAAAAGCGGCAATAGTATCGGAACCAAACGAGTTGCAAACCGTCTGAATAATAATCAGTCCCAGTGCAATGACCGAAAACTGCAAAGCCATCGGCACAGCAACATACAAATGCTCGCGCATAAAGGCCGGATTATAAACCCAGTCCGTACGCCGCAAACGCAGTATCGGAAACTTCCGGCCGATATAAATCACGCATAAAACGACCGAAATAGTCATCGCCGTCAGCGTTCCCAAAGCCGAACCGACGACGCCGAGCCCCGTAAAATAAACCAAAACCAGATTCAGCAGCGCATTGAGCACCGTTGAAAAAATCAGAAAATAAAGCGGTGTCTTGCTGTCACCCAAAGCCCGGATAAATCCGGACAGGAGGTTATAGCTGACAACCAGAACCAGCCCCGAACACAAAACAAACAAGAAACGGTAAGCATTGTCCCAAATATTCTCAGGCACATTCATCAAATGCAGGATTTGCGGCAAATAAAACAACGTCAGCCCGGTCATCGCCAGACTCAATATCGTACTGGCAATCAGGCTGTGCACCACCGAAGCACGCACGCCCGACACGTCTTTGGCTCCGAAACGCTGCGCCGTAATCACCGTCAAACCGCCGGTAAAACCGAAAGCTATCATCAGCAGCACCATAAAAATCGGCGCCGACACGCCGACTGCCGCCAATGCCTCTACACCGAGCAGACGTCCGACAATCAGAATATCCGAAATATTATACAGTTGCTGAAAAATATTTCCGATCAAAACCGGAACCGCAAAAGTCATTATCAGCTTAATCGGCGAACCGGCCGTCATATCCTTAATCATCTTTACTCACCTCTCGGCCGCACAATCTAGTCCTCACAACTGAAATTGTAAAGCCTTTCTTTTTCTGATTTTTCACTTGGGAACACAGGTATAATATAGTATGCCGCAGCAAAGATAAAAACAGCGTTAACAAAAAAATCTGCCGCCGCATATTTTCTCAGAAATTTGAATATAAAAAAACACCCTGTTAAGGGTGCTTTTTTATGGCTGCCTCGCCTGGATTCGAACCAAGATACCAACATCCAGAGTGTCGTGTCCTACCGTTAGACGACGAGGCATCAAACTGATGCTGATATTTAAGCCATTTTTTTATGAATGTCAAAAGATTTTTTTATTTTTTTTGCATTTTATTGCAAACCTTTTTTAATCATTTGAAAATCATTGGCAATATTCATATTAACCTTAGCCAGTGCATCTTTCATCGCCCGAATGCTGCTCATGACATGAGCTTCTTCCTCATTATAGCCGTAATACATGGCTACCACTTCCTCACCATGCCCGACCACTGTCGTTTTCCAGACCAAATCGCCGCTGCGGTCATAAATCGAAACTTCCGTCTCCAAATCCGTATTTGCATACAGATACGGCATTCCCAGCAAATTCAGCGTATGCAGACTCAAAATCGAGGGAACGGCATAATAAAGCCCGGAATTGTAAACACTGCTGTTGGTCACCCGCAGCTTAATTGTTCCCTTGCGTTCGCCGTAAGCCTGCGACACATTGGCCGCATTGCGGTCAAACAAAGTTATCATGTCGCGCATCCGCCGGTCGCGCTTGCGCACGATATTAACGCTGTCAATACTTCCGCCCCAGCCGCTGGCATCCGTATAGCCCGAACGGGAAGAACTCCCCGAATACTGAACGTCAAAACTGTCGCGGACACTTTCCCTGTCCACTTCCGTATTCAGCGGCGGCAGCAGATTCGCATTCGGCATCTGAACATTTAAATCGTTAAAAGTCACCGATTTGCACGCCGACAACATGATGAGAACAGTCAAACTCAACCAAAACTTTTTCATTGTCTTCTTCCTGATACATATTGGAACAAACAAGGGCTTTTCTCCGGAAAAGCCCTTAAATTCGTTATTTCTTGTCTTCTGCCGGAACAATCTTGATATGCAGTTCTTCCAGCTGTTTTTCTGTCACGAAGTTCGGCGCCTGCATCATCAGATCCTGTGCTTTGCCGTTCAACGGAAACAGAATAACGTCACGGATAATCGGCTCATCCAGCAGCAGCATAACCGTCCGGTCAATTCCGGGAGCGCAGCCGGCGTGCGGCGGAGCCCCGTATTTGAAAGCATTAATCATGCCGCCGAATTTGCTGTCCACAAATTCTTTGTTATAACCGGCAATTTCAAACGCCTTATACATAATCTCCGGCTCATGGTTGCGAACGCCGCCGGAAGCCAGTTCCACACCGTTGCAAACCAGGTCATACTGATAAGCCAGAATATCCAGCGGTTTCTTGTTGCACAGGGCGTCCATACCTCCCTGAGGCATTGAGAACGGATTATGCGAAAATTCAACTGCGCCGGTTTCTTCATTTTCCTCATAAAACGGAAAATCAACCACCCAGCAGATGCGGAAAACGTTTTTCTCGTTCAAATCCAAATCTTCGCCCAGTTTTAAGCGGGTTTTGCCGGCAAACTTGTCCAGTTTCAAACCGCTGCCGACCATAAACAGCACGGCATCGCCGTCTTTAGCCCCCAGCGTTTGTTTGATTTCTGCCAATTTCTCGGCGCTCAGCAGCTTGGCAATTCCCTTGGCTCCGCCTTCGGCAAAAGCAATATAAGCCATGCCGCCCATATCGTTTTCTTTGGCAAAAGCATCCAGCTTATCAAAGAAAGAACGCGGCTTGTCTGCAATTCCCGGCACAACGATGGCCCGTACGCTTGCGCCTTCGGCAACTTTGCCGTCATATACGCCGAAACCGGAATTGCCGAACAGCGCGGTTGCTTCCTGAATAATCAGCGGATTGCGCAAATCAGGTTTATCCGAACCGTATTTCAGCATTGCCTCCCGGAAAGGAATACGCATAAACGGAGCCTGATCAACTTTCTTTCCGGCGCCGAATTCGTTAAAAACGCCGCCCATGGCATGCTCAATGACTTTAAAAACATCTTCCTGCGTGGCAAAAGACATTTCCATATCCAGCTGATAGAACTCTCCGGGAGAACGATCGGCACGCGGATCTTCATCGCGGAAACACGGCGCAATCTGGAAATACTTGTCAAAACCGGCGACCATCAGCAGTTGTTTGAACTGCTGCGGAGCCTGCGGCAACGCGTAAAATTTGCCCGGATTAATACGGGACGGCACCAGAAAATCGCGCGCACCCTCCGGCGAAGAGGCAGTCAAAATCGGCGTCTGATACTCGGTAAAGCCCTGTTCAACCATCAAACGGCGCATCGCGGCAATAACTTTTGAACGCAGCATAATATTCTGATGAATGCGCTCTTTGCGCAAATCAAGAAAACGATATTTCAAACGCAGTTCTTCCGGCGCGTCGTCTTCCATCGCCACCTGAAAAGGCAGCATTTCCGCCCGGGAATAAACTTCCACGGCTTCAACCTTGATTTCAATGTCGCCGGTCGGCATATTTTTGTTGACGCTTTCGCGATGCAGAACTTTGCCGGTTACACCGATAACGCTTTCCACGCGAATATCGTTGAGTTTATCGAACAAATCGGAAGAACTGTCCACAACGCACTGTGTAATGCCGTAGTGATCTCGCAAATCCACGAAGCAGAGATTGCCCAAATTCCGTTTACGGTGAATCCAACCCGCCAAAGTCACGGTCTTATTCACATCCGCTTCCCGCAGTTCCCCGCAGGTATGTGTTCGATATTGATTCATAAAAACCTCATACGTTTAATTAAAAAACTCTCTATTTGTAGAACCAAATTCCCGGCTTGGCAAGTCCTTAAACGCGCTATCACCCGGAAAAGCGCATAAAAGAGCAGGCTTTTAACCGCAAACGCCGCCAAACCGATTTATTTTCCTCCCTTGCCGGACATAAAAAAAGAGTCGGTGTTCACACACCAACTCTTTAAATTTCTTTTTTCTGGCTTAAAAGAAACTACATTTCGCGGATCTCGGCATCCCAGAGAACAAGCTCGGCACCCAATGCTGCTGCGACTTTAGCGAGCTGCGGCTGCCACTGTTCCACGGTCAAACGGCGGTTTTTGGAGCAGAAAACTTCCACCCACGGCGTCTCGTCTTTGGCAAGAATGTCCGAAACCTTGAGTTTAAGGAAAATCTTGCTCTCTGCCCGAACTTCGTCCAGCACTTTTTTCACCGTTTGAACCACTTCGTCGTAGGGTTTGTTCTCAACGCGAATGGTTCCGACAACGGCAGAACACAATTCGTCACCGTGACCGTAAGCATGAAGCTTATAATAGGTAATCGGTGAAACGCGGTGTGCCAAAGCGCGGCAAATGCCCTGCGTCGTGTTCGAATGGTTGCGGACACGGATACGCATAAACTCTTCTTCGCTGTAAGGCGAAAGATAAACAGATTTACGCACGTTGTTTGACTGGCTCTCGAGAGCTGCTTTCAAAGATTCATTCTTCGGTGCGAAGATAAATCTCTTAACTTTACTTGTTTCCATAAAGCTTGAACTTTTTGAAAATTTAACAATAATTTTTGGTTGTCACAAAAACCTGAAGTTAACCACGCAACAGGCCTGTATCTGATGTAATATATCTCAAATAATAGAAAGTATGAGTTTTCCTATATCCCAATTTAGACAAAAGTGCAAGTCTTTTTTTTAAAATTTTGCGAAACAGATTTTTCTGTTGCACCGCCATTAAAACAATATTAAATAACAGGAACTATAATTATTTCACAGTACAAAAAACTTTAGAAAGGAAGACGGTTGGGCTTATCTATGAAAGTAATTGATTCGACGGCGGCATTGACAGAATTTTGCCACAGTTTACAAAACCGGGAATTTATCACCATTGATTTGGAGTTCCTGCGCGAAAAAACATATTATGCAAAACTCTGCCTGATTCAGGTCGGAGCTGCGGATGACGCTGCCGTTATCGATCCGCTGGCCGAGGGATTGGACCTTTCCCCCTTTGTCGAATTGCTGAAAAACCCCGGCATCACCAAAGTTTTCCATTCCGGGCGCCAGGACATCGAAATTCTTTACATGCTGACCGGCTTTATTCCCGAACCGCTTTTTGACACTCAGATTGCCGCCATGGTCTGCGGCTACGGCGATTCCGTCAGTTATGAAACGCTGGTCAAAAAAATCTGTGACGTTGAGCTCGACAAATCATCCCGTCTGTCCAACTGGTCTATCCGACCGCTCGATAAAAGCCAGCTCTGCTATGCTCTGAGCGATGTCACCCACCTGGTAAACGTTTATCAGGCTCTGCGCGAACAATTAAAACTGAACGGACGCATCCACTGGCTGGATGAAGAAGCGGAAATCCTGAAAAATCCGGAAACCTATACCGTTAACCCTCAGGACGCCTGGCAAAAAATCAAACACCGCTCCCATAATCCCAAAATGCTGACCGTTCTGAAAGAACTGGCGGCCTGGCGCGAAAGCCGGGCCCAACGCAAAGATACCCCGCGGCAAAACGTCATTAAAGACGACCTTCTGCTCAACATTGCCGCACTCTGCCCGACCTCAATAGAAGAGCTGGAACAAATACGCAACATGCGCAAAGAAGTCGCAACCGGAAAACTCGGAAACGAAATAATCGAAGTCCTCAATGCCGCCCGTCAGATTCCGGCATCGCAATATGTCAAACTGCCGAAAGAAAGGCCCCTGCCCCAAGGCGCAGCCGGCCTTCATGAACTGTTGAAACTTTTGTTGAAACTCACCAGCCAGGAAAGCGGCGTCGTTGCCAAACTCATTGCTTCTGATGACGATTTGAAACGTTTTGCCACGTTTAAAGACCGCAACAATCCGATTTTAAAGGGCTGGCGTAAAGAATTGTTCGGCAACCGGGCGATTGAACTGCGCAACGGCAAACTCAGCATCCGCTACGACAACATTAAACATTGTGTCAGCATTACGCCCGTTGCGGACGTTTCCGCCTAGCACTCGCCGTTTTGATACGGCTTATTATAAAGCCTGTCCAGCAGATTAATCAGCTTAAGCGCCGTTTCACTGCGGATTGAATAGAAAATTGTCTGTGCCGAACGGCGGGTTTTAACAATTCCGTTGTTCCGCAAAACCGCCAGATGCTGCGATAATGCCGACTGGCTGAGATCAACCATTTTTTCCAGCTCACCCACGTTCAATTCTTTGCCCGACAGATGATAAAGAATTTCCAACCGTTTCTGGTTGCCCAAAGCCTTTAACATTGCCGCTCCTTGCGTAATAGCCAGATTTTTCATTTTCTTCCTCCTTTAACTCCTTCTAATTTAGCATAAAATTCAATAGATTGGGAGTTATAGAACAACTAAGAGCTATATAGACTTTAGCCTTTAGTCACATCGGCTATATTGCTGTTGCCTTTCCCCGGCGAATATAATAAAATTGCCGTAAACCAAAGAGGAGGACAAATGAAAGACGAAGATTTACAAGGGCTGAGCTTTGAAGACGCCCTGCTTAAACTTGAAAACATCGTCCGCGAACTTGAAAGCGGACGGATTAAGCTTGATGACGCCGTCACGGCTTATGAACAGGCCGTTAAACTCAAACAGTTCTGCGAACAGAAACTTCAGGCGGCCCAGCTGAAGATCGAAAAAATTGAAATCGCGCCGGACGGAGAAATCAAAACGGCTCCGTTGGCAGCTACGGACGAACAGTAATGAATGATATCAAAACGGTTATTGCCGAATATTCCGAACAGTTTAACCGCCGTCTGCCGGATTTCTTCCCTTTGCCTGACGGCCCTGAGAAACGCGTCGTCGAAGCGATGAAATATGCCGTTACCAACGGCGGCAAACGACTGCGCCCCTATTTGGTTTATGAAACGGCCCGCCTCTTCGGTGTTGATTTTTCCTCTTCTCTGCGTACGGCGGTCGCATTGGAAATGCTGCACTCCTATTCTCTCGTGCACGATGACCTGCCGGCCATGGACAACGACGACCTCCGCCGCGGCAAACCGACCTGTCACAAACAGTTTGACGAGGCTACCGCCATTTTGGCCGGCGACGGATTACTGACTTATGCCTTTGAAATTTTAAGCGCGCCGCAAACTGCCGCCGATGCCGAAACCCGTTGCGAACTCATCAGCCTGCTGGCCAACGGCGCGGGAGCCTTTGACGGTATGATTGCCGGTCAGATGCTTGATCTCTATGCGGAAAAGCTTCCCGCCTCAACCGATGCCGAAGCCCTGATTAAGCATATTGAAGAGATGAAAACCGGCCGTTTAATCCGCTATGCCTGCGAAGCCGGAGCCATCCTCGGCAAAGCCTCTCCGCAGCAGCGCCAAGCTTTGATTGACTATTCCCGCAAAATCGGCATCGCTTTCCAAATTGCCGATGACATTCTTGACGTTGAGGGCGAGCAGGAATTGGTCGGCAAAACCCTGAACAAAGACGCGGCTCAGGGGAAAGTCACTTTCGTCACACTGTACGGCCTTGACAATGCCAAACAGATATCCCGGCAACTTATCGACGAAGCCCGGCAGATCATCGCCATTTTCGGAGACAAAGCCGAAAATCTCAGCGCTCTGGCACAATACATCATTGACCGCAAATATTAATCATTCGCTCAGACATAAAAAAAGGGAGTTTTAAACTCCCTTTTTTTTAATTTCCGTTCAGAACTATTTGTTCAGCGCATCCTGAATAACGGAACCGTCCAGAGTCTGAACCATTTTACCGTTAACTACCAGAGCCGGAACACCGTTGATCTGAATCTTGTTAGCCAGTTCGCTGACTGCGGCCAGTTCATCGGAAACCGCCTGAGAATTCAGGTCAGCTTTGTATTTTTCCATATCCAAACCTTGTTTGCCGGCAATTTCATCAATCGCGGCTTCGGTCAGCTGACCGCCGAATTCAAACATGGCATTGTGCATTTCGATAAATTTGCCCTGTTTGTTGGCAGCCAAAGCGGCACGAGCAGCATATTCGGAAATCGGAGAAACGAAAGTCAACGGTTTGAACGCAAATTTAACATCGCCGTTGTTCGCCATAACGGCTTTGAGTTCCGGGAACAGTCTGTGGCAGTAGCCGCAGGAATAGTCATAAAATTCAACAACGACCTTTTCCGCATCGGCCGCGCCGACAAACGGGGTATTGGCATCATTGTTGACGTCTTCAATATTGGCGTCAATCAATTTCTGAGCGCCGGCCAAAGCCTGTTCACGCATATTTTCTTCATATTTCTGCATTGCATTGACAATCATTTCCGGATTATCCAGCAAAGCCTGTTCAACGCTGACGGACTGTTTGTTGTTGCAGCACATGATGCACATAACCAGAGCTGCAATGGCAACAACCAGAGCCAGAATGGAAACATAAATTGAATTCAATTTGTTCATAGTTGTATCCTTAAGTTTCGAATTATAATTAAAACATCATATAATCTAGCCAATCTCCCATATATTTACAAGAGAAATATAATTATATTTGCTAAATAAATATCTCTTCCGCTAAAACTTTTTTCATAATTAGCGGTTATAATTTATGGCAAACTGTTCAGGATAAGGAAAAAGAAGAATGTTTCACGTCAAGCTGTCGCTGTTTTCGCAAACCAAATCACTGGAAAGCAAAATAGACCTCTTCCACGATAAAATCATTGACGCTGCCATGACTTTCAAAAAAGCCATCCGCATTTATCTGGCCGAACAGCGCAGCGACGAATACAAAAAGCTCAACAAACAAATCAAACAGATAGAACACGACGCCGACATCACCCGCCGTGACATTGAAAGCCGGCTTTACGAACAGAACCTGATTCCCGACCTTCGCGCCGATGTGCTGAATCTGGTTGAAAATCTCGATAAGGTTATCAATAAATTTGACGAAGTCTGCTACCGCTTTTATATTGAGCGCCCTGATTTTCCTGCCGAATACCACATCCGCATGCTTGAACTTTGCGACCAGGTAACCGACTGCTGCGAAAACCTGGCAATCGCTTCACGGGCTTTCTTTCGAGACATCAGCACCGTCCGCGACTATTCGCAGAAAGTCTATTTTATGGAACATGAAACCGATTTAACCTCCGGTCATATGAAAGAAGCGATTTTTGACTCGGAACTGCCGCTGGCCAACAAACTCCAGCTCAGCAACCTGATTACAGAAGTTGCCGACATCGCCGACATTGCCGAAGACTGCATCGACGAATTGCTGATTTTCACTATCAAGCGTGATATCTAGCGGAGAAACGGAATGGACTATTCCTTTTTTATTTTTTTAAGCAGCGGCCTGTTTCTGGGGTGGTCATTGGGTGCCAACGACGCCGCCAACATTTTTGGCACTGCCGTCGGCACCAAAATGGTTCGTTTCCGTACCGCGGCCGTCATTGCCTCCGTATTCGTCATGCTGGGCGCCGTTTTTTCCGGCGGCGGCGCCAGCACCACTCTGGTTGAACTGGGCGCCGTCAATGCCATTGCCGGTTCGTTTATGTGCGCCTGCGCCGCAGCCCTCACCGTTTACTGGATGGTCAACAGCGGCATTCCCGTTTCCACCTCTCAGTCCATCGTCGGCGCGATCATCGGCTGGAACTTTTACAGCGGAAAAGAAACCGACTACGGCATTCTTTCCCAGATTGTCAGCACTTGGATTCTCTGCCCGCTGCTGGCCGGCATTATCGCCATTTTGCTTTACTGGCTGATTCGTTTTTGGCTCAAACATTCGCGCATTCACCTGCTGCGCCAGGACAGCTACACTCGCATTGCCCTTATCATAACAGGTGCTTTCGGCGCCTATGCCTTAGGCTCAAACAACATCGGCAATGTCATGGGCGTTTTTGTTGACGCCAATCCGCTGCAAAGCGTCTCCCTCAAATATTTGCACCTCAGCGGCACTCAGCTTTTGTTTCTGATCGGCAGCCTTGCCGTCAGCGTCGGCATTTTCACCCGTTCCCACAAGATCATGCGCACAATCGGCAAAAAAATTATGGTAATGACCCCTGTTGCCGCTTGGATTGTTGTTATTTCCCAGTCGATTGTCCTTTTCATCTTCGCCTCACAGGGGCTGGAACAGTTTCTGCTTTCCCGCGGTCTGCCCGCTTTGCCGCTGGTTCCGGTTTCCAGTTCGCAGGCGGTTATCGGCGCCGTTATGGGAATAGGCCTTGCCAAAGGCGGCCACAACATGAGCTGGGGTCTGCTGGCGCGCATTGCGCTCGGCTGGTTCACCACGCCGGTCATCTCCGCCGTCATTTGCTTTATATCTCTCTTCTTTTTGGAAAATGTTTTCAATCAGGTCGTTTACCTGCCCTGACCCAAGACCAAATCTTTTCACAAAAAGCGGGAGGACGCCCTTTCCGTCCTCCCGCTGAATCAAGCAACAAAATCACACCCCGAATTTGAGGCTGTTCCAGCCCTTGTTTTTCTTTTCCTGAACCGGCTGCGCCTTGGGCTGTTCCCATTTGCGTATCGGCCCGCTTTGCTCTTTGACGATTTCCTGCTGCTCTTTCGTCTGCGGAACCCCGACCGGAAGCAGTTGGTTAAGCAGCGCCGGAGAAACAAACGGCACCGTCAAATCTTTAAAAGCGTCAACCATGGCATCCACCAGCTCGGCCCCCGGGCGGAAATTAAAGGTTCTCACTTTGCCGCCGTAAAAAATGGAATAAGAATAGCACGGAGCCGAAATCAGCATATCCGTAAAATCCACCCCTCTGACCCAGCGAATCATAATCTTCGGCTTAATAATGCATTTTTCTGAATTAACAAAATCAATGTTGTCCGCCGTTGAAAAAAACTGCTCTTTAATCGTTTCCTGCAACTGGGGAGCCACCACGCCGCAAAAACCGGTGACGACCATGCCGTTAATCGTATAGCCGCTGTAATTGTTCGGACGGCTGGTTATCTGATAACAAAACACCTGCTCCGCCCCGGTAATGTTGGCCAGTGCCGCCTGACCGATTGAATCGCTGATTCCCTGCAGAATCTGCAGCCTTTTTCCGTCTTTGCGACGCCAGGCGTCTTTGTCCTGCTGAAACGACTGCACACCCTCCGGCTCATCGCCGAAATAAGTGGCCTGGGCTTTGGCATCATATGCCCCGTATCCCAAAGACATTAAAGCTGCGGTCAATAAGGCTGTCATCTTCATCATCTTAATCTCCTTGCTGATAAAATCAGTATAACGAAAATATTTAAACATTACCTTAAAAATATAAACCGGCTGTTCATAAGAAAACACCCCGCTGCAGCGGGGTGTTTTTTCTTGCCGGTCCTACCACGGGTCGGTATAACCCAGCGTCGGATCATTCAGACGCTTATTATAATTGGTATTGCCTTTACTGTAAACCGCCCGCCAGTTATTCAGCTGGTCATAGTCTTTATCAACCAAAGTCTCATTCCAAACCGATTCTTTGCGGTTAAAGTAGCAATAAACCGTTGCATAGCCCTCCAGCGTCTGGTTATAAACCGGAAACAGATTCCAAATAACCGTTTTGTTTGCACCGCCGCTGGTATCGACCGTCAGTCCCAGTAAATCAATATATTTCTTATAATAAGTATAAGGATAAATAAAGCCCATTGCCGTACTCCAGCCACGGAAAGTCGAACTGTTCGAACCGGTCAAATAAGGAATAACCATTGAACGCAGCCAGGTGTTCTTCTGGAAATACAGAGGAGTCGGCGCCGTCGTTACATAAGAAGACTTATTATAGTAATGCGTCCCGGTATCACCCTCCACATATTCGTTCGGATCACGAACGTTATAGTCAATAATCAAGTCCGGTTTCTTTGTCGTAATCGGCCCCGGAATACCCGCCTGAGCCATCGAAAACGTTGCCGGCGTCAACGTAATAACTTTCATATATCCCGGCGGACATTGCGGTGCCGGCACAAAACCGGCCCACGGACTGACCTCGCAGGAGTGAGTAGTCCCGCAGTCGGAAAAAGCCGTCAGAGGATTAAACCCGCCGGTATGATAGCCGTTGGCATCCCGCTTGGCCCAGGAATCACCAACGGCATCTGCTTTATAGGTATTATCGACAATATAAATCCCCTTATTGATAAAGTCAGGCAGAATGTCGCTCAACCGAGCCCCGCCGCGGGTCGTCAGTTTAATATCATGCATCACCGAAGTGTAAGCCGGATTAACCTGATAATAGTCATAGGCTCCGGCAGCCCCCTGCTGAACAAAAGAAACTCCCAAATCTGTCGGTTTGCTCAGAGCCGATGTATCCAACCCTTTATTATCAACAAAACGGTCGGCTTTGACATACCCCTGGTGTTCTGATAAAACCCTAGCCGTCGTCCCGGTGTTTGTTGCCAGCTCCATAACTCCCTTGCGGATATAAACCGGCCCTTTATTTGCTTCTGTATCAGCCTTCAATGCTGCCGTCGTATCAACCGTTAAAACCTTGGTTCCGTCTTTTAACTGGTTTACCCGCAGATAATCATTGCTGACATTAACGGTCGAAACATCTTCCGTCTGGTTATTCGGCGTAACCTGAAACAGTTTCGTTGCATCCGTATTGGTTACAGTCAGCTTGCCTTTCATGGTCGCAGCCCCTTTATCCTGTGTCAGCGGGTCAACCACCAAGATATCACCGCCTTTTGGATCTTGAACCTGTAACTTCATATTTTTAGTCAACAGCTGTTTGCCGCCCGGATTGATAAAGGCCTGCGTATCACCACCGGCAGACGTCGCGATACGATAAGAATTAATGATTGATTCAATCTTATTTGATGTTCTCATCAACTGCATCATCTGACCATTCAGCGAAATCGGAGAAGCATCTGCCGTACCGCTGGTAATATTTACTTGTCCGGTCGAACTCATATTTAAATGCCCGGAACCTGCTGTTACCGTAATGCCTCCGGCTGCTGCACTCTTCATTGTCACATTCTGTGAAGAATCCAACAGCAAGCCGCCGGTTCCGCCGCGCAAAACAGATTCTGTCGCATTGGTAAACAAACGGGCATCATTTTTATTGGTACCGCCAATTCGGAAATCCGGCTGTTTAAAGACGGAGCTGGTTTCCGTAACCACTGCATTGGTCGGGGCAGACGGCGTACCGCCGACGGTCAATTGTGTCCGCGCATGCAGTTTATCGGCATCAATCGTGCCTTTAACTCTCAAATTGCCGCCGACATATTCATTTCCGGTCACATGCAGATTTCCGGTTATTTTGGTATTGGCATTAATATTAACCGGAGCATCGGTAACACCTGTTTCATCTCCCCAGGTGCCGCCGTTATATTTTACCGTCAGTCCGCTGTTGGTTGCCGTAAAGGCATCGCCGAGTTTTAACAAATCCTGCTTGGCGTCAAAATTGCCGGCCACAAATTCCACAGCCGTCGTCTTACCTGCCGTATCCACCGTAAACAAAGCATCCGCGGCCTTAATACCGCCCTTAATCGTTGCTCCGCCTTTTTTAACATACAGAGCATGATCCGCCTCTGACGTTCCGGTTTCAAAATTTCCCGGCCGCCCTGCCTCGATAATCATCTGGTTTACATTGATAATATTTTGTCCCTGCGCCGCATTTGCACCCATCAGCAACGTCGTTTCCATCGTATTTAACTCACGATTGCTGCGCCATTTGCGATACAGCACGTTTTCATTATCCACACCGCCCTGCGCGGCAATTCCCTGTACCGAAGAGGCAATAATCGCTCCGTCTTTCACTTTATTGGCGGCAATTCCCAACTCACTATTCAAATTATCTACGCTCCAGATACCCTGAGTACCCATCGCCGAAGCAACATTATCGGCAACGTTAATATAACCGCCGTTGCTCCCGATCATTGACGCAATACGGGAAGCGCGCAGCTTCGGGAAAGTCCCGCCGTCACTCGGTTCGGTAATCAAAAACGCGGTAACCACTCTCTTCCGGCCGTCACCGCCGTCAACTTTTTTCAAAACCACCTGATAGTTTTTGCTGAAAGTTTTAGAATCTTGCGCTTTCTTTTTATCATCAAGAAAACCATACGGCAGATATTCGCAAAAATGATTAATGTTAACTAATTTCTTTTGTGTCGAAGCTGCTGGCGTAGCCTCCATCCCGCTATAATCTACTGTTGCCGAACTACTCTCACAGTTCTGAGTCACCTTTTTACCCTGAATAATATCATCATAATGGTCGCTGACATAATCGTCCAGCGACTTAATCAGCGCCCGCACCTCGCTCGCCGCGTTAATATCCTGCAGCTCAGTCGTTCGTTCGGCGGACTTTTTATACAAAATCGGCGTCACCATGGAAATGAGGGCCAACATTGCCATAGCCTCAATCATCAAGCTGCCGAGCTCGTTTAATTTTGACTTTAATTGCTTTTGCATTGTTTTTCTCCCCGTTTTCCTAGTGATAAGAGGTCATATAAATCAAACAGTAAGGACAGTTTTTGTTATTGACGCAAACCTTGTTGAACGACTTGTTTCCGACCCCGTCCAAACTGTTGGAAATAATATACTGCGGAATAGAGGTATAAGTCACCTCCCGCCCGCGGATTGCCATGGTTGACTTAACCGTTTCCGTTGCTGCCCAGCGGCTGGCATCTGATTTGTCGGCATAACCGAAGTCGGAGCCGGCCCCCACCACGCGTTCCATCGCTTTCAGCAAGTCATTGTCCGGCTTTCCGGTAAAAATATTCCGCCACCGCGACGGCACACAGCCGAAAGTCACCAGATAAGCCACCGTTTTCGGATCATTGCAGCAGCTGGCTCCGGTTGCGGAACATCCGGGCACCGCCTGCGACAGATTGGTGCTTTCCCTGTCCAGACAATAAATCAGCGACGTATATTCGCTGTCACGTTCAAAACCGTACGGCAGATAATACTGCAAGTCATCAATCTTAATTTCGCCGGGATAGTAGGAAATCGTTGTTGTCCCGTTATCCGGCGGCAGATGGTCTTTCATATATTGCCGGGCTGCCCGATGCTGGGTAACGATTTTGGCCACAACCGATTCTGCCTGCGGAACCGTGTACAGGGAGCGCATATCTTCCCTGGTTGACAGGTTAAAGGCATACAACATCGCAATAAATGTCGCCAACAATACCCAAACATACATAACATTGCACCTTATTTGGCCGTTTCGCGTCTCTTTTATATTACCATAAAACACCTGTTTTTGCTATGGTTAAGCCTTTAATCCACTGCAAATTTAACATATCTGTAACATAAAAATCCGCCCAACCGCGGCCCGATTACTCCAATTCGCCTAATTCTACTCTTTTATTCGATAATTATTGGTTAAAATCAGAAAAAAACCTCTCACCGAAGGCTTAAAACCTTAAATCCGTTTAATAAGTCGCTTTTTAATGTTTAATAATAAAATTAATAATGTAAAATGGCTGTGAGAATAGTTTAAGAATGGGGAAAACTATGGTCAAACCAGACGAAAGCTTCGACAAAGCCGAAGACGAAGAACTGCAGATTAAACCTTTTAACAAAAAAAAGGTTTTAATTTATGTTGTGCCTGTTATTGTCGTCATCGGCCTGGCAGTCAGTTTTATCACCGTCTTCACTCGCAAGGACCACCTCGGCGGCGAAGGCGATTTCAGTATTGTAACAACTGCCGGTGAAGGCGAAGACGCCGGAAAAATAACCGTTTTTTACACGCTTCCCGAGTTGTTCGTCCGCTTGCGCTCATCTGCCGAAACGTCATCAAACGTCAAAGTAAAAATCAGCATTGAATTATCCTCGGTCGATGATATAAAGACAATCGAAGCCATGCTTCCGCGGATTAACGACACCCTGCTGGCTCACATTGTCGAACTGACGCCGGATGAAATCAGCGGCTCTGACGGATTGTACAATCTCAAGGAAGAGCTGCTTTACCGCATCAATTTGCTGACTGCCCCGGTTAAAGTATCCAACCTGAATTTCAAAACCTTTGATATTCAGAAAAATAATTAAAAGAGGACTGAAAAGTGGCTGAAGAAAACAATCCCGCTCCGGCAAACGCCCCGGAAGAAAAGAATCAAGACTGGACGGACATGATTGAGGTTCGTGACCGCGGCAATGCGGCTTCCGTTTCCGGCGACGGCGATTCCAAAATTCTGAATCAGGAAGAAATTGATACCCTGTTCGGCTATTCTGCCGACAAGGAAGGGGAAGACGACGGCTACACTATGAAAACCGGCGTCCAGGCTATTTTAAATTCTTCCATGGTATCATACGAACGACTGCCGATGCTTGACATCGTTTTCGACCGTCTTATCCGTATGATGGCCACCTCGCTGCGCAACTTCACGCAGGATAACGTCGAAGTCTCGCTCGACAACATTGAATCCATGCGCTTCGGCGAATATATCGATTCGCTCACCCTGCCAACCCTGCTCGGCGTTTTCAAAGCCGAAGAGTGGGACAACTACGGGCTGATGTCTTTTGACTCCTCGCTGGTATATTCGATTGTTGACGTTCTGCTCGGCGGACGGCGCGGCACCGCGGCCATGCGCATTGAAGGGCGCCCTTACACCACCATTGAACTCAATCTGGTCAAAGACATGATCGATCTCATTCTGGCCGACCTCTCCACCGCCTTTGACCCCATCACCTCAGTCACGTTCAGTTACGACCGGCTGGAAACCAATCCCCGCTTTGCCACCATCTCCCGCTTGTCCAACGCGGTCATTGTTGCCCGCCTGCGGATAGACATGGAAGACCGCGGCGGCAAAATCGATCTGATGATTCCCTATGCCACGCTGGAACCCATCCGCGACCTGCTGCTCCAAATGTTTATGGGTGAACGCTACGGCCGTGACGCCATCTGGGAAAACCACCTGATTGAACAGCTGTGGGAAACCGACGTCGAATTGCAGGCCATTCTCAAAGAAAAAATGATTACTCTCGGCGAAATTGCCAAATGGGACAAAGGGTCTTTCCTCCCGCTTGACATGTATCCCCACGACGATGTCACCGTCCTTTGCGGCGACGTGCCGCTGTTCACCGGCTCCATGGGACGCAAAGAGGAAAACGTTGTCATCAAGATTCAAGGCAAGGCAGAAAAAAATGGATAGTTTGGAATTAATCATAAATCTGAGCATTATCATTTTGCTGATCCCCACCATTATTTACGCTTATAAGCTGAATAAGAATCTGAGTCTGCTCCGCCAGAACCAGAAAAGCCTGTCACAGCTGATTTCTTCCCTCAACGAAGCCACCAACAAGGCCGAAAACTCCATTCCGAAACTGAAATCGGTTACCGAACATTCGTCGGAAGACTTGAAAGAGGTTATTGACAGCGCCAAAAATCTCAAAGATGACTTAACCTTCATCAACGAACGGGCCGACAATCTGGCCGACCGTCTGGAAAACGTTATCCACGCCGGCCGGGAAATCAAAACCGGAAATTCTTCTGCCCCGCAAACAGCAAAATCTTCACTGCACGAAGAAGCCGAAGATTCGCGTTCTCTCGCCGAAATGGAATTATTAAAAGCCCTGCGCTCTATTAAATAAGGTTTGCCGCATGTTTAAAACACTGAAACAACATTTTCGCATTTTGCCCATGGTTATTTTTATGGCGACGTTAATGCTGTCCGTCCGTATCAATAACCTTTTCGACATGTTGAAAAACCCCGCAGCCGACAGGTTCAGCATTTCCCAGTCTCTCGCCGCGGCCGAAGAAAAAAACAATAAAGAAACCGCCGATTTGAATAAACTTCTCGAAGCCTCGGATTCCGTCGGTTCCGACACGCCGGCCGGAACGCCCACCCCAAACTCCGGCTTCACCCAGTCAGAAATCATGATTTTGCAGGAACTGGCCGAACGTCGGGAAGCTCTTGACATCCGCAGCCGCGAAATCGACAAGAAAGCCGTCCAGCTCAAAGTTGCCGAGCAGGAAATTGATAAACGGCTGAAACAGTTGCAGGATTATGAACAAAGACTGCGCAAACTGATTAAAGAATACAACGATAAAGAACGGGCTAAAATCAACGCCTTGGTCAAAGTTTATTCAACCATGAAACCTAAAGACGCTGCTCGCATTTTCAACACGCTTGACATTGACGTAACCGTCTCGCTGCTTAAAGAAATGAAACCGTCCACCTCTTCGGCCATCCTCTCGCAAATGAAAGCGGAAAAAGCCAAAGAGATAACCGACAAAATCATAGGCAATAATTTTTAACCCGGATAAAGATCTTGACAATCAAACGGCAACATAGATTTCGTTTTTTTCTGCAGACAACAATCTGCAGCGCCGTTTTTTTGAGCTGTTTCGATACCTTTGCCCAAACTGCGCAATATACCGGTACCGCGGAAGAAACCATCATCACCCTTCCTCTTGCCGATAATGTTGATTATACGATTGAAGGCAAAGACAGGGAACTCTATCTGTCTTTCAGCCGCCCGCTGGCCGACCGGTTGCAGGATATTGCCGCAAAGCTTCCGTCGCTGGTTGCTGCCGCAAACATCGCCAACAATCAAAAGAGCATGCTTCTGACGCTGAAAGAACCGCTATCGGTTCAAAACTTCCGCAACGACGGCAATCTGATTATCAAATTGCGGAAACAAGACGGCGAACTGGCCGACAGGGGAATAGACAGCCGTCTCAACCGTCTGCTGCTCAACTACGGCAATCACCAGGATTTTTCTCGCTTCAGCTTTGAATTTGCTCCCGGCCGTAAACCTGAATATATCGTCAAGGCAGGCCCTGAAACGACAACCGTTTCATTCAAAAAAAGACCGGACCTCAAAACTTCCAAACTGGAAAACTACGGCAAAGCGGCATATGTTCTCCAGCAGATTAACCCTGAAGGCGGATTGGACATCATTTTCCCGGCCAAACTGAAAAAATCGTTCGAACACGAAAACAAAATTGTTTTTGATCTGGAGAACAGCCTCCTTCCGCAACAACAAAACACCGAAATAGTGCCGCCGGTAGCCACGGCTCCGATAAATATTCGCAATCAGAATCTGACCCGGCTCCAAACAGCCATGACTTCGGCGCAGGTTGCGCCGGTCCAGCCCAACCAGGTCGCCAGTTTAAGCTTCTCTTGGAATATGCCGGTCGGCCTCTCCGTTTTCCGCCGCGGCAATTACATCTGGGTTATTTTTGACCACCCGCAAAATCTGGATATTGAGAGCCTGCGGGAAGCGGCCGCTCCCGTAGCCGATGAAGTCTTGCAAATTCCCCATCCCGGAGCAGCCATTCTCCGCATTCTGCCCAAGACCAAGCTCAACGCTTCCGTCCGTAAGGAAGGACTGCTGTGGATTGTTGACCTTTTTACCCGCGATGCGCCGGAAGAAACCAAGGACCTCCCGGTTTATACCCAATACAACGTCAGCAATCAGCCTTACCTGTTTATCCCTTCCACGGCAGCCGGAGAAGTTGTTTCGATTATTGACCCGGAAGTCGGAGACCTGATCGTCACCGGAACCAGCACCGACATCGGCCTGGGAATCAAAGACGAATACCGCTATCCCGACTTAACCCTGCTGCCGACAATTCAGGGTGTGGCTCTTAATGCCGACGCATTGGACATTGCACTCAGCCGGGGAAATACCGGTTACACCATTCAGGCTGTCCGCCGCGGTTTAAACATTTCGCCCGATTTGGACTTTCTCAAACATCAGGAACAGCTCAATCAGATTGACAACCGCATCGCCCGCCTGTCCGCCGACTTCAACAAAGAGCTTCTCGGAAAAACATTTGCCGAAGCGGAAGATCAGCTTCGTCAGGAAATAATCAAAGCGGAAGACGAGCAAAAAAACAACGCCAAACTTGAATTGGCCAAATACTACATTTCTCAAGGTCTGGGCACCAATGCGCTGAATATTCTGAACAAACTGATTGCAGACAAAGCTCCCGAGACCGAAACGGAACGTTTCCACGGATTGCTGGGCGTGGCCAATTTTCTGGCCGGACGCTATGAACAGGCTCTGGAAAACTTCTCATTCGGACGATTGCCGGAAATTAACGAAGCTGTTTTCTGGCGAACGCTGGCTGCTTCGGCACTGGAACCTACCCCGGAAAACAACGCCGTATTAATCAGCTATCTCAATTTGGTACGCAACTACCCGCCGGAAATCCGCAGTGCCATCGCCAAAGTCGGTGCGGTTACGGCAATAGCCGCCGGAGATGACATCACCGCCCAAAGCTTTATCGATATTCTGAAAACCATGGATACCCCGCGCAACCTGATGCCGCTGGTCAATTATCTGACCGCGGAAAAAATCCTCATGCAGGGATATCCGCGCAACGCCATTCAGGAATATCGCAAAGCAGCCAACAGCAACGACCTCAAATATTCATCCCTTGCCCGCAAAAAAATTGCCGATTTGGAAATCCGCCTTAACGTTATTCCTCCTGCCAAAGCGATTCGCGAGCTGGAGGGGCTGCGCTTTGCCTGGGGCGAAATAGAGTTCAAAAAACAATTGCTCAGCGACCTCAGCGACTTGTATGTTCGCAATTTCGATTACTATCAGGCGCTCCGCACCCTGCAAAACCTGGAAAAAATATCTCCCGCCGCGGATAAGCCGAAAATCGAACGCCGCATGGTCAAACTGATTGAAGACATTTATCTTAATAATCAGGCCGACAATTTGAGTGCCTTAAAATCTTTGGCCCTTTATCAGGATTACAACTGGCTGCCGCCGAAAAGCCGTCATTACAATGCCATTATCCAAAAACTGGCCGACCGTCTGGTCGCGGTTGACTTGCTTGACCGGGCATATGAACTGCTCGATTCCCGGTTAAGAACCGGAGAATTGACCGCTTTGGAAAAAGCGACGTTCGGTTCCCGTCTGGCATTAATCCAGCTGTTTAACGGTCAAAACCACGAAGCTTTGGACATTCTCGACCGGACGGAGACGCCCGGCCTGCCGAAAACCATTGAGCTGCAACGCCGCATCGTCCGCGCCAAAGCTCTGTCCGGAACCGGCAACGAAGCTCAGGCTCTGGAACTGCTGAAAGACGATTACAGCAAAAATGCCCTGCTGCTTAAAAGCGAAATTTTCTGGAACGGAAATATGTGGGGCGACGCTGCCGACGCCATTAAATACCTCATTGAAAAACCGACCCCCGGCCAGCCGCTGAGCGAAGAGCAGATAAATTATATTCTTGACTGGGCAACAGCACTGAAAAAAGCCGGAAGGGAAACCGTAATTGTCCGCCTGCGCAACAAATTTATGCCTTACTTCAAAGATACGAAATATTACAGCGCCTTCAGCGTTCTTACCGATACACTTGAAAACGACCAAATCAATATTAGAGTCATAGACAAGGCAATCAACGATATTGAAACATTCAGCGACTTCGCCAAAATTTACAACAAGTCGCTGCTGAAATCGAACTTAACCGAAGCGCCAGCAGTTCAAAACAATGTCCGACAATAAATTTAAAATCGAAAGTCCGTTTGAACCTTCCGGCGACCAGCCGGAGGCAATCCGCGATTTGTGCGAAGGCATTGAACGCGGCGAAAAGAATCAGGTTCTGCTTGGCGTAACCGGCAGCGGCAAAACCTTCACCATGGCCAAAGTAATTGAACAATGTCAGCGGCCGTCACTGATTATGGCACCCAACAAAATTCTGGCAGCCCAGCTTTACAGCGAGATGAAAGAGTTTTTCCCCAACAACCATGTTGAATACTTCGTCTCTTACTACGACTATTACCAGCCCGAAGCCTATGTTCCCAAAACCGACACCTATATCGAAAAGGATTCGGCCTTAAACGAGCAGATTGACCGCATGCGCAACGCGGCCACCCGTAACATTCTGGAAAACAACGACGTCATTATCGTGGCCTCTGTCTCCTGCATTTACGGTTTGGGCGACGTTGAATCTTATGCAGCCATGACCCTGCCGCTGGCCGTCGGCGACAATGTGGAGCCTCGGGATGTTTACAAACGCCTGACCGAATTGCAATACGAACGGAATCAGACAAATTTCGTCCGCAGCACTTTCCGGGTTCAGGGAGACACGCTGGACATCTTTCCCGCCCACTATGAAGACCGGGCCTGGAGAATATCCTTCTTCGGCGATGAGATAGATGACATCTATGAATTTGACAGCCTGACCGGCAAAAAGACCGCTTCTCTGCAAAAGGTCACCGTTTACCCGGCCAATCATTACGTCACGCCGCGCCCGGCCATTTCTCAGGCAATTACAGGCATTCGCAAAGAACTGGCCGAAACTGTCGAAAACTTCAAAAATAACAACAAACTGCTGGAAGCCCAGCGTATCGAACAGCGCACCCGTTTCGACTTGGAAATGCTCGAAACCACCGGCCATTGTAAAGGCATTGAAAACTACTCCCGTTATCTGACCGGCCGCAAACCGGGCGAACCGCCGCCGACCCTGTTTGAATACCTGCCGCCCAATGCCTTAATTTTCATTGACGAAAGCCACATCTCCGTTCCTCAGATCGGCGGCATGTTTCGGGGTGACTATAACCGCAAAAAAACCTTGTCGGAATATGGCTTCCGGCTGCCGTCCTGCGTTGACAACCGTCCGCTGAAATTCGAAGAATGGAATATGATGCGCGGACAAACCGTTTTTGTTTCCGCCACCCCCGGCGACTGGGAACTGGAACAGAGCAAAGGCGTCTTTGCCGAGCAGGTTATCCGCCCCACCGGACTGACCGATCCTGTTTGCGTTGTCCGTCCGGTCGAGAATCAGGTAGATGACCTGATGGAAGAATGCCGCAAGGTCATTGCCAAAAAAGAACGCGTTCTGGTAACGACCCTGACGAAAAAAATGGCCGAAGACCTCACCGAATATCTCAACGAAAACGGCATCAAAGTGCGCTACCTACATTCAGACATCGACACGCTCGAACGTATCGAAATCATTCGTGATTTGCGTCTCGGCGTTTTTGACGTTTTAGTCGGCATCAACCTGCTGCGCGAAGGGCTGGATATTCCGGAATGCTCGCTGGTTGCCATTCTGGATGCCGATAAAGAAGGTTTTCTGCGTTCAACCCGTTCGCTGATTCAAACCATCGGCCGGGCTGCCCGCAATGCCGAGGGTAAAGTCATTCTTTACGCCGACCGTATGACCGGTTCCATTGAAGCCGCGCTGGAAGAAACCAACCGCCGCCGGGAAAAACAAATAAAATATAATACCGAACACGGCATTACCCCCAAAACCATCAAAAAAAGCATCGCTTCTTCACTCAAGGAAATGACGGAAGGCGACTTTATCAAAGACGACAGTAAAGAAGTCGAAGATCTTAAGAATATTGATAAAAAGCTCAAGGAATATAACCGTAAAATGAAAGAAGCCGCCCAAAACCTGGAATTCGAGGAAGCTATGGTTTACCGTGACAAAATCAAAGAACTTGAACTCCTGGCCATGAAAAACCTCTGACAAAAAAATTTCCCGACACAATTAAATCTTGATAATTGACAGAAATTAGACATAATAGAAAGCAAATTTTCTATTTTTATAACACTTAAAATTATTAAAAAATGAAAAAGCTTAATTTCTCTCAGACAGAATTAATCGCTGACATCCGCCGGCAGTTTACCAACAACAGCAACGCGCTCAATACCGGAATTCCGGCTCACAATTTACCGGTTCTGACTTTCAAGCAGCCGGTCGAAGACATTCAGACCGCTATGGAAATTTTCCAGCACTGCTTGGAATATGAACAGCTTTCCCTCCAAAAGATTGAAAGAGTTCAAGGCGAAGACGACATTCCTGCCAAGCTGTATCTGACGATCATAGACAGTCAGACCATCCTCGCTATCGGCAACAACGGTCTGTATGTCTTGGATCAGCGCATTTACAAAATCGGCAAAAAAAGCAGACACTGCATTGCCGAAATCAAAAAAATCTTTGACGGTCAAACCCTCGCCGTCTATAAGTAATCCAAAGTCTGACAGTTTAACCGGCGGCCTCAGGGCCGCTTTTTTTATGATACCGGCCTGACACAAAATCAAAGAGTTCGGATAAGTGCACCGTTAATATTCAAATCCAAAAGCATGCATAAACAGGGAGAAAGCTTTTCACTCCCGATGATAAGGGTGATGAGCGATAATCGTCTGAACCCGATAAATCTGCTCGGCAAGAACCGCCCGCATCAGCATATGCGGTAAAGTCAGCCTGCCGAAAGACAGCAGCATGTCGGCTCGTTCACGGGTTGAAGGCAAATGTCCGTCAGCGCCGCCGATTAAAAAACAAATTTCAGAACAGCCGTTCAGCATCCAGTTTTCGATTCGGTGCGCCAATTCCAAACTTTTGATATTTTCCCCGCGCTCATCAAGAACAATAACTTTGGCTCCGGCGGGAATGGATTCCTGCAAAAATTTTGCCTCTTCCGCCTGTGTGGCATTATCCTTTTCTTTAATGACAACTTCCCAGCCTGAACGTTTGATATACTCCGCAATAATCTGCGCTTCGGGAGAATTCTTCCTGCACTTGCCGATAGCTATAATTAAAACTTTCATTTCATCCTCCATAAATTCCAGACAGTTTAACATTGAACACGGCGGCAAAACAAGCCCTAAGTTATGATTGACATTTTAGACAAAAGAAGGCATAGTCTGACTATCTTTTTATTATTAATTAAAACCAATTATCATGAATACGTACTTATATATGTTTGTCGATTATGACGGCGTGGTCAAAACTTATGCGGAAGGATTTCCGACTTATCACAATCGGGAACAGGCTCCTTTCAGCCATTCAATGATAAGGGTCCTCTCCTACATAGCATGGGAAGCAGCCCTGCCCGCCTACTTCATTCCGATTTCATCCAGCCCGGGAAAATACAGCCGGAAAGAACTGGAACAAATGTTCAGAAAGGTTTACCAGGTTGATAACCTCTTCCTGCATCCGGAAATTGAAATAACCCCGGTACGAACCGATCGCCAGCTCTACGTCAGGGATATCCTGCAAAAATATCAGGTTCAACATCATCTGGTTCTGGATGACGAACCCTTCTGGTATGAAAATCAGGGATTAAACTATTTTCAAACCGATACGTTCGACGGCATTACCCACAAAGTTTTTCTCTCAATGGTAAAACTTGCCGAAGAAATCGCTCATAAACAAAAACATCTATAAATTTTACTATTATGAAACAAGAAGCAAAAACAAAAATTCAGGAATACCTGAAGAAAAACGACGAATTATTTGAAAACGCCGGAGAAGATGAAAAAGTAGAATCCGGCCTGGTTACCGTCGCAACCAACGACAAGGCCGTTTACACGCTCAAACAAGTGCTGAACTTCTGCCGGAAATTTATGGATTTTCCGCCCCGGACAGCCGATTTGACCCTGACTTGGATACAGCTTCCGGGTTTTAAGCACAAAACCCGGGGCTGGATATGGCAACAGCAGGACGGTTACTTCTTTGTCAAATGCGGCGGAACAACCGCCCATTTTATCGACCGCCGTTTTTATTAAAAAATTGTTCAACCTCTAAAAAAGCCCGCGGTTTAGGAACGCGGGCTTTTTTCTCCACGAAGTTTTGCTAAATTTTCCGGAGAACATAATAATAGGTAAACCTGTCAGATATTGCCGAAAGTCGTTGCCAAACCGGCATCGGTTGAACCTGTCGCATACTCAACGATTGACCCGGCGGCGGCCAAAATAGCCAAGCCCAAAGCCAAACCGGCAAACCACTTCAAATTAACCTTGCCGATAATTGCCGAATAAGCAATCCCGACCAAACCGAAACCGCCGATAATAAAAGTAATCGTCTTGACATTGTCAAACACATTACGGGTTTTGGTTTGCGCCGTCGTCATTAAACTGGCACCGTCTGCCCAAGCCTCGCTGCACAACCCCATTGTTACCAGCAAAACCAAACCGCAAACGGTAAAAAGATTCTTTTTCAAAAAATTCATGTTCCGTCTCCTCTAATTCTAAAGTCCATTCTTGGACTGACATAAAAATCAGCCTGCTTTTGGAATAATATACTTATTTTAAAAATGCACGAACTTTTTTCATGAATTTTTTGTTACACAAAAAAAAGCCTCCCTTCAGGGAGGCCCAAAGTAACCTGATATTTTTGTATTAGTTGTCCGTAGAACTAAATTGATTAAAACACATTATATGCGGCGAGCAATAAGATTTTAAGGGGGAAAAAGCGGAGTACTGCGGCAGTAAAAATAGTCTGGAGGACTATTTTTCGCCGAAAAGCACTGGCGGAAAGAAAACAATCCGGTGAATTGTTTTCTGACAACAGACAAAGTTTGTTGATTTTCAAGCTAGTGACAGCGCAACGATACAGCAACTTAGTCGGAATGGGCAAAAGTACGTGAGCATTTTGCCAACCTGCTAAATCTGTATTAATCAGCCATAAAACAAGCTTTACCTAAAAATTTGGTATGTGCAACAAATAATAAGAATTAAAAGCGAAAGTACCGCAGCGTACACACTAGTACGTGAGGAAACTTCCGTCTTGAAAATTCTGTATTAGTTGTCCACAGAACGAATTTTTAAAGAGGACCACATTTTTTCCAAACTATAAAACGCCCTCACTTCCGGCTTGAAAATATGAACAATGACATCAAAGGCATCAATCAAAACCCAATCGGCTTTCTCTTCACCCTCAATCGTAGAAGAAAAACCGGCTGCTTTCAGATTTTCCTGAACTTTCTCCGCCAGAGAAGCGACATGACGCTGCGATGTACCGCTGGCAACCACCATTTGGTTGGCAATCGAGGTTTTGCCGCGAAGGTCAATAACAACAACGTCTTCGGCTTTGTTGTCATCCAATGTTTTTTCAATAATTTCCAAGACTTTGTCTTCATCTTGTTGAACAGCTGCTTTCGCCACGTCATAACTCCTTTTATATTTAGATGCCGTCAATCCGATTGTAAAATTTAAATCGGAGACCATTCCTTAACGGTATTTTCTTCTTCTTTGTTGTTAACTTCTTCCTGATTTTTCTTCAATCTGTCGCGGGTAATATACTGATTCAAATCCAGCAGACAGTCAAAAATACCTTGTTTGGCAATGGCCGACATTGCATAAACCTTATGCCCGACAGCCTTTTCCATCGCTTTAACTTTCTTTTCAACTTCTTCTTTCGATAAAGATTCGCACTTATTCAGAGCCACGACTTCGGGCTTTTTCATCAGTTTGTCATCATACAGCTCAAGTTCGCGGCGAATAACCTTATAATCATTCACAACATCCTCGGCCGTTGCGTCAACAATATGCAGAAAAGCGGCACAGCGTTCAACATGTTTCAGAAAACGGTCACCAAGCCCTGTCCCTTCATGCGCCCCTTCAATCAGCCCGGGAATATCGGCAATAACCATTTCATAATTGTCAACCCAGGCCACGCCCAAATTCGGATGCAGCGTTGTAAACGGATAATCGGCAATTTTCGGACGAGCTTTGGTTACCACGGAAAGGAAAGTTGACTTTCCTGCATTCGGCTGTCCGATAAGTCCGACATCGGCAATTACTTTCAGCCGCAGCCAAACCCACATTTCCTGTCCCGGCCAACCCGGCTCGGCATAGCGCGGCGCCTGATTAACCGACGTCTTAAACTGCATATTGCCGCGACCGCCGTCACCGCCCTTGGCAATCATAAAAATCTGCCCCGGCTTGACCATATCGACAATGACTGTTTTCTGGTCTTCAGCCAGAACCTCGGTTCCTACCGGAACTTTGATGATAATATCTTCACCTTTGGCGCCGGTCATCTGCGACCCCATTCCGTTCTGCCCTTTATGAGCTTTGAAATGCTGCCGGTAACGAAAATCAATCAGCGTATTGAGATTCTCGACCGCTTCAAAATAGACGCTGCCGCCTTTTCCGCCGTCACCGCCGTTTGGGCCGCCGAACTCAATATACTTCTCCCGACGGAAAGAAACGCATCCGGCGCCGCCGTCCCCCGATTGAATAAATATTTTCGCCTGATCCAAAAACTTCATGTTTTTCTACTTTACAATCCAAAGAAAAGATACTTTCAAAGTAATCTTCCGATTAGAAAAATAAAGGGGATGTTAGACACCCCCTCCACCTGTTGATTGAACTTTCAACTATTCGGTAACAACAGAAACGACTGTCTTGTCACCGGCTTTTTTGCTGAATTCAACTTTGCCTTCAGCCGTAGCGAAAATCGTATGGTCTTTACCCAGACCGACATTTTCACCCGGGTGATATTTGGTGCCGCGCTGGCGGATAATGATGTTGCCCGGAATAACGGACTGACCGCCGCTCTTTTTCAAACCTAAACGGCGTCCTTCGGAATCGCGTCCGTTGTTTGAGCTGCCGCCTGACTTCTTATGTGCCATGATTTAATCTCCTAAAACCTAACTATTTACCGAGAATGTCGGTAATTTTAACCAAAGTGATGCTCTGTCTGTGGCCGTTCTTGCGACGGTAATTCTGTCTTCTTTTCTTTTTGAAGACAATAATTTTGTCATCTCTGGTCTGCTTCAATACTTTAGCCTTAACGCTGGCACCGGCAACCAACGGCGTACCGATGGTATCGTCCAAAGCCAGAACTTCGTTAAAAACTACTTCTTTACCTTCTTCACCGGCGATTTTTTCCAACTTAACAACATCACCTGAGGCGACTTTGTATTGTTTTCCGCCTGTTTTAATTACTGCGTACATTTTTATTCACCTAATTTTTCGTTATTTTAAACATAAAACGTTGCTTGCAATATACATAAGTTTTCAGCTCTGTCAACAAGAATCTGTGCAAAAATGCACTTTTCCGGTCATTTCATCAAAATCCGATACAATTCCGGTTTCATAAATTTTCCCTGCCAGATTCCGCGTTTGTTTCGGCGGGCATTTTCCTCTGCCGCCAGATAATCGGGATTATCGCTGCGGTAAACTACCGCCCAGCCGTTTTCCAGTATCAGACGGTTAATATCCCGGCCGCCGGCATAACAAATGCTCAAATCCCGCTTATAAATATCCTGCTGTTTTTTGCGGCATTCGACTTTTTCCGAAGCAATCAGCTTCTGCAAAAAAGCCAGTGCCTCCCGCCCGCAGGGATAATCACAGCCCCGGGCATCACCGCATGTCTGGGCATACTCCGGCGCGTCAATTCCCAGCAAACGCACCCGCCTGCCTTCCGCAACCAGACTGTCGCCGTCAACCGCCCGTACTTCCGCCGCCGCGTTCCCGGCTCCCAGCAGCAACAAAACAAACAATCCGCAAAAACGCATTTTCCCTCCTTTATTCCGACTATAAACCTATTTCCGCCGATAGCAAGACCTTCCCCGAGTCTTCCCCTAAAATACGCTTGATAACCTGAAAAAAAACTTTGTTGTTTTATAATCTTTAGCTTATGATAGGGGCAGGTTTTTCATGAAGAACACAAAGGGTATAAAGTCGTGTTGAAGATTATCACCAAAAAGAGCCTGTCGGTTTTGGCCTTGCTGGCCGTCGGCGGCTGCAATTTCCAGAGCACATTTAACTTTCTGGACCATCCTTTTGAAAAAGACGGCGGCGGCGCTTATGACGCGCCGATAAAAATGCCGAATTCGGTTGTCGTCTGCCGCAGCAAACAATGCGCTGCCGCCAAATTGTCCATGTCCAGAGAGTACATATACAACAGCCTGCTCCACCTTTTTGACAATAATAATCACAAAACCGCCCTTATCTGCGCCGCCAACCCCGGCAGCCATACCTGCACCGAAACTTTCATCACCATGCCGATAACCGTCGGCATCACTCCGGCTTACGCCTATATCGACGCCGTTAAAATCACCGACGTTTCTGTCGGCAGCGGCACCACCAAACTGGGACTGGTTCTCAACTACAATGTTACCTACAACGGACAGACCCCGAGCTGTGTTCCTGCCAAAAGCCTGATGTATGTCAAAAATGTCAATAACATCATTCTGGAAGACGCCGGCTATAACTGCAAAATGACCACCATCGGCCAGACAACGATTAAAACGCTGTTTGCAATTGATTACATTGACCTGGACTACGGCTTTATCGGCGGCTATTATTCCATCGGCTTTTCCGGCCCCGCTTATGGCGGCGGTTCGGGCTATATGATGATACGCCTGCCCAAAGACGCTTATCCCCTGGCTCCGGAACTCCGTCAGCCGGAAAGCGCCGGACGCAGCGTCAGCTCCCTGCTTAACGGAACAGCTGCCGCGCCTGCCGTCACCGAAGAAAAAGTTGAAATGAACACTAATGTTCAAATCTTTCCGCTGAACAAAAAATAAGACAAAACAGGCAGCCTGAAATTTTGAAGAGATATGTATAAAGCAATACACGAATAACAAAATTTCAGGCATGGCTGCCTTAAAGAAAATGGGATAAATGCAGGTGCTGTGAAGAAATTTTGAAGGGACGTGTATAAATCAATACACAAACGACAAAATTTCAAGCATGACCTGCATTTAGCACATTTTACCCATAAGTAAAGTATTGCGCTGCCTCATAAACCACAATCTTCTCCACATTGCTGAATTTCAGCGTCTGCTGCCCGTGAATAATAACCCCGGAGGAAGCGGGAAGCTGCCCGTAACGGGTCTGATATTCCTGCAAATCGCGAAAACTCATAAACAGCCCGTTGTCAAACGAAATATTCCAGCCATAATTGGAAATGCCGACGTTGACATGAATGATTTTACATTGATCTGTTCCTTCAAAGTTTCCTGAGGCAGAGCGGGCATCAAAAGAAAAGCATTTGTCGCCGGAGTTCCCGCTGTACCAGCGTACGGCACGCGCCTGTTCCCGCTCGTCATTCCGGCGGTGCACTTTTCCTGTCGGAACCAAAATCCCGCGAACGTCGCTGAAATAAAGCTTGGCAGCCTTCGGCCCCGTCAGCAAACCGGAAACCGGTTTATTGAAACTGATCAGCTGTCCCTGTTTATCGCTCAGGGTAAGATTAATAAAATCCTTGATAATCAGTTTTGAATTATTGGCGATATTGCCGTAAATGAAATGTCCCCGAATTTTGACAAACTCCTCAGTCGGCGCCATAAAATTATACTGCGTTTCATTAAACAGTTCCAACTTGGTCTTGCCGCCCTTCAGCAGTTTGGCATAACGGACAACATTATCTGCTTTCGGCAGCACCAGCTCTTTATCTTCCGGATTCAATCTCAGCCGGTAATCGTCAAAAATAATCAGACTCCAGTTTTCCAGCTCACAAGTATCAAAATCCACATCACTCAAAGTCAGATTATATATTTTTTCATCTGCCTGGAATTGGCCAAAACCGGCTCCCTTGTTAAATTCATAAAATGTCGGAATTAAGGCGTCGCGTTCATCATCAGTCAATTCCCGACAGACAATTTCAACCGGCTGTTCATCCGTTTGCTGAAACTCCCGGCCGTCTGCCGATATCTCTTCTGCCGGCACCGAAGGCCGGGGAACAAAGACCGGAACGTTTTCTTCCGTTTCCTCAACAACAGATACTTCCTCATTCGGAGCAGCCTCCGAATTCTCCGGTATTTTCGGTTCCGGCACTTGGTAATCCTTAACCGGAACCGTTGCAGCATCAATTTGCTGCACACCCTCATCTTCACTGACGGAAGCCTCGTCGAAAATATCTCCGCCGGCATCAATCTTGCTTTCCGGTTCTGTCTTAACGCCAGTCACATCTTCAAAAGCGGCGACAACGGTTTCCGACGGTTCATCTTCTTTTATTTCATCAACCGCAGCTTCCGGCAAAAGCGATTTCATTTCACCCCCGGCCGGCTGTTCCGTAACCACAGGCTGCTCAATCTGATTTTCTGTCTGAATCTCCTCGAAAATCAGCGATCCACCCTCCTCTGCCTCAACCGCATCAAAAACCTCTGCCTCCGGCATCTCTGCCGCCTCAATCTCAGTTTTTTCTTCCTCGGCAGGGATATTTGGCTCTGGCTCTGGCTCTGGCTCTGGCTCTGGCTCTGGCTCTGGCTCTGGCTCTGGCTCTGGC